>Ga0299913_10004849_pt1 | contig 11375 bp, 10 predicted proteins | sample RVTome_9_FD_201360 | JGI IMG/M metagenome (GOLD analysis project Ga0299913, IMG submission 201360) | Soil microbial communities from uranium-contaminated site in the Upper Colorado River Basin, Wyoming, United States - RVT155D38 (version 2) ... | reverse complement strand
AACATCGCCTTCGTGTCGACCCAAGAGGGCAGCGTCACCCAGACGTAGAACCCCCCTGCAGGGTTCGTCCACATCGCCCCGTCGGTGAAGTGCTCGTCGATCGCGTCGAGCATCGCGTCACGGCGCGCGTGGTACGTCTCGACGAGCGTGCGCAGGTTCGTCCGCCATCGGTCGTCGTCGGCGAACCACCGCTCGGTGAGGAGCATGTTGAGGTTCGAACCGCAGAGATCCGCCGCCTCCTTGGCAAGGACGAGGCGCTGGATCACCGACGCCTCGGCGAGCGCCCATCCGACGCGGACCCCAGGGGCGAACGTCTTCGAGACGGTGCCGAGGTAGATCACGTTGTCCGGGTCCAGTGTGCGGAGCGCGGGCAGGGCGTCGCCGTCGAACCGCAGCAAGCCGTAGGGGTTGTCCTCGACGATCGGGATCGAGGCCTCCCGGCACAGCTCGACCAACCGGGTGCGGCGGTCGTGTGACATCGTCACACCGGCGGGGTTCCCGAAGTTCGGCACGGTGTACACGAACTTGGGTCGCTCGCCTCGGACCAGCGCCTGCTCCAGCTGCTCGACGATCATCCCGTCGTCGTCGAGGTCGATCGTCAGGTAGCGGGGCTCGTACGCGCCGAAGGCGGTGAGCGCACCCACGTAGGCGGGCGCCTCGACGGCGATCAGGTCGCCTGGGTCGACGAAGATCTTGCCGATCAGGTCGAGGCCCTGCTGGGCGCCGGTGGTGACGACGATGTCGTCGGGGTCCGCATCGATGCCCTCGGCGCCCATCAACACGCAGAGGCGTTCGCGGAGGCTCCGCTGCCCCTGCCCGCCGCCGTACTGCAGCGCGGCGGCCTCGGGAGCTTCGAGGGCGTCGGCGAACACCCTCGCGACCTCGTCGCGGGGGAGCGCCTGGACGTACGGCATGCCGCCCGCGAGCGACACGACCTCGGGACGCGAGGCGACCGCGAACAGCGCGCGCACCTCCGACGCCGACATGCCGGAGGTCCGGTGGGCGTACAGGTCGACGAAGCGATCGATGGAGAACTCGGCCATGGGAAGGCCGTCAGCGTACCGTCGGCAGGACGGCGGTCGCCAGGAGCTCGAGCATCTCGTCGTCGTCGTAGAGCTCGTGGTTCAGGAAGATGCGCTGCACGCCGGCCTCGGCGTATTCTGCGATCCTCGCGATCGCGCGTTCCGGCGTGCCGACGATGCAATCCCGCTCGATGTCGGACCGGTACGCCTCGAACGGCCCGGCGGTGGGATCGAGGGAACGCGCCCGCTCGAGCTTCTCGAGGTAGCCCTCCTCGGTGGGCGCGACGAAGAACCACGTCATCAGCGACGTCACGAGGGTGTCGGGATCCCTGCCCGCTGCGGCGGCGCCCTGGCGCGCCCGCGCGAACCGCTCCCGGACCTGTTGGGGTGTCCCTCCGACCGTGTTGAACTCGTCGGCGAAACGTCCGATCAGATCCTGCATCATCGGTCCGACGCGCGTGCCGCCCAGGACGATCGGCAGGTGAGGTCGCTGCGTCGACTTCGGGAGGAACTCGACGTCGTCGAGCTGGTAGAAGGACCCACCGAACGAGTACCGGTCCTCGGTCAGGAGGCCGTGCACGATCTCGACCTGTTCGGCCAGCATCGCGAACCGTGTGCGGTCGTCGGGGAAGCCGAAGCCGTGACCGGTGTGTTCCTCCTCCCACCATCCGGCGCCCATCCCGAGCTCCACACGACCCCCGCTGATCTCGTCGACGGTGACGGCGGCCTTGGCGAGCAGCGCCGGCTCTCGGAACGTGACGGGCGACACGAGGGTTCCGAGGCGGAGCGTGGAGGTCCGCGCGGCCAGCGCTGCGAGCAGCGCCCACGCGTCCGTCGACCCACGCCCGCTCACGCCCCGTGCGCTGAAGTAGTGATCGGAACGGAACAACCCCTCGAATCCGAGGCGTTCTGCTCCCTCGGCCAGGCGCAGCCAGTCGTGCCACGTGACGCCTTGCTGGCCTTCGATCATGAGGCACGCGCGCATCGGAGCTAGCCTAGCCAGGATGGACGGCACGCAGCGACCGGAAGACGAGGTCCAGGGACCCGGCGTTCCGCCGCGACCGGGCGAGCCACCTCGCGTCGACCTCGACCCTGCGCTCGTCGACATCGCACACCCGACCGAAGCGGAGCGGATCCGCCGCGGCGCGGCCCTCGGAACCGCCTTCGGCGCCCTCGTGCTCCTGCTGGCGCGTCGGCGCCGCCGCGGCTAATCGCGGAAGAACCGCCGCACGCCGGCCGCGACCGCGCGCCCGACCCGCCCCGCGAACTCGGGATCGGCGATCATGCGGGCTTCGTCCTCGTTCGTGATGAACAGCGGCTCGATCTGCACGGCTGTCATCCGCGTGTCGCGCAGCATCGTGACCGAGAGCCGCTGCAGACGACCGCGTCGCTGGAACTCGTCCTCGAGCTCCTGCAGGATCAAGCCGGCCAGGCGCATCCCGAACGGCGAATGGGTGTGGGTGCTTCCGAAGTAGGAGCACGTCGGCCCGCCCGCTTCGGGGATGCCGGAACCGAGGTGCAGCGAGACGCACACGGCCGCGTCGACCTCGTTCGCGCGACGCGCACGTTCCGACGGGTCCGGTTCCTCGTCGTCGTCGCGGAGCACCGCAGGTTTCGCGCCGAGGCGCGTCAGGTCGTCGGCGACCGCCTGCGCCATCGCGACGTGCACCTCCGGCACGAGCCCTCCTTCGGGACCGTGTCCCGGATCGATCGCGACGATCTGCCCTTGGATCGAGCCGCGCATCCGACGGACCTCCTCGCGTTCGCGCACGAGCGCGCGGCTCGCGGCGCCTTCCTGCGGGCGCATGCGCTCGAGCGTCGCGATCGTGTGGAGGCCGACGACGCCGTCGGCCTCCTCTCCGACGTTGCGCTGGAACTCGCGCACCGCCGTGTCGGTCCCGGCGCCGTGCACACCGTCCTCGCGCCCGGCGTCGAACCCGAGCGCGTTGAGTTTGCGTTGGAGGTCGCGCACGTCGTCCCCGCGGAACGCCGGCGCATGGAGGTACAGCGTGCGGTCACCGAGGCGGTAGCCGGCCTCGACCAGGTGGTTCCACGTCTCGGGCCCGACGAGCCCGTCGGTGCGGAGGTTGCGGCGCGACTGGAAGGACCGGACCGCGGCGTCGGTCGAATCACCGAACGTGCCGCCGAGCTCGGCGGCGTCGATCCGCTCACCGAGCGCGACGAGCCGCTGCTGGATGTCGCCGATGTCGGCCCCTTCGTCCCCCCGCCGGAAGATGCGCACGGAGCGAGTGTGGGGCGAACCACCCGGACGCGGCAACGTCGCCGGTCGCGAGGGGGCGTTGCGGGTGTGCTGCCGCACCAGGTTGACGTCCGGCCGCTGCCTCGGCGGTGGAAGTTGTCAACAAGGTCACGACCGCCAACGCGATCGGAGTCGTGAACCTGTTGACAACGAGCGTCGAGGAGCGGCGCCCAGGATGTCACCCCGGTGCCACGTCTCGGTGACCGGGCGCGAACCGGTGCCGCACCCCGCGCGGATGGGCGCTCTCAGCTAGAACGTCTCAGGACAGGTGCTGGTCGAGGTCCCTGAGGATCGCGTCCTTCGGCTTGGCGCCGATCACCCGCGCGACCTCCTGGCCGCCCTTGAACAAGATCAGGCTCGGGATCGACATCACGCCGTAGGTGCGCGTGGCCTCGGGGTTCTCGTCGATGTTCAGCTTCGCGACCTTCAGCACCTCGCCCTTCTCGTTGCCGATCTCTTCGACGACGGGGGAGACCATGTGACACGGGACGCACCATTCCGCCCAGAAATCCACCAGGACCGGCGTATCGGACCCAAGGACCGTGTTCTGGAAGTCGCCGTCCGTGACGCTGCCGATGTTCGCCATCTCGTTGCTCCTCGATGTGGGGGTGCCGCGCCCGCCGAAGGCCGTGCGCGTATGTTCCCAGAACGCCCGGATGCCCAAACCCATTCCCGCGGAGGCATCAGGGCAAGCCGGCCGAGCGACGAGCGATGACCGCTTGGACGCCGACGACTCAGGCCTCGCCGGCGTCCTCGAGGAACCGTTCCGCGTCGATCGCAGCCTTGCAGCCCTGGCCCGCCGCGGTCACCGCCTGGCGGTAGATCCGATCGGTCACGTCGCCGGCCGCGAACACACCCTCGACGTTCGTCGAGGTCCGAGGTTCCGCGACCTTCACGTAGCTGGCCTCGTCGAGCTCGAGCTGACCTTGGAACAGCGCCGTGTTCGGGTCGTGGCCGATCGCCATGAAGACCCCATCGGTGCGCAGCTCGGTCACCTCGTCGGTCTCGAGGTTCCGCAGCGTCACGCCGGTCACGGCGTCGTCCCCCAGGACCTCGTCGACGACGGAGTTCCAGATCACCTCGATCTTCGGGTTCGACAGCGCCCGCTCGGCCATGATCGCCGATGCCCGGAACTCGTCGCGCCGGTGCACGATCGTCACCTTGCTCGCGAACTTCGTGAGGAACGTCGCTTCCTCCATCGCGGAATCGCCGCCGCCGACCACGACGAGCTCGCGGTCGCGGAAGAAGAACCCGTCGCAGGTCGCGCACGCGCTGACGCCGCGACCGCGGAGCTTGCTCTCTCCCGGGACGTCGAGCCAGCGGGCCGACGCACCGGTCGCCACGACGATGGTCTTCGCCCGCCAGACCTGGTCGCCGGCCTTCACGGTGAAGGGGCGCTCCGAGAGGTCGACCTCGGTGACGTGCACCGCGAGGATCTCCGCGCCGAACCTCGCCGCTTGCTTCTCCATCTGGTCCATCAGCTCGGGACCCATGATCCCGTCGGCGAAACCCGGATAGTTCTCGACGTCGGTCGTGAGCATCAGCTGGCCGCCAGCGTCCAGCCCCTTGAGCACCAGGGGCTCGAGGTTCGCCCGGGCGGCGTACAGCGCGGCCGTGTACCCAGCCGGCCCTGAGCCGATCACGATCAGGTTGCGGACGTCGTCAGCCATGCGAGGAATCCTCCCACACGCCCCAACGCTCCGGGCCCTCGGAAAGCTTCCCCTGAGGCGCTTCCCCCTACGGGGTGACCGGTGACGTCGCGAGCAGCGAGCAGTCGGCACGGCTCGCGACGACGACCTGCAGCACGTCGAACTCGAACGTGCCGAACTCGGTCTCGGTCCCTCCCGCGACGAAGTACACACCCCCGTAGGCGGGCGTCCGCTCGAAGCGGATCTCGACGATCCTGAGAGGGGCGGCCGTGACGGCGGGGAACGCCGTGCGGAGGCAAGCTGCCGCGGCCGCCGCTCGGTCCGCAGCGGCGAACTCCACATCCTCCGTGGCCTGGGGAGCGCTCGCGTCCTGATCCTCGGCCGCCGCGCCGGCGGCCAGCGTGTCGCGGACCGGATCGGCGAGCCCCGGAAGGTCCGCGGCCGTGAGGTTCCCCTCGAGCTTCTCGACCGATCGCGGCCCGCTCGAGGCCTTGGCCGAGGCGCCAGCGCCGTCGGCGGCCATCTCGGCGCTCGTGTCGGCGTCGCCGCCACGCAACGCTGGGATCGTGATCGCGATCCCGAGCACGACGGCTGCCGCGGCAGCGACGCCGCCGACCCACCGGTACCACCGCGGGTGATCGGTCGCCGTCCGCACGTCGGCGCCGCGCCGCGCCGCCTCGTCGATAGCTGGCCGGCCGACCTCCGCAGGGACGTCGACTGGACCGGCGAGCTCCGCGAGGGCGGTCCTGGCTCCGGCGGCGAGCGCGACCTCGTCGCGGCAGCGGACGCACCCCTCGAGGTGCGCCTCGACGACCGAGCGCTCCTCGGGTGCGAGCGAGCCGTCGACGTAGGCAGCGAGCTGGTCGTCGGGATGCGTCATCGGTCGTCCTTCGACGTCGCCGGGCCGCCCGCGGGTTCCCCGCGGCGGCCGCCCATCGCCCGAGCGAGCGCGACCCGCCCGCGGTGCACCCGGGACTTCACGGTGCCGACCGGCACCTCGAGGATCGCCGAGATCTCCTCGTACGGCAGGTCCTCGACGTCCGCCAGCACGAGCGCGGCTCGGAACTCCTCCGGCACGAGCGCGAGTGCCGCCCCAACGTCGGTCGCGTCGGCGACCGCGTCGGCGTGATCGGGGATCGACGGGCCGGGTTCCGGCGTCGGGCCGTCGTCGTCCCCGACGGCATGCAGCATCGGCGCCCGTGCCCGCGCGCGCATCCGGTCGTAGCTCGCGTTCACCGCGATCCGATGGATCCACGTCGTGAAGGCCGCCTCGCCGCGGAACCGATCGAGGTTGCGGAGCGCCGAGAGGAAGGCCTCCTGCGACGCGTCGAGTGCTTCCTCGGCGTCCCCCGTCACCCGGAGGCACACACGGTAGACGCGATCGCGGTGCCGGGCCACGAGCGTGCCGAACGCGTCGGCGTCCCCGTCGCGGAACCGCTGAACGAGGCGCTCGTCGCTGGGGTCGCCGCCGATCGGCCCGGCGCCGTCGCCGCGCGCGCTCACAGCGAGCTGCGTCCGGCCGATTCCTCGACCGACACCGACGCGAACCCCTCCGTGAACGAGAGGCGGCCGGCGAGCAGCGTCCCCGCGTCGGTCCGCAGCCGGATGGTCACCCGCCCGTCGGTGGTGTCGACCTCGCACCAGGTGCGGCGCGGGCGGCGCGCGTCGGGTTCGTGCTCGTCGAGCGAATCCGAGGCCGCCTCGCACGCGTCGGTCGGCGACTGTCCGCGGTTCAGCGTGGCCGCCGCGTCGGTCGCGGCGCGCGTCGCCGCGTCGGAGAGCTGGAACCTCGCCATCACGATCGAGGTGGCGTCGATCGCGGCGACGCCGATCAACGCGAGCACGAGCAGCCAGACCACCAGGACCTTGCCGATCAGGCCGCGTTCGTCCGACGCGCGCGTCGTCACCCTCGGAACCTCCTGCGCAGGGCGTCCGCGATGTCCCGGACCTCCCGGACGCCCACGATAGAGGCGAGGCCTACGAAGACAAGCATCCCGACGACGACCGCGGCGCCGACCTGCACCACCTGGGCAGCAGCGCTCGGCGCCGCCTCGGCGGCGCCGAGCGTGTCGGCGACCAGGTACGCCGCCGCGGCTGTCGCCGCGGCGGCGGGCACCACCCTCGCGAGCGTGCCGACGATCCGTCGACCGTCGAGCGTGCCGGTGCGGTGGCGGAGCAGCACGAGCAGGATCGCGGTTCCGACGAGGTACGAGGTCGCGTGGCCGAGCGCCATGCCCTGCACGCCGAGGTCGAACACGAACGCGAACGTCAGCGCGGCCGTGACCTGCACAGCAGCGGCAACGACGTTCGTCAGCGCTGGCGTTCGCGAGTCCTGCATCGCGTAGAAGGTGCGGGTCAGCAGCTGGAACACAGAGAAGAACGGCAGGCCGATCGCGAACGCCAGCAGGACGTCGCCGATGAGGACCGCATCGTCACCGCGCAGCAGCCCGCGCTCGAGGAGCAAGCGGGCGATCGGCACCGACAACGCCGCGAAGCCGAACGCGGCGGGGATCATCACCACGCTCGTGTCGCGGACACCCCGGGAGAAGAGCGCGACCAAGCGCGACGGCTCCTCCGGCGACCAGCGGTCCGCCATCGAGGGCAGGAGCGCCGTGATGATCGAGACCGCGAACACCGCGTGGGGGAGCGAGAAGATCAGGAATGCGAAGTTGTACGCGGTGATCGCGCCGCTCGCGTCGTCCAGGCGGTTGGTCGTTCTGACGATGATCGCGTACGCGACCTGGTTCGCCCCCACGTAGACGAGGATCCACCCCGAGAGCCGCAGCAAGCGCATCACGGCGGGGTGCCGCGGGTCGAGACGCGCGTGCCACCGGTAGCCGGCGCCTCGGAGCGACGGCCACAGCGCGAGCGTCATCGCGACGACGCCGAGCGTCGTCCCGGCCCCCAGCAGCGCGCGCTGCCCATCCGAGATGTCGGCGATCGTCTCCGGCGTTCCTCCTGCGATCCACGCGTAGGTGAGCACGGTGACGATCACGACGAGGTTGTTCAGCGCCGGCGCGAACATCGGCGCGGCGAACCGGCCCTCCGCGTTGAGGAACCCGCCCGTGATCGCCCCGATCCCGTAGAAGACGACCTGCGGCATGAACCAACGCAGCAGGTACGTGGCGAGCGCGAGTTGCTCGGGATCGTCGATCTCGTAGAAGCGGGCGATCTGTGGCGCGAGGACGACGCCGACGAGGGCCAGTGCCGTCAGCAGCAGGGCGCCGACGGTGAACACGCGGTCGGCGACCTGCCACGCCTCGTCGCGTCCGTGATCGCGGCGCCACTGCACGAACACCGGGACGAAGACCGACGTCAAGATCCCGCCGAGCACGAGCTCGTAGAGGATGTTCGGCGCGGTGTTCGCCGTCGTGTACGCCGCCGAGATCGCGGTCACCCCGAGCGCGTAGCCGAGCACCGCCACGCGGACGAGACCGGTCGCGCGCGACAGGATCGTGCCGGCCGTCATGACGGCGGTGTTGCGCGCGTACGCGACCGAGGGCTCGTCGCCGCGCGGGACGTCGGGCGTCACGCCATCGAGCGCCGTCGCACCCACCTCCTCAGCCAGAGGCCGAGCAGCACGAACGCCGCGGCGCCGGTCACCGCGAGCGCGATCGCGTTCAGCGCGGTCGAGCGGACGAACACGTCTTGCTCGCTGATGGATCGCCCCGACGGCGCCCGCACGATCACCCGGATCTCGTTGCGCCCGGCGGTCCTGGAGACGACCGAGAACGTCACGACCTGGTTGGTGCCGGGCTCGAGCACGACCTCCTGCACGGATCCGCTCGGGAAGTCGAAGTCCGACGACAGCAGCTCGACCGAGACGCGCACGGGGACCTCGCCCGGGTCGCCCATCAGGAGCGGAACGTCGCCTTCGCGCGAGGTCAGGGTGAACTCCTGGAGCTCCGGCTCCACAGCGTCGAACGCGTTCCCGGTCGCCCCGGCGACGCCGCCGATCCACGCGCGACCGGCGGGCTCGTCGTCCAGGAACTCGGCCGCCTCCGCCACGAAGAGGTTCCGCTGGAGGCGCGCGGGCTGGGTGCTCGGCTCCGTGAACATCGAGGCCATCGCCTGCACGTCGCGACGCAGGCGACGGACGTCGTCGGCGTAGCCGGTGGTGAAGACGTCGGTCGCCGGATCGCGGAGCTCGGTCGGAGGGCCGGCGGGGTTGACCGTCGCGGCGTGGTCCTGCGCGTGCTCGGGCGACAGGAACGGAGCCCTGCCAAGGCGCCCGGCGAGCTGCGGCCACGCGGCGGCCGGAAGCGACGTCGGAAGGTGCAACGCGATCCCGCGCTGCGTCGCGGTGCCGTCGGGCTGATCGGGTGGCACCGGCGCCTCACGCCAGATCACGGCGAGCTCCGCGAACACGGCCTGGGCGGCGCGCACGGGATCGACGAGCAGGTCCCCACGTTCGAGCAGCGCCTGCGTGTCGGGATCCGGGAGGACGAGCGCCACGTCGCCGCGCGACGTCGCGACCGTGGCGGTCGACGGCACCGCGAACTCGTTCGGCTGCACCGGGCGCTCGACGGCGTCGGCGTCGGCGAGGACCGTGCGGGTACCCCTGCCCGCGAGCCACGCGAGCGCCTCGTCGGACAGCAGCCCCCCGGGCGGTCTCGCGACCGACGTGGCCGGGTTCACGTCGAGCGCCGTGTCGGTCCACTGGTTCGCGAGCTGCCGCTGCGCCTCGAGATCGACCTGGAGGTCGCCCGAGAGGAGCGCGGGGATCGATGGTCCCGCGAACGGCATCGCCGAGACCTGGACCGACTCGGCGGCAGCGGCCCCGGAGAGCGCGGCGAGGAGCTCACCGGCGTCTCGGGCGCCGCCGGCGTCGGGGGGGACGCTCTCCCCGGTCGTGCGCTCGTAGCCGTCGCGCATCCTGAGCAGCTGCTCGAGCAGGGCCGGACGGACCACGACGTCGATCGGGACCTCCCGCTCGGCGAGGCGCACGAGGGCGTTGACCTGTGCGGTGAGCGTGCCGCCGTCGGCGATCGTCGCCTCGAACCCGGGCTCGGCGAGGCGCCCTTCCGGATCGAGCGGCAGCGGCGCGTCGATCTCGGTCCACCACGAGAACGTGAGCGGGCGATCGGGATCGCGCACGATCCACACGAACGACGTGAGGAGGGTGCCCACCGTCGTGCCGCCGCTCCGAACCTCGACGCGGAGGGGATAGACGCGGGAATCGGTCGGCGTCAGCGCAGGGATCGTCGACGGATCGACGGCGACGGCGAACTGTCGCGCGCCGCCGGCTTGGATCTCACCTCGGAACGGGAACCTCGCCGAGGCGATCACCGTCTCGGGGCTCGTCAGCAGCGCCGCCTCGTACTCGAACCGCGAGGTGAACGCCGGCCCGATCGCGAGGCGGACGTCGAGATCCTCGATCGCCTCGGACCCGTCGTTGCGCGCGAGCACCCGGAGCCCGAACCGGTCGTCGGTCGGACCCACCCAGGCGGTCTGCGAGAGCAGCTCGAGCGTCGCGCTCGGGGCCTCCTGCGCGCCGGCGCGAGGCACGTCGGAAGCAAGCACGGGAACCAGCAGCAACAGCGGAAGGAGCGCGCGCGCTGCACGAACGCGGATGCGACCCATGCGAGGGCCCATCGTAGGCACCCTCCGCTCAGCTTCCGAGCAGCTCGGCGGCGCGGTTGAGCACCTCACGCTCGCCGCGGTAGGCGGCGCGCTTGAGCGCTCGCTCCATCGGGAACCAGCGGATCTCCTCCATCTCGTCGTCGCGGTCGTCGGGATCGCCGCCGGTCGCGCGCATCAGGAAGAAGTGGACGGTCTTGCGGATCCGCACGTCCTCCCATACGTAGATGTACTTCGTCTCGCCGAGAGGCTCCTCGATCTCGGCGACGATGCCGGTCTCCTCGCGCACCTCGCGGAGCGCGGCATCCTCGTTCGTCTCCCCGGCTTCGATGCCACCCTTCGCCAGACCCCACGCGAGGTCGCCGCGGCGGGTACGCCGCGACGCGAGCAGGATCTCGAGCGTGCCGTCGTCGTTCCGCCGGTAGACGACGCCGCCAGCCGACACCTCCTTGGTGGTGGGGATCGCCGGTCGCTTCGCCGGTCGCTTCCCGCGGCGCGCGCGCCGGCGTCGGCGTGTCGACGGCGCCTCCGCCCGCGCCGCTTCACGCGCCTCTGGCGCGTCGGCGCGCGCGCCGGGAGCCGGGTCGGTGGTCGGCGGTGCTGCTTCGTCGGAGGAGCCCGTGCCGTCCCCGCCGCCGGACACGGCGCCCGATCGCGGGGTGGAGCCGCCTTTCGGTCGGCGGCGCCGGCGGCGCCGGCGCTTCGGTCGGCCGGGCTCCTCGCTCGGATCGGCCGTCCTGGGCACGGATTCTAGGGGTCGCGGCACCCGCGCCACCGACGCTCAGGGTCGGCCTCTCGGGTGCCGAAGGTTCATCGGGCGCGGCGACCCACGTCGCCGCCATGCGGACGCGCGCCGGAGGACGG
>Ga0299913_10004848_pt1 | contig 11376 bp, 12 predicted proteins | sample RVTome_9_FD_201360 | JGI IMG/M metagenome (GOLD analysis project Ga0299913, IMG submission 201360) | Soil microbial communities from uranium-contaminated site in the Upper Colorado River Basin, Wyoming, United States - RVT155D38 (version 2) ... | reverse complement strand
CGGGTGATGTCGAAGTCATGGTCTCCGATCCGCACCTTCATGCGGAGCTCTTTGATGGTGGTCCGGGTCTGCTTCTTCCGGGCTTCGCGTGCCTTCACGGACTGCTCGTACTTGTACTTCCCGTAGTCCATCAGTCGGCACACCGGCGGCTTGGCGTTGGGTGCCACTTCGACGAGATCCAGATCGAGTTGCTCGGCCAGCCACAGGGCCTCGTTCAGCTTCTTCACCCCGATCTGTGCGCCGTCTGGAGCGATTACCAGCACTTCTTTGGCTCTGATCGCGCCGTTCACACGGAGCTCGTTGATGCTCTTACCTCCTGATTGGTCAACCATTGTCGGAAAAGAAAAAGGCAACAGGGGGAAGACCTGCTGCCATGAGCCCCGGCCGGCCCCCGGGGACGGGGATCGGGCTGGTGATCGGACCGCGGCTCGCCTCTTCGGGTCCCGAGGACCTCACGGCGGCCGGGTGGGGAAGCAGCGCCTCCGCTCTTGCCATCGATTGTGACATCGAGAATACCAGTGGAGAGCCCGCAATCGCTAGTCCCGGCTCAGCCACCACGTAGCTCCCTCAGGGCGACTGCGGTGGAAACGGCCGCCTCCGCCGCCTCGAAACCCTTGTTGGCCGGCCCGGCACCTGCCCTTTCCACGGCATGGGCGAACTCGTTGACCGCCAGGATGGCATTGGCCACCGGGATCCCCCGCTCGAGGGCGACCCTGGCGATCCCTGCCGTCGACTCGCGGACCACGATCTCGTAATGATCGGTGTCACCACGGACGATGGTCCCGATAGCCACCACCGCATCGCAGCCGGAGTCGGCCAGGGCGAGGCTGGCGATCGGAAGCTCCAGGGCACCGGGAACCCGGAGCACCTTGACCGCGGCACCCAGTTCCTCGAGACGGGCCAGCGCGGCGTCGAGAAGCCGGTCGGTAACCGAGCGGTTCCAGGTGGCCACTGCGATCCCCACCTCGAGCCCCGACCCGTTCAGGTCGCCTTCGACGATCCGGGTCATGCCCCTTGGCCCAGGTCCATCTGATGGCCGAGCCGGGTCGCTTTCGCCATGAGATATCCCCGGTTCTCGTCGTTGGCATCGACGAACAGGGGAACCTGCTCCAGGATGGACAGACCGTACCCTTCGATCCCGGCCCGCTTGGTCGGGTTGTTGGTCATGATCCGCATCGAGCGCACGCCGAGGTCGTACAAGATCTGGGCGCCGACGCCATAGTCACGGGCGTCCACCGGCAGCCCGAGGTTGACGTTGGCATCGACCGTGTCGAAGCCCTCGTCCTGGAGCTTGTAAGCGGCCAGCTTGTGGAGCAGCCCGATCCCTCTCCCCTCGTGGCCCCTGATGTAGAGAACGACCCCCCGACCCTCTTCGGCGACCCGGGCCATGGCCTGCTCCAGTTGGTCTCCACAGTCACAACGCAGACTCCCGAACACATCCCCGGTGAGGCATTCGGAGTGGACCCGGGTCAGCACCGACTCCCCGTCGCCGAGGTCTCCGATGACCAGGGCGATGTGCTGGCGGTCGTCGACCAGCGAGCGGTAGCCCACTGCGGTGAAGGTGCCGTGCTCGGTCGGGATCCTCGCCTCGACCACTCGCTCCACCAGCTTCTCCTGGTGACGTCGGTAGGCGATCAGATCGGCGATGGTCCCGATCAGCAGGTCGTGCTCCTCGGCGAACTCCAAGAGCTCGGGGACCCTGGCCACCGAGCCGTCGTCGTTCATGACCTCTGCGAGGACGCCGGCGGGGTACCGGCCTGCGACCCGGGCCAAGTCCACCGCGGCCTCGGTGTGCCCGGCGCGCTTGAGCACTCCCCCCGGCTCGTAGCGGAGGGGGTACATGTGCCCGGGTCGGGCCAGGTCCTGGGGGCTGGTGGCCGGATCCAGGACCGCACGAATCGTCTTCCAGCGGTCCGAGGCCGAGATCCCGGTGGTGGTCCCCTCCCGTACGTCGATCGAGACCGTGAAGGCGGTCCTTCTCACATCGGTGTTGCGGGCGACCATCATCGGGAGGTCCAACTCGTCGAGCCGCTCCCCGACCACGGGCAGGCAGATGATGCCGCTGGTGTGACGAAGCATGAACCCGAGTTGCTGGGGGGTCACCGCGTCGGCGGCGACGATCAGATCGCCTTCGTTCTCGCGATCCTCGTCGTCGACCATGATCACCATCTCACCGCGGCCGACCGCGGCGATGATGTCCTCAATCGGAGCGAAGCTCATTGGTCTGCCTTCAGCAGGCTCTCGACGTATTTGGCCAACACGTCCACCTCAAGGTTGACCTTCTCCCCCACCGTTCGCAAACCCAATGTGGTCAGCTGCAGCGAATGCGGAATCAGGGCGATCTCCATCTCGCGGCCATTCAGCGCGGCGATGGTCAGACTCACCCCGTCGACGGTGATCGAGCCCTTCTCGACCATGTAGCGAGTCAGTTGCCCGGGGACGGCAAGCCGCATGCGTTTTCCGTCACCTTCGGGCTCCACGCCCAGGACCTCGCCAACGCCGTCGACATGACCCTGGACGACGTGCCCGCCGAATCTGCCGTCGGCCCGCATCGGCAGCTCGAGATTGACCGGATCGCCCGTCTCGATGGAGCCGAGTGTCGACCGGTCGAGTGTCTCCAGCACCACCTCCACCGTCACTCGTGGCGGCTCGACCTCGACCGCGGTGAGACACACGCCGTTGACCGAGATGGAATCTCCAACCTCGAGACCCACGAGAGGGCCGGTCTCGAACGACAGCCTCATCCCGCCGGCGGCCTTCTCAACGCCAACCACCGAGCCCCGAAACTCGACGATCCCGGTGAACATCAGTGCTCCGGCCAGTGACGTTGGCGATGTTCAGGGCGAGTCAGTGGCGACGCTGGCAAGGACGCAGGCCGAAGGCGCACTGGGCCGTTCGTCGAGGCCGAGGACGCAGCCAGCGGCGTCATCTGGCCGTCCTGAGCGCGGCAAACGTTGGTGGTCGGGGCACTACTCGAACTCGATTCTGATGTCGGGGCCAACCATGTGCACGTCGCGGATGTTCACTGGTCTGGATTGTGCCATGGTGGCGAAGTCCCCTCTCAAAGGGCCGATGCCCTGCCCGCCGCCGACTCGGGCGCCGACGTAGATCACACCACGTCCCACAATCCCGGTCCGCCACCAGGCCCCCGCCAGGGTGGGACCGCCTTCGAGGAGGACGTCGAGCAGCCCCCGCTCGGCGAGGGCACGAGCCGAGGCCTCGGGATCGGGCCAGTCGTCCTCTCCCCCGACGATCACGACCTCGCCCGAAGGGACACCGATCGGGCGAGTGCTGATGACGAGGGGTGACCTCTGCCAGATCCTGCTGTCGACCGGTAGCGTCTGGCGACCGACGATCACCACCGGTGTGGGCTGGGCCGCACCGCTCTCATGTCGGGCAGTGAGGAGTGGGTCGTCGAGGCGCAACGTGCCGGCTCCGACCACGACTGCGTCCATCGCCGAGCGAAGCACATGGGCATCCCTTCTCGCCTCGGCCGAGGTGATCCACTGTGAAGTGGCATCCAGAGCGGCAACTGCGCCGTCGATGGTCATCGCAAGTTTGAGGGTGACCATTGGCAGCCCGGTGCGACGATGATGAAAATAGGCCCGGTCGACCGCCTCGGCCTCCTCGGCCATGAGCCCCGACTCGACCTCGACTCCGGCATCGGTGAGCCAGGAGACACCCGCTCCGGACACCCTCGGGTCGGGATCGACCACGGCCAAGACGACCCTGGACACACCAGCATCCACCACTGCCCTCGTGCAGGGCGGGGTGTGTCCCTGATGGCTGCAGGGCTCGAGTGTCACATACAGCGTGGATCCCCGCGCCCGCTCCCCCGCCGTGGTCAGGGCGACGATCTCGGCATGGGGGCGGCCGACGCCTTCGTGGGCGCCTTCCCCGACCACCTGGCCCGAGCCGTCGACCACCACCGCGCCGACCCGGGGATTGGGGTGGGTTTTGTGGGCCGCAGCGAGCAGGATGGCTCGTTGCATGTGACGGGTGTCCCCCGTCGGGCTGTCCGCCACTAGGTAGAGCGTCGATCGATGCGGTAGGTGGAGCCCTGCTGCTTCTTGGCGAATTCCTTCATCTCAACCGCAATCGCCGACGCCTCCCATTGTGTGGAGATCTCGCGCACGTCGGTGGACGCTACACCCAGGGAGAGGGAGACAACCGGGAAGGCGAATCGCTCCCCGCGGCGATCGATCACCTCGATATAGCCGCGCAGGGCGTCGGCGGTGTCGTAGAGGTCGAGGACCCCGTCGTCGAAACGCTCGATGACCTCCTTGCAGAAGGGCTCGGACACCTCGGGAGGGATGATGGCAACGAAGTCATCGCCACCGATATGGCCGACGAATGCGCCCGCGATGCCCAGACTGTCGGAGGCATCGTTGAAGCACTTGGCGCAGAAGCGAATCACCTCGTCGCCGCGCATGAAGCCATAGTGGTCGTTGAACGCCTTGAAGTTGTCCAGGTCCCCATGAACGAGTGCGAAGTCTCGACCCGACGTGATCCGCTCCTCCACCTCGCCGGTGATCTTGAAATTGCCGGGGAGACCGGTCAATGGGGAGAGGTCGCGCGCCGCCTGGGTGCGACGAACCACGGCGCGGACCCGGGCAACCAATTCGTTGATGTCGAACGGCTTGGTGATGTAGTCGTCGGCGCCGAGCTCGAGCCCTCGTACCCGGTCCTCGGGGAGACCGCGGGCGGTGAGCAGGATGATGGGGATGTTGCCCGTGGACGCCTGGCTCCGGAGCCGATGGAGGGCGGTGAGACCGTCCATGCGCGGCATCATGATGTCGAGCACGATCACGTGCGGGGGGTTGGCCGTGGCCTTCTGCAGGGCGTCCTCGCCGTCGACTGCGGTCTCGACCTCGAAGCCTTCCAGCTCGAAGTTGACCTGGACCACGGCCAATATGTCCGGATCGTCATCAGCGATGAGGACTCGTTCACTCATTGGCTTCCATGGCCCTTCTCATCTCGGCAACTGCCGTAGAGGGGTCGTCCGCGCCGAAGATCGCCGTCCCGGCGACGAGAACATTCGCCCCGGCTGCAACGGCCCGAGGCGCGGTGTCGAGCGTGATTCCACCATCGATCTGAATATCGGTAGCCAAACCGTGCTTCTCAACCCATTCTCTCGCCTCTTCGACCTTTCCCAGCACCTCGGGCATGAAGCTCTGTCCTCCGAACCCCGGCTCCACCGACATGACGAGGATCACGTCGCTCAGCTCCATGAAGGGGATGACCGCGGCGAAAGGAGTCGCCGGGTTGCATACCAGTCCGAAGTCGAGCCCGTTTTCCCGGGCTTTCCTGGCAGCCTCGGTCGGGTCGGGCATCGCTTCGATGTGCATCGTGACCAGGTCTGCACCTGCCTTGGCCAGCTCGGGTAGGAACGCGGTCGGGTTGGTAGTCATCAGATGGCAGTCGAAGTAGAGCTCGGTCATGGGGCGGATGCCGGCCACCACCGGGATGCCGAAGGAGATGTTGGGCACGAAATGCCCGTCCATGACGTCGATGTGGAGCCAATCGGCCCCGGTCTCGACTCGCGCGATCTGCCGCTCCAGACAACGGAAGTCCGCGGCGAGCAGCGAAGGGGCGATCTTCGACGTGGCCATGCGGTCGAGTCTAAGTGTGGGCATGGGCGCGCTCAGGCCACCGACCCGGTCGATTTGCGACGGCCCCGGAGCCAGGCCTCACCACTCATCGGTCGCTTGCCCGGAGGGAGGAGCTCGACCAGCTCCACACCTCCGTCGGCGAGCCCGACCACCGGGATGCCGACGACGCCGGCCCAAGTGCCGGGCTCGGGTGCGGTTGGGTGCCGCCGCGCCCTCAACACCTGGTGGGCCACCTCGTCGATGACCAGGACCGCACCCGGCTCCGGAGACAGCGCGCGAACCCGGTCGATCTCGGCCCGGCTCGCCCCGGCGACCCGGATCGAGCGCTCCCCGGGCTCGATCTTGGCCGCGTAGGTCATCCCCTCCTCGCTCTGGGGCACCGGCTCGAGGTCGCCGCTCAGATAGGAAGGGAGGATGTCGCTCAACAGCCTGGCTCCGAGGCCGGCAAGTCTCGTGGTCAGCTCGCCGGCGACCTCGTCGCTCCCGATGTCGACGGCCTGGGCGGTGAGCACCGGACCGGTGTCGAGCCCTTCGTCGAGTCGGATGATGGTCACTCCGCTCATCTCGTCGCCCGCCATGATGGCCCGGGCCACCGGCGCCGCCCCTCTCCAGCGAGGCAGGAGCGAAAAGTGCACGTTGAGCATCCCCCCCGCCGGCACCGCGAGGGCGGCGGGGGTGAGGATCCGGCCGAAGGCGACCACGACGGCCAGGTCGAGGCCACCGGCTGACTCCAGCGCCTGCACCAGCGCCTCCGACGACTCCGGCTGTGTCACCTCGATCCCGAGACGGGCCGCTTCGGATTTCAACGGTGGTGGGGAAAGGGCGCGGCCCCGGCCACCGGGCCTATCCGGTTGGGTGACGACCAGCGGAACGTCGTATCGCCCGACGAGGGCATGCAGGGTCGGCAACGCTGCCTCCGGGGTGCCCAGGAAGGCGATGCGGGTCATTCGAAAGTTGCCAGCCCCAAGGCCTCGTCGCGCAAATCCCTCAATGCCCGCTTCCGCTCCGACTTCTCGAGACGGTCGATCAGGAGACGTTGGTTGAGATGGTCGATCTCGTGCTGGAGGACGCGCCCGAGCAACCCGTCTCCTGCGTACTCCACGTGGTTGCCTTCGAGGTCCAAGGCCCTCACCCGGGCGAAACCGGGGCGCTTGATCAGCCACCAATGGCCGGGAACCGAGAGACAGCCCTCCTCGTACTCCCACTCCCCGCCCACTTCGACCACCTCCGGGTTGATCATCACCCGGGCGCCCTGCTCGTCCTGGGCGTCGAAAACGGCGACCTTCTTCGGTATACCGATCTGGTTGGCGGCGAGCCCGACCCCGGGCGCCTCGTACATCGTCTCGACCATGTCCCGCACCAGCGACCGGACCACGTCGTCGATGTCTTCCACCGGCTTGGTCTCGAGACGAAGCACAGGGTCGCCAAAGGTGCGGATCGGATGGGTGGCCATGGCTCGTGGAGCATAAAGCCTCCGCCTACAGATCTATCGGGTCGGCGTCGATGCGCACGGTTGCCCCGGACTCCCTCCAGGCTTGGATCAAGGGACGGAGCTCGGGCTTCAGCGGCCCCAATCTGCCCTGGATCAGCCATCTCCATCCAGAGGCGACCGGCGCCGGGCCGAGGATCGTCGCCGGCTGCAATCCCCTGAGGTCGCGGTCGAAGCGGTCCGGCCGCTCCACACCCCTGATCTCCACTGCGACCATGTCCGTGGCCGGGGGAAGCCCGAGACGGGTCCGCTCCCCGAGCACCTCCTCGAGGTAGGGGACCGGGTCTCCTCGTTTCAGCGCGGTCAGCAGCGACCCGTCGGGCAGCGAGGTCTGCGCCATCATCCGTCTGCCATGCCCGACCTCGACGAGGTTGGCGAGACGGGCGAGGATGCGCAGCGCCTCCTCCGAAGTGCGGTAGTTGTGGCCCAGCACGAGACCGTCGACGTCGACGGCCACGGCCAGCGGCACCGATCGTGCCGAGGACAGGTCCCGCTCGGTGCCGACTGCCACCGGTCGGTCGGTGGGATGGGTGCCCGCCACCGCTCGTCCCAACTTGCGATTGATCTCGGTGACGAGACGATCGGGCTCGGAGCCCATCTCCTCGAACTCGCTGCCTCCACATCCGGCACAGGGGCCGGCCGCCTGCCCGCACCGACGACAGGCTGGTTCCCGGCCGAGACGGGACCCGCATCCGGAGCAGGTCCTCAGCCGCCGACACCTGACACAGCGCATCGACGAGTCCGAGGCGCGGCGATGGGTGAAGACGAAGCAGGCCCGCTTGTCCGCAACCGTCGCCCTGATCGCGGCGACGGCCCGATCGGAGAGGAGCCCTGACCCTGGCGGGTCGTCACGACGATCGACCACCTCGACGAGCGGCCAGGCCCGGGTCCCGGCCCGAGCGATCTCGGGCCCCGAGGCGAGAACCTCGACGCTCGGAGTGGGCCCGATGAAGACGAGTGAGAAGCCTTCGATCCGGGAGCGGGTGGTCATCACCTCGCGCACATGGAGAGTGGGCGTCTGCCGGTCCTTCATCGCCCGCCGTCCCTCTTCGAGCACGATCGCCAGGGCCAGCCCGCCGACATGCCACATCGCCGCACGAGGCGTGCCCACCACCAGACGTCCTGGTTGCTGTGCTTCGACCCACGATCTCGTGACCTCCCGGGCCACTTCTCCGGCGACCACCACCGTCTCGATCCCCCGGTTGCGGGCTTCCTGCCCCACCATCTTCGCCTCGGCCTCGGTGGCGGTCACTATGAGCACGGAAGATCCGGCGACGAGCAGCGGGAGGAGGGCACCGAGCCAATCCAGCCCCTGCCACCTGCCGATCAGTGCCGTGGTCGGCCGACGCCGCCCGGAGACGATGTCACGGGTGATCCGGAGCAGTGGGTGCGCCTCACCGGCGAGGTCGGCGGGTGGGTCGATCTTGTCGGTGAGATGCGGAGGGGAGGGGAGGTTGGGCGGCGCCGAGCGGTCGAGGAGGACCGCCATGGGGGCGACGTAGTGGCTTGCCGCCCACGTGATCGTCTTCAGCAACGCCGAGTCGAACACCGGAACCTGGCTCGACAGCGCCGCAATGTCCTTCAGCGACCCCTTGCGCTCCCCGTCGATCTGCACGACAAAACCTCGGGTCTTCCGGCCGGATAGTGGGACTCGGACGATGGAGCCGACCTGCACCGAGCCCTGGAGCTGGTCGGGGATGGTGTACCAAAAACCGCTGTCGACCGCGAACGTGGGGACACTGGGGACGACGCGAGCCGTGGGTCGACTCAGAGAGCGGCCGCCCCTTTGATCGCATCGACCATGTCGAGATGCTCCCAGGCGAAGCCGGGCCGGCCGAAGTGGCCGTATGCGGCGGTGCCCGAGAACACCGGGGAGCGCAGGCCCAGCCGGTCGATGATCGAGGCCGGACGGAAGTCGAACACCTCCCGGACCACCTTCTCGATCTGCTCGGGCGCGATCTGCTCCGTTCCGAACGCCTCGACGTGAATGGAGAACGGCTCGGCATGTCCGATCGCATAGGCGAGCTGGATCTCGAGCTTGCGAGCCAGTCCCGCTGCCACCAGGTTCTTCGCCGCCCAACGCGCCGCGTACGCCGCCGATCGGTCGACCTTGGTCGCGTCCTTGCCCGAGAAGGCGCCGCCACCGTGACGGGCGTAGCCGCCATAGGTATCGACGATGATCTTGCGACCGGTGAGCCCGGTGTCGGCGACCGGGCCTCCGACCTCGAAGCGCCCGGAAGGGTTGAAGATGAACTCGATCCCGGGATCGAGCATGTCCTCGGGGATCACCGCCGCCACTACGGCGTCGAAGACCTCCTGTCGCATCTCGGCCTGGTCCTTGTCCCGGGCATGGTGCGCCGAGATGAGCACCTTCTCCACGGCCACCGGCTGGTCACCCTCGTATCGGACCATCACCTGGGTCTTGCCGTCGGGACGCAGATAGTCGAGCTTGCCGGTCTTGCGCACCTCGGAGAGCCGTTCCGCCATGCGATGGGCGAGCTGGATGGGAAGGGGCATCAGCTCTGCGGTCTCATCGACGGCAAACCCGAACATGAGTCCCTGGTCTCCGGCGCCCAGCTCCCGGTCCACCCCTTCGGCGATGTCGGGGCTCTGTAGCTGGACCCGGTCCTGAATCTCCAGGCTGCCCGCGGCGAAGCCCGGGTCGAACCCGTCGTACCCGATCCGCATCACGGTGTCATCGACGATGTCGACCACACTGGGCTTGGCTCCGTCGGAGATCTCGCCGCCGACGATGGCGAGGCGCGTAGTCACGAACACCTCACACGCGACCCGGGCCATTTTGTCGATGGACAGGGCCGCGTCGAGCACCGAGTCGGAGATCGCATCGGCCACCTTGTCGGGATGACCCTCGGTCACCGACTCTGAAGTGAAGTACCAGCTCCTCATGGCGGGCGAGGTTAACTCCGTTCGGCGACGGCGGCGCTGATGCGGTCGAGCAGCCGCTCCGCCACCTCGGCCTTGTCGAGGAGGGGAAGCTCCTCGGTCGCTCCGTCGGGGTCGATGAAGACCACCCGATTGGTGTCGGTCCCGAATCCGGAGCCGGGCTCGGTCACGTCGTTGTAGACGAGAAGATCGACCTTCTTCCGGCGCGCCTTCTCGACAGCTCGCTCGACGCCGCCGGTCTCGGCGGCGAAGCCGACGGTGAAGGGGCGTGGGGAGCGAGCCACCACCGACGCCAGGACGTCGGGTGTCTCGGCAAGCTCGATCGATGACAGCCCATCGGCACGAGGGATCTTGGACCGGGCCGTTGCGACCGGCTTGAAGTCGGCCACGGCGGCCGCCATGACGGCCACGTCGGTGTCCACTCCCGCCACTGCTGCCAGCATCTCGTCTGCGGTCTCGACTCGAACCACCTTCGCCGCCGGGTGGCTGGTCAGGTCGGATGTAGTGACCAGGGTCACGTCGTAGCCGCGGCGGACCGCTGCATCGGCGATGGCATGACCCATCTTTCCCGAGGAGCGGTTGCCCAGGAATCGGACCGGGTCGACCGGCTCGCGGGTCCCTCCCGCGGTGATCAGGAGTCTTCTGCCTCCGCCCTCGCCGCCGAGGATGTCGCCGGCTGCGGCCACGATCTCCTCCGGCTCTGCGACACGTCCGACGCCCGTGTCCCCACCGGCCAATGCCCCGGACTCCGGACCGACGGTCTGGTACCCGAAGCCGCGCAGTGTCTCCATGTTCCGCACCGTGGCAGGGTGCTCCCACATCTCGGTGTGCATCGCAGGGGCGAGCAACACCGGGGTGGTGGTGGCGATCACGGTCGCGCTGACCAAGTCTTCGGAGATGCCGTTGGCTATCCGACCCAGCGTCGCCGCGGTGGCCGGAGCCACGATGACCAGATCGGCCCAGCGGGCCAACTCGGTGTGCGGCGAGACCAGGCTCTCGTCGAACAAGGAGATGAAGGGGTGCTCACCGGTGATCGCAGCGAAGGTCTGGGCCCCGACGAATTCGAGTGCCGACTCGCTCATCTCCACCCGGACCGTGGCCCCGGCCTCGAGGAGACGTCGCGCCAGGTAGGCCGACTTGTAGGCCGCCACGCCGCCGGTGACACAGAGGAGGACGCGCCGGCCCTGGAGCATCAGTCTTCGCTGGTGTCGACCGAGACCTTGCCTTCGGCGATCTCTTCCATAGCGATGGTGAGGGGCTTGCGTGACAACGAATGCACCTGGGGTGGCACGAACTCACCAAAGCCGACACCGAGCTGGTGGAAATAGCCGTTGATCTGGCGGGCCCGGCGGGCGGCGACGACGACGGTGG
>Ga0299913_10004847_pt1 | contig 11378 bp, 8 predicted proteins | sample RVTome_9_FD_201360 | JGI IMG/M metagenome (GOLD analysis project Ga0299913, IMG submission 201360) | Soil microbial communities from uranium-contaminated site in the Upper Colorado River Basin, Wyoming, United States - RVT155D38 (version 2) ... | reverse complement strand
CTACCGGCGGGAGCTCGCCGCCGGCGTGTCGGCGACCGTCACCGCCCGCTTCGACGCCACCGACCGCGACGCCCGGATCGGGCGCGCCGAGCCCGACGGCAGCGAGCCGCCGCTCGACGCGGCGGCCGAGCGCCCGCTGCGGCGCGATTCGACGCTGCGCGGCGCCAGCCTCGGCATCGCCGCCGACGGCAGCCTCGGCGCCTGGCGCTGGTCGCTGACCGGCGGCTATGCGCGCAGCCGCGACCGCACCGTCACCGAGCTGCCGGCATCGGCGCCGGCCGCGCCGCCGCCGCCGCCGAACGTGGTGCGCTCGCGCGTCGCCGCCGCCGACCTCCATTTGCTCGCTTATGGCGGCGTCGCGACGCTGCCGGGCGGCGAGGCGGTCGCCAGCCTGGGCCTGCGCATCGACAGCCAGCGCTACCGCAGCGACCAGCAGGGCGCCGTCCTCCTGCCGTCGGTCGACCTGGCGCGGCGGACCGGGACGCTGCAGGCCAATGTCGAGCTGCCGCTGGCGGCGCGGGGCGGGGAGGGGCTGGGCCGGATCGGCGACCTGTCGGCGAGCGTCAACGTCGAGGCGGCGCGGGTGTCGGACTTCGGCACCCTGGTCGCCACGGTCTACGGCCTGCGCTGGGCGCCGGCGCGCGCGGTCGCGCTGACCGCCTCGCTCGCGGTGGCGAAGGCGGCGCCCGACATGCAGGCGCTCGGCGACCCGCCGCTGATCACGCCCAACCTCACCACCTTCGACTTCGTCACCGGGCGCACCTTCGACATCACCCGCCTCGACGGCGGCAATCCGGAATTGACGGCCGAGCGGCGGCGCAGCCTTCGCCTCGGGCTGACGCTGCGCCCGCTGCGCGGCCGCAACCTGACGCTCAGCCTCGGCTATTCGCGAAGCCGCACCCGCGATCCGGTCGGCACGGTGACGCTGCCGATCGCGGAGATCGAGGCGGCGTTCCCGGACCGTTTCGAGCGCGACGCCGGCGGGCGGCTGCTGCGGATCGACGCGCGGCCGGTCAATTTCGCGCGGCTGGACCGCGAGGAGCTGCGCTGGGGCGTCAATTTCGTGAGGCCGCTATCGGCCCGGACCGAGGCCGGCGCCGGCGCCGCCCGGGCCGGCGCCGAAGGCTTCGACCTGCGCGACCATGTCGGCTCGCGCGAGGAGCGCCAAGGTCGGTTGCAGCTCGCGCTCTACCACAATGTGCGGCTGCGCGACCGGCTGCTGGTCGCCGACGGCGTGCCGCCGCTCGACTTCCTGCGCGGCGCGGCGGCCGGCAGCCGGGGCGGGCGTCCGCGCCATGCCGTCGAGCTCCAGGCGGGGCTGTTCCGCGACGGCTTCGGCGCCCGGCTCGGCGTCAACTGGCAAAGCGGGACGAGCGTGCGCCGGCTGCCGGGCGGCGGCGCGGGGGACGGCGGCCGGCTGCGCTTCTCGAACCCGGTGCGCGCCGACCTGCGCCTGTTCGCCGACCTTGGCGAGCGCCCGGCGCTGGCGCGGCGCGCGCCGTGGCTGCGATCGACCCGCATCAGCCTCGAGGTCGAGAATCTCTTGAACGCCCGGCCGCGGGTGCGCGACGAAACCGGCGCGACGCCGCTCGGCCTGCAAGGCGCCTATCTCGATCCGGTCGGCCGCAGCGCGCGGCTCACGATCCGCAAATTGTTCTAGTGTGAAAAAAGGGCCCGCCCGTCGCCGGGCGGACCCTTTCGGCACCGGTAGCGGGCTCAATGGTCGACGCGGTGAACCCACCAGCCGTCGGCATCCTGCTGGCATTCGAAGCGCTCGCCGATCAGCGCGTTATATTCGGAGTTGCTGAGGTCGGCATTGCCGGGCCGCAGCGTCGGATCCTGCCGGCGGGCGTTGCGCTCGCGCACCAGCGCGGACTGGCACTGGCCCTTGTTGGCGTAGGGCGCGTTCTGGTTGACGGTGGCGCCGACACCGGTGCCGGTCGTCGGAGCGTCATCGGCGAGCGCCGCAGCGGGAATCATCATCGCGCCGGCGGCGGCTACGATCATCAGCTTGTTCATGGTGGTTTCCCTCCCTTGACCGCATGGCGGCCGTGCCGCGGCGCGGCCGGCGCATGCGTGATTCGGTGGAACGCGAACGGGCTTCCGCCCCGGAGCGGCCGGGGCCACGCGGAGGCGTCTGGAGAAGCGGGAGAGAGGCTAGGCCGGCCGGGTCCGACCTGTCAAATTTTGCGTCGCATCTGTCCCAAATCGGCACAGAATCCCGCTGGAATCGCGCGCCTTTCCGATTCGGAGCGGGCTCGGCGGCGCGGCGGAGAGGGTGGGATTCGAACCCACGGTGGGCGTGAACCCACGGCGGTTTTCAAGACCGCTGCCTTAAACCACTCGGCCACCTCTCCGAAAGCGCGCTTGCGATAGCGCCCGCGCGACCATGCGTGCAAGCGGCGCGCCGGCCCGCCCTTCAGGCCCGCGCAAGCTCGTGTCATATAGGGTCCGGCGGATGGGGACGAAGATGCGGATCCTGACGATAGCGGCGGCGGCCCTGCTGGTCGCCGGCATGCCGGCGGCGCGGCTCGGCGACGGCACCATCGAGCTCGCGCTCGAGGCGCCGGCCGCGGCGCAGCCGGCCGGGCTCGGCGAGGCCGGCTTCCGGGCCTATCTGCCGCGGCTGCGCGCCGAGGCCGAGCGGGCCGGGGTCAGCCGCGCGACGCTCGACCGCGTGTTTCCGACGCTGACCTTCTCGCCGCGCACGATCGAGCTCGACCGCGGCCAGCCCGGCGGCGCGTCCGGCGCGAGCGCGATCCCGCCGTTCGCCCCCTATCGCGCCCGCCACCTGACGTCGGCGCTGATCGACCGCGGCCGCTCGCGCTACGCCGCCAATGTCGGCCGCCTCAACGACATCGGCCGGCGCTACGGCGTGCCGCCGCCGGTGCTGGTCGCGATCTGGGGCAAGGAGACGAGCTACGGCGCGATCATGGGCGATTTCGACCTGCTCAACTCGCTCGCCAGCCTCGCCTACGAGGGCCGGCGGCGCGAGCTGTTCACCGGCGAGTTCATCGCCACGCTGCGGATGATGGACCGCGGCTTCCCGCGCTCGCAGCTCAGGGGCAGCTGGGCCGGCGCCACCGGCCAGTCGCAATTCCTGCCCAGCGTCTATATCCGCCTCGCCGTCGACGGCGACGGCGACGGCCGCGCCGACATCTGGCGCAGCGAATTGGACGCGCTCGCCTCGATCGCCAACTATCTGCGCAGCGCCGGCTGGCGCCCGGGCCTGCCGTGGGGGACGGCGGTGAGCGTGCCCGGCGGCTTCGACCGCGGCGCCGTCGCCAGCCGGCTGCGCGCGCCGCGCTGCCCGCGCGTCCACGAGCGCCACAGCCGCTGGCTGACCGCGGCCGAGTGGCGCCGCCGCGGCGTCGGCAACGCCCTTCCCGACGATGCCCTGGCGGCCTTGATCGAGCCCGACGGGCCGGGCCGCACCGCCTATCTGCTCACCACCAACTACCGCTCGATCCTCGACTATAATTGCTCGAACTTCTACGCCCTGACCGTCGGCCTGCTGGCCGATTCGGTCGCCCGCTGAAGCGTTGAGGAATTGGTTCGAGTGATGATGCGCAAACCGCTTTCATTCCTGCTTTTCGCCGCCACGGTCGCGCTTCCGGCGGGGGCGCGGGCGCCGTCCTTCGAGACCGCCGCCCCGGTCGCCTACATGGTCGACCTGTCGTCGGGCGCGGTGCTCTACGCCAAGGATGCCGACCGCCGCATCCCGCCGGCGTCGATGGCCAAGATCATGACCGCCCACGTCGCCTTCGACCTGATCGAGCGCGGCGAGCTCGACCTGGAGAAGATGTGCACGGTGCGGCCCGAGACCTGGCGGCGCTGGCACGGGCCGGCGGCGGGATCGACCATGTTCCTGTCGGCCGGCGAGCGGGTCAGCGTCCGCAACCTGCTGCACGGCATCGTCACCCTGTCGGGCAACGACGCCAGCGTCGTCCTCGCCGAGTGCATCTCCGGCAGCGAGCCGGCGTTCGTCGCGCTGATGAACCGCAAGTCGCGCGAGCTCGGGCTCGACGATTCGAACTGGGGCAATCCGGTCGGCTGGCCCGACAACGGCGTCACCTACACCACCGCCCGCGACCTGGCGACGCTGGCGGCGGCCGACCTGCGCGACCATCCCCGGCTCTACCGCCGCTTCTACGGCCAGCGCGAGTTCACCTGGGGGCGGACGATGGGCGGCGACCGCCCGATCACCCAGGCCAACCGCAACCCGCTGCTCGGCCGCGTCGCCGGCGCCGACGGCCTCAAGACCGGCCATACCGCCGAGGCCGGCTACGGCTTCACCGGCTCGGCCGAGCAGGACGGCCGCCGTATCGTCATGGTGGTGGCCGGCCTCTCCGGCTTCGACCAGCGCATCGAGGAAGCGGTGCGGTTCATGGCATGGGGCTTCGACGCCTGGCGGTCGCGGCCGCTGCTCGCGGCCGGGCAGCGCGTCGGCGAGGCGCGGGTCCAGCTCGGCGGCGCCGACGGCGTCGGCCTGGTCGCGCCGCGCGCCGTCGCCGTCACCCATCCCGCCGGGCGCGGGCGGAACATCCGCGCCCGCATCGTCTACCAGGGGCCGGTCAGGGCGCCGATCGCCGCCGGGCAGCATGTCGCCGACCTGGTCGTCGAGGTCGAGGGCATGGCGCCGCAGGTGACCCCGCTCCATGCCGAGCGGGCGGTCGGCGCGGCCGGGCCGCTGGGCCGGATCCGGGCCGGGCTCAAGCGGCTGCTCGGTCTCGGATGAGCGGCCGCTTCGTCACGCTCGAGGGCGGGGAGGGAGTCGGCAAGTCGACCCAGGCGCAGGCGCTGGCGGCGGCGCTGCGCGGGCGCGGGCTAGACGTCGTCGCGACCCGCGAGCCCGGCGGCAGCCCCGGCGCCGAGGCGATCCGCCGGCTGCTGCTGCACGAGGGGCAATGGCCGCCGCCGGCCGAGGCGCTGCTGTTCGCGGCGGCGCGGGCCGACCATGTCGCCAGCACCATCCGGCCGGCGCTGGCGGCGGGCCGCTGGGTGCTCTCGGACCGCTTCCTCGACAGCTCGATCGCCTATCAGGGCGGCGCCGGCGGCCTCGGCTTCGACGCCATCCGCCGGCTCCACGCCTTCGGCAGCGGCGGCCTGCTGCCCGACCGCACGCTGCTGCTGCGCCTCGACGACGCCGCCGCCGCCGGCCGCGCCCGGCGCCGCGACGCGGCCGGCGCCGATCTGATCGGCGGCCGCGGCGCCGGCTATCACGGCGCCGTCCGCGCCGCGTTCGACCGCCTCGCCGCCGAGGAGCCGGACCGGATCCGGGTCGTCGACGGCTCCGGCGCGGCGGCAACGGTGACGGAGCGCCTGCTGGCGGCGCTGGAGGACCTGCTGTGAGCCCGCTGTTCGGCCACGACGCCGCCGTCGCCGCCTTCCGCGCCGGGCTCGACGCCGGCCGCCTGCACCACGCCTGGCTGCTCGCCGGGCCGGAGGGGATCGGCAAGGCAAGGTTCGCGCGAGCGGCCGCCGGTCGGGTCCTGGCGCAGGCGACGGACCGGCCGCCGGCGGCGGCGGGACTGGAGATCGAAGCCGACCACCCCGCTCGCCGATGGCTGGAGTCGGGCACCCATCCCGATCTCCGCCTCGTCGAGCGCGAGGTCTGGGATCATAAGAACGAGCATATCGTTCCCCGGCACGAGCGGTCGGGGAACGAGGCGCTCGCGCGCAGCATCCGCGTCAGGCAGATCCGGATGCTCGATCCATTCCTGATGGTCCGCCCGACGATGTCGGCGTCGCGGGCGATCGTGATCGATGCGGCGGACGATCTCGAGCCCGGCGCCGCCAACGCTTTGCTCAAGATGCTGGAGGAGCCGCCGCCGCGGGCCGTGTTCCTGCTGGTCGGCCATTCGCCGGCGCGGCTGCTGCCGACGATCCGCTCGCGCTGCCGGCTGCTGCGGCTGGCGCCGCTCGGCGACGACGCCATGGCGTCGGCGCTGCGCGCGGCGCTGCCCGACGCCGACGCGGCGGAGATCGCCCGGCTGGTGGCGGTCGGGGAGGGCAGGCCGGGGCGGGCGATCGCCTGGCGCGGGCTCGACGTCGACGCGCTCGACCGGGCGATGGCCGAGCTGGCGGCGCGCGGCGACCCGACCAACGAGCGCCGCGCGGCGCTGGCGCAGAGCCTCGCGCTCAAATCCGCCCAGCCGCGCTACGAGGCCTTCCTCGCCCGCGCTCCGGCGGCGATCGCGGCGGCGGCGCGGGGGCGGCGCGGCCCCGCTCTGGCCGCCGCGCTGGCGCTGTGGGAGCGCGCCGTCGCCCTCGCCGGCAGCGCCCGGCGGCTGTCGCTCGACCCGCACAGCACCGCCTTCGAGCTGGCCGGGCTGGTGGCGGCGCTGGCCGAAGGGGAGGGCGCCGGCCCGCCTGAAGATCCTTCGATATGCCGCTCGACAGGCTCAACGGCTACTCAGGAGGAGCGGCATATCAGCGGTTTCTCTTCCCGCTCATCCTGAGTAGGGGCTGAGCCTGTCGAAGTCCCGTATCGAAGGACGCCATGGCCGAGCCCTTCTACATCACCACCGCGATCAACTATCCCAACGGCCGCCCCCATGTCGGCCACGCCTACGAGGCGATCGCCGCCGACGCCATCGCCCGCTTCCAGCGCATGCGCGGGCGCGACGTCTTCTTCCAGACCGGCACCGACGAGCACGGCCTCAAGATGGCGCAGGCGGCGCGCGAGCGCGGCCTCGAGCCGGCCGCCTTCGCCGAGGAGATGACCGGCCATTTCCGGCGCATGGACGAGCGGCTGGACATTTCGTTCGATCGCTTCATCCGCACCACCGAGCCCGCCCACCACCGCGCCAGCGAGGCGCTGTGGCAGGCGATGGCGGCGGCCGGCGACCTCTATCTCGGCCGCTACGAAGGCTGGTACTCGGTCCGCGACGAGGCCTATTACGACGAGAAGGAGCTGGTCGTCGCCGACAGCGGCGAGAAGCTGTCGCCGCAGGGCACCGAGGTCGAGTGGACGATCGAGGAGAGCTGGTTCTTCCGCCTCTCGGCCTACCAGGCGCGGCTGCTCGGCCATTACCAGGCGAATCCGGGCTTCATCCGCCCCGACAGCCGCCGCAACGAGGTGCTGCGCTTCGTCGAGGGCGGCCTTTCCGACCTGTCGGTGTCGCGCACCAGCTTCGACTGGGGCGTCAGGGTGCCGGGCAGCGAGCGCCACGTCATGTACGTCTGGCTCGACGCCCTCACCAACTATCTGACCGGCGTCGGCTATCCCGATACCGCCGCCGCCAGCTACCGCCGCTTCTGGCCCGCCGACCTCCATCTGATCGGCAAGGACGTGGTCCGCTTCCACGCCGTCTACTGGCCGGCCTTCCTGATGTCGGCCGGCCTGCCGCTGCCGAGGCAGGTGTTCGGCCATGGCTGGCTGCTGTCGCGCGGCGAGAAGATGTCCAAGTCGCGCGGCAACGTCGTCGACCCGGAGGCGCTGGCCGATGCGTTCGGCGTCGACCCGTTGCGCTACTTCCTGCTGCGCGAGGTGACGTTCGGCCAGGACGGCAGCTACGACGCCGAAGCGATCGTCGCCCGCGTCAACGCCGATCTCGCCAACAGCTTCGGCAATCTCGCTCAGCGAACATTGTCTTTTATCGCAAGGAATTGCGACGGTATCCTGCCACAAAGCGGAAAGCGCGATCCCGCCGACGACGCGCTGCTGGCGCTGATCGGCGAGGTCAGCCGCCGCGATTTTCCCGATCATTTCGACGGGCTGCGGCTGTCGCAGGCGATCGAGGGCTGGCTGAAGGCGGTGTTCGCCTGCAACCAGTATATCGACGGCCAGGCGCCGTGGGCGCTGCGCAAGGCCGATCCCGAGCGGATGAAGGCGGTGCTGGCGACGCTCTATGTCGCGATCCGCGACCTCGCCATCGTCGTCCAGCCGGTGATCCCGCGCTCGGCCGCGCGGCTGCTCGACGCGATGGGGGTGCCGGCCGGCGAGCGCGACTATGCGGCACTCGCGGATGCCGGCAGCTACGACCGTCTCGCCGGCTCCGGCTTCCGGCTCGCGCCGCCCAGCCCGATCTTCCCGCGGCTGGAGGCGCCGGCGGCCTGACGGCGACGGCGCCGAAGCCGCCGGGCGCGCCTGCGCGGCGGTTCGGAACCGCCGATCAGGGCGGCCACAGCCCGTGCCAGCCGTGGCGGAACGTCTCCAGCGTCAGGAACAATGCCCAGATCCCGATCAGATAGGCCCGGAAGAAACGGGCGATCGGCCTTAAACGGTCCCGCGCTTCGGGATCCTTGCGCTGCTGCGACACTCTCATCAGCACCCAGCCCGAAGAACAGGTAATCAGCACCAGCCATGCCAGCTCCTTGACGAGTCCGTCCAGGGCCAGCAAATAGGTGAACAGCGAGATGCCCACATAATAAGGGATGATGGCGCCGATCAGGGCGACCTCGCCGAACTCCTGGATCTTGCCGATCTCCTTGTCCTGCTGGCGCAACGAGGCGACGAGCCCGTCGATGCTGCAAGTAACGGAAGCGATCTTCAGGGACGCATACTGGCTGTTGAGCTTGGAAATGCTCGAGTTGATGGCTTCCATGCGGGAATGGAGCAGCTCGATATATCCAAAGGTTTCGCTCATCCTGCGCATCACGAATTCTTCGTATTTTTGATAGCCTTCGATTCGGCGTTCCCGCAGGGCTTCGGTTCCTTTTCGAAACTGGTCGAGATAGTATTTCGATCGCTCGAGGCGATAGGCGATGCTGCCCGATACGGTATCGTCGATCGCCTTGAGGGCGTTCTGGATCGACAGCATCCTGAGGTCCGCTTCGTCGATCGGGTCGGCGCGGGGCGGCACCCCGGTGGCCGCGGCCGATTCGCCGTTGCCCTGCCGCCCGAGCGGCCTGGCCTCCTTGATCGCCATCTGGAGAAATCGCGAAGCTCCGCCGATCTCGGTCGCGAGCCGGTCGATCATCAGCCCGGCTTCGATCAGGCTGGCGATCTCCATCGTGGCGGCGAGCCGCATGGTGCCGAGGGTGTTGATGCGGTCGAGGAGACGGCCGATCTGCCATTCGTCGTCGGTATGGGAGTGGATGTAGTAATAGACGGGGGTCCACGGCCAGTCGGAATTCAGGTTGGCGGGCGGCTGCGGGCCGAGGGCGGAAACGTACAAGGCGCGGCCGCCGAGGAAGCCGCCGACGGTGAACTCGTAGTCGCGAAGGAACTCGGCCGATTCCATGAGCGGCCAAAGCCGCCGCAGCGTCGCGTGCGCCCAGCCTTCGGGCGGCTTCCAATAGCGCAGCGGCCGGTCCCGCCTTCGCGGCAGAGCGGATTCGAACGGCTGGCGCAGCGCGGGCGCGGTCGGCTTGGCGGCGGGCGGCGCCGGCGCCGGCCCTTCGCCGTCCGCGGACGACCCGCCTACCATGCCCCGAAAGTCGGCGAACACCTGCCCGAGGGCGCCGGCGAGGATTCGGCGGCCGCCGACCTCGGCGTCGAGGACCGATTCCTCGAACTCCTTCCACAGCTTCTCCTGGAGGAATGCCACCCTGCGATAGGTCGCGCCATGGTCCGGCAGCGGGTGCCCGAACAGCTTCCCGAGCAGCCGCAAGCCGGTGCGCATCAGCCTCCGGAGCTGCGGTTCCTCCGCCGTGCCGGTCGCGGAATCCTCCTGCACCGACAGGTCGGCGATGGAGGTGATCGTCATATATTCCGTGTGGTATTCGACCCTGACGATCATCAGCATGCCGCGCCACCAGAACCTGAGCACGCTGAGGGTGCCGCTGCGCGCCTGAGTATGGGACCGATACCTGCTGAATTCATCGGCCCATCGAAACGTGCCGCTCGCGTCTTCGTCGATCAGCCGCTGGAGGTCTGACAAATAGGTATCATATGCTCGCGCCCGGTCCTTCTGTTCCAGCCTGCCCCACCACTTTCTCTCCGGTTCGGCTCCCGAATCGGTGGAGCCGGCGTCGTTCGTCGCCTCCTCGTCGGCCTGCGGTGCCGGAAAGCCCGTGTTCCAGAAGCCGAGCCGGCGAACGAGGCAGGGAATGCCGACGATCGAGGCCGCCTTTCTGTGGGCGCCCCCGTTAATGTCTTCGTACGAGCCCAGCGCGCTCAACTTGTGCAGCGGCATGTCGTCTCCGCCTTCGGCATCCGTGCCGATCTATGACTTGGCCGGATGCGGTTGCAATCGGAATCGAGGCCGGCGGGGAAGGGGGCGCTTGCTCCCGGGCCGGCCGGCGATCGCGACCGCCCGCCGCGGCTGCTTGCGACCGTCACGATCGAAGGCGCCGGCGTCGGCGCCGGCCGGGGCGGGGTGACGGCGGTCACGCGAGCGACTAGATGAGCGCCATGTTCATCGACAGCCACTGCCACCTCAACTATCCCGGCCTGGTCGAGGACCAGGCCGCCGTGCTCGGGCGCGCGCGGGCGGCCGGCGTCGAGGCGATGGTCAACATCTCGACCCGCGCCTCCGAATGGGACGATGTGATCGCCACCGCCGAGCGCGAGGATGACGTCATGGCGTCGGTCGGCATCCACCCGCACGAGGCCGACGCCCATCCGGACGTGGGCACCGCCGCTTTGGTCGAGCGCGCCCGGCACCCGAAGGTGGTGGCGATCGGCGAGAGCGGCCTCGATTATCATTACGACCATAGCGACCGCGAGCGGCAGCGCGCGAGCTTTCGTGCCCATGTCGCGGCCGCCCGCGAGACCGGGCTGCCGCTGATCGTCCATACCCGCGACGCCGAGGACGACACTCATGCGATCCTCGCCGGGGAGATGGGGAAGGGGGCGTTCCCGGCGCTGATCCACTGCTTCACCGGCAGCCGCGATTTCGCGGCCCGGGTGCTGGCGCTCGGCCTCTGCGTCTCGATCTCGGGGATCGTCACGTTCCGGAACGCGAAGGACCTGCAGGAGACGGCGCGCACGATTCCGCTCGACCGGCTGCTGATCGAGACCGATGCCCCGTTCCTGGCGCCGGTGCCGCATCGCGGCCAGACCTGCGAGCCGGCCCATGTCGCCGACACCGCCCGCTTCCTCGCCGCGCTGCGCGGCGAGAGCGTCGAGGCGCTGGCCGAGGCGACCAGCGCCAATTTCCGCCGCCTGTTCGCCAGGGCGGCGGTGTGAAAGTCACCATCCTCGGCTGCGGCACGTCGTTCGGCGTGCCGCGGATCGGCGGCGACTGGGGCGCCTGCGATCCGGCCGAGCCGAGAAACCGGCGGCGGCGGGCGTCGATCCTGGTCGAGCATGGCGGCACCCGCATCCTCGTCGACACCAGCCCGGACCTGCGCGAGCAGCTGCTCGGCGCCGGCGTCGGCGCGCTCGACGCCGTGATCTGGACCCACGACCATGCCGACCATGTCCACGGCCTCGACGACCTTAGCGCCGTCTCCCACCCCCCCGGCGGGCCGCTGCCGGGCCATGCCCG
>Ga0299913_10004846_pt1 | contig 11378 bp, 10 predicted proteins | sample RVTome_9_FD_201360 | JGI IMG/M metagenome (GOLD analysis project Ga0299913, IMG submission 201360) | Soil microbial communities from uranium-contaminated site in the Upper Colorado River Basin, Wyoming, United States - RVT155D38 (version 2) ... | reverse complement strand
CCCGATGTCCACCTCGCCGAGGAGCACGGTCTCGGCCGCCGGCCCGAGCGGGATGAAGCTGTCGGCGCTGGTGACGCGGGACAGCCGGCCGTCGTACCCGCTGTCGACCAGGGCCGCGAGGACGCCCTCGGCGACGCCGCCGCTGCGACGTGTCTCGTCGACGACGAGGACCGCAGTGAAGCCGGCTGCGACGCTGGTGAGCGCGTCGACGGGCAGCGGTGCCAGCCAGCGCAGGTCGAGCACCGTGCTGGCCACCCGATGCTCGGCCAGCGTCGCAGCGGCGCGGCGGCTCAGGTGCACTCCGTTCCCGAACGTGACGAGCAGCACGTCGCGCCCCTCGCCGAACAGGCCGACCTCTCTCAGGGGGGTGCGTGCCTGCGCCGCGTCCGGCGCGACGTAGGGGGCGGTCCAGCCGCCGTCGCCGTCCTCGAGGAGGTCGCGGGAGTGGTAGCGCGCGATGGGCTCGAGGAAGACGCACACGCGCCCATCCCGCTGGGCCAGGTCGAAGCAGGTGCGCAGCAGGCCGGGAGCCTCGGCCGGATGGCTCGGCACGGCCAGCACGAGCCCGGGGATGTCGCGCAGCACCGCGACCGAGTTGTCGTTGTGGAAGTGGCCCCCGAACCCGCGCTGGTAGGCGAGGCCGGCGACCCGGACCACCATGCCGTTCTGGTACTGCCCGTTGGAGAAGAACCGCAGCGTGGCGGCCTCGCCGCGCAGCTGGTCCTCGGCGTTGTGCAGGTAGGCGAGGTACTGGATCTCGGGGATGGGCACGAAGCCGGCGAGCGCCGCCCCGAGCGCCACTCCCAGGATGGTCTGCTCGTCGAGCAGGGTGTCGAACACCCGGAGGCCGCCGAACCGTTTCCGGAGGGTGCGGGTCACGCCGTACACCCCGCCCTTGACGGCGACGTCCTCCCCGAAGACCAGGGCCTCGGGATGGGCGATCAACAGGTCCGCGATCGTGGCGTTGATCGCCTGCGCCAGCGTCATCGGGGGCCCGTCCTCCGGCAGACGGCCGGCCCAGGTCTCGGTGCGGCTCTCGAACGAGATCGTGGTCCGGCCCGCAGGGGCTGTGTGGGGCAGGGTGAGGGGCGCCATCACCTCTTCCCGGGTGGCCAGCCGGTCCTCCTCGAGCACCCGCTTGGCCTCGTCCATCACCTGGAGCCGGACGCGCTCGTAGATGTCCAGGATCTCCGCGGGGGACACCACGACGCGGTCGAGGAGCGCATGGGCCGTCCCGAGGAGAGGGTCGCGCGCGTAGTCGGCGAGGATCTCGCCCCGGGAGCGGTAGGCGACCTCGGCATCCGAGCCGGCGTGGCCCATGAACCGGACGGTGCGCAGGTGGAGGACGGCGGCGCGACGAGTCTCGCGAACGGCGGCCAACGACTCCGCGACCCCGGCCAGCAGCGCCTCGGGATCGGCGCCGTCCACCTGCCGGTACGACAGCCCGGGGAGGCGCTGGAGCGCCGCCGCCGGCCACTCGCCGGGCGACTTGGTGCTGATCCCGATCCCGTTGTCCTCGCACACGAACAGGACCGGGCAGGGGATCTTGCGGTGCACCAGATAGCTCGCGGCATTGAGCGCCCCGGCGGCGGTGGAGTGGTTGGCCGACGCGTCCCCGAAGCTGCACAGCACGATCGCGTTCTCGGGCCAGGGAGACTCGACACCCGTGTCCCGACCGAGGCCGAGGGCGTAGGCGAGCCCGACCGCCCGGGGTAGATGGGAGCCGATCGTGGAGGTCTGCGGGATGATGCTCAGCTCCGGGTGGCCGAAGACCTTGTGCCGGCCACCGGACATCGGGTCGCCGGTGGCCGAGGTGAGACTGAGCAGGATGTCGCGCACTGGGTTGTCGCTGCCCCCGACTCGTGCTCGAGCGGCGTAGAAGCCGCCGGACCGGTAGTGCAGCAGAGCGGGGTCGTCCACCCGCGACAACAGACCCAGCGCCGCGTTGCTCTCGTGACCGGCCGAGCCGATCGTGTAGTAGCCCCTGCCCTGCGCCTGGAGCCAGCGCGCAGCGAAGTCGAGGTGTCGGCTCTGCACCTGCGCGTCGAAGAGGAGTCGCAGCGTGGCCGGGTCCGTGGGCCGGTCCAGGCCGGCGGGTCCGCGGCCGGTCGCGAGTTGCTCGTGCTCGCGCAGACGACGAACGAAGTGCTCGTCGATCGTCTCCATGTCGGACACTCTTCCCCGTCGACGGCCGCAACTACAGGGTCGCAGCACACGTGCTGCTGACGGCTGCCCCACAGTTGGTGGGGCTCAGGGGCCCGCTCCAAGTGCGTCAACTCTTGTTGACAAATCCAAGGTGTCAACATATGTTGACACCGTGACCCCCGACCTCGCCACCGCCGCGGCGGATGCCGACCCGCGCACCGGCCTGCGGGCGGTGCGCGCCCTACGTCGCCTGGTCGAGCACCTGGAGCGGACCCAGGTGCGCCGGGCCCGGGAGGCCGGCTGGTCGTGGGCGGAGATCGCGGACGTGCTCGGCGTGAGCCGTCAGGCGGTGCACAAGAAGCACGGAAAGGACTGAGCGATGTTCGAGAGGTTCACCAAGGCGGCACGGACCGCCGTCGAGCAGGGGGTGGCGGTCGCGAAGGAAGCCGGCGCGGTCGAGGTGCGGCCCGACCACGTGCTCTCGGCGCTGCTGGCCGACAAGGACTCCAACGTCGGACGTGCCCTGGGCTCCACAGCCTCGGGCCAGGTGCGTGCGGCCCTGGAGGCGCAGCGCGACCGGCTCGCCGACGGCTTGGACCGGGACGACGCCGAGGCGCTCCGGGTGCTCGGTATCGACCTCGAGGACGTCGTACGCCGGATGGACGCGTTGGGCGGAAGGCCCGGCCGTCGGCGCGGGCACCTGCCCTTCTCCCGGGCCGCCAAGAAGTCCCTCGAGCTCTCCCTGCGCGAGGCGATCCGACTCGGCGACGGGTTCATAGGAACTGAACATCTGCTGCTCGGCATCGTCCGCGCCGGGGACCGGAACGTTCTCGACGCGCTGTGGGCGGCCGGGCTCAGCCCCGTCGACGTGCGCACCGCCGTCGAGGCGACGGAGCGTCGACGCACCGGCTGAAGAGCGCGCTACTCGCCGAACCCCAGCGGGAACACCTCGAAGGACGCGGCCATGCCCACGCCGAGCCGCTGGCCGGTCTGCCGGCCGAACCCCTCGAGGAACTCGCGCGGGTCGAAGTGCTCCCAGCCCAGCCCGTCGATGTACGCCGCGTGCGCCTCGAGCGAGGCGACGCCGGCGTCGAAGGTCTCAGTCGTGTCGACGGCGTGCGTGGCATTGGGGGAGCCGAACGCCCAGACCTCCCGCACCCCGCCCCAGGGCTCGAGTCCGTCGGAGAGCTGGTCGGCGAACACCCAGCGGTTGCCCGCGTCGCGGACCGCGTCGACGACGGCCCGGCCCACGGCGATGTGGTCGGCCTGGTTGAGGTTGCGGCCGCCCCACGTGTCGCGGAAGTTGGCGGTGATCACGATCTCGGGGCGGTGCCGGCGAACCACCCGGGCGATCGCGGCGCGGAGCGGCACGCCGTACTCGAGCACCCCGTCGGGCAGGCCCAGGAAGTCGACGGTCGGCACGCCCACGATCCGCGCCGACTCGACCTGCTCGGCCTCGCGGACGACGCGGCACTCGTCGGGCGCCATCCCGTCGATACCGGCCTCGCCGCTGGTGACCATGCAGTAGACGACGGTCTTGCCCTGGCCGGTCCAACGGGCCACGGCGGCGGCGCCGCCGAACTCCATGTCGTCGGGATGCGCCACGACGCACAGGGCGCGGTCCCAGTCCTCGGGGAGCGGGGTGAGCGGTTCGATGTCCATGTGACCGAGCATGCCGCACCGCGGCGCCCGGTACGAGAGTGCCGTCGATGCGGCGGATCTCACCTCCAGCGGTGATATTTTGACGGGCGGCCCGACTCTTCGACTGCCGCACTCCATCCCGCCATCCCACCCACCGAGGTAGACCAATGTCCGACGGACGCCGACGCGGCGGCGCTCGTCGCGCGCCGAAGTCGCACCGGATCCCGCGGTCCTCTCGTCGCGGCGGCTCCCGCTCGCAGGGTGGCTCCCGGGCACTGCGGATCCGCGGGCGGCGTACCCGCGGGCTGCCGGGCACCCTCGGGATGACGGTCCTGGGTGCGTTGGTGCCCGGCACCGGCTATCTGTACGCCGGCCGGAAGGCCGTCGGGGGGCTCGTCCTGGTCGTCTGGCTCGCCGGTCTGGGTGGCGCCGCGTGGTACTTCCGCGGTGGGATTCGCAGCGCGCTCGACCTCGCGTTCGACCCCACCCGGTTGAAGGTCCTCGCGGCGGCGCTGATCGCCGCGCTGGTGGTGTGGGCGTTCGTGGTGTTCACGTCCTACCGCCTCGTCCGGCCGCGCGATCGCCCTCGGTGGCACACGGTCGCGGGCAACGTTGCCGTCGCGGCGGTCTGTGCCGCCACGGCGGTGCCGGTCATCACCGCCGCCCAGTACGCGCTGGCCACTGCCGACGCGGTGAACACGGTGTTCCAGGACAGCAAGAGCGCCACCACCCCGAAGGGTCGGACCAAGGAGGACCCCTGGGCCGGCACCGACCGGGTGAACGTGCTGCTGCTCGGCGGCGACGGGGGAGAGGGGCGGACCGGCGTCCGCACCGACACGGTGATCCTGGTCAGCATGGACACCCACACCGGGAAGACGGTGATGTTCAGCCTGCCGCGCAACATGATGAACGCGCAGTTCCCGGAGGACAGCCCGCTGCACGACCTCTACCCCGACGGCTACACCGGGTACGACGACCCCGGGTTCTACATGCTCAACGCGATCTACGGGCAGGTCCCCGCGAACCATCCAGGTGTGCTGGGCGAGAGCGACAACGAGGGTGCGGACGCCATCAAGCAGGCGGTCTCCGGCAGCCTCGGCGTACCCGTCGACTACTACGTCTTGGTCAACCTCGAGGGGTTCAAGGAGATCGTCGACGCGATGGGCGGGATCACCGTCAACATCAACGAGCCGGTCGCGATCAATGGCAACACCGACGCGGGCATCCCGCCGACCGACTACCTCGACCCCGGCCCGGACCAGCACCTCGACGGCTTCCACGCCCTGTGGTTCGCGCGCGGGCGCTACGGCTCGGACGACTACGCACGGATGGACCGCCAGCGCTGCACGGTCGACGCGATCATCGAAGCCGCCGACCCGATGACGCTGTTCAGGAAGTACCGGGACATCCTCAAGGCCGGCCAGGACATCGTCTCCACCGACATCCCGATCGACCTGGCGCCGGCCTTCGTCGACCTCGCGCTCGAGGTCAAGGACGCCAAGACCAAGTCCGTCGTCTTCAAGAGCTCCGAGAACTTCTTCTCCGGAGACCCCGACTTCGACTGGATGCGGTCGCAGGTCGAGAAGGCGATCAATCCGCCGCCGCGCGACCCCAACAAGCCGAAGCCGGAGCCCGCGTCCGAGGACGCGAAGGACGCCTGCGCCTACCAGCCGGAGGACGAGGTCCTCGCGAGCGAGTGACCGCACGCGGCGGCTACTTCGAGGGCTCGGGCACCTTGCAGTCGACCTTCGGGTTGACCCCGACGTAGTTCAGCGGCCCGGCGACCACCGTGAGCACCGTGTCGCTGGCGGTCTTGCAGTTCACATCGCGATCGTTGCCGAAGTACCCGCGCTGGGCGGCCGCGAACACCCCGATGACCAGCCACACGACGACAAGCAGGCCGATCAGGCCACTCCCTCGTCCGGTCATGCGTGCCCCCTTCCTTCACCGGACCCGGTGCCCCGAGGGCGCCGATGGGATGCGTCGGGCACGGGCACTAGGCTCGCCGCACTCGGGGAGGTAGCTCAGTCGGTTAGAGCAGAGGACTCATAATCCTTGGGTCGCGGGTTCGAGCCCCGCCCTCCCTACTCCAGGCATCCCTACTACCAGGCGATGCCCTTCGCCTCCTCGTAGACCGCGTGCGCGTATTGCTCCGCTGCCCTTGCGCGGCGGTAGTGGTTCATCCGGAAGGCGTCCAGCGGCAGCCGCGCGACCACCCAGTCGGCGACGCTGCGGGCGGCCGCGTTGGCGAAATTCTGCGCGCGCTGCAGGGCCTCGCTGGCGGCGGTGTCCCACTTCGTGTGGTCCGGGGTGTAGCCGAACGGCCCCGTCGGGTCGTTGTGAGCGAAGACGGACATCCCCCTGCCCTCCCTCTCGTAGGGGTTACGGCTTCAACCGATCAACGGGTGTGGGCGTTGGCGCGTTACGGCCTGACCCTCGCGACTCAGGCCAGGAGGCGCATCGTGTCGGGGACCCCTTCGCCGCGCCGGGTCCGCTCCACCAGCTCCTGGAGAGCCGTGAGCGCGACGTTCAGGGACATCGGGCCGAAGGAGACGCGGGCAACCCCGAGCTCCTCGAGCCGGGCGAGCGGCGGACTGCCGGGGATCGCGATCATCGTCAATCGCTGCCGGCCGAACGCCTCGACCAGCGTCGTCACCCCGGCCTCGTCCAGCCGCGCCGGCACGAACACCACCGGAGCGCCCGCGTCCAGGAAGGCGCGGCCCCGCTCGGCGGCTTCGGCGAGCTTGTCGGCCCTGTCGCGGCCCCTGCCCAGGGCGTAGGCGTCGGTGCGGGCGTTGAGGACGAAGTCGGGGACGCCCTCCTGCTCGGCGGCCTTCATGATCCCCTCCACCTGGGCGGCCGCCTCGGCGAGCGGCTTCATCTGGTCCTCGATGTTGGCGCCCACGACCCCGATGCCGATCGCCCGGCGTACGGTCTCGGCGGCGTTGCCGTAGCCGCCCTCGAGATCGGCGGAGACCGGGAGGTCGGTGCTGTCGACGATCCGCTTGACGGCTTCGAGCATCAGGTCGAGCGGGATGTTCTCGCCGTCCGGATAGCCGTACGCCGCGGCGATCGAGTGGCTCGCGGTCGCCAGCGCCCTGGTGCCGTCGGTGCCGGCGACCACCTTCGCGCTGACCGCGTCCCAGACGTTGACGACGGTCAGCAGGGCGGGGTCGCGATGGAGTGCGAGCAGGTCGGTGGCGCGGTCGCGGGTCGGTTGGTCAGCCATCTGCCCCACCCTGCCAGGTCACAGCTCGTCGGCGATCAGGTAGCGGCCGTCCTGGTACACCAGGCGGAGCGCCACGTCGTCCTCCTGCTTGCCCTCGCCGCGCAGGTTGAAGGTGTAGCGGTAGGTCACGGTGAGGTTGTCGGGGTCGTCGGCGTTCGCGCCTACGTCGAGCAAGTCGACGTTGCTCACACTGCCCCAGAAGCTCTCATAGCCCTCCAGACCACCGCTGGCGGCCTTGAACTCCGGCGTCAGCATCTCGAAACCGGACGGCGGGTCGGACGAGGCGGTCGCGAGATAGTCCGACACGAACGCCTCCATGTCCTCGGCGTTCGCCTCGGCGGTCTCGCCAGGAGAGGTGGTCGGCGGCGACTGTGAGGTCGGCTCACCCGACGGAGCATCCGGCGGGTCCTCATTGCCGTAGAAGACGATCAGGCCGATCATCGCCACCAGCGCGACGACGGCTGCCCCCACCAGCCAGGGGAGTACGCCGCCGGAGCGCCGCGCAGGACGGGCGTCGCGGGTGCTGTCGGAAGCCGGCGCGGGCGATGGTGTAGGGGGCGGCACGGCGGGCATCACCTCGGTCCGCTGGTCCGGCTCGTCGGCTGCCGCGGGCAACGCCGCCCCGGGGCCGGACTTGAGGAAGTCGGTCACCTCGGCCATCGACCACCGACGCGAGGGGTCGTGGGTCATCGACGACTCCACCAGCGGCGTCAGCCACCCGGCGTCGTCGAGCCGGGGCGGGTCTTCGTGCACGATCCGGTACAACGCACCGAGCACGTTGTCGGAGACCTCGTAGGGCGGCCGGCCGGACAGGGTGTGGAACAGCGTGGCGCCCAGAGACCAGACGTCGCTGGCGGCGGTGGCCTGGCTGCCTGAGGCGACCTCCGGCGAGATGTAGGCCGGCGACCCGGTCACCAGCCCGGTCTGGGTCAGCGACGCGTCCGCCTCCGCCCGGGCGATGCCGAAGTCGGAGAGCTTCACGTGGCCCTCGGCGGTGACCAGGATGTTGGACGGCTTCACGTCGCGGTGCACCACCCCCGCCGCATGCGCCGCGGTGAGTGCCTCGGCCGCCTGCGCGAGGATCGGGGCCGCCTGGTCCGGGGTCAGCCGGCCCTGCTCGTGGACGAGCTCGGCGAGGGTGCGGCCCTCGACGTACTCCATCACCAGCCACTGGTGGTCGCCCTCGACCACCAGGTCGAAGACCGCGACGACGTGGGGGTTGTTCACCCGCGCGGCGATCCGGGCCTCCCGCTCCGCGCGCACCAGCGCGGGGCCGGAGCCGCCGCGGATGATGCCGAGCCGCTTGATCGCCACCACCCGGCCGAGCACCTCGTCGCGGCCGAGCCACACGGCGCCCATCCCGCCACGACCGATCTCCCGGTCGAGCGAGTATCTCCCTCCGATCACCGCGCCAGCCTATGTGCAGGGCAGAGGGGATCCGAGTGGGCGAGTCGGGAGCGGATGCGGCAGGCTTGCCCTGGATGTTCCGGCCGAGAAAGGTCACCCCAGGAAGGCAAACCCGTGTCCGTCGACCCCACCCTCCTCGATGACCTCGAGTGGCGCGGCCTGATCGCGCACTCGACGGACCTCGAGGCCCTGCGCGAGGCGCTCAGCGAGGGGAGCGTGCGCTTCTACGTGGGGTTCGACCCGACCGCGCCGAGCCTGCACATGGGCAACCTGGTCCAGATCGCGACGGCGCGCCGCCTCCAGGACGCCGGCCACACGCCGTACCTCCTCGTCGGCGGGGCCACGGGCATGATCGGCGACCCGAAGGAGTCGGGCGAGCGGACCCTCAACTCGCTCGACGTCGTCAAGGACTGGGTCGAGCGGGTACGCCGCCAGCTCGAGCCGTTCCTGCGGTTCGACGGCGACAACGCGGCCACGATGGTCAACAACTACGACTGGACGGCGAACCTGTCGACGATCGACTTCCTCCGCGACGTCGGCAAGCACTTCCCGGTCAACCGGATGCTCGCCCGCGACGTCGTGCGGTCACGGCTCGAGGCCGGGATCAGCTACACCGAGTTCAGCTACGTGCTGTTGCAGTCGATGGACTTCCTCAACCTCTACCGCGAGCACGGCGTGACCCTGCAGTTCGGCGGCTCCGACCAGTGGGGCAACCTCACCGGCGGCGTTGAGCTGATCCGGCGTGCCGACGCGGGTCGCGCGCACGCCTTCGCCACCCCGCTGGTGACGAGGGCGGACGGCACGAAGTACGGCAAGACCGAGGGCGGCGCCCTCTGGCTCGACCCGGAAATGATGTCGCCGTACGCGTTCCACCAGTTCTGGCTCAACGTGGAGGACGAGAAGGTCGGCGAGCTGCTCCGGATCTTCACGTTCCTGCCGCGCGCCGAGATCGAGGCGCTGGAGGCACGGCACGCGGAGAAGCCGTTTCTCCGCGAGGGCCAGCGCACCCTGGCCGACGAGGTCACCACGTTCGTGCACGGAGCCGAGGAGACCGAGCAGGCCAAGGCGGCGGCGGCCGCACTGTTCGGCGGGGGTGAGCTGACCGAGCTGAGCGCCTCGACCCTCGCGGGGGCGCTGCGCGAGGCGGGGGCGTTGACCATCGACGGCAGCGGCGAGCTGCCCACGGTCGTCGACCTGCTCGTCGACAGCGGCCTGTCCAAGAGCAAGGGGGAGGCCCGCCGGACCGTCGGTGAAGGGGGCGCCTACCTCAACAACCGCCGGGTCGACGACCCGGAGACCCGGCCGACCGCGACGGACCTGCTCGCCGGATCGTGGCTGGTGCTGCGGCGCGGCAAGAAGAGCTTCGCGGGCGTCGAGGTCCGCTGACCGGCGGACCGACGATGAGCACCGAGGCGCGGTGGCTGGCCGGGCTCGAGGAGTCGGCGCGGCGGCGCCTGCCGCCGGAGGTGTTCGAGTACGTGTCGCAGGGCGCCCGGGAGGGCGTGACCGCGTCCGCCGCGAACGAGGCCTGGCGGGCCGTGCGGTTCCGGCCGCGAGTGCTCCGCGCAGTCGGGGACGTCGACCTGCGGACGCGACTGCTCGGCGAGGAGTTCGCGGTGCCCTGGGGCATTGCCCCGACCACGCTGCAGCGGACCGTGCACGCGGACGGTGAGCTCGCCGTCGCGCGCGCCACCGCCGAGGCGGGTGGGCTGATGGTGGTCTCGAGCAACGCCGGCACCCCGTTCGCCGAGATCGCCGGCACCGGTGTCCGCTGGTGGCTGCAGGCCTACCTCCCGACCGATCGCGAGCTCGCCGGGCCGATGCTCGATCGGGCGGTTGCGGCGGGTGCCGGCGCCGTCGTACTCACCGTGGACACGCCCGTCGTCGCCACCAAGTACGTCGCGGACCAGGCGATCTGGGCGAGTGTCGACCCGGCCACGGTGCGGGTGAACTTCGAGCCCGGACATGCGGCGCAGGCGGCGGACAAGGCGCGGGACCTGCAGCCTGGCGACCTGGCCTGGCTGCGCGAGCGCACCGGCCTTCCCGTCGTTGTCAAGGGAGTGCTGCGCGACGACGACGCGCACCGCTGCGTCGAGGCCGGAGTCGCGGCCGTGTGGGTGTCCAACCACGGCGGCCGGCAGCTGGACCGGTCGATCGCAACCGCCCACGCCCTTCCCGACGTGGTCGCCGCGGTCGACGGCCGGGCGGACGTGTACGTCGACGGCGGCGCACGGAGCGGACTCGACATCGTCGCCGGGTTGGCCCTCGGCGCGCAGGCGGTGTTCCTCGGCCGGTTGCCGCTCTACGCCCTGGTGGACGGCCGGGAGGGGGTGTCCTGGATGCACGCCGAGCTGGCCGAGCAGGTCCGCGAGGCGCTCCGGCTGGGCGGCTGCCGGACACCGCAGGACGCGCGGGGGATCGGGGTCGAAGCCCCGTCGAGAGACGCCTGATCCGCCCGCCCCGCAGCCTGTGGCCCGGCTCACGACGAGTCGATTTGGCCTACACGCCGGAGTCCTCTAAAGTTCTCCGAGTCGCCAGGGTGCGGCGGGAGGCAAGACCGGGTTCCGGTCGGGCTTCCGGCCCCGAGGCGGCCACCTCCAACTCACATCTCGACGGGTGAGCGACAGAGCCACTGGCTCTCGAACTCCCCGGCCGGTCTGTGCGCGCGGGGTGGGACCAGCCCCAGCTGGAGCCGGAGACGGCGAATCTGGTGCGCTTGATCTTTGAGAACTCAACAGTGTGTTTGATAGTCGACGAATTAGTTTGTTGTGCCCTGATGTTTTTTGGGGTTTGTTTTTTCGGCAATGATTCTGGCGATAAGCTAGGTTTGTCATTGTTGGGTTCAAGTTTTCTATGGAGAGTTTGATCCTGGCTCAGGACGAACGCTGGCGGCGTGCTTAACACATGCAAGTCGAGCGGTAAGGCTCCTTCGGGGGTACACGAGCGGCGAACGGGT
>Ga0299913_10004845_pt1 | contig 11380 bp, 9 predicted proteins | sample RVTome_9_FD_201360 | JGI IMG/M metagenome (GOLD analysis project Ga0299913, IMG submission 201360) | Soil microbial communities from uranium-contaminated site in the Upper Colorado River Basin, Wyoming, United States - RVT155D38 (version 2) ... | reverse complement strand
GAAGATCGCGGAGATGCCGGAGCCGGACCGCGGTATGGCGGAGCGGCTCCATGCGCTCGTCACGGCCAGCGCGCCGGACCTCTCGCCCAAGACCTGGTACGGGATGCCCGCGTATGCGAAGAACGGCAAGGTCGTCTGCTTCTTCCAAAGCGCGGACAAGTTCAAGTCGAGGTACGCGACGCTCGGCTTCAGCGACGAGGCGAACCTCGACGACGGCGCGCTGTGGCCGACGTCCTTCGCGCTGAAGAAGCTGACCGCCGTCGAGGAGAAGAAGATCGCCGCGCTCGTGAAGAAGGCGGTGAGCTGAGGCCCGAGCCCTGGAGGATGAAAAATCCCGCGGGAGCGGGGGCCTTCACGAGGTGGGCGGTACTGGGCTCGAACCAGTGACCCTCAGCTTGTCGACTCGGGGCGGCCGTTCGCTCCGGTTCGCATAGGTTCGCTCAGGCCGCATGCTTGAGCGGAATCCGTATGGCCTGCGGACGCTTCAGCGAACGCCGAGGCTGCGCCGGCTTCTGAGAGCAATCGAGGAACCCGCGGAGCGCCAGAGCCCTGCGCCGAGTCGCGCTTCGAGGAGAGCGGTGACCCAGGTCGCGACCTCGTCGGCGGTGGCCGGCGCTCGGCGACTCGCGATCCTCGAAGGTCGAGGGATGAACCGGGGGGTCCGGCGCCATGGCCGGGAGTCAGCGTCCAGTCCGTTCCCGGGATAGTGCTTCGACGCCCTTGAGCGCGTAGGCGACGGCCTCCGCCACAGACAGCGCGGCGCCCTGCTTCCACAGCATCTCGAAGCGGTCGCCGCCGATGCGGGCGCGGAGAGCGGACCGAGCGCGGCAGGCGAGCTCCCCCTCGTACGGGTTCGGGCGTACCCCGATCAGGTCGAAGAGGGAGTCGGCGCACGCGAGGAGGGTTACGGCCCGGCGGTAGTCGTGCTCCTCGGCAGCGAGAACTCCCAATCCGGCGAGGACGTAGGCGATCCCCTCGTCCTGCGGGATCGCCGCGGCCACCTTCAGGCTCTCGGCGAGCAGCCTCCGGGCCTCCTCCTGCTGGCCCAGAGCGAGGTGAGCAAGCGCGAGATTGTGGAGCCTCGAGTGCTGCACGTCGAGGGCGCTTCTCCATTCCAGGCCCTCTCGAAGCAGTTCGACCGCGCGCGCCGCGTCGCCCTGAGAGAGAGCGAGGTAGCCAAGGTTGCCGAGCGCTCCGCCGATTCCGGCCTCATCGTCGGCGCGTCGGAACAGCTCGAGAGCTTCCTGGTACAAGACGTGTGCCTGCTCGGGCTCGCCGGTTGCGGACAGCGTGTTCGCTAGCTCATTCAGCGCGGCGGCGTACTCACGGCTCTCAGGGGTTCTGCGAAGGATCTCGACGCTCTCCTCGGCGGCCTGCCTGGCAGCGACGAGATCGCCGGCGGTCAGGGCGAAGCGGGCAAGGCGACGGAGCGCTACCCCCCGAAGAACAGAGCTTTCGACCGGCGCCGTGGCGAGGGCGCCCTCGAGCCAGCGGCGCCCCTCGTCGATCGGCCCTAGGATCTCCCACGCTCGGGAGACGGCAATCGCGAGCCTGAGCCTCTGCTCGCCGTCGTGCGCCTGGGTCAGCCAGTCGCCGGCCGCGAGGAGGTTCGCCCGTTCGCCCGCCAGCCGCGCAAGCCACTCTTCCTGCCCCTCGCCCGTGAGCAAGGCCCGCCCGGCTCGCTCGGCCAGGTCGAGCGCCCACGCCGCATGGCGTTCCCCGAGCTCGTCGGCCTCGCCCGAGTCGCAGAGACGCTCGGCAGCGTAGGCTCTGATCGTCGCGAGCATGTCGAGCCGCCCGCTCCCCAGCCGGGTGACGAGACTCTTCTCGACGAGGGCCTGCAGGGTGTCGAGGTCAGCCTGGCAAACTCGCTCGGCGGCCTCGAGCTCGAAGCCGCCGGCGAAAACCGAGAGCCGCCCGAAGAGCCGGCGCTCCAACTCACCGAGCAGCTCGTAGCTCCAGGTCAGCGTGGCGGCGAGCGTCTGCTGACGCTCCGGTGCGTCTCGCGGCCCGGCGCCGAGGATCGGCAGACGTCGGTCCATGCGGTCGAGCATCTCCTCGACGGTCACGGCGCTGAGCCGCGCGGCGGCAAGCTCGATTGCCAGCGGCAGGCGGTCGAGCCGCTGAACGACCGCGGCCAGAGCTCCCGTCGGTCTGAAGGACGGGGCCACTGCGCGGGCCCGTTCGGTGAACAGCGCGGCCGCCTCCTCAGCGCGGAGGGGCTCGACCAGAAAGCGATGCTCCCCGGTGACCCGGAGGGCCTCCCGGCTCGTGACGAGCACCTTGGCGTTCGGCGTGCCGCCGAAGACGGCGACGACATCGGACGCCGCGGCGGCGACCTGCTCGAAGTTGTCGAGCACGACGAGCACGGGTCGATCACCGAGGTGCCCGTGGAGGAGGCCCTCGGCACCCATCGCGTCCGCAACGGCCGGGAGGACCTCGGTCGAATCGCGGACGGCCTGGAGCGGAACCCAAAAGACCCCACCGTCGAAGCGATCGCGGCTCCGAAGCGCCAAGGCGTGGGCAAGCCGCGTCTTCCCCACCCCGCCCGGGCCGACGAGAGTCAGCAGACGAACCTCTGCTCTGTTGAGCAGCCCTGCGAGCTCGGCAAGCTCCCGCTCCCGGCCGACGAGGGGCGTCGCCTGCGCCGGAAGGCCTCCGGCGGGGGCCGTCCGGAGCGGGGGGAACCGCTCGTCGCCGAGCTGGAACAGCCGAACCGGGGCATCGAAGCCGCGGAGCCGGTACTGCCCGAGCTCCGTCACCCCGATCCCCTCGCCGACCAGGCGCAACGTCTCCTCGGAGATTAGGACCTGGCCACCGTGCCCGGCGGCGCAGATGCGGGCCACCTTGTGCAGGTCTTCCCCGACGTATCCGGCCGGCGTCAGGAGCGGCTCGCCCGTGTGAACCGCCATGCGCATCGCCACGCCCCCGACGGCTTGGAGCGCCTGCTGCGCAACGGCCGCCGCGGCAACCGCATCCGATGCGCGTCGGAACGCGAAGAAGAACCCGTCGCCCTCAGCGCCGAACTCCACCCCGTCCCTTCGGACAGCAGCCTCATTCAGCGAGGTGCGAAGTCCGAGCAAGAGCCTCGCCCACTCCTCTGCTCCGTGAGTCGCGACCAGGCGAGTCGAACCCTCGACGTCAGCGAAGAGGAACGTGACAGTTCCGGTCGGGAGGGCATCGCCTGTGACGGACGACCGGACTGCGGGCACGGCCCCCCGCAGCCCGCCGTGCGCAGCCTCGCTCATGCCTTGGCCCGACCCGGGGGGTCAATGACGCGTATCCGGTGCACGCCCGAGAGCGTACTGCGCCTCCCATCCCGCCAGGACGTCGCGAGCCGTCGTCGACCACCCCGGCGACCAGGCCGGGCCGTGGACCTGGGCATGCGTGCATGACTGGCGGCATGGACGAGCCTCGCCTCGTCGCACGTGCGGTCGTGCTGGTCGAAGGGATCAGCGACCGGCGCGCGCTCGAGGCGCTCGCCCGGCGGCGGACCGCTCCTCGAATCCGAGGGCGTCTCGGTCGTCCCGATGGGGGGCGCACAGGCCATCGGAAGGTTCCTGGAACGGTTCGGCCCTCGCGGGCTGGGCACCAGTTGCCGGCCTGTGCGACGCGGTGTCGCGTGCCCGCGAGCTGAGACTACTCTGACCATCGAGCCTGGCCGCGTGAGCGCGAGCTTAGTCGCAGGGTCGGAGCCCGACTCAGCTGAGCCGATCCGTCAAGCGCTGCCACCGGGCGAGCATCGTCACCGTCACGCAGATCCTCAACTCGGGGCTGCCGGGGGCTCCGGCTCCTCCGGCTCCTCCCTCGGCCGCCGCACCTGCACCCGGTCGCGCGCCGGGTTCGGCGCGACCCCAGCGAAGTCGAGCACCATCGCCAACGCCGTCAGCGACTTCCTGATCCAGAGCGCGGTCGCGTCCTGTTGCTCGTGCGAGAGGACGACGTAGCCGCGCAGCTACGCGGCGTCTGGACGCAAGTCGAAGGATTTTGTTGCAGTTGGCCCTAGCTTTTGCCGAGCGCGCGCATTAAGCTCGGTCCGCTCGGGCGTCGGTCTACCGAGGAGTCGGGCGCACGGCCAGGGAAACGGCCGGGCGAGAGGGCGCATAGCCGCAGCGGCTTCAGAAGGGGGGCGGGGCGGGATTCTCTCCCGAGGAGGAGGACCCACCTGAAGAGGGCAAGCCACGTGGCATGCCTGCCAACCGGTGCTGCCGTGGCGCTCCGGCTGTTCCTGGTGTTCAACACCGTGCCCGGCGGCGCCACGGGCAACAACCTGTTCAACCTGAACTGGGTGGAGTTCGCCGGCGCGGGGGTCGGCACGCCGTCGCGTCAACCACCGAGCCGGGTGCCGGCGAGGCTGCCCGGTTGCCCCGTCCGGGGCTGAAAGGAGAGGTCATGAGAAGCCGCAAGCGCCAGATACTGAGTCGGACGGAGGCCTTGGAGCGGACGATCAGCCGGCGGCGATTCCTCGCCGGTGCGGGTGCGGCGGTCGCGGCGTGCGCGGCCGGCCCGGGGAACGTGTTCGCCGCTACGAAGGCCAATCCCACGAAAGCGCCGGGTGCGCCGCTCATCCCGCCGGGGAAGCTGGGCACGATCACCTTCACCCAACGCGACGTTCCGCCCCGGATCGGCATCGCGGCAAGCGCGGCGTTGGGATTGACTCCGACGATGGGCTTCGTCGGCGGGCCCGACTTCCCGGAGGACCCGACCGACCTCGGACCGCTCGTGCCGCTCCCCGGCGGCTGGTACGAGCTGCTCGAGTTCTTGCGGGGCGTCGGCTTCAAGCAGATCGAGTTCGCCGGCTACGGACAGAACGCCAACAACCCCGGCGGGGGCGCGCCGAACCCAGCGCCCGGCGGCGTCACCACCCCCCAGTCGCGCGCGGCCTACCTGGCCTACGGCCACACACTTCGGGGCTTCCTCGACGAGTTCGAGCTCGAGGCGATCGGCAACCACGGCTTCATCCCGAACACCTGGCCAGGCCCGAACAGCCCGGGCGGTGGCATGTCGATCAACGACTACGAGCGCTACCAGACCGAGCTCGAGTTCGCATCGATCCTCGGAATGCCGTACATGGGCACCGGCAACGACCCGACGAGCGCCAACAACCGCAACATCGAGCCGTGGACGATCTCCGGCGAGAAGTGGGAGGCGCTCAACGAGCTCAGCCTGCAGTGGGGCATCCACCTCTACCCGCACAACCACTCGCCGGCGTACAACTTCCTCCAGGACGGGCCGATGGTCACCGTGACGGAGGATCGCGTGACCGGCGCGCCGATCCCGCCCACCCAGGTTCGCGGGGAGTCCGGGAAGCGCCTCATGCAGCACTACCTCGACATCACCCAGCGAGACCTGTGCGTCATCGAGATGGACATCTACTGGGCGCACGTCGCCCAGCACCAATGGCGCTGGCGTTACGACTGGGACGGCAACCGCGTCGAGGACATCTTCGACCCGACCGACCAGGTGGCGAGGCAGACCCAGCGCTACGGCCTCTTCCACACCAAGGACGGTGACAGCACCGGTCAGCCGCCGGGGGTGGGCAACGGTTACAGCATCATTCCCTTCGGCGACCCGCGAAGCGACATCGACTTCGAGCACTTCTACAGCAACGTCGGGGCGAAGGGCTTCCACAACTCCAACTACGAGCAGGACAACGCCCCGGGTGGCAGCGGCGACCCCGGACAGTCGCTGCGCCATGCCAAGATCAGCGCCCACAACATGAGGGAACTGCGCGCCTGATCGCCTGTGCTACGCCACTCCCTCCCCGACGGTCCGGAACCGTCGGTCGACCCGACCGACGACGGCTCGACAGTGAGCCTCAGATGGCCGACGGGGAGGGAGGCGCGCTCACATCTTGGTCGGGCCCGGTGCGCGGCACCGGCTCGCCGTTCCCACCCAGCAGCGCGCTGAGCGACGCCAACGTGGTCACGTCTCAACCATGACCAAGGCGCGGGCGAGGAGCGATCCTCGCATGGCACGGACGTGGATGAATCCGATGCGGCAGCCGTCCACGCGCCTGCGAAGTCCATCAACGTCGGAGCCAACGGCCTCGCCGTTCGCACATGGCGCGCTCTCTGTGTCGCTCGACGCCGAACGAGGACAACGCGCGGAGCTGCCTTGGCCGCCAGGTCTCCATACCTCGTCGCTGCTCGACTCAGCTGCTCACTTACACTGTGCACGAGCTGACTCGACTTCGGCGCATTCACCACCGTCGCCCTGGCTCACGACGACGTCTCTTCCGTGAGCACGACGAACTGCCTGCAACGGCAGGGTCGAATCGGCCGACAGGGGACTAATAGTCCCCCGAGGGGGCGACGCGACTCGTGGCGGGTCCACGGGTCGTGACCCGACAGGCGGTGGAACGCGGAGGGTGATGTTTGCGCCTGGCGGGTAGCACGGGCGTATGGCCGCCGTCGGCTTCCACGCCTCGCACGAGCAGATCCCGCCGAGCGAGCTCTTGGGGGTGGTTCGCGAGGCCGCGGCCGCAGGCTTCACACGCGCGATGTGCTCCGACCATTTTTCGCCCTGGAGCAGCCGGCAGGGCGAGTCGGGATTCGCGTGGTCCTGGCTCGGCGCTGCGCTCGCGACGACGGAGTTGCCGTTCGGCGTCGTGAACGCGCCCGGGCAGCGGTACCACCCGACGGTCGTGGCGCAGGCGGCGGCGACGCTCGCGCAGATGTTCGCCGACCGCTTCTGGGTCGCGCTCGGGAGCGGCGAGTTCTCAAACGAGCACGTGACCGGTGCCCCCTGGCCTGACAAGGCGCGCCGGAACGCGCGCCTGCGGGAGTGCGTCGAGGTGATCCGGGCGCTGCTCGCTGGTGAGGAGGTCGACCATGAGGGCCTGGTACGCGTCGACCGCGCCCGGCTCTGGACGCTGCCGAAGACGGCGCCGCCGTTGCTCGGTGCGGCTGTCAGCGCGGAGACGGCGCGCTTCGTCGGCGGTTGGGCGGACGGGCTCATCACGGTCGCGCAGCCGCATGACACGCTCCGGCGGGTGCTGGAGGCGTTCAGTGAGGGCGGGGGCGAGGACAAGCCAAGGGCGCTGCAGGTCCACCTCTCCTGGGCGCCGAAGGACGCGGAGGCACTCGCGATCGCATACGACCAGTGGCGCACGATGGTCTTCGGCCCGCCGCTCTCCTGGGACCTCGCGACGGTTGAGCAGTTCGACCAGGCTGCGAAGCATGTACGGGCGAAGGATGTCGCGGAGGCGATCCTCGTCTCTTCCGACCTCGAGCGGCACGCGGCGTCGCTGCGCGAATACGCCGAGCTCGGCTTCGACGAGCTCTACCTGCATCACGTGGGCAAGGAGCAGCGCCGTTTCGTCGAGGCCTTCGGGCGCGAGGTGCTGCCGCAGCTGTGAGCCGGAAGCGCACAAGCGACGTCTGGTGGAAGAACGCGGTGATCTACTGCCTCGACGTCGAGACGTTCCTCGACTGGGACGGCGACGGCTTCGGCGACCTCGTCGGTCTCACCGAGCGGCTCGACTACCTCGCTGGCCTCGGCGTCACGTGCGTGTGGTTGATGCCTTTCTATCCGTCGGCCCATCGCGACGACGGCTACGACGTCATCGACTTCTACGGCATCGACCCCCGGCTCGGCACGCCGGGCGACTTCGCCGAGCTGATTCGAACCGCCGCCGATCGCGGCATCCGCATCATCGCGGACATCGTGCTCAACCACACCTCGAACGAGCACCCTTGGTTCAGGTCGGCGCGGCAGGGGCGGGGCGCGCCCTACCACGCCTTCTATGTCTGGTCGGACGAGCGGCCCGAGGAGCCGCCGGGCGGCGTCGTCTTCCCGGACAAGGAGGACACGAACTGGGACTACGACCAGAAGGCGAAGCGGTGGTACCTCCACCGTTTCTACAGCCATCAACCCGAGCTGAACGTTGCGAACCGGGAGGTGCGCGACGAGCTCGCCCAGGTGATGGGCTACTGGCTGCAGCAGGGACTCGCGGGTTTCCGCGTCGACGCGGTGCCGTTCCTGCTCGAGCCGGTCGGGCTGCCCGAGGACGCGATCGTCGACCCGCACGAGTTGCTGCGCGACCTCCGCCGCTACACGAGCCGGCGCAACGGCGACTCGGTCCTGCTCGGCGAGGTGAACTTGCCGCCGGACGAGCTACGGACCTTCTTCGGCGACGACGGCGACGAGCTCCACCTGTGCTTCAACTTCCCGCTCAACCAGGCCGTGTACCTGGCGCTGGCTCGCGGCGACGCAGCGCCGCTCGCGCGAATGCTGCGCGACCTGCCCGAGATCCCTGAGGACTGCCAGTGGGCAAACTTCGTCCGCAACCACGATGAGCTGACGCTCGACAAGTTGAGCGAGGAGGAGCGCGCGGAGGTCTTCGCCGCGTTCGGGCCCGAGGAGCGCCACCAGCTCTTCGGCCGCGGGCTGCGGCGGCGCCTGCCGACGATGCTCGGCGGCGACCAGCGCCGGATCCGGATGGTGTACAGCCTCGTCTTCTCGCTACCGGGCACGCCGGTGCTCTTCTACGGCGAGGAGATCGGGATGGCCGAGAACCTGGCCATCGAAGGCAGGCAGAGCGTGCGCGCGCCGATGCAGTGGGCACCGGAGGAGCAGGGAGGCTTCACCACGGCGAAAAAGCCGGTCCGCCCGCTCGTCGAAGAGGCAGGGTGGCGGCCGGAGGAACTGAGCGTCGCGCACCAGCGGCGTGAGCCCGACTCACTCCTCAACTGGATGGAGCGGCTGATCCGCCGCCGCCGCGAATGTCCCGAACTCGGCTGGGGCCGCGTCACCGTTCTCGACGTCGACCCGCCGGCTGTGCTCGCCCACCGCTGCGACTGGGAAGGAAACACGGTCCTCGCCGTCCACTCCTTCGGCGACGAGGTCGCCGCAGTCGAGCTGCCGCTGGAGGACGCGACCGCCGCCGTCGACCTCTTCACCCACGACGAGCTGAGGCCGCAGGAAAGAAAGCTCCTCCTCCCCCTCGACCCGTACGCGCACCGCTGGTTCCGGCTGCGCCGTGACGGACAGCGGCTGCCGCCGTGAGCGGCCCGCATGCGGTCTACGAACTCGCGGAGTCCGCCTAGGGAAGCGTTGGCTCGCAGAGCGACGCGTGCGCGTACGAATGCGCGTTCGGGCTTATCTTCAGAAGGTGCTACTCGCTTCAGTTCGTTGCAGCCTGGAAGCGACCGATTTGCAGGCTCTTTCGATCAGCCGCGGCTAACTTCAGCTCGTCAAGCCGGACTTAATCCCATGGCCGCCACAGCGGCGTCTCGTTCGTTCGACGTCGGGCAACGCAGCTCCTACCGACTCCCAGCGCTGGAGCGGCCCCGCATCTACGTAGAGCCGGGATCCACATGTCTTTGGACCGCGCATCTCGCATGCGTGTTCGCCCAAACACTTGCCCGCCCCGCCTAGAGGGGGGACGGCGCGAAGTCGATGCCCACTCGGGTTAAGGCCCTCCAGCTTGAATCGAACCGCCGCGAACGGAAGCGAACAGTCGCTCGTTGCCACGCGACGAACAACGGATTCAGGCGCAGACGGCAATCCTGAGGAGTCGATCCGCCAAGCGTTACCACGAAGGAAGCGGCGGCGTCGGGGCTGACAACGCAACCTGCTAGTTTGCAGGTCTTTTGATGGGCGGTACTGGGCTCGAACCAGTGACCCCCAGCTTGTCGAGCTGGTGCTCTTGTGTCGATTTGCAGGAACTTTGCTCGCTGTGGGGAAGGATTTGGGGAAGTCCCACACCGGAGAGGGCGGATTCAGGCGGCCTACCGCGGAGGGCTTCGCTAGGTCCGGCGGAAGACGCTGGGCCTCGCGAAGAGCTTCGCGAGGCCGTGCTTGTGCTGCGCTGGTCGGTCGATCAACTTCGTGAATCGCGTCCATTGCGCAGCGTCGATCTCGAATGTCCTTAGCGCCGCACCGCCAGCCGGCGGACGAGCGCTGTCCGGTCTGCGCGCAGCGTCGCTCTTTCCCATGGGTAGAACCTACTGCCGTTGGGTTCCGGTGGCGTCCGGTGTGCTCCGCTCGAGCCGGTCCGTGGGCAGAGCTGGGCGCCGTCATCGCGATCCCGTCGGCGGCGGGATCCCTAGGTCAGCGCAGATCTTGCGCGCCAGCCTGAAGTCGATCTCGCGATGCCGCGGTACGGCCGTCGAGCGCTCGGCGTCGAAGCCCCAGAAGCTGTGGTTGCCGCCCTCGCGCAGCAGTCGGGCGCCCTGAGCACGTAGATGGCGCTCGAGGTCACGGCGTTTCACGCGCCGATGACGACCTTGAGCGGCTCGCTGTCAGCGCCTTCGCGGACGTGCGGCGTCGCGCCGAAGCGGAGCTCGAGGATCCCGCGGAGGGCGTCGATTACGTTCGCCCGCGCCTCCTCGCGGGTCCGACCTTGGCTATGAGCCCCCGGCACCTCGGGGACCCATGCCACGATCCAACCTTCCTCCCCTTCTTCAAAGACGATCGTGAACTGCAGCGACTCGCTCATGTTCGGAACGGTAGCCGACCCCTCCGTCGAAGTCTCGGGAACCGCGGCGACGCCGCCCGCCGTGTCTCACGTCCTGACCGAGATAGCCAGCAGGGCACATATGCATCATCCGATGATCCGCGTCGGCAAGCCGCTCGGTCGCACACGTTACGGTGAATGGAATGACTCCCGAGGAATTCAAGTGGGACGTTCTCGGCGATGCCGTCGAGGAGGATTATCAGATGCTCTACGAGCCGCTCGGGTGGGCCAGGACGCAGTTCCCGGACTGGCCGGACGACGAAAGACAGGCTCTCGCGGAGCGGACACTGCGAGAACTCTTCGACGGCGACTTGATTTTCTTTTTCCGTGTCGGACGGTGGGGAGACGACGTAAACCGAGCGGGAGACGACGAGCGCATGCGACTCAGTCCGAAGGAGGTCGACGCGGTGATCTCAGGGGCCGACTGGAGGACTGTGCCGCTCGGCCCGGCGGGAGCGAATGTGTGGTTTGGGCCGACACGGAAGGGCGAAGAGACGTTCGCGAATCTTCCGCCTCACATCAAGCGCTTCTTCGAGTCTCGCTGGGCCGACTGAAGCGCCAAGAGAAGAGCAGTATCCGGTCAGTCAGCATCGGGATGCATCTGCGTCTCCCTGCCTATCGCGGTGAGTAGCACGGCGGACCTCGGACTCCGAACGGATGGCTGGCGAGCTACCGCTCGACGCCGAGGCCGAGCTGTCGCTCGAGCTCGATCACGCGGCGGAGCGTTCGAACGCGATCGAGGTCTTGGTCGCGGCCGAGGGCCGCGAGCATCCGCGCTGCGTCGCCGAGAGACGCGACCGAGGGTCGAAGGCCGGAGCCGAGCGGCTCGCGGCTGGCGTCCCGGCGGAGGTCGTCGTAGCCCCGCGTCCCGGCCGGCTCGGGGACGACCTTCAGCTCGCCGGCATTGGTCCGGAGCTC
>Ga0299913_10004843_pt1 | contig 11381 bp, 5 predicted proteins | sample RVTome_9_FD_201360 | JGI IMG/M metagenome (GOLD analysis project Ga0299913, IMG submission 201360) | Soil microbial communities from uranium-contaminated site in the Upper Colorado River Basin, Wyoming, United States - RVT155D38 (version 2) ... | reverse complement strand
GCCAGCCGTCCACCGCCGTCCACCCGGGCGTAGAGGAGCCGCGCATCGGTCGTGATCGAGAGCCCGCGCCTGGCGTCCAGCACCACCGTGCGTGTGTCGGGCGGGCTTCCCGCGAACAGGGTCACCTCGAGCAGGTCCGTGCCGGTCGCGATGACGGCAAAGGCCGCCTCGTCGGCGCGATCCGACAGCACCTCGGCGAGACGCGGGACGAGGCCGCGCGGCGGAACGCCCGCGTCGATGAGCGTGGCCAGAGCGATGGGCGTCCGTCGGATGACATGGCTCCTGAGCGTCGTCGCGGCTTCGAGACGGCCGTACACTGGCGACACGCAGCCCGGGCGGCCGCCATCGCCGCGGCGGAGCACGTCGATCGGCGCGCCCGCGACCGCCAGGCACGCTCGCGCGCCGCTCTCATGAAAGAGGCACACGCCGCCCCGCCCGTCGAGGACGGCGCGCCACGCCGGATCGACGTGCCAGTGCAGCGCCGCCTCGTGCCGGCCTTCTCCCGTGACCCGATCCGCGACGATCCAGCGGCCATCGTCCAGCGACAGGACGAGGCGCTCGTGCACCAGGGGCGCGTAGGCGTCGCAGCTGCCTTCGAAGTAGTCGAAGCGGAGGTTCCGGACGATGCGGCCCGGCGAGGCGTCTGCCCTGGAGTGCCAGTGAAACGGACCCGCCGGCACCGACTGCGATCGGCCGTCGAGGGTCAGCGTGTTGTGCGCGTCGCTGGAGCGGAGCTGGTTCCGCAGGCGGGAATCCATCGTGTACGTGCCCGTGCCGCTGTCCACGAGCAACGGGTGTCCGCCGCCGGCGAGCGTGACGGAGAGCGCATCGGCGTGAGCGTGCCCGCCGTTGAGGAACCCGTGCGGCCCGGCGCCGAAGACGAGGTGCGACGCGCCGTGCCGCGAGATGAAGTAGCCGGCCGCCGGATAGGCCGCCGAGCGGGAGGCCGTCCGTCTCGTCGCGCCGAGCCCGGCCACGTAAGGGGTGTCACCGGTGAGCGCCGTGAGCCAGACCACGGCTTCCGGCTGCGGGTGAACCGCCAGGTCTGGCCGGCCGAGCAGCGCTGCAGACCAGCCGAGCGTCGCGCGCGCGTCGGTGCCTGCCCGCCCCGCCACGGGCGCCAGCTCTCCGCCATCGTCATCGCCGATCTGCGGGTACCGACCCTCGTCGTCGCTGATGTCACGCATGAACTCCGCCATGCCGATCACGACGGGACGCAGGCGATCCACCGTGCCGCGATCGCGGCTCAGGCGTGCCATGGCCAGCGCCAGCAGATAGAAGTCGAGCGCATAGCGGTGATAGTGCGGAGAGCGTTCCGCGTGAACGCCGTCGGGCAGCACCTGCCGCACTGCCTGGTCGATCAGGAGCCGGCGCCCGAGCGCGGCCCATCGACCGGCGGACGCGAGCTCGGGGAGCGCCAGGCCGCAGACGTACAGGGCCAGTGCCTCGCCGAGCAGGTGGGTATTCGGGCTGAAGTAGAGCGAGAGGTGCCGTTCGATGTGCCGCACCTGACGCTCGAGTCCCAGCAGCAGATCGATCGTCCAGGGCCGTTCGCGCTCGCGGGCCGGCGCGGCGAACATCTCCAGCGCCCACAGCCACGAGATCGATCGGAAGGCGAGCTCGAGCGAGCTCGCCCAGTTGATCCCGATGCCCGGCGGGTTTGCCTCCATCCAGCCCGCGAGCTGCGACGTGAAGGTGTCGGCGAAGCCGTGTCGCCCGGCCGGATCCGGTTCGGTCAGCCAGCGGGCACGGCCGAGCATCAGCCACTCCTGGTGGCGATTCAGCTCCCAGATCACCTTGTGATCGCCCGCGGACGGATCCAGGTAGCGCACGTCCGCCCAGAAGACCCGCGGCGCCCGTCGTTGACTGACGGGATCCAGGTGCCAGTCGATCTCCGCGCCGTCGCCGAAGCGCAGGTCCTCGTAGCCGAGCAGGTCGTACCAGCCGGCCGCAATCCGCGCGGCCATCGCGTGCGCCTCACCGGCGGCATGCGGGTGCGCTGCCAGGATGCGCCGGCGCACGCCGTCCCGGGCGGACGGATGCAGCACGAAGCGGGGAGCACGGCCGGCGAAGTGGCGGCAGAGTGCGGCATGTGCGCGGGTCCACTCGCCGGCGGCGAGCCACTCACGCGCGTGGCCGAGGTCGGGGGTCAGGGGCACGAGGCGCGCGGCAAGGTCGCGTCGCCGCCACGCCGCAGGTCGTGCGCGGGCGCTGAGGCGTTCTCCGGCGACGCGCAGCGCTCCCCCGGTGCGGGCCGCGAGCTCACGGCGATCCATCGTCCTCAGGCGGCGCAGCAGGGAAGGCTGGCTCATGATGCCGGGACCGGCGCGGCGGCCGTGCGCCCCCGCGGCAGGACGGACCGATAGGCATCGAGCCAGAGATCGCGTGTGGCTTCCCAGGTATACGAGGCGCACGCGGCCCGCGCCGACCGCGCCAGCGAGCCTGCGAGGTCGGGCTCCGCGAGCAGGCGCAGGACCGCATTCGCCACCGCCTCGTCGTCGCCGGGCGGAGCCAGCAGGCCTTCCACGCCGTCCCTCAGCATGGCCGGTACGCCGCCGGCCGCCGTCGATACCGCCGGCGTTCCACTCGCGTACGCCTCGAGGAGTGACAGCGGCATGTTGTCGAGGTCGGGGGTCTGGACGAAGATGTCTGCCGCCGCGTAGAGCTCCGGCATGCGCTCCGGCGGCACGGCACCGGCAAACGTCACATGCCGCAGGCCGAGCTCGACGGCGAGCGCCTCCAGCGCCGCGCGCCCGGATCCGGCTCCGGCGAGCGTCAGCGTCGCCTCGGGCCAGCGAGCCTGCACCCGCTGGAACGCCCGCAGCGTGCACGCCACGTTGTAGTGAGGCTCGAAGGCACGGGTCGACAGCAGCCGGGGAGACAGTGGACGGCGTTCGCGGAACCGGAATCGCGAGCCGTCGATGATGTTGGGGATCGCCCGGGCAGGGATCCCGAAACAGCTGAAAACGTCCACCAGGAAGGCCGAGGGGACGATGTTCGCATCCGCGGCGCGAAGCGTGCGGCGCGCGAGCGCCGATCGCTGAAGGTGATCCGGCGCCTCACCACTGTGGTAGTTCAGCACGACCGGCTTGCCCATCGCTTTCGCGACCCGCACCGCCGGCCACGGAGCGAGCACGAACGAGAGGTAGGAGGCGGAGAACACGTGCACCACATCAGCTCGCCGGAGCTGGCCGAAGAGCACCGGCCAGTACAGGAGCTGAGTCACCGCCGTCCGCACGTACTTCATGCGCTGCAGGTGCCGGAGGGGTCCCGGCGCCAGCGGGTCGACGGGAACCAGCCACGCATCGACCGCGGGGTCGTCGCGCCAGCCTTCCAGCAGACGATTCGCCTGCACCGCCTGTCCGCCGAGGATGCCGAGCGACGGGGCGACGATGGCGACCTTCAGTCGCGGGGTGGCCGGGCCGCGCACGGGGAACGATCTCCAGTCAATTCGGTGCCTCCGTTGCAAACCGCAGACCCATCCGTTTGTGTAACCTGCGGCTACAGATTCGTGTTCCGGCGTCCGGTGGTGCACCGTCTGCGCAGCCCTTTGTCGCCGCAGACAACTCATCCGTAATTCGTGCACTGACGGATCAAGGTTCGATTTCAGGCCATTTCTTTCACAGGCCTGCTTCTCGCGTGTAACTCTTACAAACGGATGAGTTGCGGGGGCGTGCAGCGGCGCGCGGAACCGTACGCGACTCACCGTAACACCTGCATCTGCCGATACTTCCCGAAGGTGGCAGTTGAATTGCCACTGGCCCGGGCGCGCGCGCTTCCCCCGCGCGCACTTCAAGACGATTTCAGCAACCGCGGTCCCGCACGTCGGCGGCGCCACCCGCCGAGAGGAGCGGACTGCGACCCAGAAGGCAGGGACACCGTGCCGTCCGCTCAGGCGCGGTGTGTGTTCGGGCGGCGTTCGCGCGGGGACGCCGCAGGAGGCGCAGTAATGGTTCGTGTTCGTTCGACGAGCTCCTTCCGCACCAATTCATCGGCCCGCGGGATTCATCAACCCTTCCTGGCACTGATCACGGCCCTTTTCAGTCTGGCGATCTTCACGGCGACGGCGGCAGCCAACGACGTCGTGATCTACAGCTCCGACGTGACGACCATCGCCGGCTCCTGGAAACGCGCCTCCGACGGCGCCGCGGCGGGCGGCCAGAAGATGGTCAGCCACAATTACGGCTGGTCCGTCACCGGGGCTCCGCTGGCGGCCCCGAAGAGCTATTTCGAGGCGAAGTTCAGCGCCACGGCGAACACGGCGTACCGCGTCTGGGTGCGCATGAAGGCGGCGAGCAACAGCACCAGCAACGACTCCGTCTACATGCAGTTCTCCGACGCCGTCAACGGCAGCGGCGGTGCGATCTGGCGGATTGGCTCCACGAGCGGCATCCTCCTCAACCTCGAGCGCTGCTCGGGCTGCGGCGTGTCCGGCTGGGGCTGGCGCGGCGGCAGCTGGTGGACCTCGCAGACCTCCATCGTGAGATTCCCCTCGAGCGGTACGCGCACCCTGCGGGTGCAGACGCGCGAGGACGGCGTGGCCATCGACCAGATCGTGCTCAGCCCCGTCACCTACTACTCCAAGGCGCCGGGCGCCGCCGTGAACGACAGCACGATCGTCTCGCAGGGCGGCTCGGGATCCACCCAGAGCTCGACGACAGTGAAAGCGATCCCCGGCGCGATTCAGTCCGAGGACTTCGACAGCGGCGGCTCCGGCACCAGCTACTGGGACTCGAGCGCGGGCAACAGCGGCGGCCAGTACCGGTCGACCAACGTCGACATCGAGCGCGCTTCGGAGGGCGGTTACAACATCGGCTGGACCACCCGGGGTGAATGGCTTCAGTACACCGTCAACGTGGCCAAGAGCGCCACCTATACGCTCGAAGCGCGCGTGGCGTCCTACGGCGCCGGCGGCAACTTCCGCGTCCAGTTCGGCGGCGTGAACAAGACCGGCTCGATGACCATCCCCAACACCGGCGGATGGCAGACCTGGACGACCATCAGGAAGAACGTCTCGCTGAGCGCGGGCCAGCAGCGGATGCGCGTGGTGTTCGAGACCGTGGGCTCGAGCGGGACAACCGGCAACCTCACCTACATCCGTCTCATCGAAGGGGGGACGACGACCTCGTCGCCGACCCCAACGACGTCGACGGGCAGCAAGGTCCGGGTGATGACGTGGAACGTCAAGCAGGGGCGCACGGCCGGCGGGTCGTACGACCTGCCGGGCCAGGTGACCGTCATGGCGAACTCCGGCGCGGACGTCATCCTGCTGCAGGAAGTCTCGGTCTGGGACGAGAACCAGCCGGCGAAGTACCGCGACCAGCTCGCGGCGAAGACCGGACGCACGTGGTACACGGTCTGGGGACCGAGCAAGTCGACTGGCGGATGCCTCGGCACGCTGATCCTCAGCAAGTACCCGATCTCGTCCGCGGCGAAAACGATTCTCAGCGGCACGGGCGTGTCGAAGGGGACGGTCACGATCAACGGCGTCCCCGTGAGCTTCGCAAACGTCCACCTGGATTACTACGACACGAGCAAGCGCACCACCCAGCTCTACGCCTTCATGGACTGGGTGCGTCAGTTCGGCGGCCCGGTGATCGCCGGCGGCGACTACAACTCCTGGTGGGGCGAGTGGTGGATCAAGCAGATGGAAACGGAGTTCACCGACACGTGGAAGGACGTGAAGGGAAACCCGTACGACGGCTACACGACGGGGAACGTCCGGTTCGACTACCTGTTCCGCTCCAGGTACAACGGACACCGGATGAAGCCGACGGCGTGCTGGGTCATCTCGACCGATCGGTCGGACCACAGGCCGGTCGTGGCGGACTACACGGTGCAGTAGGGCGGGGTGTACCGTGCGGTGGCAAGAGGCCGGGGCGTTTCGCCCCGGCCTCTTGTTTTGTGGATGACGACTTCATCCGCGCGCTTCGCGCAGCTTGCGGGCGATCATCCACAGATTACACAGATTGCACAGATTTCACCTGTCATCGTCGTGCACGGAGCTCTCGGGTGCTCCTCGCAGCCACGCGCTGATGACGGCAGCGCGACATCCCGGTGGGAAGCCGACAAGTGACTCTCCGCCGCACCCAGCGGTTGGCAGCGGCCACAAATCCAGCAAGACAATCTGTGGAATCTGTGTAATCTGTGGATGCTCCGCCTGAAATCAGGGACACGGAGGCCACCACCGCGAATCCGCGCTGAGGCCTCAGGTCCACCTCCGCAGCCACCGGCCTATCCGAGGATGCCGATCCGCGAAGAGCCGCAGCGCCACGCGGGGCCTGAACGTCGACGACAGCGGCGGGACGTCGTGGGTGTAATCGTGCGGCTGGCGGAGGGCGGCTGTCACCTCGCCTGACAGGATCTCGTCGAACACCCGCTCGAACGCCGCGGCGAGCGCGGGCTGATCCAGCTGCCGCGCCAGATCGACGCAGCCGTGCAGCCAGGATCGGATCGCGGTGCGCCGATCCCCGGCGTTCCCGCAGTAGAGGACGCCCAGGTCGAGATGGTCCTCCAGCTCGTTCGCGAGACGCAGCAGCAGCACACCGCGGTCGGCCGGGGCGAGATCCCGCACCGACGCGTGGATCTCCTCGATGCTGCTCGCGTCCCAGCGCAGCGCGTCGTAGCGCGCGATGATGTCTTCGACGTCGGCGCCGGCCTCCTTCCGCAGCGTGTCGCGCTTCGCCGCCGTCGCGCCCCCCCGCGCATCGCCGAAGTCACCGAAGATGTAGGCGGCGTGCAGGACGCCCGCCGCGACGAGCGGCGCCGGGGCACGCAGCGAGGCGAGCACGCCCGCCGTGCCGACCAGGTGTGCCAGCAGCGGCTTGCCCGAGCCGCGGTACTTCGCCGTGAAGAGCCGGACGGCCAGATCGTACGCGCGCCGGACGAGGGCGAGATCCGGCTCGGGATAGCCGGCGCGCTGCATCAGCCCGAACAGCTGCAGGTTCGTCTGCGGAAACGCCAGCGGCGCGGTGGCGGAGGCATCACGCGGCCGCTCATCCGCCTGCACGCCCGGCGTGGTCGCTGTGCCGGTCATCGTCATCGGTCGCTCCGTTCCCTCTATGAGGCATGGGCCCGGCCCGCCTCCGGTGCAGTGGTGGCCCGGCGCGCCGGTTCCGTCGAGTCCAGGCCGGCCAGCGCCGACATGCGCTCGATGAATCGCCGCCGATCGAAGTCGCGCGCCCGGCGGCGCGCCGCCTCCGACAGCCGAGCCCACAGCGCCGGATCGCCGGCGAGCCGCCGCGTGTAGTCCACCAGTTCGTCCGGCGTGTTCCACAGGAAGCCGTTCTCGCCGTGCGTGACGATCTCCGACTGCCCGCCGCGGTCGATGACGACGGGGACGCAGCCGGCGGCCATGGCTTCGACCGTCGCGATGCCGAAGTGCTCCGCGAGCTGGGGCTGGCGCGCCAGGTCCTCGCCGAGGCCCGCCGCGTGCCAGAAGATCCGGCCCCGCTCGAGCAATGAACGGATGCGCGCGCGCGGCAGGTTCGCTTCGACGCTCACGGGGAGCCCTCGCCCCGCCTCGCGCACGCGCTCGAAGTACCGGTGGTTCTCGTCCCGTGCGTTGAGGCCGCCGGCGCACGCGTACTCCCATCCGCGCAGCTCGTTCCCCGATATTTGCGCGAACGCGTGGACCATCTCGAGCTGCTTCTTGGTGTGCGCCATCGTCGAGAACCGTCCGACGCTGACGACGAGCGGCTCCTTCGCGCGCTGGGTGAAGTCGACGTCCACGGGCGGGTGGACGACCTCGCAGGAGACGCCCCAGCGCCGCCTGGTCCACTCCGCGGCGTACTGCGAGATGGCGGCAAGATGCTCGTAGCTCGCGAGCCGGCGCTGCCACTCGAGGCCGTAGTACAGGCGCTGGCGCAGCTGCTTCCACCGCGGCAGCGCGGGACCGGCGGCTGGCGGTCGCCATTCGGGCTCGTAGAAGGGGAACAGGACCAGGAGAATGCCCCGTGCCGCGTGTGAGAAGCACGGCACCCAGTGCGTGCAGTTCACGAACACGTCGTACGGCTCGCTGATTGCCGCCTGCCATCGGCGGGCGGCCTTGTAACGGCGGACGGGATCCCAGGGGGCGGATGGCTGCGGTTCGCGCGGGAGGCAGCGGATGTTCACCCGGCTGTAGTCGTCGGACGAAAACAGCGCCAGGCGCTCGCGCGTGAGGGGCGGGCGATGGTGCACGAGATCGACCTCGTGCTCGCCGGACCATACGCTCGCGAGCATCGCCATCATGAGCTCGGCGCCGCCCACGCCGTTGCCCTCCCCGTGCTCGATGTACAGACCGATGCGCATATGCGGCAGCTCAGCCGATCAGCTCGCTCCGTAACACGCAAGAGCTCTGCCAGTGGCGCCCTGGCCTCGGACGGTCCGACGTCGGCGCCTGCCCGGCTGAGCTCGCGGGCACTCTCGCGCGGGTGCTATCCTGCCGACCGTCCCCAGCCCCCGCTCGCCGTTGGCTTCACACCTGTTCGAGCCCTGTCGATCGATATGAAGCAGCACCCGCTCGCCCGACGAGGACTCGCCGTCCTGTGCACCGCGGCTGCCCTGGCGGCTGCCTTCGCGATCCGCGCGGGGGCGCAGGCGACCTCTCCCCATCTGGGGACGCCGGTGTCACTGCCAGGCACGGTACAGGCGGAGAACTTCGACAACGGCGGCATCAACGCCGCGTACTGGGACAAGGACGCCGGCAACAAGGGCGGCGTCTACCGCAGCACCGACGTGGACATCCAGACCACCGCCGATACCGGCGGCGGCTACAACGTCGGCTGGATGGCGGCGGGGGAGTGGCTCCAGTACACGGTGAGCGTGGCCGCGGCCGGCACGTACACGCTGCAGCTCCGCGTGGCGTCGGCGCAGCAGGGAGGAACGCTGCACGTCGAGTTCGAGGGCACCGATGCGACCGGCCCGATGACGATCCCCGCGACCGGCAGCTACCAGACGTGGACGACGATCAGCCGGCCGGTCACCCTCGACGCCGGAACACAGGCGATGCGCGTGAGGCTCGACAGCGCGGGCCCGAGCGGCGGCGTCGGCAACCTGAACTGGATCCGCGTCGCTTCCGCCTCCGGCACACCGGCGTCGCTCTTCCGGCAGCCGTACCTGCAGCAGGTCACCAGCAGCAGCGCCATCGTCGTGTGGGGAACGCCGACGGCGGGTCAGGCGCAGGTCCGCTATCAGGCCGCCGGCCAGCCGGCGCGGACCGCCGCCGCGACCTCGACGCGGTTCACGGCCGCGCAGACGGGACTGCCAGCGGACTACTACCAGCACGCCGCGGCGCTCGGCGCGCTCGCCCCGGCGACGGAGTACACGTACGACGTCCTGCTCGACGGCGCGGACCTCACCGGGGCGACGGATCGCTTCAGGACCGCGCCGTCCGAGGGTACCAGCAGCGTCCGCTTCATCGCCTTCGGCGACAGCGGCGTGGGTTCCGCCGAACAGCGGCAGCTCGCCGGACGCATGGCCACCGACAACTTCGATCTCGCCATTCATACGGGAGACGTCGCCTACGGCACTTCGAGCATGACCGGAGGCGGCTCGCACCGGACGCTGCACGACTGGTTCTTCGCCATCTACGACGGCTGGCTGCGCCGGCGGCCGTTCTTCCCGTCGATCGGCAATCACGACGACGAGATCGCCTTCGCACGGCCGTACCGCGACGTGTTCGTCCTGCCGCTGGACGGCGCATCGTCGGGCTACCCGGATCACGCGGAGCGCTTCTACAGCTTCGACCATGGACCGGCCCACTTCGTGGCGCTCGATACCGAGCGGGCCTTCCAGGATCCATCGCGCCGGGCCGCACAGCTGGCCTGGCTCGAGGCGGACCTCGCCGCGACCGCCCAGCCGTGGCGCATCGCCTACTTCCATCGTTCGCCTTACAGCAGCAGTGTGGGGCACGGGTCGGATCTCGCGGTCCGGCAGGCGTTCGTGCCGATCTTCGAGCGCTACGGCGTCCAGCTCGTCATCAGCGGGCACGACCACGGCTACGAGCGGTCCACGCCCTGGCGCCAGACGAGCGGCGGCAGGCCCGTGACCTATGTCGTCACCGGCGGCGGGGGAGCACATCTCTATGCGGCGGGGCAGTCCGCGTGGACGGTGCGGGCCGCGTCCGCGCATCACTATGTCAGGGCCAACGTCACCGACTGCGCGCTGTATCTCGTCGCGGTCGGGCTGGACGGGCAGAACTTCGACGGGATGACGCTCGATCGCTGCGCGCAAGACCGGGACTCGCAGCCGCCGTCGGTCTCCATCACCTCGCCCGCGGGCAACGCCACGGTCAGCGGCTCCGTCGTCGTCTCCGTTGCCGCCAGTGACGATCAGAAGGTCGAGAAAGTGGATCTCTGGGTCGATGGCCGCCTGACGGCGATCGACCGCGCCGCCCCCTGGTCGTTCACGTGGGATTCGCGCGGCGTCGGCGACGGACCGCGTCAGATCCAGGCGCGCGCCTATGACATCGCGGGGAAGATCACCGCCGCTTCCCGAACGGTGCAGGTGGCAAATGGTGCCGGCGGCGGCGGTGACATCGTGCTCTATCCCGCGGATGCGGCGGCCATTGCCGGGAACTGGAACCGTCTGCCGTCCACGACCGGGGCGGGGGGACAGAAGATGTCGAGCGTCGATCGCGGCTGGTACTCGACATCGGCGGTCGCGTCGCCTGTCGACTTCTTCGAGATCCCGTTCGTGGCCGAGGCGGGGACGCCGTACCGCGTGTGGCTGCGCCTGCGCGCCGGCGGCGACTGGCGCGAGAACGACTCGGTATGGGTGCAGTTCTCCGGGGCCGTCGACGGCGGCGGGGCGCCGCTGTGGCGCACCGGCTCGACGAGCGCGCTGCTCGTGAACCTCGAGGACTGCTCCGGCTGCGGCGTCGCGGGCTGGGGGTGGCAGGACTCGGCGTGGTGGACCGGCCAGAGCGCGGTCGTCAGGTTCCCGGTGTCAGGTCCCCAGACGATGCGCATCCAGACGCGAGAGGACGGCGTCGATGTCGATCAGGTCGTGCTCAGTCCGGCCACCTACTGGAGCACGGCGCCCGGTGCGCTCAAAGACGACACGACGATCGTGCCCCGCTAGCCGCCAACGGCGTACCGTCGTGCTCCGATGAGGCGCTGCCTCACGATGCGTGTGTCGGCCGCACCGCCGGGCCCCCGCGCCCGCGAGTCTTCTTCCTGATGATGTCGCGCACGAACCGCGCGATCTCGCCCAGGGCGGACCGGGCGCCTTCCGTCCCGCGCAGGCGGAACCGCGTGGCGATGTACGCGAACGCATAGCGGACGCGGTTCTCCTCGTACAGCGGACGCCAGTCGGGGCCACGGACCAGCGCCACGACCCACTTCCAGCTCGATGTGATCGCCTGCGTGTAGAGGAAGGCGGGGCTCCCGAAGAGCGTG
>Ga0299913_10004842_pt1 | contig 11382 bp, 8 predicted proteins | sample RVTome_9_FD_201360 | JGI IMG/M metagenome (GOLD analysis project Ga0299913, IMG submission 201360) | Soil microbial communities from uranium-contaminated site in the Upper Colorado River Basin, Wyoming, United States - RVT155D38 (version 2) ... | reverse complement strand
CGAGTACGGCGACGAGATCGTCGTCGTCGACTGCGGACTCATGTTCCCCGAGGAGGAGATGTTCGGCATCGACCTCGTCGTGCCCGACGTCACCTACCTGCGCGAGCGCAAGGACAAGGTCAAGGCATTCCTGATCACCCACGCGCACGAGGACCATGTCGGCGGGCTGCCCTACGTGCTGCCGAACTTCCCGGGCGTGCCCATATACGCCTCGACACTGGCCCGCGGCCTGCTCGGCAACAAGATCAAGGAACACAAGCTGACCAACAATCCGCTCCTACCCCTGGAGCCCGGCGATACCGTCGTGGTGGGCAGCTTCAAGGCGACGGCGTTCCGCATCGGCCACTCGATCCCCGATGCGATGGGCATCGCCATCGACACGCCAGTGGGCCTCGTCGTTCACACGGGCGACTTCAAGTTCGACCACACGCCGGCCGACGGCAAGCTGTCCGACCTGCACGCCCTGGCCGAGTTCGGCCAGCGCGGCGTGCTGTGCCTGGTGTCCGACTCGACGCGTGCTGAGAGTCCCGGCTACACGCCCTCGGAGCGGACGGTGGGCGAGGCCTTCAGGAGCATCATGGAGGGGCTCGACGGGCGCGTCATCGTGGCCACCTTCGCCAGCAACATCGCGCGCATCCAGCAGGTGTTCGACGCCGCGGCGACGTTCGACCGGCGGGTGGCCGTCATCGGCCGCTCGATGGAGCAGAACGTGCGCATCGCGACCGATCTCGGCTACCTCAAGTTCCCAGCCGAGCAGCTCGTCTCCAAGGATCGGCTGCGCGACGTTCCCGACGACCGGTTGTGCATCGCCACGACCGGCGCCCAAGGCGAGCCGATGGCCGGTCTTGCGCGCATGGCCAACCGCGACCACCGCTTCGTCGAGATAACTCCGGGCGACACGGTGATCGTCAGCGCCAGCCCAATCCCGGGCAATGAGGAATCGGTCGGGCGCACGATCGACAACCTGTTCAAGGTCGGTGCCAACGTCTTCTACCACGACATCAAGCGTGCCCACGTATCGGGCCATGCCAGCCAGGAAGAGCTGAAGCTGATGCTCAACCTGACTCGTCCGAAGCACTTCATACCCATGCACGGGGAGTTCCGAATGCTCGTTCAGCACGGCCGGCTGGCGGCGGACATGGGCGTGCCGGCGGACAACATCTTCATCATCGAGAACGGCCAGCCGATCGAGTTCAGCGCCGATGGCAGCGCCCGCCGCGGCACGCAGGTCGAGGCCGGCTACGTCTACGTCGACGGGCTGTCGGTGGGCGAGGTGGGCGACATCGTGCTGCGCGACCGGCGTGCCCTGGCCAACGACGGCATGCTGCTGGTCGTGGTCACCGTCGACAAGCAGACGGGCAACCTGATCGGCCAGCCGGAGATCGTGACGCGCGGCTTCGTGGCCGCGCCCGACGATCCCGTTATCGCCGGGGCTGCGGCGCGCATCAGCGCCGCGATCGAGAACCCCGGCGACCACACCAGCGAGATCGGCCTCCTCAAGGCACAGATCAAGGACAGCCTGAGCCAATACCTGTACGAGCGGACCAAACGACGGCCGATGGTCTTCCCGGTCGTCGTCGAGGTCTAGCCCAGCAGATGGCAGCTCGCACCCGGCGCGCTTCCGCTCCGCGCTCGCGCAGCGGCCGGCGTGCCACGCCAAGCCGATCGCTGATGCGCGGCTTTCGTCTTCCGCCTCACCTGGCACGGTCGCTCTTCGGACTGGCGCTGCTGGTCATCGGCGCTGTGACCATCATCGCGCTGCTGTTCCCGGAGGCGGGCGTGCTCAATCGCTACGTCGACGACATCCTGCGCCCGTCCTTCGGCCAGGGTGCGTGGCTGCTGGCCGGCCTGCTGGTCCTGGCCGGCGTGGTCATCGAGCGGCCGGCCCAGGTCGGCTACGGGTCGAGCCTGGCCATCCTGGGCGGCATCGTGGCCTTCATCGCCGGGCTGGGCATGATCCACCTCGTATCCGGCCGCGGCGCGGGCCAGGGAGCCCTGCGTGATGGGGGAGGGACGCTGGGCCACGCATTGTCATCCACGTTGAGCGACCTCATCGCGCCGATGGGGGCTTTCGTCGTGCTGCTCGGCCTGCTCGTGGCCGGGCTGCTGCTGATGCTCAACGTGACATTGCGCGGGCTGCTGCGGCCGGTGACCGGAGGTGGGCGCATGATCGCCGGCGCATTGGCCACTCCGGCGCGCGCGCTGGCCGAGAACGCCGCCGCGCGGCGCTCGACCAGTACGACGCTCGACAGGCCGCCCGAAGCGCGCCCGCGCGCGCGCGCCGAACGCGCAATCCCGGCGCTGAAATCCGAGGCGCTTGAGCCGGAACGGACGGCCGCACCCCTCAGCCAGACGATCTGGAGCGCCCCGCTCGTGCAGCCGGTGCCCGACGAGCCCGCGGCCCAGGTAGCCACGGACGATCAGAGCGAGATGACACCCGTCCAGCCTGAGCGCGAGTGGCTGATGCCGTCGTACGAGCTGCTCGATCTGGCCGAGGCCAGTACCCGCCCCGGTCAGCGGCTCGACCACGGTCGCAACATCCGCATCATCGAGGAGAAGCTTTCGAGCTTCCAGATCCCGGCCTCGGTCACGGCGACCAACACCGGCCCGGTGGTGACCCAGTACGAGGTCAAGCCCGACGCGCGCGTCAAGCTATCGCGGATCGAGGCGCTCGCGGACGACCTGGCCATGGCCCTTGCCGCGCGATCGATCCGTATCGAGGCGCCCATCCCGGGGCGCGATGTGGTCGGCATCGAGATCCCCAACCATTCGAGCGAGATCGTCGGCTTCCGCAAGCTTCTCGAGGACGCCGGTATGAGCGAGGCCGCCAGCCGGCTGACGTTTGCTCTGGGGCGCGACGTGTCGGGCAAGGCGTACGCGGTTGATCTTGCGCGCATGCCGCACCTGCTCATCGCCGGCGCCACAGGCTCCGGCAAGAGCGTCTGCGTCAACGCCCTGATCACCAGCCTGCTCATGCGCGCCACACCCGACGAGGTGCGCCTGATACTCGTCGATCTCAAGCGCGTCGAGCTGGCCGCCTATCGCGATCTGCCGCACCTCGAGACCCCGGTGATTGTCGAGGCGCACGAGACGCGCGCGGTGCTGAGCAACATGGTCCACGAGATGGAGCGCCGCTACGAGGTGCTGGCCGAGGCCATGGAGCGCAACATCAGCGCCTACAACGTCAGTCCGCGCCGCCACGGGCCGCCCATGCCCTACATGGTCATCGTCATCGACGAGCTGGCCGACCTGATCCTGCGCGAGGGGCGCAAGGTCGAGGACCCGATCGTCAAGCTGGCCCAGAAGGCACGCGCGGTGGGCATCCACCTCGTCCTCGCCACGCAGCGCCCGAGCGTCAACGTCGTGACCGGGCTGATCAAGGCCAACGTGCCCAGCCGCATCGCCTTCGCCATGGCCTCGAACATCGACTCGCGCACCGTGCTCGACGCGCCCGGGGCCGAAGACCTCATCGGCCGCGGCGACATGCTCTATCAGCCGGCCGACCTGCCCCGCCCGGTACGTCTTCAGGGAGTCTTCGTGAGCGACGCGGAGGTTCACGCGGTCACCAAGATGTGGCGCGACCAGGCCGAGCCAAGCTACAACCGCGATCTGCTCAGCGGCGCGGATGTCGACGACGGTGCCGATGGCGGCCAGTTCGCCTGGCTGAGCAAGGGCGCCGACGATGAGCTCGTGCCGCGCGCGGCAGAGATGGTTATGCAGACCGGTCGCGCGAGCACTTCCATGCTGCAGACGAAGCTCAAGGTCGGTTTCAACCGGGCCACGCGGCTGATGGACGAGCTCGAGAAGCACGGCATCATCGGACCCCTCGACACGCGCAACCCGGGCGCGCCGCGGGCGGTCTACGGGTCGGAGAACTGGCTGCGCGGGCCGGCCGACGTCGACGACCTCGGCTAGGCAGGTCGCGGGCAGCCGCGTGAGCCGATCGGGCATAGGGCTTAGACTGCCGTCTTGAGCGTCAGTGATGGCGTGACTGGCTCGACTATCACGAAGGATGCTGCTCGGCGATGACCGCCCGCCATCAATTCCGCATCGGCAATCGGCGCCTGGGGCGTGTTCGGGCGCCGATCGACGCCACTCCCGCGCCGCCGGTCGGGGAGACTCTCCAGCTGGCGCGCGAGCGCAAGGGTGTCGATCTGTATCGCGCCGAGCGCGACACCAAGATCCGGCTGCGCTACCTCTCGGCGCTCGAAGACAGCGACTACGACGAGCTGCCGGCGCCCGTCTACGTCAAGGGCTTCCTGCGCAACTACGCGATCTACCTGGGCCTCGAGCCGGACGAGATCCTCGATCGCTGGCGCGACGAAATGGAGGCCATGCGCACCGCGACGCGGGTCGCCGTGGCGCCGCCGCCGATGCCCATCGTCGAGCCCGGCGGGCGTCGCTTCACGATCACCCCGAGCATGATCGTGACCGGCCTGGTCACCCTTGTGGTGATCGCGTTCGTGGGCTACATCGGCATCCAGTTCCTGCGCTTCGCCGAGGTGACGCCGATCGAGCTGACGTACCCCGACGACCTCGTCAGCACGATCAGCGCCGAGCAGGTGACGCTCGAGGGCACCAGTGGGCCCAATTCGTTGATCAGCATCACCGGACCCGACGGCCAGCTCTACAACACGACCGCCAACGGGGACGGCCAGTGGTCGCGGGAAGTGCCCCTCGCCCGCGGGCAGAACACGTTCACGATCGTCGCCACCGACGATGAGACGCAGCGCATGTCCGATCCGCCGTTGCGGGTCCAGATAACCGTCCCGCTGCCGTCGCCCTCGCCGGGTGCATCGGCGAGTGCCGCGCCGCCGCCGGTGGCGCTCGACCTGACGCTGACCAGTCCACTCGACCGCTTCGTCAGCGACGACGGCGCGATCACCGTGCGCGGGAGCACGACCGGCTCACGGGTGACGGTCAACAGCAGCTACCTGGGCTCACCCGGCGCCACGCCGACGCCCGAGGCGAGCGGCAGCCCGGCGCCGACGCCGAGCGGCAGCCCGGCGCCAATCGGCCCGGCGGTCGACGCCACCGTCAACGCGCTCGGCACGTTCAGCGAGACGCTGCAGTTCGAGCCCGGAGCTTGGCAGATAACGGTCGTCGCCTACGCCAGTGGCCAGACTCCCGTGGCGCGACAGGTGACGATCAACGTGGCGCCGCCGGTGGCCACGAGTATTGAGCTCGTCATCTCCGTCCAGGGGCGCGACTCATGGGTGCGCGTCGTGGCCGACGGCGAGCGCGTGCAGGGCTTGGGCGGGCGGACCCTGCGCGCCGGTGAAACGCACACGGTCAGCGCACTCAACGAGATATGCCTGCGCGCCGGAAATGCAGGCGCCCTATTCCTGACCATGAACGGCGAGGACCTGGGCCGGCTCGGACGCAACGGCGCGGTGGGCAGCTGGATTCTGCGCCCGGGCCAGCTGCCTGAGCCCGCACCGGCGCCCTGCACGTAGCGCCGTGGCCGCCGCCGGGCCGGCTGACGAGCTTGCGGCGCTGGTCGTGCTGGCGGGCCGAATCCAAGCGCATTTCGTGGAGCACGGGCTGACTCTCTCGACGGCCGAATCGTGCACCGGCGGGCTGGTCGGTCACATTCTGACCGAGGTCAGCGGCTCGAGCGACTACTACCTTGGCGGCGTGGTCAGCTACAGCAATCAGCTGAAAATGTCGGAGCTCGATGTCGGGGTGGACACGCTCGAGCAGCACGGCGCGGTCTCGGCGCAGGCGTGCGTGGCCATGGCCGAGGGAGCGCGCCGGCGTCACCGATCGTCGGTCGCGTTGGCCGTGACCGGCATCGCCGGCCCGCGCGGCGGGAGTGCGGCCAAGCCGGTGGGCCTGACCTACGTGGGTGTTGCCGACGAGACCGGCCACGACGTGCGCCGCTTCACCTGGCACGGCGACCGCCCGGCCAACAAGATCGCCAGCGCCCGGGCGGCGCTCGGGCTGGTTGCCGAGCGTGTCGGATTGGGTACCGAGGCCGGCGCAGGTTGACTCGCACCGCGACGGAGATCGGCCGCGGCCTGGCCCCGGCGCGAAAGGCGCGCCCGATTCGCGCCGGCGAGCGCATCCATGTCGTGGGCGCCGCGGGCGCCGGCGCATCGGCGGCGGTGCTCTTGGCCCACCGCGCCGGCGCTCATGTGAGCGGCTGCGATCCCGGCGCGCCATCGCCCTACAGCGCGGCGATCGAGGCGGTCGGCATCACGCTCGAGAGGCAGCACTCGCCGCTCCACGTCAGGGTCGCGGACGGCGTGCCGCCCGAGCGACTGGCCGTGACCAAGGCACTGACCGCGGTCGACCCGGATCATCCCGAGCTGGTCGCCGCGCGCGACATGGGCATACCCGCCGAGCCGTGGCAGCAGGTCATCGCCGATGCGGCGGCGACTGGAGCGCAGGCGCTGGTCGCCGTAGCCGGTACGCATGGCAAGTCGACCACGGGCGGCTGGCTGGTCGACTTGCTCGTCAGAGCGGGGCGCGATCCCTCTGCGTTCGTCGGGGCGCTCCTCGACCCGGCTTTGACGGGCGGCGTGGCGAGCACGGCGCGCTGGGGGGAGGGGAGTGTCTTCGTGGCCGAGGCCGACGAGTATGCCGGCAACTTCGATGCGTACCAGCCGGGGACGATCGTGCTGCTCAACGCCGAGTGGGATCATCCCGACGTCTTCGCCGACGAGGAGGCCGTGCTGCGCGCCTTCGAGACGTGGATACGGCGCGCGCCCGACGCCACGCTGGTGGCCAATGTCGGCGATGCCGGGGTGTCGCGCATCGTGGAGCTCCTCGAGCCGTGGTCCGGGCACCTGGTCACGGTCGCCCTCGATGGAAATGCCCAGCTGGTCGGGCGGGCGACGATGTCGGAATCGGGAACCACGCTGGCAGTCGGCGACCACAGCTACAGAGTCGGCCTGGTCGGCCCGGCCAACGCCGCCAACGCCATAGCCGTCGTGGGCGCCGCTCTTGCGCTCGGTGTCGATGAAGAGGCGCTGCGCCTGAGCCTGGCTCAGTTCGCGGGCGTCGGCCGGCGACTGGAGCTCAAGGGCGAGATCGGCGGGGTGATCGTCCTCGACGACTACGGACACCACCCGACGGCTATCGCACGGACGCTCGAAGCGGTCCGCACTCGCTATCCGGAGCGCCGACTGTGGGCCGTCTACGAGCCGCTGACCTATCACCGCACAGCACTGCTGCTCGATCGTTTTGCCGAGGTGCTCGCCACTGCCGACGAGGTGGCCGTCGCCGACATCTGGGCCGGACGCGACCCCGATACGACGATCACCAGCGCCCAGGCACTGGCCGATGCCGTCACCCGCCGCGGCGTCGCACGGGCGGTGGCGCCGGGCAGCGTCGAGAGGACGGCCGACCACCTCGCCGAGCGCGTGCGCAGCGGCGACGTCGTGCTGGTCATGGGTGGCGGCCGCTCGTATGTCATCGCCAGCCGGCTGGTGGAGCTGCTGCGCGCCCGCTGACCCTTAGAATCGCATTTGATGCCCAACATCACTCACGGCGACGCCCAGGACTTGCTGTCCGCATTCCGGCAGGGCTGGGAGCGGCGCGACCCGGACGCGATCATCGATCTGCTGGCGGAAACCATCGACTACCGCCGCGACCCCTTCTCGGAGCCGCTGATCGGCCACAACGCCGTCCGTTCACTCTGGAACGAGCTCGCCGCGCGACAGGTGCACGTCGAGTTCGACCCCGAGCGCATCTGGGTCAGTGGCGCCACGGTCCTGGCCAGCTGGCATGCTGCCTACACGCGCCGGACGACCGCGGAACGCGTGCGCGTGCGCGGCTTCCTGACACTCGAACTCGATGACGACCGCAAGATCGAGCGCCTGCGCCAGTGGCCGATCGAGCACGTGGTGGGCATCGACTCTACATTCCAGGCACAGGGAGATGACGACTGATGGCCGGTGACGTTTCATTCGACGTGGTCAGCGAGTTCGATCGCCAGGAGCTGGTCAACGCGCTCGACCAGGCGCGGCGCGAGATCGGCACGCGCTACGACTTCAAGGGCTCGAAGGCCGAGCTCGAGCTGGGCAAGGACGAGATCACGCTGCGCGCCGACCACGAGTCGCGCGCCCGGGCAATGCGCGACCTGCTCGAGTCGAAGGCCATCCGGCGCGGGCTGTCGCTCAAGATCTTCGACTGGGGCGATATAGAGGAGGCCGGCGGCAACACGGTGCGCCAGAACATCGGCCTGCGCCACGGATTGCCCGAGGATGTCGCCAAGAAGATCTCCCGGCTGATCCGCGACGAGTTCCCCAAGGTCAAGTCGCAGATCCAGGGCGACGCGGTCAGGGTGAGCGGCAAGAACAAGGACGATCTTCAGCGCGTCATAGGGCGCCTACGCGAGGAATCGGAGGGCTACCCCGTCCCACTCCAGTTCCAGAACTATCGCTGACCGGCGTGCTGCCCAACGACCGGCTCGTTCGCTGGGTGATGATCGCCGTGGCCGTGCTCGTCATCGTGGGTCTCGTGTTCAGCTCGATACAGTTCGCGTTCTAGATGACAATGCGCCGCGACGAGGCTCGCGCTCGCACTGACCGCAGGCGCGGCGGTCGCACCACCGCCCGCCCGCGCAGGCCGGCCAGGCGCACCGTGGCCACGATCATCGCCGAGGCGCTGGCTCGGGCCGGGGTCAAGTGGGCATTCACCGTCCCCGGAGAGAGCTTCCTGGGCCTTCTCGACGCGCTGCCCGCGGCCGGCATCGCCGTCGTCGGCACGCGCCACGAGGGCGGCGCCTCGTTCATGGCCGAGGCCGTCGGCCAGCTGACGGGCAGGCCGGCCGCGGTCCTGGGCACGCGCGCGGTGGGCGCGGCAAACATGAGCATCGGCATACACACCGCGCGCCAGAACTCAACGCCGATGGTCGCGATCGTCGGCCAGGTGAAGAAGCGCTACCTTGGCCGCGAGGCCTTCCAGGAGGTGGACCAGGTCGAGTCGTTCGGTCGGCTGGCCAAGTGGGCGGCCCAGATCGAGGACGCCGAGAGCGCCGCTGCGACCCTGGCCGAGGGGCTGGCCTCGATGATCGAGGGCCGCCCTGGACCGGTGTTGCTGTCGGTGCCGGAGGACGTGCTTGGCCTGGCAGTGCCGCCCCGCCCGGCAAGCCCAGAGGACGCCACCGTGCTAGCCACGCCGCGGACGCCGGACGAGTCCGAAGTGCGCCCCATCGTGGACCTGATGACCGCCGCCCAGCGGCCGGCCATCCTCGTCGGCGGCGGCATCAACGCGGCCAGCGCACGCGAGGCGCTGGTGCGCTTCAGCGAACAGACAGAGGTGCCCGTCCTCGCCGCCTGGCGACGGCCGACGGCATTTCCCAACGACCACGCCCACTACCTGGGCATGACCGGCTACGGTGCGCCGGCGACGGTTCAGGCGCGCCTGGCCGAGTCCGATGCGCTGCTGGTGCTCGGATGCCGGCTCAGCGAGGTGGCCAGCTTCGATTACCGGATCCCGGCCGCCGGAACGGCGTGGGCACATGTCGACCTCCAGCCGCGCACCTCCGGCGGGCGTGGGCTTCGGCGACCGACGATCTCCCTCGCCGCGGACGCGGGCGCCTTCCTGGCGGCCGCGATCGAGCTGGCGGCCGGGTACGTCGGGCCGCGGGAGCGCGTCGCGGCCTTGGCCCACGATCGCCAGGCATACCTCGAGGCGAGCGGCATCGGCGACGATCTGCCATGGCGCGGCCCCGGCATTCACCCCGGCCACACCATCGCGACCCTGCAGCGAGTGCTGGCGCCCGAGACGATCCTGACCACCGACGCCGGAAACTTCGGGTTGTGGCTGGCGCGCGGCTTCAGGTTCGGCCACCGACACGGCTTCCTTGGGCCGACCTCGGGCGCGATGGGCTACGGGCTGCCCGCCGCCGTGGCGGCCAGCCTGGTCGCGCCCGACCGGCCGGTGGTCGCTCTGTGCGGCGACGGTGGGCTGGCGATGACCATGAACGAGCTCGAGACGGCCGTTCGATCGGGCGCCAAGCCAGTCGTGCTCGTATTCGATAACCGTCGCTACGGCACGATCTCCATGCACCAGCGCAACGAGGAGCGCGAGGCGTTGGCGACCGAGCTCGGCCCGATCGACTTCGCCGCCGTTGCCCGCGCCTGCGGGGCACAGGGCGGGCGGGTCGGCCGCGACGTCGAGTTCGAACCGGCGCTGCGCGACGCCCTGGCCGCCGATCGGCCGGCCCTGCTGCATCTCGAGGTTGATCCACGCTGGATCACACCCGACCGCTTCGACGGACCGCGGCCCTAGTCGATCGCGACTTCCATGGCCAGGGCGCCGAAGGCGCGGCCTGACTCCACGTCGGGACCCTCGTCGATCACGGCGAAGCCGATTCGGCCGTAGAAGCGCAGCGCGGTCTCGTTGGCGCCGAATACCCATAGGATGATCCGCCGCCCGCCCCATCCAGCCGCCCACTCCCGAACCGCGTCGACCAGTGCGCGACCCGTGCCCGTTCGGCGGGCGGCGGGCGCCACCCACATCGAGAAGAGCAGGCAGTCGCTCGCCGGCCGGCGCCGCGCCTGAACCAACCCGACGGCCTGATCGTCGGCGTCGCGGGCGATGAACCAGGCACGCCGATTGCCTGCCGACGAGGCGCGAGCCGCCGCCCGCCACTCCGATTCCGGCTCGGCCGCCGCCACCTCGTAGCGCTGCCCGAAGGCGTCGGGAGCATCGCGCAGGCTGCTCAGCCGCAGGTCACGCAGCAGGACCCAGTCGCTGGGCTTTATGCGCCGCACGATCGCCGCCACGAGCGGTTCCTCCTTCGATCAGTCGCAGCGGACCAACACGCTGTGACGTTAGGCACTGCCTCACTCTCTGCCCCAGGCGCGATGGTAGCGGCGGCGACGCGTGTGTCGTGCCCGGGACGCCTGCTATTGCGGGGAGTTCAACCATGCGCAAGACCCTCATCTCGCTTGCCCCACTCGCCGTGGCGCTGGTCGTCTTCCTTGGCGTCCTGGTCGTGTTGCTGGAGCGCAATCCCGGGCTGGCCCGCTGGTCGCTGGCGATCTTCCTGTTCGGCCACGGCTGGGTGCACATCACGTACCTCATGCCGCAGCGCGGGCCGACTCCTCAGCCAGCCGGCCGGCCGTCGACCGACAACCCGTTCAACCTCCATCGCTCATGGCTGGCCAACGCGACCGCCGTCGATGGCCGCGTGTTGCACGGGGCGGGCATCGCCCTGGTAGCCGTGGTCATGGTCGGCTTCTCGCTGGCGGCGCTGGCCACCGGCGGCGTTGTCGTGCCGCCCGGTTGGTGGGCCGTGCTGGTGACCGGCTCGACCCTCGCATCGATGCTCCTTCTCCTTCTGGCGCTGTTCTTCCATCCCGCCCTGCTCCTGGGCTGGGCAATCAACGTGGTCGTGTTGTGGTTCGCGGTCGTTGCGCACTCGCT
>Ga0299913_10004841_pt1 | contig 11383 bp, 14 predicted proteins | sample RVTome_9_FD_201360 | JGI IMG/M metagenome (GOLD analysis project Ga0299913, IMG submission 201360) | Soil microbial communities from uranium-contaminated site in the Upper Colorado River Basin, Wyoming, United States - RVT155D38 (version 2) ... | reverse complement strand
GAGGCCGCCACGCAGGCGCGGTTCGTGAACCGCGACAACACCGGTTCGAACACCCGCCGCCCTTGCCAGACAGTGACCCGCTGTACGGGTCGCCCGCCTCCCGTCTGTCCGGCCGCCACGATGACCGCCGAAGCGCAGCCGGCCGCGACCGTGGTGCGAGCCCCAACGGTGCAGTCGAGCGGCTGACGACTTGTCACTCGTGACCCCTCGTTTCCTCCAGATGTGCCACGGGTGTGCCATGCATCGTTCTTCGCCGCCGATGGGAGAGTCGTCACAGCATGCATCGCCGCAGGTCAGGCACATATCCGCTGACCCACCGGCTCACGATGATCTGCCCTCTCGTAATGAGCAGGTCCGGGGTTCGATTCCCCGTCCCGGCTCCACCCGAAAGCGTGGTCTGACCAGGCAAAACGCCCAAATCGCGGTGCATGGCGATGTCCTCCGCGGTGGCGATTTTGATAAGCGTGACACGCTGGTGACACAACAGCTCAGATCGCGGGCGTTCTGACGGCCGCGTGCCAGTGGAATGCAAGCGGCGTGGTCGCGTTGGTGGCCGACTTGCGTGCTGCCCCACGGGGCCGCTGCGCATGCAAGCGGAAATGCAAGTGGCCGTTGGTGTCCACGAGCGCGAACTTGCAGAGGCTTGCATCGTCGTTGGGGTGCGGTCCGGGCTGTGGACGACACGCCAGTCGGATGCCAGCGGTATGCGCGCGATGCCTACCGCATGCCAGTGGGGTGCAAGTGAGCGAGCGCGGGTCGCCGAGCGGACCATCCGCGCCCCGTTGGACCGTTGGGAGTCGGCCATCGAGTGGCGTGGCCCTTCAGGTGGTCGAGTCCTGGTGGTCGAGTCCGGCGGCGAGTCGGTCGCGGGTCTCAGCCTCGACGGGGCCGACCAGTTCGATGGTGGCCGGCGCCGCCGCCCGCAGCCGCAGACCCAGCAGGCTGCCGACCCGGTGCGCGACGAGGTCCACGTCCACGCCAGGGTCGGCGAGGTGGATGCGGGCGGCGCCCGCGACCGCTGCCTGCGCCACCGCGACCGCCGCCGCAGCAGCGGCCTGCTGCAGGCGCTGTTCGGTGTCCCACTCGTCGGCGGTCATGCGCAACGGCGCCAGCGGATGCGGCGCGCCGGTGGAGGTGTCGTTGTGTTCGTTGAAGACGGCGAACATGCCCTCGTAGTCCATCCGCCCGAACCCGTACTGGTGATCGGTGGCCTCGTCGTCGATGCCGTCCAACGCCGGGTCGTGCAGGAGCTCGTGGTCGACATCGGCCAGATGCAGGTCAGTCCACAGCGTCAGGTCGACGCCGTCGTCCTGGTTGGGCAGATCGAGGGCCACCGCGCCGTCGCGTGCCAGGTCAACGACGGCCGTCTGGGTGTAGTGGGTGAGCACGCCGACGCACAACTGCTCGGCCATCGTCGCCGGCGGTCGGGAAGCGGGCTGGCCGAGCTTGTACACCACCGTGGTGAACGCGGCGAGCCAGCGTCGCCAGTCGCCGGCGGCGCGGTCGCGAAACTGCCGGGGCAGCAGCCCGATCAGCAGCGCGTCGGCGATCGTGTCGGCCTTTGACGTTGTCGAGTAGTCATCCCGCATCAGCCTGCTGGGCGACGTCATCAACGAATGGCTCAAAGGGCAGCAGCCGCACCGGATCGTGGAACCAACTGTCGGTCACCGTGCCTCTTGCCGCTCAGATCCTGGGTGAGGGCCTCACGGCCCGCGTTCCGCGGGTGCAGCCACAACTCGCCGACGCGCAAGGACACCCGCGACGTCGTACACAACGCCGTCCGGAACCAACAAGCCCAAGCTCGGACCGGCGCTTCGACCGTCCACGACGCCGCGCGTAACTCGCGAGAGTGGACGACGCACCCACTCAGGCCTCACTTGGAGACTGCGTGCCGCGAAGGGTGGCGGCTCCCCGGCACGTCTCATCGAACAGTGATCGAATGTCGAAGCGAAGACGGCAACCACTGGTCGCCAACGAACGTCCACGGCAACAGCGAAGACGACGGCCGCACGCATGTCCCGACCGTGGACGAGACGAACCGCCTGCTCAAGCTGCATTTCTGCTCACGGACGGCGACGTGTTGACCTAGTCATTGCGAGCAGTCCGGTCGCGCTCTAGAAGCGCAGTCAATTATCGCGCTGACTGACCAGTGACCAGCAGGTTTGCGGGTGTACGCGTTGCGTCAAGCCGTCATCGAGCTGCCATTCGCACCCTGATCGAAAGGTCGCATGGATCGATCCTGGCGGGGCGCTCTGCGTCGGCGGGCCGGCGCACTCGGGATGGTCCGTCATCTGCGCGACGCAAGTCCACAGAGGTCACCGCTGGCGCTGGGGCGGGGCCCGCCTTCGGGCACGCTCCTGCGACAGCAGACGGACGCGCGGGGACCATCGTGGACGGCCCGCTTGTGCCGGTGGGCAATACCGACTTGATACCCTGAGCCTGCAGGCCATCTACTGCTTTCGCGCGGACGGTTCGGCGTGGGAGGCCGAGCTGCTGGCCCGGCATAGGTCCGGTCGGGCTGAGCAACGCTCGCACCGAAGCCGTCAACCTGTTGGTCAAGAACATAAAGCATGTGGGGCATGGGTTCCGCCTCATCGACAACTACCGCATCCGGCTGTTACTGCACTGCGGCGTCGACTGGCACACAGCACCCACCGCGAGGATCAGAGGTCGCGCCACACGCTCGGTCGCGTAGAGCCCGATAACTCAACGAAAAGGGCAGGACGATGGCTTGCAGTATCACGATAGAAATTCCAACTGGCCAGGAGACCACGCCCGGTCAGGGGATCACGTCCTTGACCGTCTCCGGCACCGCGACCGACTGCACCGCGGTTCAGGTTCAGGTGGAGCAGACCCAGCCGGTTGCCGTCGTCACACCGCAGAAAACCGACACCGTGAGTGGGGGCGCATGGAGCGTCACCTACACGGTCGCAGAGGGCGATTTTACGCTCGGAGATTTCCTTTGCGGTCGTGGCAACAAGTATATCGTCGAGGTCGAATGCGCGGGCGGCGGCAGCTGCACACGAAACCGCTCCGACGATTTGATCAGCTGCGGCGGTTGTCCCGACGTGGACATCACCGTCACGCCCGGCGACTGCGTCAATGGCCGCAGAACGGTCCATATTGCCGCCGACGTGGTCTCGACCAACGACGCGACCTATACTTGGTTCTTCGGCACCGACGAGGACAACCAACCCGGCGAAGACAGTCAGGCCGGGGACGGGAGCGGCAACGTCTGGCTTCCGGCGCCGGACTCCGCGGGTGTCAGGACCGTCGAGACCGATCACGTTTACGAACCCGGCGATCAACCGCAGTCCGTCACCGTCAGGCTGGTCACTTCGAGCGGGCCCAATTCGGAATGTCCGGCGGAGCAGGTCTTTACGCTCGAGCCCTGCCAATGCGACTTGACCGTCGCGCTGCAAGTACTGGACGGCAACGGCAGGCCCGTGCCCGATGTGGAGTGCCTTACGCCGGGGGACTACGTCGTCGAGGTCACCAGCCCTGCTGGCAGCGACGTTGAATACTATTGGTCGGTCAACGGCACGGCCGAAGACGGCCAGGACGACGCGACCTTCGACTTCTCCTTAGGCGCAGGAGAAGAAAAGACCATCACCGTCTTTGCCCAACAGGGCGCCTGCGACGGCAGCAACGGCGTGACGGTCAGGGCCTGCGACGACTGCAGCGACTTTGATACCCACGTGCAGATCCTGGACGGCAGCCGCAGGGACGTGACAGAGGAAGACTGTCTTGCGCCCGGCGACTACACGGTGCTTGCCATCTCGCCCACCGGCGCCGGCAATACTTTCCGGTGGTCGGTCGACGATGTCGTGGACAGCTCGACGACCGGCAGCAGCCTGCAAGTCAGCCTCGGAAACAACGACGAGAAGATCGTCACGCTCGAAGCCAGCAGGGGGAGTTGCCGCGACACCGCGTCGGTCGTCCTGGAAACCTGCCCCCCGCCCGTCGAGGACGGGGACAGCGACGAGGTCTTCATCCCGTGCCTGCTCTTCAAGCTCCTGGCCCTGCTCGGCCTGGGGCTGGTCTTCCTGGGTGCGATCCTGCTGCTGTGCCCGCCCGTCGCAGCGCCATTCCCGCCGCAAGTGGCCATGGCCATCGGCGTGGGCCTGCTCATCGGCGGCGCGGTCCTGCTGGCGGTCGGCCTGCTCCTGTGGATTCTGATTTGCCGCCCTGACCAATGTGACTGGTTCGCGTTCCTATGGCAGGCCTTGATCCTGCTCGGACTGCTCATGATCTACGCGGGCTTCTGCCCGGCGTGCTCGTGGATGCTGCTGGGCATCCTTCCGCTGATCCTGGGTGCGCTCCTTCTCATTGCGTGGGGAAGGAATTGCGACGTCAGTCGCTGCCGCGTGCTGGCCGAGATGATCTCCCTCTTCACCTTCGTGGTGAACGTGGTCGCGATTCTGGAAATGGTCCTAGCCGCCTGCGTTATCACCAGCCGTCCGGTCGCCTCGATCATCTGGGGGCTCATGATTGCGGCGATCCAGGGGTGGTTATGGTATGAAGCGAATCGGAGCGGGTGCATTCAGACCTGACGTGTTTCGGGCCGCAGCATCGCGTTGCGATGCGGAACGCCGCTAGAGCCATCGCGGCGCATCTCCGAGGTCCACCTTGGGGGAACGAAGTACCATAGCCCACGGCCTTCAAGGACGATCCCGTGCCTTGCTTTGGAATGGATGTGGACTACCTACGACTATGTCCAAGTCTTCGCTTAGTGAACCCGCCTTGTGGCTCCTTATGGGTCATGCGGAAGTATACGGTCAATTGCCTTCCGCCTTCGCAAAGAAACAATATCTGACAAGCACTGTCACCAGAAGGCCAACGACGCGACGCTGATCGTTGTGGGCGACGAGCACGGCGATCCGATCCGGTTCGAGGTCCCGCCAGGCACCATCCGTGTCCTCGGACGCAATCTGATGGGAGGTCGTGGTCGCCCCGACCGCCAGTGCCGACACCGTGGCCGCGATCTCCGGGTCGGCGGGATCCGTGATTGCTGCCGGCAGCCGCAGGTGGACCCAGCCGTCGGTCAGCGCTCGGCGGATGTGCCGGGGCGGACGGAGCGAGTGTCGGGACGGAGGTGTCCACCTGTCGTGTCTGCGGCAGGGTCCAGCCTTCGAAGTGGTGGCCGCGGTAGAAGTGCCGCACGACCGGCAACGCTGTGGCGGGCAGTCGGCGCGTGATGGGCAGCTGGAAGCGCGGGATGGAGCCGCCATGACGGGCGAGAACCATAGCCCCTGCCGACTGCACCGGGTCTTCGACGCTGCCGCGCCACTGGGTGGCGTGCAAATCGGTCGTGAACGGTTTGAGCTGCCCCGGGTCGCCGACAAGCAGGAGCCGATGGCACAGCTCTGCGGTGCCGGCCAGCACGCCGGCGCTTGCCTGGTAGGCCTCGTCGACCAAGGCGAGGCCGAACGGGTCGCCGGTCGCGCCCAGGTCGTGAGGGTGGTAGCCGTAGCGGGTGGTAGCCACCTTATGCAGCGTGGCGATCACGACGGCTGCCCCCACCGCATCGCGGCCACGCGTGACCGTGGCGACACCGGCGGCTGTGAGCTGGCTGAGCACGTCGTCGCGGAGGCGGCCCTGGGCGTGCAGCACGACGGTGCGGCCGGGCAGTCCATCGGCTGCCAGTGCGTGCTGCACCCGCCGTGCCAGCTCCCCGAGCTGGTCGTTGCCTGGCGTCACGACCAGCACGCGACGGCCGTCGGCGCGAGCCCGCCGGACAGTCTGGACGATGATGAACGTCTTGCCCCCGCCGGCGGGGGCGTCCAGAAGGGTGACGTGCATGTCGGTGCCGCCGTCGGGTGCGGGCACGCTCACCGGGCCGTGCATCGCCGAGTGGATCGCCTGGTGTCCGCGACCCCGACGGCGGCATGGTGCGCGGTGGCGTTGAACCAGGCAGGGTCGTCGGGGGCCAGCCCAGCAGGAGGCAGACCAGCGGTGACGGTTGAGGTCACGTGTAGCTCCTGCCCTCTGGGTCGACCGGGACGGCCAGGATGGCGTCGGCATCGGTGTTTGGGTGGGTCGGCTCGACGTGGTGACCGGACGGGGGGACTGGTGGGTCGCCGGGAGCGGGTCCCCCAGCCTGGCACGGCCGGGGGGCCGTCGTACGGTGGCTCGGCGGCGATCCACGTGTCAGCCTGCCCCGCGGCCCGGCGTGCGATCCGCGTCTTTCCTCGCACTTGGCCGCCGACGTGCACCACCACCTGCCGGCCGTCGACATCTGTCACCACCCCGGTCACGCGCAGGTTGGGGTCGTGGGCCCACAGGAGCCGCGTGGCGACGGCCGGGGGGACGATGCCAGCATGCAGCTCGACCTCGACGTCGTAGACCTGGGTCGTTCTCGCCCTACCCGTCGGAGTCAGCTCGCCGGTCCAGACTTTCCTGGGGTTGACGGCGGTGCGGGTGCCCTCGATCGCCTCGCCGGTGTCCCACAGTGGCGCACGCAGCCGCGGCTCGGTGACCAGCCGACGGAGTTCGTACAGCCGCGCCGCCCGTTCACGGCGGTCGAGGGTGAGGTGGTTGTTGTGGGTCAGGGGCGGCATCGCGCGACGCAGGCTCCCCCGGCCGACCAGCCAGACGGCCGTCTCGGTGTAGTTGGCCAAGTCCTCCTTGCGTCGGGAGTCGGCGAACCTCGGTTCGTGAGGCAGCTCGACCAGCCGCTGGAGGCTTGGGACACGATGTCGGCGGCTTCGGCCGCCAGGACCTCGTACCGGGCTCGCAGGCCGGCACGAAGGCGATCGGCGGTGGCTCCATCACCGTCGCGTGCCGCTCGGCGCAGGGCCGTGTGGTCCTCCCACAGGTGCGCCTGCGTGTCGGTGTCGGGCTCGGGGCCGACGTAGTCGTGCTCGCGCTGCCAGCCGCTGGCGGGCCCGCCTGCGATCGCCCCCTAGACGGGGTCGAGCAGAAGCGTGAAGTCGTGCTGCAGCCGCCGCCACGACTCCGTAGGGGGATTGGACCAAGTGGAGGCCCACGGCAATCAATGCCTTCCTTTCGTACGCCATTTGGCCCCTAGTGATGAAGATGAGCTTACCTTGGACCCCCTCCACCCCTCCTGTGAGGCGTTCGGCTTCGTCCGACCCCAGGACGGCGCGCCTGATTGTCCCGAAGGAGGCTAGGACTGTCATGGCGGACAGGATGCGGCACTTCGGGCACGATCTGCGGTATATGACTACCCCATTCACAGGATCTCGCCGAGCACTCGGATCGCTGTTGCCGTGGTGATAAGTCCTTCCTCATCAACGTAAAGCGTCCCCCTTGGAACCCGCCACGGCTGCCAGCAGGTGGGAGAGGTAACGCGCAAATTAGGACCTCCGTCCCAGCGACCATCCTCACATTGACTCGACAGAAGTAGTTTCGTCAATTCTCCAAGCGCCCTATGCCTGATCAATCCAGCAATACCAACGACGAGCGCAAGATCTAGTGCGGACTCGACGGCGTAGCCCTCCCGCTGGTCGACAACCAGCAAAGGTAATGGGACGGCCAAGGCGAGATCCCGGATGAGACAGCCGGTGTAGAACGTTGCATAGTGGGCTGTGCGCCACCAGTACGAGGGCCACGTACCATCCGGCTGGCGAGTTCGATGAAGATATCCAGTTAGCTCTTGGATGCGCGCCGTGCGTTCACGTTCCGGAAAGGCCATGAAGGCGATAGCCGTCACATCGTTGTGCGCCGTGGCCCACGCCCCCGCCCCCGGATACGTCGCAACTCCCCCTCCTGGCAACCAGCGCTCCAATAACCATGCTTCGTCCTCGGGGAGACGAGGCAGCCCGGCAGCATCATGGAGCTTCAACGACATCGCTGTGGAGTCGGCGTCCGGACCGGTGACCCGGTTGTAGCCCCATCCAGCGGGATACGGCCGCACCGCTGCGAGCCACCTTGCGGCTCGCCCAACAGCCTGAGCGACGGTACTCGGTCGCATCGCTGCCGGCAGGGAGGCAAGCGATAGTCCCACGTATGCCGTTGGCCATGCACAAGCGACACCCACGGGTAGACGGTATTCCTCCCAATGACCGTCATCGTGCTGGAGAGCGAGCAAGTAGTTCACCGCTCCGCGTACCGCCGGGCTCAACCTAGGCTCTTCGAGCAGACCCCTTCTCCTTAAGATAGACGTTGAGACGAACCCGGCCTTCCCGATCGACTCCGCAACCGGCCAGGGCCACTTCCGAAGTACCTTCGCGGAGACTGTCCACAGATCGTGGCTCGACTACACCAAGGGCCCTTGAACTCGAGCGCAAAAGGCGTTTCCAGGCTTCGGTATCATATGAGAGGCAATGGGCACATATGTCTAGTTTTGTGTCGGACCACGATCCATGGGCCGTCGAGAAACCAGCGCTGGCAATCAGGCCCATACGGGCGAGGGAGCGCTGTCCGACAGTCAGTGTCAGAAACTCGACCATGGCCGGGTGAAGAAGCGCCGGAACGTCAAGGGCCGCGAAAGGAGTACGTCCAGCAAGCCGAAAGTACACTTTAGCACGCGCTTGCTCTGGGTTGAGTCCCTCTAGCGCGACGCTGGCTACGCGTCCTTGATCAGCGGCTCGTCGTGCGAAATCGGCAGCCTCTTCACTCGGTTGGATCGCACTTAGCCACCGTACCGCACGCTTCCACTGCTCGTTCTCGGCTCCCCAGCGCGCGTTGACGTAGAGTGCTATACCACTTGAACTCGGTGATGCGGCCAACCAAAGTGTCCCAACTCCAAGCTGAGGCTCTTCGTAAGGATTCGCAGGCAGGACTATGTCAATGGTGCTCCGGCAGAGCGGCATCATCGCTGTGGCTTCGACTCTCCCGAGTGTCCTTTCAAGTGCGGCCATGCTTACGGCGTGGCGCGATTCTGCATTTGGCGCCCGCGCTCCCGGGTCACCGATAAGACGAAAGGTCGACCTTTCAGAGGTACATGTCTCGCACGCTTGAAGGGCCGTGCCATCGTTGTTCATAGCAGAAGGAAGTGACTTCGTTGTCGTCACATCGTCTGCCAACAGCACCCCCGCCAGAGTACGGACGGAAGATTTGTCAACTCCGCTCAATCGAGCGAATCCATCAACAACGGCCAGCTCCCCAGGCGTCATGGTCAAAATCTCAGCAGTCGCGCCTCGGGATTGACGATCAACCCGGTTCTTGCTGGACAATGACCTCACCGGGCGCCCCGGCCGCGCCGGGGATGCCGGGAGAACCGGGACTGCCGGGATTGCCCTGCTGCGCCCGCGGTCCATCGCCGCCTCGAGCGCCGCCAGCGCCGCCTTGGCCCGCGGCGCCGGCGGCGCCGCCTGCTCCGCCTGCTCCGAGGGTGGAGCTTCCGTCGAAGTCGCCGTCTACAATATTCTGATACAGAAGGATGATGTCGCCGCCGTCGGCACCTCGCCCGCCGTTCCCGCCTGCACCGCCATTGCCTCCATCGCCGCCGCGGGCCCCATCAGCCGGATCTTCACAGCCACTTCCGCTGCCGCCGGCGCCGCCGGCGCCGCCAGCGCCTCCGGCCCCGCCTGCGCCACCAGCGCCCCCTTGACCGCCGGTGTTGCTGGCCGTGATGTTACCGATGACATCACGCAGCCGGATCGTTAGGTCCAGCGGAGCGGGGGCGTTGCCTCCATCGCCGCCGCGCGCGCCATTAGTCCCAGGGCCCCCGGGGCCTCCACCTGTTGGCGCGTCATCGCCATTCCAGTGACATTCGGCCGCCACTCCTTCGGAACCGGCCGCACCGACGCCGCCCCCGGTTCCTGGCGGCCCGTTGACGCCCGGCGCAGACTCTACTTCAAAGGCAGGCATAGCGTCTTCCTCAGTCGAAGATCGTCCGCCGGACCACAGGCTGTACGACTGGCCCCGGACCGATGACCACGGCACCGGTCTTCCTGAGTTTGGTGGCATTAACGGTCAAGTGACCCTTGGAGACGATCCGCCCGTTGCCCTCGATCTCGATGTCATAGGCAACGAGCACATTTATCCCCGGACCAAACTCTAGCGTCGACCCGTCTGCGACTCTTACGTACAGTAAGGGCCATACCGGCAGCTCCACCGTTCCAATGGTGTGCTCGATAATTGGCTTGAAGCTAGCCACCAACTCCGAGTTTCCTCGCAGGAATGCTCGCGCTGCCGTCCTCACGTTATCCAGCTGCTGCGGCTCCAGAGCGTCAATATCGATCCGTCGCACTCCCTCCGCGCGGGGCGCTGCGGCCCTTGGTAGGCCTACGGCGGCTGTCAGTCGCGGGAGCCCGCCTCCTGGCGCGAGTTCAAACGGTTGTGGCAACGGCACGTCAGGAGGAATGCGCTCGAACAGTCGGTCGTTCACGCCTATCATTGAGTTCAGCTGGTCGAAGTCGGCCACGCGCACTACGGTCGGTCTCAACAAGGTGTCCCGGCCAGCGCCGTAAGTGAGCGGAACTCGCGAGTTGGGCTGAACCCGGATCTCCTGCTGTACGACGCTTTCGTCGAGTCCGTAGACATCAAGACGACTTGTAAAATCTGCTCGATCAGCATCGCTCAGACCGCTCAGATCGACTGGCATAACTCCACCTCCGCGACCACATCGACGGCCCCCAAGGAAGCCGATCGGCAGCATCGGTCTAGCTGAATCGCCTCGCTCGCGAAACCTTACAGCTATGTACGATCTTGCAACGTTTAGGGGTCTATGTCAACAGGTAGCCACCCAGAATCGACGGAGGCTACGGTACGCCGGTCGCCCCAACGGGCGACGATGCCGAGTTGGCCGAGCATGAAGCGCAGATTCTCTGATACTCAACAGGTCGGCCATCGGCACCACGATGCCTTCCGTAGTCAGCACCGCGTGGACCTGCGCCTTGAGCCCCGACCGCAACGCGACCAGCTTCGCGCGGTGGCCAAACCAGCACGGGAGCGCTCGACGATGAACGCACTCAGGACCGGCGGCCCCACCTCGCTGAGACCGCGGACGCCGATCCGGGACAGGTAGGCCTCGAAGCGGGCGAGGTGATGGCGGTAGTGCCGCACCGAGGCGGGGCGCAGGCCCCGCTCGTCGACCAGGTAGGCAAAGAAGCCGGGAAGGACATCCGCGAAAGGCTGCGCAGCCCGCCGTCGTCCTGTGCGCTCGAAGCCCGGAAGCACCACGACAGCATCTGCTCGACGGGGCCGCGAACCTCCTTTGCCACCGGCCTGTTCGAGTTCTATCCAGTCCGCTTTGCGTGACGGGCCACCCGTTCGGCGACGAACGCCTCGACGTGGTCTGGAAGGTCGGCGACCACGGCGGCGCCCCAGTCACGCGAGAACTCGCCGAACGCGAACACCTCGTGGACGCGGTGCATTGCAGGCTTTGACGCCGTCAATCCTGTACAGCGGAAGTGCTGGGCCGTCGACTGCGGGCCTGCCCTGGCGACTCGCGTGCAGGGCACAGAGTGCGCCT
>Ga0299913_10004840_pt1 | contig 11383 bp, 7 predicted proteins | sample RVTome_9_FD_201360 | JGI IMG/M metagenome (GOLD analysis project Ga0299913, IMG submission 201360) | Soil microbial communities from uranium-contaminated site in the Upper Colorado River Basin, Wyoming, United States - RVT155D38 (version 2) ... | reverse complement strand
ACTGATCGGCGGCGGCCGGCTTGCGCCCCTGACGCTCTCGGCCACGGCCGATCCCGCTCCCCGCGGCGACGCCGCACACGGCGGCTAGGACGAACGACACCGCCGGGATCGCGAGCCCGAAGTCCAGGGACTCGTGGACGGCCACCGCGGCGAGCGCGCCGAGGGCGGCGAGCCCGGCGGCCCGCCCCTCGCTGCTCCGCGCCGCCAGGAAGACGCGGTAGAGGCGGACGGCGAGAAAGCCCAGCCCGACCAGCGCCGCGGCCAGCGCGAGGCCGCCGCCGGTGACGAGCAGCTCGAGCCAGTCGTTGTGGGCATGGGTCCACGTGCCCGTGCGGAAGCTCGCCGGCCGGACGGTCTCGAAGGCGTCCTCGAAGGTCCCGATCCCGGTCCCGGTCCACGGGAAGCGACGCCACAGCTCCAGGCTCAGGGCGTAGACCCGGGTGCGGTCGCCGCTCGTGACCTCGTAGAGGGACGTCCCGGCGATCCGGCCGAGCGACTCCCGGAGGTCGATCGCGGCCAGCGACCCCACGCCGACGACCAGGCCGAGGACGGCGAGCGGGACCATCCGCCACCGGCGCCGCGGCAGGGCGAGGAGGACGGCCTGGGCGACGACGGCGAAGGCGAGCGCGAGCAGGCCGGCCCGCGACTGGGTGAACAGCAGCCCGCCGAGCAGCGCCCCCCCGGCGAGCACCGGCGGCCCGGCCAGGATGAGCCAGCGCTCGGGGCTCGGCGCGCGGCGAGCCCGGCGGACCGCCCACCAGCCCCAGGCGAAGGTCAGGGCGAGCGCGATCTCGAGCAGGTAGGCGAGGTCGTTCGGGTTGACGAAGGTGCCGCGCAGGCGGTCGTCCATCCCCGGCACCGGGCGCCCCCAGATGGTCCGCGACCCGGCGAGCAGGTGGCGGACGCCGTAGACGAGCTGGAAGAGCGCCACCCCGAGGACCGCGCCTCCGACCCAGAGCCGGTGCCGCCGGCGCCGCCCGAGCAGGCCTGCGGCGACGAGCACGGCGGCGACCGACGCCCACTCGACCGCCGCGTCACGGGAGCGGGCGGGCGCGATCGACAGCCGCGGCGCGAAGCCGGCCCCGCCGGCCTCCGCGCCCTCCGCGCCCTCCGCGGCCTCCGCGGACTCCACAGCCTCCGCCGCCCCGGCGTCGGCACCGGCCGCATCCGCGCCGGCGGCCCCGCTCCCCGCGGCCGCCGACCACAGCCGGGCGTGCTCGGGCGACACCGCCGCGACCGCGCCCGCCGGCAGCGGCGCGGCCTGCGCCGCCGCGAGCAGCGCGACCGCGGCGAGCGCGGCCGCCGGCACCGCGACCGGGCGCAGCCGGTCGAGCCGCCGCAGCGCCGGGAGCGCGAGCAGGAGCACGGCGCAGGCGCCGATCCGCAGCACCGCCTCCGACCGCGGCTCGACGCTCGCCCACGGCAGCGGCGCCCAGGCGACGAGACCGGCGAGGAGGGCGGCGGCGGCGGTGGGCAGGTGCCGTATGATGGCCGGACCGATACCCTTTTGCGGAGACGCCATGCGATCGTGGATCCTCGCGGCATGCGCCGCCTGCCTGTGGACCGCCGCTGCGGGAGCTCAGGCGCCGCAGTATACGGCCCCGGGCGGCGGCGAGACCGGCGGCGAGGTCAAGTCCAAGGAGCAGCTCGAGCAGGAGATGGCCGAGGCTCGCTGGGACCTCGGGCCGATCCGGCTGGCCCCCTGGCTCGGGCTGAGGAACCTCTCCTACCAGGGCAACGTCTTCGGCGACGAAGGCGGCGACAGCTCCGACCTCACCGGCACCTTCGGCGCGGGGCTGTCCGCGTACCTGCCGACCGGCCCGGACGTCTTCTGGGTCGCTCAAGTGATCCCCGAGTACGTCTGGTGGCTCGATCTCGACGAGCGGAACGACTTCGTCGGCCGCTACGGGCTCGGGGTGTACGCCGACCTGAACCGGCTGAGGTTCTCGGTCCACGCCACGTCGATCGAGGAACAGGCGGTCGTCACCTCGGAGACCGAGCAGCTCGCCCTCGCCGGCCGGGACCGCGTCGCGGCCGCCATCGAGCTGGCCTTGACCGCTCGAAGCTACCTCTTCGCAGAGGGCTCGCTGACCGAGATCGCGGACCGCAGCGGACTGCCCGACGACCCGCGGGCTCCCGACCTCGCGCTCCTCGACCGCGAAGAGCGCGTCGGCCGCGGCGGCGTGCGGCTCCAGCTCGGCCCTCTCGTGGAGCTCCAGGCCGGCGCCGAGCTCACCGAGGTCGACTTCGAGCTCGGGAGCCGGAACCTCTCCCACAAGGGGACGTCTCCGTTCATCCGGTGGAGACTGGACGGCAACCGCATCGACGCCGACGTCTCCGCGGTCCGCCGGTCCCTGGACCCGGTCGGCGACTCGGATCTCGTCCCGGTGGACCTGACGAGCGGCGCGATCCGGCTAACCGTGACGCCGGGCTGGCGGTTCACCGTCGAGCCCTACGGAAGCCGCTCGGTGGCCTACTCCCTCGGCTCCGACTACTCCCACTTCGTGCAGGAGCGGTACGGCCTCGCCGTGGGCGCCCCGTTCGACCGGATCGGCGCCCGGGCGTTCGTCGAGGCCGGCGGGAACCGCTACGAGCCGCTCGGCGCGGCGCCGGACCGCGACGACGACCTCACGGGTTGGGGAGTCTCGCTCACCTACGAAGCCAGGGAATGGCTCAGGTACCAGGCGGGTTTCCACCGGCTGGAGTACGATTCCAACCTGCCGGGGCTCGACCGGGAGGTCGACCGCATCGAGAGCTCGGTCACCCTGACCACCGGTACCTGGGCCTGGCAGTGACCGACACCCCCGCCGAGGAGTCCGCCGTGAGAGCCACCCCCCCCGCAGCCCGCCGTGCCGCGGGGCCCGTGCTGCTCGCCGCGGCGATCGCGCTGCTCGCCCCGGCGGCGCGCGCGCAGCAGGCGCCGGCGTCCTCGGCGCCGATCGTCAGCTCCTCCTACGAGCTCGGGCCGAGCGACCTGGTCCGGATCGACGTCACCGGCGACCCGACGCTCTCGGGCGAGCAGCGGATCTCCGACGCCGGCACGATCACCCTGCGCCTGCTCGGCGAGGTCCAGGCCGCCGGCCTGACCCCCGCCTCGCTCGCCGAGACGATCGAGCGGCGGCTCGAGGCCGACTTCATCGCCGCCGCGACCGTCAAGGTCACCGTCCTCGAGGTGCGCTCGAAGACGGTGTCGGTGGTCGGCGCGGTGACCAAGCCGGGGACCCTCGGCTACCCGGGGTCGTGGACGCTGCTCGAGGCGATCACCGCCGCGGGCGGCATGACCACCGAGCGGGGCGACGAGGTCCGCGTCCTCCGGCGCGCCGCCAACGGGCTGTCCGACCAGGTCACGGTACCGATCGAGGGCCTGCTCCTGCGCGGCGAGCCGAGGTACAACCTGCCGATCCTGCCCGGCGACCTGATCAACGTCGAGCGCACCGAGAAGGTGACGATCTACCTGCTCGGCGAGGTCGCCGGCCAGGGGGCGCAGGAGTTCCGCTCCACGGACCGCGTGACCCTGCTCACCGCGATCGCCCGCGCCGGCGGCCTGTCCGACCGGGCCTCGCCGCGGGTGCAGATCAAGCGCCGGCGGAGCGACGACCTGATGGACGAGATCGTCGCCAACTACCGGCGCATCCTCGCCGGCGAGGAGCCCGACGTCGAGCTGGAGGACGGCGACATCGTCATGGTCCGGGAGTCGTTCTTCTGATGCAGGACCCGTTCTGATGCAGGACCCGTTCTTCGGCGACGAGACCGCCGCCGTCCGCCCCGGCGGCGAGGCGAACCCGGTCGACTCGCTCGCCGAGTACCTGCGGGGGCTGCGCCGGCGATGGAAGCTCGTCGCGGTCCTCACCCTGGTCGGGCTGGCCGCCGGCGTGCTGCACTACGCCGTCACCCCTCCGGTCTACCAGGCACAGGCGACCCTCCAGATCGAGCGCCGGAGCGCCAACTCGCTGCTCACCAGCCAGTTCCCCTGGCTCGACCACTACTTCAACCTCGAGTTCTACCCGACCCAGTACCGGCTGCTGCAGAGCCGCGGTCTCGCCGAGGAGGTCGCCCGCGACCTGCGCCTCGCCGAGGAGCCGAGGTTCCGCCCCGCCGCCGCCGCCCGGGGCGACGGCGCCCCCTCCGCCGGCGAGGACCGGGCGGTGCTCGGCAAGATCGCCGACCGCCTGCGCGCCCGGCTGTCGGTCAACCCGATCCGCGACACCCAGCTCGTCGAGATCACCTACCGCTCCGACGACCCGGAGGAGGCGGCGCGGCTGGCCAACGCGTTCGCCGAGGCCTTCATCGAGTTCGGCGTCCGCAGCCGCTCGGCGACGATGACCGAGGCCACCGACATGCTGGCCGACGAGATCGCCAAGATGCGCGAGGAGGTCCGCGAGCGCGAGGCGCGGATGGTCGATCTCCGCGGCGACCAGGGGCTGCCGATCACGGGCGAGGACGACCTGTCGGTCCAGCGTCTCCAGAAGCTCAACGAGGACCTGATGGCGGCGAAGCGCGAGAAGATCGACAGGCTCGCCCGCTACCAGCAGCTCGCCGCGCTCGGCAGCGCGGCGACGTCCGATCTCGGCGATCCGGCCGTCGCCCAGCTCCGCAGCGACCAGCTCGGGTTCGAGCGCGAGTACCAGACGAAGCTCCAGACGCTCAAGCCCGGGCACCCCGACATGCAGGCCCTGGCCGAGCAGATCGAACGCGGCCGCGAGCACCTCGACCAGGCGCTCGCCGAGGCGGCCGGCCGCGTCCGCCGGCAGGCCTACGCCGAGTACCAGAGCGCGCTGCGCGAGGAGGCGGCGATCGAGGCCGAGCTCGGGCGGCTGCGCAACCAGATGACCGGCAACGCGTCGGGCGCCGCCGAGGTCGCCAACATCCAGGTCGAGCTCTCGGTGCGCCGCGAGCTGCTCAACGACCTCGTGCAGCGGCAGAGCGAGACCGCCTTCGCCACCCGGCTGCAGACCGACAAGAGCTCGAACGTGCGGGTCGTCGACGAGGCGCTCGTCCCCGGCGCTCCGACCGAGCCCTCGCTGACCACCGACCTCGCCGCCGGGCTCGCCGGCGGGCTGCTGCTCGGGGTGGGCTTCGGCCTGCTCCTCCAGTTCCTCGACCGCACGATCAAGACCCCGGACGAGGTCGAGCGGCTGCTCGGCCTGCCGGTGCTGACGGTGATCCCGGACGTCTCGGGAGACGCCCGCGGCGGGTACGGGTACGGGTACGCCTACCCGAGCCGCCGCCGCGAGCCGGGAGCCCGCCGGCCCGTCGAGCGCAAGGCGGCCGACGAGAAGGTGGTGATCGAGCTGCTCCCGCACCTCCGGCCGCGGCTCGCCGTCTCCGAGGCGTACCGGGCGCTGCGCACCGCGCTGCTGCTGTCGAGCGCCGACGAGCTGAAGCTGGTCGCGGTGACCTCGGTGCTCTCGTCCGAGGGGAAGACCGCGACCGCCTCGAACCTGGCGGTCGTCCTCGCGCAGCTCGGCCGCAAGGTGCTGCTGATCGACGGCGACCTCCGCAGACCGCGCCTGCACAAGGTGTTCGGGGTGTCGAACCGGACCGGGATGGTCAGCTACCTGACGACCGGCTCCGAGGAAGGCGCCTATCACAAGACGCCGGTCACCGGCCTTTACCTGATGCCCTCGGGGCCGATCCCGCCCAACCCCTCGGAGCTCCTGGCGAGCGATCGGATGCGCGAGCTCCTCGTCCGGCTGCGCGGGAGCTTCGACTTCGTGGTCGTCGACACGCCGCCCGCCCTCGCGGTGACCGACCCCACCCTGATCGGCTCGCTCGCCGACGGGGTCCTCCTCTGCATCCGCTCGGGGCGGGTCGACCGCCAGGACGCGGTCCGCGCCGTCGACCGCATGCGGCTCGCCGACGTCCGGGTGCTCGGCGCGGTGCTCAACGCGCACCGTGCGTCCGGCGGCGGCAACTACCGCTACTACTACGAGGCGTACGGCGAGGAGGAGCCCTCGGCCGAGGCCGGGTCGGCCGCCTGATGATCGACCTGCACACCCACGTCCTCCCCGGGATCGACGACGGGGCGGACGACCTGGCGGCCGCGGTCGCGATGTGCCGGGCGGCCGCGGCCGACGGCTGCGAAACCCTCTTCGCCACCCCGCACCAGCGCACCGAGCACTGGGACAACGGCGACCTCGAGCTGCTCGCCGAGCTGCGCCGGCAGGTGGAGGAGGCGGCCGGAGGCAGCCCCCGCATCGCCGCCGGCGCCGAGATCCGGGTCGGCTCGAGCCTGCTCGACGACCTCGCCGACCCGACGGCGAACGGCCTCCAGCCGCTCGCCGACTCGAAGTACCTGCTGCTCGAGCTCTCCCGGTACGTCCCGCCGCCGGACCCGGTCGGCCTCACCCACGAGCTGATCGTCGCCGGCTGGACGCCGATCTACGCCCACCCCGAGCTGATCCCCTACCTCGCCCGCGACCCCGGCCTGCTGCACGACCTGGCGGCGGCCGGCGCCCTGTTCCAGGTCACCGCCGCGAGCGTCACCGGCGAGATGGGGCGCGACACCCGCACGCTCTGCCGGCGGATGCTCGACGACGACCTGGTCCACTTCGTCGCCAGCGATGCGCACGGCGTCACGTGGCGCCCTCCGGGCCTCGCGGCGGTGCGGCGTGCGATCGCCGCCCGCTGGGGCGAGGAGACGGCCGACCGGGTGACCCGGGGGAACCCGAGAGCGGTGCTGGAGGACCGCCCGCTCCAGGTGCCGGCCGCCCATTGACCTCCCGCGATCCGGTCCCGACGACGAAATGGAAGCCATCTCGGGAGCACTTCGAGGTAAGACGACGATGAGCGAGAGATCTCCGACGAATGATCCGGCCGCCGCCGGAGGGCACGGCCTTCCCCTCCGGGCGGGCCGCCTCCGGTCGGCTCGCCGGCTGCCCGCGGCCGCCGCGGCGTGCCTGCTCCTCGCCGGCGCGGCGGCGGGCGTGCTTCCGACGGCCGCGGCGGCGCAACCGGCCGCCACGCCGGCGGCCGCCGAGACGGCGGACGACCCGGTCCACCCGTTCTACGCCCAGCTCCTCCAGGACGGCGTCTACGCCTACCAGGAGCGCGACTACCCGACCGCGGTGACCGACCTCCGCCTGGCGGTCTTCGGCCTCCTCGACGCGCCGCCCCGCCTCGTCCGCGGGCTCGTCTACCTCGCCCTGGCACAGACCGCGGCCGGCGAGGCCGAGCGTGCCGAGGCGACCGTCCAGCGCGTGCTCGCCCTCGAGAAGGGCTTCGAGGTCTACGCCGCGGCCGAGCTCCCCGCGGCGGAGCGGATCGCGTTCGAGGAGCTGCTGGTCGCCCGGGTGTCGGAAGCCGCCCTCGGCCAGGTGCCCGCCTTCCGCCGCGTGGCCGACGCCAAGTTCCTCGCCCGGCTCGCCGGGCTCGCCCCGCCGGAGCGCCGGCGGGCGCTGGCGGAGAAGGTCGCCGCGGTCCCCGACGAGCCGCGCTGGCTCCTGGCGCTCGCCGAGCTGGAGCTGGAGGAGCGCGACTACCCGGCCGCCGCGGCCCACGCCGCCAGGGTGGTCGCCCTCGCCGACCGGGCCGATCCCGCCGAGACGGTCGTCGCCCGCTGCGTGCGCGGCCGGGCGCTGGCGGCGACCGGTGGGTGCGCCGCCGCCGTCGCCGACCTCGACGCCTGCCCGGCCGGCCGGACCGAGGTGGACACCGCCGCCGCCCTGCTCGAATGCCGGATGACGCTCGGTCAGTGGCGCGAGGCCCAGGCGCTGCTCGACGCCCTGCCGCCCTCGGTGGCCGCGGCGCGGCCCGTGGCCCGACACCGGAGGCAGGTGGCGCGCCAGGTCGCCCGCCTGCCCGAGGAGCCTCCCGCCGCGGCGCCCCCCGAGGCGATGGCCGGAGCGGCGGCCGGGGCCGGCCCCCAGCCCGCGATGCGCCCGGGCGCCCCCTCCGGGCCGGCCGCGAACGGCGCCTCGTCGTCTCCGGCGCCGGCCGCGCTCCCGGCGGACGCGCGCGGGAAGCTCGCCCGGGCACGGTCGTTGCTCGCCTCGGCCAACAGGGCCTCCGAGCTCGAAGACCCGCTCCGCCTCGCCCGCGAAGTCGCCGACGGGCACCCCGGCTCGGTCGAGGCCCAGCACCTCGCGGCCGAGATCGCCTACCGCGCCTCGCGATGGGAGGAGGCGGCGCGCTACTTCCGCCGCGGCGGCGAGCCGACGCAGCCGGAGATGCAGTTCTACATGGCCGTGGCGCTGTTCGAGTCCGGAGAGCAGGCGGCGGCTCGACCGCTTCTCGAGCGGGCCCTCCCCTCGCTGCCGCGGACGCCGTTCGTCGACGGGTACGCCGAGCGCATCCTCGGCGGTCCTCCGGCCGGAAGTGCCGGAGACCGTTGATGTTTTCGCCGATAGCCAGGAGCCGATGAGCTTGACGCCGCCTGTCCGGTACCGCACAATGCTCCGCGTTGGGAGGAAAACCATGAGATCTCCACTGATCGCCATCGCGCCGGCGCTGGTCGTCCTGTCTCTCGCCGCGGCTCCGAACGCCACCGCGCAGACCCGGACCACCGCCGGCGACCTCCAGTGCATGCCGTGGGAGCGGCACAGCGCGGTCACCGCCCGGGTCACCGGCGCCCCCGAAGGGTCGACGGTGCGCCTCTACTTCCGCCGGCTGCACGAGGAGGTCGAGGACTTCTACTGGGTCCAGATGTGGCCGCGCGGCGGCGGCGAGTACTGGGCCGCGCTGCCGAAGCCGGCGAACGAGCGGCTGCCGGACAAGGAGCTCGAGGACCCGGAGAACGAGGAGCAGGAGGACAACCCGGAGGCCGCCTGGTGGATGGCGAAGGAGCGCTCCACCGACCGCGACCCCAACGACGACCTCAACGAGGAGATCATCGAGGAGCGGGCCTCGGCCGGCAAGCAGGTGCCGCGCGACTGGATGCGGTCGATGGGCCTCGAGGATCTCGAGAGGTGGCTCGACGACCTGCCCAACGAGGCGGCGGAGTACTACGCGGTCGTCTTCGACGTGAACGGCCGCGAGATCGCCGGCTCGCGCTCGCCGGTGAAGGTCGTGCGGGTGACCGAACCGGACGACTGCGAGGCTCCCTCGGTCATCGTGCCGGTCGACTACGGCCGGGTCGCCGACGACCCGAACCCGAGCCCCGAGCTGCTCCGCCGGGCGCGCGAGTGGGGCGCGGCGAGCAACCTGGTGGTCGGCGAGACCGCCGAGTGGCAGATCGGCCGCCGGGTCTTCCACTGGCTGTGCGACGGGATCGTCTCGCGGATCGACTACCGCGGCATCCTGCGCGAGGACGACGTGTGCCGCGCCTGCGCGGTCGGCTTCATCCGCAACCCGCAGGCGATCCTGCCGGCGGTCGCCGGCGTCGTGATCCTCCGGCCGCCGGTCTCCCCGGTCGACCCGGAGCCGGCGCCCTAGCAGCCGGCCGGGCCGAGCGGCGCCAAGTCGCGAGCGGCGGTCCTCCGGGGCCGCCGTTTTCGCATCACCTGTCTTCTGGAGTCCTGTCTTGATCGATCCTCACGGCGGTACCCTCGTCGACCTTCTCGCTCCGCCCGAGCGCGCCCGCGAGCTCGCCGAGGGCGCCCGCGACTGGCCGTCGTGGGACCTCACCCCCCGCCAGCTCTGCGACCTCGAGCTGCTGATGAACGGCGCCTTCTCGCCGCTGACCGGCTTCCTCGGCCGCGCCGAGTTCGAGTCGGTGGCCGAGACCATGCGGCTGGCCGACGGTACCCTGTGGCCGATCCCGCTCACCCTCGACGTCACCGAGGAGGCCGCCGCCCGGCTCGACGGCGAGCCGCTGGTGCTCCGCGACCCCGAGGGCGTGCCGCTGGCCGTTCTCCACCCCGAGGACACCTGGCAGATCGACCGCGAGGCCAAAGCGCGCGCGGTGTACGGCACGCGCGACGAGGCCCACCCCGGCGTCGCCCACCTGTTCCACCGGGTGAACAACGTCGGCGTCGGCGGGCGGATCGAGGGGATCCAGCTCCCCGCGCACTACGACTTCCCGACCCTGCGCCTCGGCCCGGCCGAGCTGCGCCGCCGCTTCGCCCGCCTCGGCTGGCGGCGGGTCGTCGCCTTCCAGACCCGCAACCCGATGCACCGTGCCCACTTCGAGCTCACCCTGCGCGCCGCCCGCGAGCTCGAGGCGAACCTCTTGATCCACCCGGCGGTCGGCATGACCAAGCCCGGCGACGTCGACCACTACACCCGGGTGCGCTGCTACCAGGCGATCCTCGCGCACTACCCGCAGCACACCGTCGAGCTGGCGCTGCTGCCGCTCGCCATGCGCATGGGCGGTCCCCGCGAGGCGCTGTGGCACGGGATCATCCGCAAGAACTACGGCTGCACCCACTTCATCGTCGGGCGCGACCACGCGGGCCCCGGTATCGGCAGCGACGGCAAGCCCTTCTACGGCCCCTACGACGCCCAGGAGCTGTTCCGCCAGCACGAGGACGAGCTCGGGGTCGAGATGGTGCCCTTCCAGATGATGGTCTACGTCGAGGACGAGGACGCCTACCGCACCCTGGACGAGCTCCCCGAGGGCGCCCGCACGCTCTCGCTCTCCGGCACCGAGCTGCGCGACCGCCTCGCCGACGGCCGCGAGATCCCGGAGTGGTTCACCTTCCCCGAGGTCGCCGCCGAGCTCCGCCGCACCCATCCGCCGCGCAACCGCCAGGGGTTCACCGTCTTCTTCACCGGGCTCTCGGGCGCCGGCAAGTCGACCGTGGCCAACGTGCTCCTGACGAAGCTCCTCGAGATGGGCGGCCGGCCGGTGACGCTGCTCGACGGCGACATCGTGCGCAAGCACCTCTCCTCGGAGCTCGGCTTCTCCAAGGAGCACCGCGACCTCAACATCCGCCGCATCGGTTTCGTCGCCTCGGAGATCACCAAGAACGGCGGCATCGCGATCTGCGCCCCGATCGCCCCCTACGCGCGCACCCGCCGGGAGGTCCAGGACATGGTCGCCCCCGGCGGCGGCTTCGTCCTCGTCCACGTCGCCACCCCGCTGGAGGTGTGCGAGCAGCGCGACCGCAAGGGCCTCTACGCCAAGGCGCGCGCCGGCATCATCCAGGAGTTCACCGGCATCTCCGACCCCTACGAGGAGCCGGCCGACCCCGACGTCGTCCTCGACACCTCGAAGCTCTCGCCCGAGGAGGCGGCGCAGGAGGTCCTGCTCCACCTCGAGCGCGAGGGGTACGTCGGGCCCTCGGCGGGGGCGTGAGCCGCGTGGCGTCGATCGGCGCAGCGGCCTTGCCGGCGGCGCTCGCCGTGTCCGCCGCGCTCGGCTGGAGCTGCGCGGGGCCGGCCGGCGGCTCGGCGTCGACGGCGGGTGAGACCGGGGCGGCCGTCGCCGATCCCGTCGCCGCCGTGGCCGCCGCCGTAGCCGGGGTGCCCTACCTCGCCGGCGTCCGCGACCGCGAGACCTCCG
>Ga0299913_10004839_pt1 | contig 11384 bp, 9 predicted proteins | sample RVTome_9_FD_201360 | JGI IMG/M metagenome (GOLD analysis project Ga0299913, IMG submission 201360) | Soil microbial communities from uranium-contaminated site in the Upper Colorado River Basin, Wyoming, United States - RVT155D38 (version 2) ... | reverse complement strand
CCTTGACGCCGTGATCGACCCGCACGTCTTGCACGCTCATTCTCGTGTCGCTGAACGGATCTACGCCATCGGTGGTGACGGTGTTTCCTATTCCGTCGACGCCGGCGAAAGCTGGACGCGCGACACCGAAGGCATGGATCGCGATTACACGTGGGGTTTGGCCGTCGATCCGGAGGATCCTGACCTTTGGTACGTGTCGGCTGCACCCAGTCCTTTTCAAGCGCACGGTGACGGCGACGCGCAGGGCCGGTTGTTCCGAAAGCGTGGTGACGAGTCTTGGACGGCGCTCGCGCCGACGGGATCGAAGGAGCCGCTGCGCGTCATGCCGTACGCGCTGGCTTCACCGGAGCCGGGCGTTCTCGTCGTTGGGATGCGTAAGGGCCAGATCCTGATGTCGGACGATGCCGGCGACACCTGGCGCACCCAGGACGTGAACCTTCCGGGGATCTTGGCCCTGGCCGCGGTGTGAGGCGCGTAACCGGCTAGCCGAGGTCCAACGGCGGGCCGGTGATCTCTATTCCGTAAGCTGCCGCCGCGGCGCCGATCGCGGCCATGTCCGGTTCGGAAGGTTCGGGGATCCGCCGTTCGGCCGCGGGCTCGGAGGCCTCACGGACGAAGTCCTCGAAGCCGGCTGGTGTTGCCATGAGGAGGAAATGAGCTTCGGGAGAGGTCACGGTGAAGCGATGTGTAACTTTGCGCGGACCAAACCCCATCATGCCGGCGGAGAGCGTGTGCGAGTCGTCGTTTACATCAAGGCGTAGCTCACCTTCGATGACGTAGAAGATCTCGTCCTCTCGGTTATGGATGTGCAACGGTGACCCGTGGCCCCGGGGGCCCCGCGCTTCGAGGATTATCAGCCCTCCGGCCGTCTGCTCTCCCGTGACCTTGAGCGCAGTGTGGGAGCCGAGGAACCACCGCTCATCGCCTTCGCCGACACCGAGCACGTATGGTTTCCCGCCTGGCGCGATAGTCATCAAGTTGCTCCCTTCTTCGACGGTGGGTAATAGATGTATGCCTCCGTGTGACTCTCAAGGACGTTGCGACTGGATCTGCAGTCGGCTGCCAGTCTTCTCCTGAAGACCCGGCCTAAGCAAGCGGGATCGCTACTTGAAGATGAGCGTGCCGTCCTCGAAGTCCGCATTGGGCAGAAGGTCTCTCTCCACCGAGTATTCGTGCAGGAGGCGCCAAGGATCGTGAGGGCCTTGTTTAGGCATCAAGTGCAGTGACCGGGTCAGGTACCCGGGGTTGAAGTTGTCCGGATCGACCCACGGGCCGAGCTCCATATCGGCCTCTTCATCACGGAGCGCCGGCACGACCATCGTCGATCCGAGCTCGTCCATGTGTTTGAGCAGATTGCAGACGAGATCGGCGATGAGATCTGCGCGCAGCGTCCAGCTCGCTCTGAAATAACCGAATACGTAGGAGAGGTTGGGTACGCCGGTGAACATGACTCCGCGATACGTGACCGTGTCGCTGAAAACGACAGCTTCATCGTCCACCTTGAAGGCGACGTCTCCGAAAACGCTCAGATCGAAGCCGGTGGCCGTGATCACGATGTCGGCTTCGAGCGTCTCGCCCGACCGGAGGAGGATGCCCTTTTCGGTGAACGACTCGATCTCGTCTGTGACAACCGAGGCCTTGCCGGCCTTTATCGCTTTGAACAAGTCGCCCTCCGGCAGCACGGCAAGCCGCTGCTGCCACACCCGGTAGCGGGGGTTGAAGTGCTTGTCGATGTCGAAACCTTCGGGCAAGAGCGGTTTGATCGATTCGATAAGGAATGTGCGCGCCATCTCCGGCTGCTCGAGCGCCATCTTCGTCATCAGGTCCTGCATCTGAATGACCTGCCGGCGAACGATCTCGTGCGTCCACTCCTCTGGCGTATCGAGCGCACGAAGGGTATCGGCGAGCTCGTTCTTGTTCGGGCGTGCCACAAAGAACGTCGGCGAGCGCTGCAACATCGTCACGTGCTCAGCGCCGTCGGCGATCGCTGGGATCAGAGTTGCGGCGGTTGCGCCCGATCCGATGACGACGACTCGCTTGCCTGCGTACTCCAGGTCCTCCGGCCACGCCTGCGGGTGCACGATCCGTCCCTGGAACCGGTCCATCCCGTCCCAGTTCGGCGTATAGCCCTGGGCGTGGTTGTAGTAGCCCTGGCACATCCAGATGAAGCCCGCGGTGAGCTGAACGGTCTTCCCGGTATCCGTCCGTTCCACTTCGAGGGTCCAACGGCGGTGGTCGCTCGACCACGTCGCGGCGATGATCCGGTGCTTGTACCTGATGTATCGAGCGAGTCCGTTGTCGTCGATGACCTCTCCGAGGTATTTCAAGATCTCCTGAGACGTTGCGATTGGATTCCCGGGCCACGGCTTGAAGCGGTAACCGAACGTGAACAAGTCGCTGTCGGAACGCGCTCCCGGGTACCGATGTGTCCACCAAGTGCCACCGAACGTCTCGAGGGCGTCCAGCACGACGAACGTCTTGTCCGGACATTGCTTGGTTAGGTGGTAAGCGGCACCGATGCCCGAGATGCCTGCGCCCACCACAAGGACGTCTACATGGTCGATGTCGGTGTCGACGGACGATGCAGTTCCAATATTGGTCAAACAAACCCTCCCTGCTTAGATCGACACGCCGAGCTTTGACCCGAGAGGCTAATAGTGCACTTTGCCCAATGCCGCGTGAGCTGAGAAGACTGTCGCATGGCGAGCGGTCGCGCCGACCTATCAGCGAGCAACGACCGCGACCTGCTCGGCGAGCTCATCACGGCAGCGAAGGAGCGCGCTCGCGTCTAGCGCGCGCGTGCCGGCTTCTTTCTCCGAGAGCCGGTAGCACTCTTACCGGACGGACGCCGCTTGGCCGGCGCGCCGACGTAGGCCGCGAGGTGCTCGCCCGTGAGCGTGGAGCGAGCCGCGACGAGGTCGGCGGGTGTGCCCTCGAAGACGATCCGGCCCCCGTCGTGACCGGCGCCCGGGCCGAGATCGATGATCCAGTCGGCGTGCGCCATGACCGACTGGTGGTGCTCGATCACGATCACCGACTTGCCGGAGTCGACGAGCCGATCGAGCAGGCCCAGCAGCTGCTCGACGTCGGCGAGGTGCAGTCCGGTCGTCGGCTCATCGAGGACGTAGGTGCCGCCCTCCTCGCCCATATGTGTCGCGAGCTTGAGCCGCTGGCGCTCGCCGCCGGAGAGCGTCGTGAGCGGCTGCCCGATGTTCAAGTAGCCCAAGCCCACCTCGGCGAGCCGCTCGAGGATCGCGTGTGCAGCCGGTGTGGCCGCTTTGCCGGATCCGAAGAACTTCTCCGCATCCGTCACCGACATCGCCAGTACTTCGCTGATGTCGCGTCCGCCGAACTTGTACTTCAGCACCGACGCATCGAATCGCTTTCCTTCACACTCCTCGCACGTCGTGGCGACGCTGTGCATGATCGAGAGGTCGGTGTAGATAACACCGGCGCCCTTGCAGGCCGGACAGGCGCCCTGCGAGTTTGCGCTGAACAGTGCGGGCTTCACCTTGTTCGCCTTCGCGAATGCCTTGCGGATCGGCTCGAGCATTCCGGTGTATGTCGCCGGGTTGCTTCGGTTCGATCCGCGGATCGCGCTTTGGTCGATCGACACCACACCTGCGCCCGCAGGTATCGACCCCTCGACGAGCGAGCTCTTTCCTGATCCGGCGACGCCCGTCACGACGACGAGTACGCCGAGCGGGATGTCGACGTCGACGGTTTTCAGATTATTGGTGGTCGCGCCGCGGATCTCCAGCGCCCCGTCGGGTGTCCGTACCGTCTCCTTGAGCGTGGCGCGGTCGTCGAGATGTCGGCCGGTGATGGTCTTGCCGGCCCGCAGGCCGGCGACCGTTCCTTCGAAGCAAACGGTGCCGCCCGCTGCTCCGGCGCCGGGGCCGAGGTCGACGACATGGTCGGCGATCGCGATCGTCTCGGGCTCGTGCTCGACCACGAGCACCGTGTTGCCCTTGTCCCGGAGCTGCAGCAGCAAGTCGTTCATGCGCTGGACGTCGTGGGGGTGCAGACCGATGGTCGGCTCGTCGAATACGTACGTGACGTCTGTGAGGGAGGACCCGAGGTGGCGGATCATCTTCGTTCGCTGTGCCTCGCCGCCCGACAGCGTGCCGGACGGCCGGTCGAGCGAGAGGTAGCCGAGCCCGATCTCCACGAAGGAATCGAGCAAATGCCGTAACGAAGCCAGCAGCGGAGCCATCCCCGGTTCCTTGAGGCTGCTGACCCAGTCGGCCAAGTCTGTGATCTGCATCGCACAGGCATCGGCGATGTTGATCCCCTTGATCTTGGACGACCGTGCTGCCTTGTTGAGTCGTGTGCCGTTGCAGTCGGGGCACGTCGTGAACGTGATGACACGATCGACGAAGGCGCGGATGTGGGGCTGCATCGCCTCGACGTCCTTGGAAAGGAACGACTTCTGGATCTGTGGGACGAGGCCTTGGTAGGTCAGGTTGATGCCCTCGACCTTGATCTTGGTCTGCTCCTTGTATAGGAGGTCGTTCAGCTCTTTCTTGGTGAACTTGCGGATCGGCTTGTCCGGGTCGAAGAAACCGCACCCGCGGAATATGCGGCCGTACCAGCCGTCCATGCTGTAGCCGGGGATCGACAGCGCACCCTCGTTGAGCGACTTGCCGTCGTCGTACAGCTGCGACAGGTCGAAGTCACTGACGGAGCCCCGGCCCTCGCATCGTGCACACATACCACCGTGGTAAACGGCTTCGCGCACCACGACGCGCTCGCCCTTTCCTCTGTCGACCTTCATCGCTCCACTCGCGGTGCGGGTCGGCACGTTGAACGAGTAGGCGGTCTGCGGCCCGATGTGTGGCTTGCCGATCCGGCTGAACAGGATGCGCAGCATCGCGTTGGCATCGGGTGCCGTACCTACGGTGGAGCGTGGGTTTCCGCCCATCCGCTCCTGATCGACGATGATCGCCGTCGTCAGTCCGTCGAGTACATCGACGTCGGGGCGTGCGAGCGTGGGCATGAAGCCTTGCACGAACGCGCTGTACGTCTCGTTGATCAGCCTTTGCGATTCGGCGGCGATCGTGTCGAAAACCAGCGAGCTCTTGCCGGAACCCGAGATCCCCGTGAACACCGTCAGACGGCGTTTCGGGATCACGATGTCGACGTCCTTGAGGTTGTTCTCGCGTGCGCCGTGCACGCGGATCAAGTCGTGGCTGTCGGCATCGTGCATCGCAGCCGACTTACTGGCCGTCCTCTTGGGCGTCTTCTTATCCGTCCTCATCAGTCCTCAGCGCACCGCTTTCTTCACGAGCGCAGCGATCTTCTTCTCTTCGGCGGGAGTCAATTTCTTGATCGCGAAGTAGATCGGCCACATGTTCCCTTCGTCGAGATTCGCCGTGTCGTTGAAGCCGAACGACGAGTACCTGGAGTCGAACTTGTGCGCACTTTGGAAGAAGCACACGATCTTACCGTCCTCGTTGGCGTAGGCGGGCATCCCGTACCAGGTTTTCGCCGAGAGCGCCGGCGCGCTGGCTTTGACGATCTCGTGGATCCGCTTGGCCATGGCGCGATCCTGTCCCGGCATCGCAGCTATCGCCTCGAGTGCGGCCTTTTCCAAGTCCGCCTTGTTCGCCTCCGCCTTCAGCTCCTTGGCACGTGCCCTCATCGCGGCGCGTTCCTCGGCGCTGAATCCTGTGGACACTTTGCCCTTCGTGGTGGTGCTCTTCGTCGACTTCTTTGTTGCTTTTGCAGTCTTCTTTGCCATGTGAATTACCTCCTCTGGACGGATCAGCGCAGCTCTTGGATGCGGACCAAGTTGCCGGCGGGATCGCGGAAGGCGCAGTCGCGCATGCCCCACGCCTGTTCGGTCGGCTCCTGGACGACTTCGGCTTCGCCGGCCTGCACGCGCTCGAATGTGCCGTTGAGGTCCTTGGTGGCCAGCATGATCCAGCCGTAGGTGCCCTTGGCCATCATCTCGGTGATCGTCCGGCGCTCGTCGTCGGTGATGCCGGGGTCGACCGCCGGCGGAGCCAAAAGGATGTTCGTGTCGGGCTGGCCGGCGGGGCCTACCGTGATCCAGCGCATCTTGCCTTCCCCGACGTCCTGGCGCACTTCGAATCCGAGGGTGTCGCGGTAGAAGGCCACCGACGCCTCCGGGTCGTCGTGCGGGAGAACAGTCGTGTGAATCGTTACGTCCATGGCTACTCCTTGTTCTCGGGGATGTCCATGGCCGTCACCTTAGGTGCGGATCGGGGCCTGTGCTTCTCGATTCCTGACCGGTCTGGTCACCTGCTTCGCGATGCACGGCGGCATCCCTGCCGTCACGTGCGTGCCCTCGTCCCGATAGACGCTGGGCGACACACCGACCAGCTCTGTGAAGCGGGTGCTGAACGTGCCCAGCGATGAGCAGCCCACCGTGAAGCAGACCTCCGTGACGCTGAGATCGCCGCGACGCAGCAGCGCCATCGCGCGCTCGATACGACGCGTCATGAGGTAGCTGTACGGGGGTTCGCCGTAGGCACGCCGGAACTCGCGACTGAGGTGTCCGGCCGACATGTGCGCGTCGCGGGCGAGAGCCTCGACGTCAAGGGGCTGCGCGTACTCACGGTCGATCCGGTCGCGGACGCGGCGTAGCCGGGCGAGGTCGCCCAAGCGCTGCGACTCCGCGGGTCTGCTTGTCACCTGCGAAATCGTACATACGGCGGCTGGTGCGGTCGCCAGAAGCGCCGGCCGGCGCGCCAAACCCCCTTATTGCAGAGCTTCGCGCACGAACGCCATGTCGGCACGGACTGTCTCGGGAGCCGCTTTCCACGCCTCGTGCGGCTCGATGATCACGGGGCCGCCGGCGGTGCGAATCATGTGCCGCAGGACATCTGTGCCGATGTTTCCCTGCCCCGGGTGCGCGTGACGATCGCGCCCCGAGCCCGGCTGCCCCTGCGCGTCGTTCGCGTGCAAGAGATCGATCGTCCCGACGATCTTGAGCACGCGTTCCACAGCGTCGGTGAGTTCCTCGCCCGCGGCGAATGCGTGACAGGTGTCGAAGCAGAACCCGATAGGGACGTCCGTCTCTGCGTTTTGAACGGCATCCCATAGCCGCGCGAGGTCATCGAACTTCCGGGCCACGGCGTTCTTCCCCCCGGCCGTGTTCTCGATGAAGATCGGAACCGTCGTCTTCAATCGCTCGAGCGTTTTGACCCAGCGCGTGAAGCCTTCATTGATGTCGTCCTCGGCGTGTCCGGGATGGACGATCACCGCAGCGGCGCCGACGTCCGCCGCACCGTCGCACGTCCACTGAAGCATCCTGCGCCCGAATTGGCGTCGCGTCGCTACGGGCGAGCAGATGTTGATCAAGTAGGGAGCGTGCACGTAGATAGGCAGTGGTGAGTCTCGCAGTGCGGCGGCGTGCGGATGAGGCGGCGGCTTCTTGAAGCTCTGCGGATCGGACACGAAAATCTGAAGGCAGTCCGCGCCGAGCGCGTCGGCTTCGCCGAGTGGGTCGACGCCGGGGACGTGCACGCCAACGCGGGTGTCGAGCTCGGCCACTCCAAGAGCGTAGGCAACAAGTGCGTCCTCGGGGTACTCCGTATGCTGTCGCGCATGGCAATCGGCGGTTTCTGTGACGACCGGTGCGTAGTGTTCGACGCATGACGGATCGTCCCAACATCCTGCTCTTCATGCCGGATCAATTGAGAGCCGACTGCGTAGGTGCGTTCGGAAACCCGGTCGTGCAGACGCCGAACGTAGACGCGCTCGCGGGGCGAGGCGTCCGGTTCGAAAACGCGTACTCGCAGCACAGCGTCTGTGCGCAAAGCCGGATCTCGATGTTCACGGGTTGGTACCCGCACGTCGCGGGTCATCGAACACTCGAGCATCTTCTATCGGCGGATGAGCCGAACCTGTTCGCACGACTACGCACGGGCGGCTATCACGTCGCGATCGCAGGAGCCCGCGGCGATATGTTCGCGCCCGGGGTGACGCGCTCTTCGTCCGACCGATTCGGGTTCGTCGTCCCGCCGTCGCTCGACGACCTCGGTAGGTGGCACGCGTCGCCGTTCGAGGCGGGCTCGAAGTGGTACAACGCGTTCTACAACGGTCCGATCGAGGGTGAGTTGTTCGAGTTCGATGCCGCCACCGTGCGTACGGCGTGCGAGTGGCTCGTCGAGGGACTTCCCGAACCGTGGTGCTTGTTCGTGGCGTTGGTGTTCCCGCACCCGCCGTTCGCGGTCGAGCGGAAGTGGTACGACCTTTACGACGGCGGTGAGATGCCGTCACCGGTGCCCCCGACGTTCGACGGCAAGCCGGGGTTCTACCGCGAGATCCACCGCCGCTATGGACTCGAACGCATGAGCATCGATGACTGGGCAGAGATCACCCGCACGTACTACGCGATGGTGACGCGGGTGGACGACCAGCTCGGCCAGGTATTGCAGGCGCTCGACAGGTCTGGACAGTCCCCACGTACGGTCACGTGGTTCTTCACCGACCACGGTGAGTATCTCGGGGACTACGGACTGGTCGAGAAGTGGCCTTCGGGCGTCGATGACGTACTCGTGCACAACCCGATGATCGTGAGCGATCCGTCCGGCGCATCCGGCGTTGCGAACGCCTTCGTCGAACTGGTCGACCTGACTGCGACACTCGAGGACCTGGCCGGCCTCGAACCGAGCCTTCACTTCGGCCGGTCGTTCCGGACCCTGCTCGCCGACCCGAACGGTGCGCACCGCGACGAGGCGTTCACCGAAGGCGGATTCCTCGTGCAGGAGGAGCCGTGGCTTGAGACCGGCGACGACGGGGCGTACCGGCACAAACAGGAGATCCAGCACCAGCGCCCGGAACTGGTCGGCCGGGCCATCGCGCTTCGCACTCACGACTGGTGCTACGTCGAGCGACTCTACGAGGGAGCCGAGCTCTACGATCGTCGCCGCGACCCGCGCGAGACGACGAATCTCGCCGGCCGGCCGGAGCATGCGGCGCTGGAGCGCGAACTACGAGATCGGATCTTCCGGTGGCTGTTCGAGACGAGCGACATCGTCCCGCCGCGTCGCGACCCGCGCTTCGACGACGACCTTAGGAACGCGATCTTCGGTTCGTGACGAAGGTCCGGTCCGCGGAGGTGTGTAGCGGGTTCAGGCGATAAGCAGTCGAAGGCCAAGCTCGGCCGCCTCGAGGTCGACGAGGTCGCGGTTGCGTTCGGCCCACCGGCCGGAGGCGAGGTCCTCACGGAGGCTGCGCACCGCCCTCTGCTCGACGTCCGGCCCGACTAAGGTCCACCCCGATATTCCGCGACGGACATTCTCGTCCAGGTATGCCTCAGGCCGGCGCCAGTAGGCCTCGAAGAACCCGTCGGCGCAATCCCACGGGATGGGCACCGGCTCCATCCGGGCTCCGATCGCGACGGCAAGCTCGGTCAGCGATGCCAAGACTCTGCAGGCTCTCAAGGCAGCGACTTCGGGCAGATAGTCACGAGTCAGCCAGAACCGGCGACGCCAGCTCCGGTCACTGGTGTCGCACGTGAACACCACCACACGACGAGCCACGCGCTGCATCTCGCGCAGGCCGGCGATTGGGTCCTGCCAGTGATGAATGGTGGCAAAGGCCATCGCGGCGTCGAAGGACTGGTCCTCGAACGGAAGGCTCTCCGCGGTGGCAGCCACGCACTGCGCTGCGCCTGCGGGACGCTGCGCACGCATGACCGCCGACGGCTCCACCGCGGTGACGTCACGGTCGGAGGGCTCGTAGGAGCCGGTGCCGGCCCCGACATTCAGCACGGTCCGCGCATCGCCGAGCGCAGCCCAGACCTGCGCGGCGATCCGCGGCTCGGTACGCCGCGTCACGGAGTAGGTGGCTCCGATGGTGTCATACAACTGCGCTGTGGACATGACACTGCCTTCCTGGCTGCCACCACCGCCGTACCCGCACCGCGCAACGTGCCCCACAACTGCCCGGTTCAAAATTTGTGGGCGCGGCAGGAATCGAACCTGCGACCCCCTGGTTGTGATCCAGGTGCGCTAGCCGCTGCGCCACGCGCCCAAGGGAGGCGAGTCTACCCGGGGTCGGAGAGCACGGCTAGCACTGGTCGTGTGCACCGAGCGGAGATTTCCGCGCGGAATCTCGAAGTAATGAGGTAGCGAACGCACGTCGAGCCCAGGATGGGTGGGTCCTGGGCTCGACGTGTCGGTCTAACCGATGCATCTCGGTGTGGGGAGGCCTCAGTTCGTGATGTGACGCCGGCGGGACAAAACGATCATTCCGGCTCCCAGCAGCAGCATCAAGATCCCGGCCAGGGACTGGAGCCGAACGTCTATGCCGGTGGCGGGCAGCCCTCCTTCACCAGCGAGTCCGGAGATGCCGTTGTTGACGGCGTTCGCGTCCGGGCCGCCGAGCAGGTCACCCTCGCCGGCTAGCCCCGAGGGCAGAGCGAGTGCGGGAAGGGTCGAGGTGTCGTCGTCGCCGCCGCCGGGGCCACCGCTGGTCCCGTCGCTGCCACCACTCGTGTCATCACTGCCACCGTCGCCTCCACCGTCGCCTCCACCGTCGCCTCCACCGTCGCCTCCACCGTCGCCGTCGCCCTCATCGGCCGGGGTGACGATGTTCATGATCGAGGCGGAGCAGATGACGAGGTCGCCACCTCCGTTGCCGGAGCCGTTGCACTGATCGATGGTGACGGGCAGGGTCAAGGTCGAGTTGGAACCGTCGTCGACCGTGCACGTCACCCGCAACGGCGCGCCGCCGTTGTTGCCGGAGCCGTTGCACTGCGTGACGGTCGCGTTCGTTGTACTTGCCGGGAAGGGGTCGCAATTCAGCGTGTTTTCGCCGCCGCCCTCGCCGGACCCGTTGCACTGGTTGACCGTGACGCCGTCGGTAACCGTGGCCTCACCGGTGATGTTGTTGATGACGTTCACAGTGCAGAAGATCTCTGAGCCTCCTGCGTTGCCGGAGCCGTTGCACTGGGTGACGGTCGTCGTCAGCTCGTCGAAGTTCGTGGTCGTCGTTGTGCATTTGTCCATGGCCTGGAGATCTTCGCCCGGAGCGCCGCGGCACTCCGTGAGGATCACCGTGGAACTGTCCTCCCCGGTCTCGAGGTTGAGGTTGTTGATGACGGTGACATCGCACTCAACCTTCGCGGCCGCAGCGTTGTCGATGCTGTTGCACTGGCCGGCCACTGCCGCGGCGGTGACGGCCGCCGCAGCAAGTACGGGCGGAGGAGCGCGCTCATCCGCGATCAGGGTGACGGCGTTCGTGTCAAGGGCGTCGGAGATGGGGCCCGAAGGCAAGTCGGCTGTCACTACGAATACATCTGGATCGGCTTCGGGAATGTCGGATACGGGTGCCCCTGGGAAGACGTCCGCTCCGACGAATCCGTCGGGCTTGGCGTCGGGCACATCGGCCGTTGAAACCTCTGCTCC
>Ga0299913_10004838_pt1 | contig 11385 bp, 11 predicted proteins | sample RVTome_9_FD_201360 | JGI IMG/M metagenome (GOLD analysis project Ga0299913, IMG submission 201360) | Soil microbial communities from uranium-contaminated site in the Upper Colorado River Basin, Wyoming, United States - RVT155D38 (version 2) ... | reverse complement strand
GGTAGCGGGATGACGTCACCGCGCGGCGTGAAGACGTAGACCTGCGCCTGGTTCATCTCGAAACGCAGCGACTCCAGGAACTCGCCCGGGTCCTCGACCTCCTGCTGCCAGTCGAGCAACTGCTGGAGCCACGACATGTCGTCGCCGAACTGGGAGGAGCTGGCGCGCGCGTCGGTGTCCAGCCCGGCCTTGGAGTCCTCCTTGTACTTCCAGTGCGCCGCGACGCCGTACTCCGCGCGTCGGTGCATGGCGAACGTGCGGATCTGCAGCTCGACCGGCTTGCCCTGCGGCCCGATGACCGTCGTGTGCAGGGACTGGTACATGTTGAACTTCGGCATCGCGACGTAGTCCTTGAAGCGCCCCAGCACGGGGTTCCAGCGCGAGTGCAGGACGCCGAGGACCGAGTAGCAGTCGCGGTCGTCGTCGACGAGGATCCGGATGCCGACCAGGTCGTAGATGTCGGAGAACTCACGGCCGCCGACGATCATCTTCTGGTAGATCGAGTAGTAGTGCTTGGGTCGCCCCGTCACCTTCGCGTTGATCTTCGCCTCGCGCAGGTCGGACTCGACGCCGGCGATCACCTCGGCGAGGAACTGGTCACGCGAGGGCGCACGATCGGCGACGAGCCGCACGATCTCGTCGTACATCTTCGGGTGCAGCGTCGCGAAGGCGAGGTCCTCGAGCTCCCACTTCAGGGTGTTCATGCCGAGGCGGTGCGCGAGCGGGGCGTAGATGTCGAGGGTCTCGCGGGCCTTGCGCTCCTGGGTCTCCGCCTTGAGGTAGCGCAGCGTGCGCATGTTGTGGAGCCGGTCTGCCAGCTTGATGACCAGCACCCGGATGTCGCGCGACATCGCCACGATCATCTTGCGGATCGTCTCGGCCTGTGCGGAGTCGCCGTACTGCACCTTGTCGAGCTTGGTGACGCCGTCGACGAGGATGGCGACCTCGTCGCCGAAGTCCTTGCGAAGCTCCTCGAGGGCGTAGGGCGTGTCCTCGACCGTGTCGTGGAGCAGCGCCGCGACGAGGGTCGGCTCGGTCATGCCGATGTCGGCCAGGATGGTGGTGACGGCGAGCGGGTGGGTGATGTAGGGGTCACCGCTCTTGCGCATCTGGGTGCCGTGCATCTTCTCGGCAACCAGGTAGGCCCGCTCCAGCAGCGCCAGATCTGCCTTGGGGTGGTTGGCGCGCACCGACCGGAACAGCGGCTCGAGGACCGGGTTTCCGGTGGGGGCCCTGGCACCGATCCGAGCCAGGCGCGCGCGCATGCTTCGCGCTGACACGGGCACCTCGGAGGCACGCTCCTGCGCTACAGGGGTGCTCGTCTCCTCGGCCATCAGGTCAGTCTAGTGACCGGTGGAGTCACACCGTCACGATGGCGCTGATCGGCAGATCGCCGACGGTGGCGCGTCCCGGGAGGAAGTCGAGCTCCATGAGTACGGCGACGCCGATGCACGTCCCACCACACGCCTCGACGAGCTGGCGGGCCGCGGCGGCGGTGCCCCCCGTGGCCAGCACGTCGTCGATCAGGAGCACTCGTTCGCCGGGCATGATCGCGTCCTGGTGGATCTCCAGCGTGGCCTCGCCGTACTCGAGTGAGTAGGAGACCGCGTGGGTGGCGCGCGGCAGCTTGCCCGCCTTGCGGACCGGCACGAAGCCGACGCCGAGGGCCAGCGCCACCGGCGCCGCCAGCATGAAGCCGCGAGCCTCCATGCCGACGACCTTGTCCACGACGACATGACCTGCCTCGTCGCGGCCCTCGTCGGCGAGCGCATCGATCACCGCCGAGAATCCGGTGTGGTCGGCGAGCAGCGGCGTGATGTCCTTGAACATCACGCCCGACTGGGGATAGTCGGGGACGTCGAGGACCAGGTGCGACATGGCGTCGCGAGCCGCCTCCCCGATCACTTCCGGGCCGTTCACTTCTTGCCCCGCTTGGAACGCGGCTGGCGGGTCGGCTGGACGCGGCCCGCCGACGGGCTCGGCTTGACGGGACCGTGCGCCTTCGGCACGACACGGCCCCTGTTGATCGCCTCGGCCTGTCGAGGTGGTGCCTTCACCGGGCGGGTGGCCACCGTGCCGCCCTCACGCACCTGGCGCGGGTCGGGCGGCGGGGTGGCGTTGCGGTCGGCCGCCGACACCCGCGAGTAGGGGTCTGCCGCCGCCTCGCGGCGACGGGCCACCGCGCGGCGCTCGTCGTGGTTGACGTCCCTCTCGCTCGCCTTGAGCTGCACGAGCAGCGGCGTGGCGATGAAGATCGAGGAGTAGGCGCCGACCGCCATCCCGACGAACAGGGCGAGGGCGAGGTCCTTGAGCGACCCCGAGCCGAGCTGCACGACGCCGACATAGAGGATCGCGGCGACCGGGATGAGCGCGACGACCGAGGTGTTGATCGAGCGGACCAGGGTCTGGTTGACGGCGAGGTTGGCCGCCTCGGCGTAGGACAGGCGCGACGTCTTGAGCTGATGCGTGTTCTCGCGCACCTTGTCGAAGACCACGACTGTGTCGTAGAGCGAGAAGCCGAGGATCGTCAGCACGCCTGTCACCGTCGCCGGCGAGACCTCGAAGCCGGAGAGCGCATAGATGCCGACGGTGATGACGACGTCGTGGCCGAGCGCCACGAGGGCGGCCACCGACATCTTCCACTCACGGAAGTAGGCCCAGATGAACAGGACGACCAGGACCAGGAACACCACCAGGCCGAGGAGCGACCGCTCGGCCACCTCCTTGCCCCAGCTCGGGCCGATCTCCGTCTGGGAGATGTCGGCCTCGGCGGCACCGGTGACCCCGAGGATCGTGGCGACGAGCTCGGCGCTCTCGTCGTCGTTGACCGGCTCGGTCTGGACGATGATCGCCTCGCTGCCCGAGGTGGTGACGACCGGGGCGGTGGCGCTCTCGATCCCGGTGCCGGCGACGGCCGCCCGGAGCTCGTCCACGGTGTCCTGGGTGACCCGGTCGGACTGGAGGGTGACGCGGTATTCCGCGCCACCGGTGAACTCGATGCCCATGTTGAGGCCCTTGGACACGAGTCCGAAGGCCGCCATCGCGAGGATGACTGCCGAGAGGGTGTACCAGACCCACCTGCGGCCGACGAAGTCGATCGAGCGGCGCCCCGAGTAGAGGTCGTTGCCGAGTCGAGAGAACGCGCCCATCAGGCCTTGCCTCCAGCGGTCGAGATGGCGTCCAGGCCGAGGGTGTCGGCGCTGAGTCCCGACATGGCATGACCACGGTTGAAGAACGGGAAGCGACCCAGCCACGAGACCATCGGGTGGGTGAACCAGAAGAACACCACCAGGTCGATGAGCGTGGAGAGGCCCAGCGCGAACGCGAAGCCCTTCACCACGCCAGCGGCGAAGATGTAGAGCACCAGTGCAGCGAGCAACGCGACCGCATCGGCCGCCAGGCAGGTGTTCCGGGCACGCAGCCAGCCCGCCTCGACGGCGACGCGCATCGACTTGCCGTCACGCATCTCGTCTCGGATTCGTTCGAAGTAGACGATGAAGGAGTCGGCCGTGATGCCCACCGCCACGATCAGTCCCGCGATACCGGGCAACGACAGCGTGAAGCCGACGCCCGCGCTGAGCAGCACCACGAGCGAGTACGTCAGCGCCGCCGCCACCAGCAGGGACGCGATGACGACCAGGCCGAGGCCGCGGTAGTAGAACAGGCAGTAGAGCATCACCAGGAACAGGCCGGCGAGGCCGGCGGTGACGCCGGCCGAGAGCTGGTTGCCGGCGAGCGACGGGCCGACGAGCTCGACCGGCGGGTCCTTCTCGAAGGAGATCGGCAGGGCGCCGAACTTGAGGCTGGTCGCGAGGCTGCGTGCCTCGGCCTCGGTGAACTGGCCGGTGATCTGCGCGTTGCCGTCGAGGATCAAGCCGTTCATGGTCGGCGCCGAGATCACCCGTCCGTCGAGCACGATGGCGAACTGCTTGTCGGTGTCGAGCAGCGCCTGCGAGATGCGGGCGAACTCGGCGGTGCCGGCGCGGTTGAAGTCGAGGTCGACGCCCCACTCGACGCTCTGCTGGCTGGGCGGCAGGGTATTGGCCGAGCTGAGGTCGGTGCCCTCGATCAGGGTCTTCGAGAGCAGCATCTTCTGCCCGAACTCGTCGCAGGTGACCAACGGCTCGTCGGGGTCGTCGTCGATGTTGGCGACGTCACCGTTCGCCGGGCAGCTGAACTCGTTGAAGGCCGCCAGCGACGTGGCGTCCGGGTTGTCCATCCACGTCAGCGGGTCGTCGAGCGCGTCGCTCGTCGCCGGCTCCTCGGTGGCCGGGGCCTCCGACGGAGAGGGCGACGGCGTCTTCGTCTTGTCGCTCTTCTCCTTCTCATCTGCCCAGGCGTACGGCGCCCGGTTGGTTCCCGGGACACCGGTGCCCGTCTCGGGCAGCGTGCCGCCACCGGTGCTCGGCACGGTGCTGCTGGCGCCGGCCGCGCCGTTGGCGACGGCGGCGACCACACGGAACCGCAGCTGGGCCTGACGCTTGACGGTCTCGACCAGGTCGCGCCGGCTCTCGCCGGGGATCTCGACCACGACGTACCTGTTGCCCTGGGTGGAGACCTCGGCCTCGGCCACGCCGGAGCCGTTGACGCGGTCCTCGATGATGCCGCGGGCCTCGGCGAGGCTGTCGCCGGGGACGTCACCCTTCGCGATCAGGGTGATCCGGGTGCCGCCCTGAAGGTCGAGCCCGAGCTTGGGCTTCCACACCCCCGCGAGTGCCACGAGTCCGTAGGACAGCGCCACCACCAGGAAGAAGACGACGAGGGTGCGACCCGGATTGGGCTTGCGGGCGGCCACGTCAGCGGGCTTGGTCGCCGGTCTCGGCAGTCGGGTCGGGCGGGCCGGGCGGGGTCTCGACGACGCTGATGGCGGCGCGCGCGACCTCGATCTCGGTTCCCGGCGCGATCTCGACCCGGGCCCGGTCGTCGGCCAGGGACCGGATGGTGCCGTAGATGCCCGACGACAGCATGACGCGCTGGCCGGGCTGGAGGTCCGCCTGGAGCCGGGCTACGGCCTTCTGTCGACGAGATGCGGGTCGCACGATCATCAGCCAGAAGAGCAGCGCAATGGCCACCAGGGGCAGGAAGGAGGCGAGCTCGCCCACGGAAATACCTCAAGCGTCTAGGTTGGGCAGGACGTGGATCATTCGAGCGCAGACGTGCGCCCGAGCGACCAACGGTGGAGTGTACGCGGGCGTCGCGACACCCCGTCGGCAGATGGGTGTCAGATCTCCTCGAACAGGGTCGAGTCGGCCCCGGACGGCTGCGCGGGCGGCGTCAACCCCAGGTGGTGCCACGCGGCCGGAGTGGCGATCCGGCCCCGCGGCGTGCGAGCCAGGAGGCCGTTGCGGACCAGGAACGGCTCCGCGACCTCTTCGACGGTCTCCCGCTCCTCGCCGACGGCGACCGCGAGCGTGGAGATGCCGACCGGGCCGCCGCCGAACCGCCGGCAGAGCGCGTCGAGGACGCCTCGGTCGAGCCGGTCGAGCCCGGACTCGTCGACCTCGTAGAGCTCCAGAGCGGCCCTGGCGACCTCGAGCGTGACGACCCCGTCGGCCCGGACCTGCGCGAAGTCGCGCACGCGCCGGAGCAGCCGGTTGGCGATGCGGGGCGTGCCGCGTGAGCGGCCGGCGATCTCGGCGGACCCGTCATCGGTCAGCTCAACGGTGAGCAGGCCGGCGGAGCGGTGCACGATCAGGTCCAGCTCGTGCGGTTCGTAGAACTCGAGGTGCGCGGTGAAGCCGAAGCGGTCGCGCAGCGGACCGGGCAGCAGGCCGGCGCGGGTGGTCGCCCCGACCAGGGTGAACGGCGGGATCTCCAGCGGGATCGCAGTTGCGCCCGGGCCCTTCCCGATGACCACGTCGACACGGAAGTCCTCCATCGCCATGTAGAGCAGTTCTTCGGCCGGGCGCGACATCCGGTGGATCTCGTCCACGAAGAGCACGTCGCCCTCGTTGAGGCCCGACAGGATCGCCGCCAGGTCGCCGGCGTGGGTGATGGCCGGACCGCTGGTCAGCCGCAGCGGCGAGGACATCTCGCCGGCGATGATCATCGCCAGAGTGGTCTTGCCGAGCCCAGGCGGGCCGGAGAGCAGCACGTGGTCGGGTGCTCTCCCCCGCCGTCGGGCCGCTTCGAGCACGAGGCCGAGCTGGTCGCGGACCCGCACCTGGCCGACGACCTCGTCGAGGCTCCGGGGTCGGAGCGCAGCCTCGACGGCGCGGTCGTCGCCGTCGGCGTCCGCGGACGTCAGTCGCTCGAAGTGCGCGGCCTCGGCCGGGGTCAGATCAGCCTCGGTCAGCTCGTCGGTGTCGTCCCAGTTCATGGCCGTCACGCCTTGCTCAGCGCGCGCAGGGCAGCGCGAAGCAGGGAGGGTACGTCGGGGCTCGCGCCGGCATCGGGAGCCACCACCTCGACCGCCTGCTCCGCCTCCTTGGCCGACCAGCCCAGCCCGACGAGGCCCTGGTGCACCTGGTCGCGCCACGGCGCACCAGGCGTGTGCGCGTGTCCGGCCAAGCGAGCTCCGGTGGGCGCACCGATGCGGTCCTTGAGCTCCAGGATGATGCGCTGGGCGCCCTTCTGGCCGATGCCGGGCACGCGCGTCAGGGTCTTGACGTCCTCGCCGGCGACCGCGGCCCGCAGGTCGTCGGGCGAGAGCACGGCGACCATGGCCTGGGCCACCTTGGGTCCGACGCCGGAGGCGGTCTGGACGAGCTCGAAGATCTGCTTCTCGTCGTCGTCGAGGAAGCCGAACACCGTCAGCGAGTCCTCGCGAACCACCATGCTCGTGGGCAGGGTTGCGGTCGACCCGACGCGCAGGGTCGCCAACGTGCCGGGCGTGCACATCAGCTCGAGGCCGACACCGCCGACCTCGAGGACGGCGCTGGTGAGGGTCAGCGCGGCCACTTCACCGCGAACGAAGGCGATCACTGTCTGCTCCTTGCAGCGGCTGCTTGCCTGAATGTGGCGCGAGCCGCCTCGGTCCGGGCTGCTTCGATCCGGGCCAGGGCGCCACCGCGCCAGATGTGGGTGATGGCCAGCGCGAGGGCGTCGGAGGCGTCGGCGGGCTTGGGCGGCGCGTCGAGACGCAATATCCGCGTCACCATCGCGCCCACCTGGGCCTTGTTGGCGCGACCACTGCCGGAGACGGCGGCCTTGACCTCGCTCGGCGTGTGCAGGGCGATCGGCAGGCCGCGCCTCGCCGCGACGACGAGGGCGATGCCGCTCGCCTGGGCCGTGCCCATGATCGTGCTGGAGTCGGAGCGGGCGAAGACCCGCTCGACCGCCACCGCGTCGGGCCGGAACTCGTCCAGCCAGGCATCCAGGCCACGCTCGATCGTGACCAGGCGCTGCGCGATCGGCTCGCCCGCACTCGTGCGGATCACGTTGACGTCGACCAGCGTCAGCGGTCGACCGACCGACCCCTCGACCACGCCGACGCCGCACCGAGTCAGGCCGGGGTCGATCCCGAGCACCCGCATGAAGTCAGCCTCTCGTCCGAACGTCTGTTCGGGCCAACGCTAACCTGCGCCGCCGACGCGGCGGCGTACGACACGCGGATCAGCGGGCTTGGCGCCCATCTGGTCAACTGTCGAGCGGTCGGGTCACTCCTCGTCGTCGAGCTGGGCCAGCACGTCGTCGGGGATGTCGACGTTGGTGAAGACGTTCTGCACGTCGTCGAGGTCCTCGAGCGCGTCGGCGAGCTTGAGCACCTTGACCGCAGCGTCCTTCTCGACCGGGATCTCCATGCTCGGCACGAACTCGACGTCGGCCGAGTCGTAGTCGATCGCGGCGGTCTGCAACGACTGGCGGACGTCGACGACGTCGGTGGCCTCGGAGATGACCTGGAACGACTCGTCGTGGTCGTTGACCTCCTCGGCGCCGGCGTCCAGAGTCGCCTCGAGCACGTCGTCCTCGGTGACCTCACGGGACTCCTGGGACTTCGGCACCACCACGACGCCCTTGCGGGTGAAGAGGCGCGAGACCGAACCCGGGTCGGCGAGCGTGCCGCCGTTGCGGGTCACGGCGGTGCGCACCTCCATGGCGGCCCGGTTCTTGTTGTCGGTCAGGCACTCCACGAGGAAGGCCACGCCGGCGGGTCCGTAGACCTCGTACATGATCGTGGAGTACTCCGCGCCACCCGCCTCGGCACCGGAGCCGCGCTTGACCGCGCGGTCGATGTTGTCGTTGGGGACCGAGCTCTTCTTGGCCTTCTGGACGGCATCGAACAGCGTCGGGTTGCCGGCGAGGTCACCGCCGCCCTGCTTGGCCGCGACCTCGATGTTCTTGATCAGCTTGGCGAACAGCTTGCCGCGCTTGGCATCGATCGCGGCCTTCTTGTGCTTCGTGGTCGCCCACTTGGAGTGGCCAGACATCAGTCCCTCTTCGTCCCTTCGTCAGTACGGCGTTCGGCTCGGGTCCCGCGCACCAGGTCGACGAACAACTCGTGGACCCGGGCGTCGCCGCCGACCTCCGGATGGAAGGAGGTCGCCATCAGCGAACCCTGGCGAACCGCCACGATCCTACCGGCGGCCGGACCGCGCTCGGGATCGGCAGGCACGCGGGCCAGCACCTCGACCCCCGCACCCGCCTCATCGACCCACGGCGCGCGGATGAAGATCGCGTGCACCGGCCCGTCGACCCCCTCGAACGCGAGGTCTCCCTCGAAGCTGTCGACCTGACGGCCGAAGGCGTTGCGCCGCACGGTCACGTCGAGCCCGCCGAGCGTCTCCTGCCCCACGGCCCCGTCCTCGATCCGGTCGGCGAGCAGGATCATCCCTGCGCAGGTGCCGAAGACCGGCATCCCGCCCCGGATGCGCTCACGCAGCGGCTCGATGAGCTCGAAGGTGCGAGCCAGCTTGGCCATGGTGGTCGACTCGCCGCCGGGCAGGACCAACCCGTCGCACTGCGCGAGCTCGCTGGGGCGGCGTACGGCGAACGCCTCCACCCCGAGGTCGGTGAGCACCCGCAGGTGCTCGCGGACGTCGCCCTGGAGGGCGAAGACGCCAATGCGCAGCCTTGTCACCGGGCAAGGGTAGTCAGCCCGACGGGGCGCCCCGCAGGGGGAGCATCGCCCGTGTCACCGACCGGCGACACTGACTACCAGCCGCGCTCGGCGAGCCGGTGCGGCTGCGGGATCTCGTCGACGTTGATGCCGACCATGGCCTCGCCCAGGCCGCGGCTGACCTTGGCCACCACGTCGGGGTCGTCGAAGAACGTGGTCGCCTTGACGATCGCCTCGGCTCGCTGCGCGGGGTTGCCGGACTTGAAGATGCCCGAGCCGACGAAGACGCCCTCGGCGCCGAGCTGCATCATCATCGCGGCGTCGGCCGGGGTCGCGATGCCGCCTGCGGTGAAGAGCACCACCGGGAGCTTGCCGGCCTCGGCGACCTCCTTGACCAGGTCGTACGGCGCCTGCAGCTCCTTCGCCGCGACGTACAGCTCGTCGGCAGACAGGCTGTGGAGGCGGCGCAGCTCACCCAGGATGGTGCGCATGTGGGTGACCGCGTTGGACACGTCGCCGGTGCCGGCCTCGCCCTTCGACCGGATCATCGCCGCGCCCTCGGTGATGCGGCGCAGCGCCTCGCCGAGGTTGGTGGCGCCACAGACGAACGGCACGGTGAAGTGCCACTTGTCGATGTGGTTGGCGTAGTCGGCCGGGGTCAGCACCTCGGACTCGTCGATGTAGTCGACACCGAGCGACTGCAGGATCTGGGCCTCGGCGAAGTGGCCGATGCGGGCCTTGGCCATCACGGGGATCGAGACGGCCTCGATGATGGAGTCGATCATGTCCGGGTCGCTCATGCGGCTGACGCCGCCCTGGGCGCGGATGTCGGCGGGGACCCGCTCGAGGGCCATCACGGCGACGGCGCCGGCATCCTCGGCGATCTTCGCCTGCTCGGCGGTGACGACGTCCATGATCACGCCACCCTTGAGCATCTCGGCCATTCCGCGCTTGACGCGCGAGGTGCCTGTCCCAGTGACGCTGTCGGGGTGGGAGGTTGCGTTTGGTCCAGTGGTGGGGGTCTGCTCAGCCATACCCACGATTCTAGGGCCCTTTGGGGTGCTACTGACCCTCGGGTGCGATCGCTGAGAACGCCTGTCGCCGGACGAGCAGGATGCGCTGGAGCACGGTGACCGTGCTGGCGACGGCGAGCAGCCAGAGCGCGACCTCGTAGAGGATCGGCAGGTCCAGGACGTCACCGAAGAACGTCAGCACGAGGATCGTCACGAGCCGATCGGCCCGCTCCGCGATGCCCGTCTTCGCCTTGAAGCCGAGCCCCTCACCACGGCTGCGGGCATACGACGTCACCGAGCCCATCACGAGGCACACCAGTGCGAGGCAGAGGTACACCTTGTCCTCGGCCACCCACGCGAAGTAGAGCGCCAGGCCGGCGAAGATCGCGCCGTCGGCGATCCGGTCGAGCGTGGAGTCGAGGAACGCGCCGAAGGTGTCCTTGCGGCCCATCGTGCGCGCCATCTGGCCGTCGATCAGGTCAGAGAAGACGAAGGCGGTGATGAACAGGACGCCCTGCCACAACATCCCCTGCGGGAAGAAGATCAGCGCTCCGGCGGAGACGCCGACGGTGCCGACCAGAGTGACCGCGTCGGGGCTGATGCCGAGCCTGATGAAGAGCCTGACGAAGGGCTGGAGCACCACGCCCTGCCAGAAGCCCTTGAAGCGGTCAAGGACGGAGCTGCTCAACAAGTTTCCCTCAGGCACGGGCGCAGGCTACCCGTCGAGGAGGCGGTCGCAGATGTCGGCGACCGCGGTCGGGACACCGGCCACGTGCCAGTCGACGCCGGCGGCGTGCACGACGCGCGACTCGCCCCCGACGCCGCGGATGATCGCCGCGCCCGGCAACCGGTCCCAGTCGGGCACCGAGTGCTGGAACATCACGTCGCACTGCCCACGGGCGATCGCCATCGAGTCCATGCTCCCGGAGCCCATCATCCGCAGGGTGGCGACACCCGAGACGGCGCGCATGAACGCCGCGCCGATCTCGCCCTCGTAGAACGGCGGATGGAGGTACGTCGAGGCGCACGACTCGCGCAACGGGCGATCCGCCAACCGGGCGAGTGGCTCACCGTTGCACGCACTCGTCAGCCCCGGCCCCCCGGCATAGGTGGCGTCGGTGGACGGATGGTGGACGGCGCCCAGCACGAGGTCGTCGCCGTCGACCAGCGCCAGCGCACTGCACCACCAGTCGAGCCCGCGGTGGAAGTTGTAGGTGCCGTCGACCGGGTCGATCACCCAGGTGCGACCACTGGTCCCCTCGTGGTCGGCGCCCTCCTCCCCCACGATCGAGTCGTCGGGGCGCTCGCCTCGCAGCGTCGACACGATCTGGGCCTCGGCTGCGCGGTCGGCGGCCGTGACGACGTCGGAGACAT
>Ga0299913_10004837_pt1 | contig 11385 bp, 10 predicted proteins | sample RVTome_9_FD_201360 | JGI IMG/M metagenome (GOLD analysis project Ga0299913, IMG submission 201360) | Soil microbial communities from uranium-contaminated site in the Upper Colorado River Basin, Wyoming, United States - RVT155D38 (version 2) ... | reverse complement strand
CGGCCGCTACGGATCCTCCTCCGACTCGTCCCGCCCCTGTCTGCCGTCCGGCGTCGGATTGATGGTCGGCCCCCCGGTGGGCTGCGGAGACGGCTCCTCGGTGGGATCCGGCGTCGGCTCCCCGGTCGGCTCCGGAGACGGCGCCTCGGTCTCCTCGGGCTCCGGCTCCTTGCTCTTCTTCGGTTTGGGAGAGCCCGTCGACGTCGGCGTCGGGGGAGCCTCGTTCAGGACCTCATCGGGCAGGTCGGCCGGCGTCGGGAAGTCCAGCACCTCCATGCCGGCGGTGACCTCGCTCATGTAGTTCGCCCAGATCACGGCCGGGCTGACCGGCGCGCCTCCACCGGTCACCTCGTAGCCATGGACCGGACGGCACAGGTTGGTATCCGCGCAGTAGCGCATCTCGGGAACGACATCATCGTCGGTCCCGACCTTCTTGTCCGGGCCCGGTTCGAACGCGTACCCCTCCCACACGACCGTCACCAGCTGAGGGATGTATCCGACGAACCATGCATCGCGGTTGCTCTGGGTGGTGCCCGTCTTGCCCGCGACGGGACGACCGATGTTGGCGACGGTCGCGGTACCGGATTGGACGACGTTGGTGAGCGATTGGTTGAGCACGTCGGCCGAGTTCTGCTCGATGACCTGTTTGTGCTTCGGGGTGGTCTCTTCCTCGCAGTCGCCCTTGCGAGAGCGGTACTCCTTCACGCAGTTGCCGACCGAGTCCATGATGTATGTGATCGGGGCGACCTCCGGGAGTTTCCCTCTCCCGGCCATACCCGCATAGGCCCTCGCCATCTCCATGGGCGTGACGTCGAGGATCCCGAGCGAGAGGCCACAGTCGGGAGAGATCTCCCGCTTTCGCGACCTGACGTCCTCGCGATCGAACTGCACGGCGTCGAGGACGTCCACGACCGCGGGGGGGCCGATCTCTTCGATCAGTTGCGCGTAGATCGTGTTGACCGAGTTGGTGGTCGCTTCCACCAGGGTCATCGTGCCGTAGGACCCGCCTCCGTAGTTCGAGACCTCCCAGGGGGGCAGGCCGTTCTCGCCCGCACAGGGATCGGGGATGTTCTGCGGGCTCGCTCCCGAGAACCTCGAGGTCGGAGAGATGCCCTCCTCGATCGCGGCCAGCAGCGTCCACGGTTTGAACGCCGAGCCGGCTTGACGTCCCGGCGGATCGGAAGCGTAGTTGAACCCGCGGGCCTTCTTGATGTTCTCGAAGGCGCGGCCTCCAACGAAGGCGCGCACCTCACCCTTCGGGGTCAGAGACACGACCGCGGCCTCGGGATCGTTCTTCTCCGTCAGGATCTCGGCGACCTTGGCCTGGGCCAGCTCCTGCATGTCGAGGTCGAGGGTCGTGTGGATCTTGAAGCCGCGTGTGTACAGCTCTTCCCGGAACTCCGGATACAGGTACTCCTTGCGGAGCCACTCCATGAAGTAGGCGGCCTTGGAAACAGTCCCGCCTTGATCCGGATTCTCGACGAGCTTGACCTTGCCCCGGCTCGCTCGCCGCTCCTGCTGCGGGGTGATGAACCCCTCGCCCTCCATGAGATCCAGCACGCGATCGCGACGGACGCGGGCCCCCTCGGGATTCTCATCGGGCTGGTAGGCGCCGGGGGCAGGGATGATGCCGGCCAGATACGCGACCTGTTTCAGGTTGAGCTCGTCGGCATCACGATCGAAATAGGTCTCCGCCGCCGCCTCGATCCCGTAGGCGCCGCGGCCCAGGTAGATCGTGTTGAGGTAGAAACCGAGGATCTCGCGCTTGGAGAACCGCCGCTCGAGCTTGATCGCTAGGATGGCCTCCTTGGCCTTCCTGGTCACCGTTCTCGAGGGATCCTGAAGGACCGCGTTCTTCACGTACTGCTGCGTGATCGTCGACCCGCCTTGCGAGATCTCGCCGCCGGTGAGGTTCGCCCAGGCCGCCCGCAGGATGCCGCGAGGCGAGATGCCGTTGTGCTCGTAGAAGCGTCGGTCTTCCGCGGCGATGACTGCCTGGCCGATGAAAGGCTTCTTGTCGAGCAGCTCGTCGGTGTCGATCAAGAAGCGTTTGATCTCGTCCGAATAGGTCCCGATCAACTTGCCGTTGACGTCGAAGACTTCCGCCGAGGAGGTCAGTCTGATGTCCTGCGGCAACGGGATCGACGCGAACGCGTAGGTAAGCGCGAGGATGCCTCCACCGACAAGGATGGCGCCCACAGGCAGCAGCCATCCATAGCGAAGAAGGAAGCGTTGAAGCTTCGACTTGGGCTGCTGCTTCTTCTTGCGGGATCTGGGAGCGGGGCGAGCCCTGCCCGCGGGTGCCCGCCTGCGACTGCTCATCGGCACAAGTGTATGGGCGTTGATGCGCATCCCGGCGCCATCAGATCTAAAGGAAGCCGACCGAAAGCCCTTGATAAGTCAACCATCCAACGACGCCGGCCCCCAGCGCGAACACCCCGGCCGAGACCCTGGCGATGAGCTTCGAGACGCCGGGAGCGAGATCGATCACCCCCGGGCTTGGAGCCAGACGCGGAGACGTAAGGGGAACGATCCCTTTCGGCGCCAACCTGGTGGCGGCGACTCCCACCAAGATGGCGATGGCGAAAAGCCAGACCGCCCTATTTTGCGACCCCGTCCCGGAGCCGAACCCCAATCCGGGGCCGGGCGAGAGGCCGGTCGCCACTGCCGCGGCGGCGAGCGCCCAGGTGGCGAGAACGCCCTCCGGACGGAAATCCTCCAGCTCCACCCGCTTGCCGATCGTCGCCGCCAGCGCGACGCCGCCGGCCAACACCACGGGAAGGAGGGCGGCAAAGGCATCCCAGGGGGCTGCGGCCACCACCGACGTCGCTCCGATCGCTCGATCGAAAGAGGCGCCTGCTCCCGCCACGATGGCACCGAAACCGATCGTCGCAGGAAGGGCCGCCAGGATCAGGCCGCGTTCGGATTGAGCCCGCCCGCTGGCGAAGGGCCACAGCGACAGGAGCGCGACCGCTATGGCGGCGGTCGCGGCGCCTTTGCCGAGGGCGGCGCGATCGATCCATACGATCGCGAGCATCGCGGCCACCGGCCAGACCGCGAGCACGGATAGGACCGGCTTATCGGTCACGAGGCACCAAGCGACGGCTCCCGCGGCCAGCAGCAGAAGGGGCAGGGCTACGGCGATCCCGTCCCCGGAAGAAACGATCGGGGTCACCGCGAATGCCGAGCCGACCAGCAACGGCGCGGTGGCCCCCTCCGGCCTTCCGAGGATCCCGCCCAGACCGGTCATCGGGATGACGCCGGCGCGCAACACGATGGCGGCGATCAACGGATACGACCACTCGCCGGCCAGACCCGCCGGAAGGTCCCACGACTCCGTTGCAACGGCATGTCCGGTCAGGCCGACGATGAAGCAGGCGTCGGCGAGTGCGGTCACCAGTGCCAGGTGTGCCCCCGATACCTTCCAAGACGAAACAAGGGACGCCGCGCTGAGAGCGATCCAGAAAAGGAGCACGGGAACTACCCAACGGGACGAAGCCAGGACGGCAAGAGCCGTCGCCGCCGCGCTGACCAACGCGCCCAGATCCCACCGCGCGCCGGCTCCATCACTCGTCGCGATGACGAGGAGCCAACTGCAGAAGGTGGCCACTGCCACGAGACCCGACCGCTCCGGGGCGAATTCCATCGTGCTCCACGACGATCCGACGTCGCGCGTAAGGAAGAGCACGACCGAGGAGACACCGCCGAGCACGGCCAGAAAACGCAGACCGGCCGCTCGCTGCGACGCAGGCAGGCCGCGCAGGAAGACGCACGCGAGCCCGAGCACGATCTGCGACGAGATAAAGAAAGGCATCTAGGTCACGTCGCGCTGGTCAGGAGGGCCGCGCCGGCCACGACCCCCGCCCCCGCGGCCGCCACGGGGATCACTCGCCACAACGCGCGCCGTTTGCTCAGGAGCCATGCAAGTGCCCCCGCCGCGCTCGCCACCAACGCAACCGTCGCCGCCCACCGCAGCAGTTGCGCGGTGACAGAGCCCGCACCCGAGCCCCCCAGACCGGACTCGGCCGGGTCGAAGAACACCGTCACGACGGCGAGGGCCGCGAGGCCGGCCTCGACCCCCGTCCACAGGTATCCGGCCCGGGTAGTGGGCCAAGGGGCGCACAGCCACACGACGAGGGCCAGGAACGCGGCACCGGCCGCGATCCCCGCCGCGATCGCTACCTGGGTGGGTCCCACGAGGAGGGTGGGACCCAGAACCGCCTGGACGCCCCGCAGCTCCCCCAGATCCAGCGCCTCCCATCTCAGCGCCCCGACCCCCAGTGCACCCCCGATGATGGCTACCGCAGCCCCCGAGATGGCCGTAGGCAGCCGCTCCAGCAGGAGCCCTCGCCCATAGGTGATCAGGGCCAGACCCCCCACCACCGCCACTACGGGCCCCTCGACGAAGCCGAGGAGGTATCCGAGCGCGATCACGGCCCCGGCGGCTCTGGTGCCCGAGGCGAAGGCCGCCGGAGAGGCCTCTTGGAAGCTGCCCGCCTCGGGAGCCGGTCGGCTCAACCCCGTTCGCTGCGGGACGACTTCGCCCGCGGCCGCGGCGACACTTCGGGCCCGCTGTACTTCGTGCCGGCCTGATAGGCCCTCACGAGGTGATTCCAGGCGCAATCCACGCAGACCTCCACGACATAGCAGGTGAACTGCTCGTGCCGGGTGGCAAGCTCACTCAGCCATTCCTGTGGATAGACGACCCGCCCGTTGTCTCGCTTGAGATTCGGCCCGTAGACGTAGCGGACCAGGCGAAGCGAATCGTGCGAGCAGACCGGGCAGACCGGATCGCAGGACTCCCCGATGTTCTTGGCCGCTCGCATCAGCTCCGGGTGGGCGTCGCAGATATCCGCGGTGTCGAGGGAACCCTGGCGGACCGAGGCCAGGGCGGCTCGCCGGGCCAGCCGGTAATCCACCGTCGGGCCGGCCGGCGGTGGCGGGGTTCGGGTGGGGTCGAAAGACCGGCCGGAGAACGCCATGCGGGGATGGTACTCCCGCCATGGGGGCCCACCTGGACCTTGGCCGGGCGAGCGCGGGTTGCCTGGTAGTATCACGGTGATATATCATCTCGATATATCGAGCCAGCACAGTCGCTCGACCAACGACCAACTTGGAGAGGGTTCATCTTGAAACAACCCGGCATGCTGGAGCTTCCCGTACTGGGGCTCCTGAAGGAAAGAGCGATGCACGGCTACGAGTTGCGAAAGCAGCTCGGCGCCATGTTGGGCCCCTTCTGGCAGATCTCGTGGGGCTCTCTCTATCCCACGCTCAGGCGGCTGGCCAAGGCCGGGGCCGTCGAGAAGGTGGCCGAAAAGCCTCCTAAGAGGACGGCGAAATCCACCCGAGCGAAAGCGAGCAAGCCAGCCGCGCTTTCATCCGGACGCCGGAAGACCGTCTATCGGGTGACCCCCGCCGGCGAGGCGATCTTCCGCGAGATGCTCGAGGAGACGGCTGCGTCCGTAGACACCGAGCACTTCACCCTGAAGCTGGCGTTCTTCCGCTATCTCCAGCCGGAGATCCGTCTCGCTCTACTCGAGCGTCGGCGCGCCTATCTGCAGGAGAAGCTCGCCCAGTTCAAGACGAACCTGCGCGACTACCGCGAGCGCATCGATAGCTACACGTTGTCCATGCAAAACCACTCGATGGCATCGACCCAGTCGGACATCGAGTGGATAGAAGAGCTCATCCAGAAGGAGCGCTCCATCGAGGGCGGCGCTCCCAATCCCACGAACGCTTAGACAGGGGGAGATTCAATGGCCAAGATCCGCGTCGGAATCATCGGAGTGGGCAACTGCGCGTCATCGCTTATCCAGGGCGTCGAGTATTACGCGAAGGCACGCTCCGACGAGAAGGTCCCGGGGCTCATGCACGTAGACATCGGGCCGTACCACGTCTCGGATATCGAGTTCAGTTGCGCTTTCGACGTTGACGCGAACAAGGTCGGGATAGATCTCGCCGAAGCCATCTGGGTCGAACCGAACAACACCATGAAATTCTCCGACGTGCCCGCCACGGGTGTGAAGGTGCAGCGTGGTCACACTTACGACGGGCTCGGCCACTACTACCGCGGCGTCGTAACGGAGTCCGAGATGCCCCCCGTCGACATCGCGAGGGTGCTGAAAGAGACGAAGACCGACGTTCTGATCAACTACCTCCCGGTGGGGTCCGAGCAGGCCGCACGCTTCTATGCCGAAGAGGCGCTCGAAGCCGGCACCGCTTTCATCAACTGCATGCCCGTTTTCATCGCCACCAACGAGGACTGGGCGCAGCGCTTCACGAAGCGCGGCGTCCCGATCATCGGCGACGACATCAAGAGCCAGCTGGGCGCCACGATCAGCCACCGCGTGCTGTCCAAGCTCTTCGAGGACCGCGGCGTGATCATCGACCACACTTACCAGCTGAACTTCGGCGGGAACATGGACTTCAAGAACATGCTCGAGACCGAGCGTCTTCAGTCCAAGAAGATCTCCAAGACGCAGTCGGTCACCTCGCAGATCACCGGCGGGATCGATGCCGACGACATCCATATCGGACCGTCGGACCACGTGCCTTGGTTGAAAGACCGCAAGTGGGCCTACATCCGTATCGAAGGTCGCGAGTTCGGCGACGTTCCGATCTCGATGGAGCTGAAGCTCGAGGTCTGGGACTCCCCCAACTCTGCGGGCGTCGTGATCGACGCGATCCGCTGCGCGAAGCTCGCCGTGGACCGCGGCATCGGGGGTCCCCTGCCGGCATCCAGCGCCTACTTCATGAAGTCTCCACCGGTGCAGTACTCGGATGCGGAGGCTCACGACCTGGTCGAAGCCTTCATCGCCGAGACCCCGGTTCCGGCGAGCGGCAACGGGCATCGCAACAACGGCAACTCCGTGTCGATCGACCTCGGCTCCAGCGTCACCTCGCAGTAAAGAGCGTTCCCCGCTTCGGGGCATAGTGACGCGATGAAGGTTCGAGCGAGGCGTCACGTTCTGCGAGAGATGCTCGCCGAGCGCGACCTCAGGCTCCTTCTCGGTGCGCAGTTCCTGGCGCAGGCGGCCGACGGTCTCGCGCAGGCGGTCTTCGCAAACGTCTTGGTACTGGAGCCTCTGAGCGCCGGGACCCCGGCTCGGATCCTCGTCTTGTTCGCGGTGACCCTTCTTCCCTACTCGCTGCTGTCGCCGTTCATGGGAGTGTTGGTCGATCGCTGGTCGCGGCGCAACGTGCTGTTCTGGACGAACGTCGCACGCGGGTTGATGCTCCTGTCGCTGTTCGTGTGGAACCGCGCTCTTCCGGGCAACACCGGCCTCTACGCAGCGACCCTGTTCCTGCTCGGGATGGGCCGGTTGTTCCTCACCACCAAGGGCGCCGTGCTACCGGTGCTGTTGCACGAGCATCATCTGTTGCAGGGCAACTCCTTGTCCGGAGGCGGCGGCATGGTGGCGGCGCTTGCCGGAGGCGTCCTCGGGATCGGCGTGATCGTGGTGATCCCGTTCGAAGCCGCCTTCGCGATCGCCGGCGCGACCTACCTGCTGGCCTCGCTGGCATCCCACGCCATCTCTACCCCCCTCGGACACGGTGCGAGAACGGACGAAGCGTTCCTGAAGGACGTTGCCGCGGTCGGCCGGGAGTTGGTCGAGGGCGTCCGCGTGATCTGGCAGCGTGTCCACGCCCGGCTCCCGCTGATCTCTATCTTCCTGCTGCGATCGCTCGCGATGTTCGTGGCGATCTCGGCCATCTTGATCATCAAGAACGAATTCGGTGAAGGCGAGCGCATCGGGAAGCTCTCCTCCAGCGCGTTCGCACTCGGCGGCGCCGGCGTAGGGGCGTTCGTGGGAGCGCTCACCGCACCGCTGGCCGGACGCAGGCTCCATCGCGGAGGCCTGATCCTGTTCGGATTCGCCGTCTCGAGTGCCGGGATCGTTGCACTCGGCGGCGTGCTCGACATCTACGCGGTGGTGGCGCTCACCTTCCTCGGCGGCTACGGGGGGTTCGTATCCAAGGTGGCAACCGACGCCTCGGTCCAGGAGGCCCTGCCCGACGACTACCGGGGCCGTGCCTTCGCGCTCTACGACATCCTCTACAACCTGGCGAGTGTGGTCGCGGGTCTGTTCATGGTGCTCCTCTACAACCCGCTGCATCCCGAACGTCTCAGGCCCCTGCTCGTGGGGGCCGGAGTCGTGGGGCTGATCCTCACCGCGTTCCTCTCGAGATCGTTCAAGAGTCACGGCATCCCCGTGGCGCGGCGCGACGACCTAGCCGCCCCCGGCGTCACCTGAGACCGGCAGGGTCCCGAATCGCTCTTCCGATCGTTCTTTGCTACCGGAGTGTTGTAGAGCAGCGTTGCGGTTGCGAAGAACGCGGTTGCCCCACGCTCCGACCGCTCAGCGGTGCAGCTGGCCCCGGATCGCGCCGGCCGGGAACTCGTCGTTATGGATGTTCACGTAGTAAGCCCGCGGCGAGTTTCTGATCGCTCGAAGCAGAGCCTTGTCGACCCCTCGGATGCATCCGCCGGCGCTGGTTAGCGTGTCGGGCAGGTCCTGATCCGTTCCGACCTGCTCGTCGCCGGTCATGAACAGCGGGATCACGATCGGCCCGGCGACGTCGGATCTGCCTTCGTGGATGTGAGCCATCGACGGCGGCTGGATCCGCCGCCAGGCCAGCTTGAAGCATGCTCGCTGTCTGCGGACGTTGATCCTGACCGTCGCAGAGCCCCTGCCGTTGGGGTCACCGACCCCCATCTCACCGGTGGATGAGACCTCCTTGGCGCCGTTCAAGCCCGCCTTCAGCGTCGTCGTCCGGGCCGAGACCGCGAGGGCGGCGGCCACCACCGCGACCGCTCCCAGCACCGCCGAAATGACCAGCACCCGTCTGTTCATGAGTCCTCCCTCCGACCTGCCGCCGATACGTAACACAGGTACTACGGATCAAGGGCCCGTCGGGATTCACCCTCATCGATACCCTCGCAGGATGAGTGTGCGCGAGGGGGCCACGCGCTGGGATCCCAATATCTGGGCGCAAGTGATGCGAACGTGCGGGGCCGGTGCCGACGTGCGGCTCGACCCGGTCGCGAAGTGGCTGGTCGTCTCGCGCGCCTGCGTCCAGCCGATGACGCTCACGGCCGCCGCCATCGCCGGAGCCATCGCCGTCGAGCACCCCGACTTCCAGGGCGGTTTGTTCGCCCTCGCCGTGCTGGGGATCGTGCTGGCGCACGCGGCCAACAACATGATCAACGATTTCTTCGACCTGTCCGAGGGTCAGGACACTATGGACTATCCGCGCTCGCTCTATGCACCTCACCCCGTGAGCGCCGGCTTGGTCACCAGACGTGGGCTCGGTCGCGCGATCCTCCTGACGAATCTCGCAGACGCGGCCATCATGCTGATCCTGTTCACTCGGCGCGAATGGCCCGTCGTTGCGTTCGCCGTTGCGGGGCTGCTGATCAGCGTCTTCTACGTCGCACCGCCGCTGCGCTTCAAGTCCCGAGGCCTCGGAGAGCCGAGCGTGTTCCTCATCTGGGGACCCTTGATGGTGGGAGGGACCTACTACTCCGCGACCGGATCCCTTCCGGCCGAGGTGCTGTGGGTATCCGTCCCTTATGCCTTGTTGGTCACCACGGTCCTGTTCGGCAAGCACATCGACAAGGCACCGTGGGATGCGCCGGAGGGGATGAACACCTTGCCGGTGATCCTCGGCGAGGGGGCCGCACGCAAGACCACCGTCGCGCTGATGGTCGCGTTCTACCTGACGATCGGTTCTCTAGTGACCGCCGGCGTGCTCACGAGCTTCGCGCTGCTCGTAGCCGCGGCGCTTCCGGTCCTACGCCGCGCGGTCGCCACTTACCGCCGCCCCAAGCCGGCGGAACCTCCCGAGCGCTACCCGCTCTGGCCCCTGTGGTTCGGGCCCTGGGCCTTCCTGCACGCCCGCCGCGCGGGAGCACTGTTCGTGGCCGGGCTCATGCTGGGCGCCCTCACCTAGCGCAGCTTCGTTCCGGCTCGGGCTCTACGGCACGTCAGCGGTTGCGGCGGATCGGGGAGATCGCCTTCATGCAACGGTGGCCCTCCTCCGGAGTGAAGCGCGGTGCGACGGCCCGGTACCTGCCGCGGCGGTCGCGGATCTTCTTGCGGTAGGCGCCGTCGGCGTTCGTTCTCGTTCGGGCGACGACCTTCCAGCGACCCCCGCCTCTCCTCTGGATCTTCACCGCGACATCCCTGAAGCAGGCCGCATAGTCGCCCTCCGCGCCGACTCTGCCCTGCGCGACCAGAGCTCGACGCAACGCCAGGGTGACCGAGCGATCGTGGTCGACGGGGTCCGGGCCCGGCTCGGCAGCTCCGCCGGCGTTGTTGGTAGGACTCGGAGCCGAATCTGCGAAGTCGGCCGCGCTGTCGTTGGTGTCGTCGCCTGGATCGAGCCTCTGCGCATCGCTACCCCCGGTGGTTACGCGCTCCATCGACCGACCCGGCAGAAGACCTAACGCCGGGCTGAACGGGTTCCCGGTGGCCGCATCGTCACCCGAGTAATTGCCCCAACTGGCGCAGTCGATGGGGCCACCGTCGGCGGAGCGGAAACAGACGGAACCTCCTCCAGGGTTCAACGCCGGGGTCATGGGGAAATCGGCGTCCACCCCGAACTCGGTCTCCGCCTGTGGGGTGGCCAGCAGAACGAAAGCCTGATCCGCGCCGTTCGCGACCGGCCCGGTGAACGTGAACACCGCGACCTCGGTTCCGGAGGCGTCGAAGACGGCGACCTGATGACCGGTCAAGAACCTCTGATCCGAGGCATACATCTGTAGCTCGATGAACTGCGCCGTCGGCGCGATCGAGGTTCCGGCCCCGACCTCGGTCACCATGACCAGGTGGAACAACGCCTGAGCGGGTCCGGCCGGCGCGACGACATGAGCACAGATCAAGCCGGCTACGACCGCGGCCCGCGCCAGAGCGCGAACCTTCACGTCATCTCCTGACGCGCACGCGTCCACACATCCCGCTGCACACACCGTCCGAGAGACTCGAGTGCCCTGCGATCAGACAGCGGAACTTGTACGTACCTCTTCTTCTGAACTTCTTGGCCGTCCTCTCGCCCGGAGACAGCGTCGTCGCCTTGCTCCATCCACGTCCATATGCGTGAACCGTGTGGGTGCAGCTCGCGCGGTTCTTCCAGACGATGCGATCCCCTCTCGAGATCCTCCGTACCGTCGGGTCGAAGCGCGGGTTGTCTGTACAACCCACAGCTCTGAAACGAGACGTGTCCCCCAGGGACGCGGGCGCGAGCCCCACCACCAACACCACGCCCATCGAGACCGCGACAGCCGCGCGTCGCATCGTCATGTCCCCCCCTTGGTTGCTCCGTCGAGTCTCAGGTAATACGCACGATCGCGGCCATCGGATTGCCCGGATCGGGTGGAGAGCT
>Ga0299913_10004835_pt1 | contig 11388 bp, 13 predicted proteins | sample RVTome_9_FD_201360 | JGI IMG/M metagenome (GOLD analysis project Ga0299913, IMG submission 201360) | Soil microbial communities from uranium-contaminated site in the Upper Colorado River Basin, Wyoming, United States - RVT155D38 (version 2) ... | reverse complement strand
CCCTTCTACATCCGCCAGCAGCACGGCCATGCGGAACTGCTCGGGCAGCTCCTCCAGAGCCTGCTTCACCTCGTCGTCGGTGTAGATGTCAAGCAGCTCGTCTTCGGCGCTCCGGCCGGCCGCGGCGGCCTCGAGACCACCCAATCGCCGGTAGAGATACAGGTCCTCGACCTCATCGAGGTCGGACTCCGTCGGCCGTCGCTTCCTCGAGCGGTACGTGTTGATGAACGTGTTGGTGAGGATGCGGTAGAGCCAGGCCTTGAGGTTGGTGCCTTCCTCGAAGCCCCCGAAGCCGCGGTACGCCTTGAGGTACGTCTCCTGAACGAGATCTTCCGCGTCGGCGGCGTTTCGCGTCATGCGCATGGCCGCGGCGTAGAGCGAATCCATGAACGGAGTCGCTTGCTCGGCGAACGTCGCCTGGTCGGCCATCGACGACACGCTAGTTCCAGGGTGTGACAACCCCGAAGGTGGGTAGGTTGGCGCGGTGGCCGAATTCCTGACAGACATCAAGACCCTCCGAGAGCGGGCACGGCAGAAGATCGAGGAAGGCCCGATCACCGCGGCCTACGGCGCCGACCGTGACCGCGTGATCGAGGTGCTCAACGAGGCGCTCGCGACCGAAATCGTCTGCGTCCTGCGCTACAAGCGCCACTACTTCACGTCGCGCGGCATCCACTCACAAGCCGTCGCCGCCGAGTTCCTGCAGCACGCGAACGACGAACAAGGTCACGCCGACGAGATCGCGCTACGCATCACGCAACTCCAGGGATCACCCAACTTCGATCCCGACGGCCTCACCACCCGCAGCCACGCGGAGTACGACGATAGCGAGACGATCCGCGAGATGCTCCAAGAGGACCTGGTCGCCGAGCGCGTGGCGATCGAGTCGTACAGCGAGATCATCCGCTGGCTCGGCGACGACGACGTGACGACCCGCCGGATGCTCGAGACGATCCTCGCGGTGGAGGAGGAGCACGCCGACGACCTCCTCAACCTCCTCGACAACACCGAGTAATCGCGAACTCGGGGTGGCAAGCGGGGCTATGGCGCCGATATCCACCCCAAGTTCGATGGGGGGCTAGGCGCCGCCGGCGGCCACCCTTTTCCAACACATCGACAAACGGTGTTTCAGGTTGTCTCATACATTTTCAGTCTTTGTCAACCCCTCACTTCGACTGGAGCGTCGTGCGGGTGAACTCGACGACGGCTTCGAGCTCGGCCTCGCTCAGCCGGTTCGCGAAGGCAGGCATGCCGGGCGCTCCAGCCTTCACGAAGCTGATCTCGCTCGCGGCGTCCTCGAACGCGTCGAGGACCGCGCCGTCGCGCAGCTCCGGCCCGATCCCACCGCCACCGTCGCGGCCATGGCAGCCGGCGCAGTTCGCGCTGAAGACCTGCGCGCCGTCGACCGCAACGGAGACCGCCGTGTTCTGACCACTCGGCGGCGACGTCGGCGGCGGCAGCGCCGTGAGGTTCTTCGTGGGCTGCATCACCACCAGCATCACGACCATGAGCACGAAGCTGGCGGCGGCGACGACCTGCACGGCACCGACAAGCCGTTTGAGAGGACTAGCCACGGCTAGTCCTTTCCATGAGCGCAGTACCGAGAGCCGGTGCGGAGCGCCGGCTCTGGTTCAGAGGGAGCGCTGGCCGCGCGACGATCCGGCATCGACCTGCGCGACCGCTGAACATCAGAAGCCCGGGAATTCCCGGTTCTGGAAGAACCACAGCGAGCTCGTCGTCCACAGCACGACGAGCAGCGTGAACGTGGTGCTGCCGATCACGGGCAGCACCCAGCCGGGCAGCCGCTTGGTGCGAACGGCAAGGACCTTCGACGCGAACACTCCGTAGAAGACGCAACCGGCGAGTGAGTGCACGTAGCGCCGGGTCTGCGACGAGGTCGACTCGAACCCGAACGACCACAGGCAGTGAAACGCCACCGGGAGGCTCAGCAGGAAGGCGAGCGTGCCGAACAGCCGGTGGGCGTCACCCAGCCACGCCGGAAACGTCTTCGGGATCTTGACCCTGCCGTAGATCCGCAGCGCGGTGAGCACCTGAAGGACCGCGAACCCCAGCGACGCCGTGGTGAGCCACACCTTCATGCCAACGGTGTTCGAGAAGAACAGGGCGATCGTGGTCTCGCCCGTCGGGTCGTGGACAGCGGCATAGACCCCGAAGAGCAGCGAGACGAGGGCGCCGACCAGCAGGATGATCAGCAGGCTGGCGGCCGTGGCCGTGGCCGTAGCAGGAGCCGGCGCCGCCGGAGCGGCCGAGGACGCGTCGTCCGCGCTCACGCGCATTGCTTACCTCAGCGGAGCCGATTCGTCGATGGCCAGATCAGGCCAGCGTGATCAGTCGATCGGGAGGCGCTCCATGAGCTCGGCCTTGGCTTCCTCGAAGTCCTCGAGGGTGATCGTGCCGGCCTCGAGGCGGCGGGTGATCGCTTCCACCTGCTGCATCAGCTCGGCGGCAGTGAGGGTGCCTTCACCCTCGGGCAGCGAGATGTCGGGCTCGGACTCGACAGCGTTCTCCGCAGCCTTCTCCTGCCGGCGCTCGCGCTTGGCGGCCTGCTTCGCCTTCTTGGCGCGATCGCGCTGGAGCTTGTCAAACGTCGTTCGCTGCGCACCCATGGAGACCTACCTTAGGAAATCGCGCCTCAAAAGAGCGAGACGGCCGGCCAGCCTACGGCCGAAAAGCCCGATTGCGGCTGCGTTCCCGGGCCCTTCGACCTATTCAGGGTTCGGCGCCGATGTCCCGATACCACGGCTATGGGCGAACTCGTCATCCTCTTCTCGTTCCTCGCAGCCGTGGCGACGCTGGCCGTCGCCCGGGTTGTCCGACTTCGGGAGCGGCGGGAAGCTCGAACCCGGGCATGGATCGAATTCCTGCAAGAAGATCTGTCGGCGTCTCTAAATCACTGACCGCGGTGCCGACCAAGTAGGAGTGAGCGCTCCACGCAACTCGCGGTCGGTACTTCGCCTGTTCGCGAGGCACGCGGCGGTGAGTCTCGTTCCCGTCCTGCTTCTCGGCGTCGTCCTGGCGCTCACCTACCGATCCGAAGCGAAGAATCGCGGCCTCGCCGAGGGCAAGTCGATGGCACAGATGCTGGCCAGGAGCGCGGTCGAGCCGTTGCTCGGCGACGAGCCCCTGAGCGACGGAATCGGAGCGGCCGACGAAGCCCACCTCTACCGCCGGGCCCTCCTGCTGACCGATGAGAACCTCATCCTCCGGCTTCGGCTACGCGACCTGGACGGCAGGGTCGTGTACTCACAGGACGGCTCGGGCCTCAACGACGCGCCGGATCACCATGCCGTCGAGGCCGCAAGCGGTCACACGATTGCAGAGCTCACCCGTCTGAACACGGACGCCAACGACTCCGGTGACGCGGGTGTTGCCGCAGTCGAGGTCTACGAGCCGATCCACAACTCGGTGCGGGCGCCCATCGGCGTGCTGGAGGTGTACCTCCCGTACGACGCGATCGATGCCGACATCAGCGCGGCGACCTCGAACCTGTATCGCAATCTCGTGATCGGGTTGCTCGTGCTCTATGTCGCGCTGTTCCTCATCTCGCTGAGCGTCAGCCGCGGCCTGCGCCGGCAGGTGGGGATCAACGCGTACCTGGCCGAGCACGACACACTGACGGGCCTTCCGAATCGCACGCTGTTCCACCGACGAGCCGCCGCCGCCCTGCGCGACGCCGCGGAGAACCGTGAACCGGTCACGATTGCGATCGTCGACCTCGACCGGTTCAAAGAGGTCAACGACACCCTCGGGCATCACAACGGTGATCACGTGCTCGCCGAGCTGGCTCGTCGCCTGGCCATGCAGGCGCGACCCAGCGACACGATCGCTCGGCTCGGTGGCGACGAGTTCGGCGTGATCCTCCGCAACGTTGAGGATCCGAGCGAGGAGCTGGCCGCTCTGCGAGCCTCGATCGACCGCGAGGTCGAGGTGAGCGGGCTGCCGTTGTCGCTCGAAGCCAGCATCGGCTACGTCGTCGCACCCTTCGACGGCAGCGAAGTCGACGAGCTCTTGCAGCACGCCGACGTCGCGATGTACATGGCGAAGTCGAAGCACCTGGGCATCGTGCGCTACGACCCCGATCACGATCACTATGACGCGACCAAGCTCGAGCTCGTTGCTCAGCTGCGGCACGCGATCGACGACGGGCAGCTCGTACTGCACTACCAACCGAAGCTGTCGCTGACCGACGGGCGGGTCGACGAGATCGAAGCGCTGGTTCGGTGGCAGCACCCCACGCACGGCCTGCTGTACCCGGAGAGCTTCCTTCCACTCGCGGAGCAGACCGACCTCATCGACAAGCTCACCGACTGGGTGCTCGCCCGCGCGCTGGTGGAGACGCAGCAGCTGCGAGCCGGCGACACGCCACTCGCGGTCGCGGTCAACGTCTCGGCCCGCAACCTCTCGGGCCCGGACTTCGCCGACGAGATCATCGGCACGTTGCGCCGCCTCGACGTCGCGCCGGAACGGCTCATCATCGAGATCACCGAAACCGCGCTGCTCACGGACCCGGACCGGGCCGCAGCCGCGCTGGCGCGGCTGAGTGAGTTCGGCGTGCGCATCAGCCTCGACGACTTCGGAAGCGGGCAGACCTCGCTCGGTTACCTCTCGGCCTTGACCATCCACGAGCTCAAGATCGACAAGACCTTCGTGACGGACATGCTCGTGAACCCCGCGCACGCGGCCATCGTCCGCTCGATCGTCGACCTGGGTCACAACCTCTCGCTGTCCGTCGTCGGCGAGGGCGTCGAGACCTCGGAGACGATGGCCATGCTGCAACGGTCGGGGTGCGACGTTGCTCAGGGCTTCGTGCTGGCTCGACCGATGCCGGCCCGCGACTTGCCGCACTGGTTCATGTCGCGAACGGAGCGAGCGGCGGTACTGACTCCCTAAGGTCTCCCTTCAGTGGGGATCCCGATCGAGGTCGACGAGCTGACTCCCGGCTGGTTCAGCGAGGTGCTCGGGGCCGACGTGCAGGCGGTCGAGGTGGTCGATTCACATTCGGGCACGACCGGCCGCGCCAAGGTCTCCATCACCTCGACAGGCGACGTTCCCGACACGCTCTTCTGCAAGCTGGCGCCGTTCCATCCGAAACAGCGCGCCTTCCTCGACTTCACGGGCATCGGCGTGATGGAAGCTCGCTTCTACGCCGACCTGAGTGCGGAGGTACCGGTGCGGCTTCCGCGCTGCTGGCACGCGGCCACCGACAGCCATGCGTACGTCATGGTGCTGGAGGATCTCGTCGCGTCGGGCTGCAGCTTCGACTCCGATCCGGCATCGACGGTCGAGGAGCTCGCCCACCTGCACGCCGCCTACTGGGAGAGCCCACGGTTCGACGATGACCTGTCGTGGATACCGGACCGCGCCGGCTTCGGCGCGGGTGGCGGCAAGACACCCGAGGCGGCAGCCGCTGCGGGACACTTCATCCACATCGCGCTCGACCAGTTCGCGCACGAGATGCCGCCGGTGTTCCGGGCGGTCGGCGAGCTCTACGCATCACGAACGGCCGACATCCTCGATCTCTGGGACGAGGGCGAGCGCACGCTGATCCACGGCGACCCCCACCGCGGAAACCTCTTCAGCGACAACGGCCGGACGGGCTTCTTCGACTGGGCGATGTTCAGCCATTCACCCGGCATGCGCGATGTCGCCTACCACCTGACCAACTCGCTTCCCACCGACGAACGCCGTGCCATCGAGGGCGAGCTGCTCTCGAAGTACCGCCACACGCTCGCGACTCACGGCGTGACGTTGGACCCTGCGCACGCGGCGCAGCAGTACCGACTCTTCACCGTGTTCTCCTGGGTGTCGTTCACGTCGACGGCGGCGGTGGGCAGCCGGTGGCAGCCCTCGGACAAGGCGATCGAAGCGATGGAACGCGCCACCCGGGCGGTCGAGGACTGCGACTCCGTCGGTCTGCTGCAAGAGTTGCTCGGATGAAGGTTCACGTCATGACGGGCGCCTCGCGCCTGCCCGAGTTCCAGCAGTTCGCGCGGCGCAGCGCGGACGCCGGTTTTCCCGGGATGGTCATCACCGAGAGCGGGCGCACGGCGTATCTCGCGTGCACGGCCGCCGCGCTGTGCGGCGCCGAACTCGACATCGCAACCGGTGTGGCGGTCGCGTTCCCGCGCAGTCCGATGGTGACGGCGTCAGTGGCGTGGGAGCTCGCGGACGCGACGGGCGGACGGTTCCGGCTCGGCATCGGCCCGCAGGTCCGGGCCCACATCGAGCGGCGCTATTCGTCGGAGTTCGATCCTCCCGGGCCGCGCATGCGCGAGTACGTCCAGGCGTTGCGGGCGATCTTCCGCGCGTTCCGCGGCGAGGAGCCGCTGTCGTTCGAGGGCACGTACTACAAGTTCTCGCTGCTTCCGCCGATGTGGTCACCGGGCAAGCTGCGCTGTCCCGATCCGCCGATCGATGTGGCCGCGGTGAACCCGTGGATGCTGCGCATGACCGGCGAGCACGCGGATGGCGTGCACGTGCATCCGCTGAACACGCCGACGTACTACCGCGAGACGTTGTTGCCGAACCTCGCGGCATCCGGACGAGATCTGTCGTCGTTCGCGGTGTACGTGCCGCTGTTCACCGCGGTCGGCGACACCGATGAGGAGCGATCGAGGTGGCGGGAGGCGATCCGGTCGATGATCGGCTTCTACGGCTCGACGCCCAACTACGCGTTCATCTTCGATCAGCTCGGATTCGAGGGGACGACCGACAAGCTGCGCGCCGCACAGAAGGTGGGCGACATGGCCGGCATGACCGCGGTCATCCCCGACGACCTCCTCGCCCACTTCGTCGTCGAGGGCACGTGGGACGAGCTGCCGCATCGCATCGCCGATCGGTGCGAGCCGCTGAAAGTCCACGACGTGCAGCCCGTCCTCTACCTCGCGGGGATGAGCGCGCAGACCGACGATGGCACGTTCGAGCGCTTCGGCGACGTGGCCCGCCGCGCCGCGGATCTCTAGCCTTCGCTCCATGGACGTGTACGCGGAGATCGCCGCCGCCCGCCGGGAGCTCGCGGACTACCTCGACACGCTGGACGACCAGGCGTGGGAGACGCAGAGCCTGTGCAGCAAGTGGACGGTGCGCGACGTCGCGGCGCACCTCTCGATGCCGCTGACGACGTCCCTGCCGACGGTGATGCTCGCGACCGCACGCACCTTCAGCTTCGACAAGGCCAACGACAAGCTCTCGAGAGAGCGGGCAGCCAAGCTCTCGCCGAAGGAGCTCGCCGCCGCGTTGCGAGACAACGCGGAGCACCGCTTCAAGCCGCCGTTCCTCGGGCCGGAAGCACCGCTCACCGACATCACAGTGCACGGGTCCGACATCCGCCGGCCGCTCGGCGCCACCGTCCCGGTCCCGAAGGAACGGGCGACGGCGGTGCTCGACTTCCTCATGAAGGCACCACAGGGGTTCGTGAGCAAGAAGCGGCTCGCCGGCCTGCGCTTCGAGGCCACCGACATCGAGTGGTCGCACGGCGAGGGCCAGCTCGTGCGCGGCCCGGCCGAGGCCTTGATCATGGCGATCACCGGCAGGACCGCTGCGCTCGACGACCTCGAGGGCGATGGCGTCGCTACGTTGCGCGCACGAACCTGATCAGGCCGTCGGCGATGCCCGCCGCGATCTGCTGACGAAACGACGGATCCTGGAGAAGCGCAGCATCGGTCGCGTTGCGCAGGTTGCCGGTTTCGATGAAGACCTTCGGAACGGTCGACAGGTTGAGCCCGCCGAGATCATCGCGGGCGTCGACGCCGTCGCTCCCGAGGTAGTTCGAGAACGGCAGGCCTGTCGCGGCGCTGAAGGTGTCGCGCACCGCGAGCGCGAGCTGCCGGCTCGGCTCGATGATGTTGTCGTTGTATCCGGCCACGACGAGCGGCCTGATCACGTGGAAGCCACGACCGTCCGCTGGGCCGCCGTCCGCGTGGATGGAGATCGCAGCGTCGGCGTGGGCTTCGTTGCCGATCGCCGCCCTTCGGCTGATGCACGGGCCCCAGGGCGTCGACGTGTCGCGGGTGAAGACCACCGTGATACCGGCATCGCGCAGCAAGCCTGCGACGCGGCTGGCGACGTCAGTGGTGAATTCCGCTTCGGTGTAGCCGCCATCGGTCGCCGTACCGGTCGTGTCGCACGCCTTCGTGCCGTTGCCGATGTCGACCTGTTGGTTGATCTCGGACGGATGACGCCCGTTGGCTTCGTTGTGGCCGGGGTCGAGAACGACGACGGTCCCGGAGAGCTCGGGCAGCGGCGTCGTGACCACCGGCGCGGTCGTGGTCGTCGGCGCCGTTGTCGAGGTCGTTGCCGTGGTCGGGGCGATCGACGTGGTCGAGCTACTCGTGGCGGGCTGCGACGTGACCGCTGGCGCAGCCTTCGGCTGATCGCGACCACAGCCGGCCATGACGAGGAAGACCACCACGGCGAGCGGGCCCGCGTGCCTCATGACAGGGCGTAGCCGGCACACAGGACGGCAACGTTGGTTGCGGGCGTGATGACGGTCGCGTCCCCGCGCCCGGGCCGCTCGGTCGTCGAGAGGTATCCAACGTCCGCGGACCACGGGTGCAGCGTGTCACCGGTGACGCGGGCCGGGCCGTCATCGGTGACCACGAAGACGCCGTCGGGCAGTTCGCGCCAGGACATCGTGTGCAATCGCTTCTGCCGGCGTGCCGAACTTCCGTCGAGCCGGTCACGGTGGAGACGGGCGTCGATGTCGTCCGCTCCCTTCGTCCCGAGCGCCTCGCAGTACCGCAGGTAGTCGGCCCGCCGGCACAGCGCACAGGGTCGGTGGCCGGCGGCGAAGGCCACCGCTTCGTCGTGGAAGAACAGCGCGGTCCACCGCCCCGGCTCCCACTTCGGCGCCACCCACCCGCGGAACTCGAGCACGCAGGTGATCCACCGGTTCCCGTTCCAGGGCCGGACGATGTCCTCGTCCCGGTGCAGGCAGCCGCGGTTCCCCATCCAGTCGCACCGCAGCGGCGACGCGACGATGTCGCCGTACGGCGTGACCCGGTTCCGGTGAGGCATCCTGTCTCCGGGAGGTGGACATGTTCGACGTCGACGATTTCATCACGGAGTGCCGGCAGGCACTCGAGGAAAACGAGCCACGCAAGGCGATTCGTGAGGTGCTGACCCGGGCCGTGTCCGACTCGTCGGCGGTCGCCGACCGGCTCGAGCACCACCACGCCGGCATCACGTTGCTCCACAACACCGACGACCTCACGATCCTCAACGTCGTGTGGGGACCGGGGATGAAGTTGCCCGCCCATGATCACCGCATGTGGGCGTCGATCGGCATCTACGCCGGACAGGAGAACAACGGGTTCTTCCGACGCGACGGCCGAACGATCGTCGATTCAGGCGGGAAGGAGCTTCGCGAGCGCGACGTGTTGCTTCTCGGCGATGACGCCATCCACTCCGTCACCAACCCGTTGCGCTCGTACACGGGCGCGATCCATGTGTACGGCGGAAACTTCGTGACGCAGCCCCGCAGCACGTGGGATCCGGACACCAGGCTCGAGGAGCCGTACGACTACGAGAAGATCCTGAAGACCTTCGAGGAGTCGAACGCCGCGGCGTCGGCCTCCGACTAGCACGTCTCGTGATCTCGCTTCCGCGTCTGCGGCAGGTCGCGCTGGTCGCCGCCGATCTCGACGGTGCGTGCGCCCGCATCGAGGACGAGCTCGGTCTGCACGACCCGTTCCGCGATCCCGGCGTCGCGGAGTTCGGGCTGACGAACGCGGTGTACGAGCTCGGCGACACGTTCCTGGAGGTGGTGTCGCCGGTGGTCGAAGGCACCACCGCCGGCCGCTACCTCGAGCGCCGCGGCGGCGACGCCGGTTACATGGCCATCTTCCAAGTGGCCGACACGGAGCGGACACGCCGGCGGGCGGCCGCGCTCGGGCTGCGCGTCGTGTGGCAGGCCGATCTGCCCGACATCTCGGGGACGCACCTGCACCCACGCGACGCGGGCGGCGCGATCGTCTCGTTCGACACCCCTGCGGTGCCGGCGTCCTGGCGCTGGGGCGGCCCGCGGTGGATCGACGGCATGCCCGTCGACGCTCATGCCTCGCCGCACCTCGCCGGATTGGTCGTCCGGGTGGTCGACGCCGATGCCGCGGCGCGCGCGTGGGCCGGGATCCTCGATGCGTCGCTCGCCGAGCACCGCATCCAGTTCGAGGTGGTGGAGGACGCGAGCGACGAGGGCATCGCCGTGGTGGAGGTCGCCGACCTCGGCCAGGAGACCACGATCTGCGGCGTCACGTTCCGTCCCACGCTCTCCTAGGCTCCACCTCACGAATGACGACGGATCAGCGAAGGAGCACCGCATGAAGTTCGTGCAGATCATCGAGTTCAAGACGAAGGACATCGACGCCTTCACCAAGCTGGTCGACGAGTTCGTCGAGCAAACGGAAGGCGTCCGCACGGCGACCCGAGGGATGACGACGCGCGACCGGGACACGGCCGACACCTACCTCCAGATCGTCGAGTTCCCCTCGTACGAAGCCGCGATGGAGAACTCGAACCGCCCCGAGACGGCCGCCTTCGCCGAGCGCATCCAGAAGGTCTGCGACGGCCCACCGATCTTCCGCAACCTCGACGTGCTGAGCGACGAGGAGATGTAGGGCCTCCAGTCCCGAAGAACTACGCCAAATAGCCCGGTCGGGCTATGGATTCCATCCTTCTTGTCGCGGACGATCTCACGGAGAGTTAGCGGGCAACTACGAAGGGGATTTCCACGTGCGTCGGGGCCGTCGGGTGCTGGGGATCGGGTTGTTGGCAGTGGTGCTGGGGAGCATCGGCGTGGTCGCGGGCGGGACGCCCGCGCAAGCCGAGGACCCCACGTTCCTCGACTGGTCCTCGGTGCTTCCGTCGTTCACCGACACGTACGACCCGACCAGCGAGAACGACTGCGTCGCCGGGAAGCCGAACTGCATCGACAAGACCATCCGCGAGATGCAGAAGCGCTTCAAGCCGCTGGGCGAGTCGTGCTCGCACAACGCGGTGTTCTCGCTCGCATACCTGCGCACCACACAGACCTACAAGTGGGCGCGGGACCAAGAGGGCTTCTTCGTCGACACGCCGTACGTGAACCACGAAGACGCGGTGTTCGCCAAGTACTACTTCGACGCCTGGGACGACTGGGCCGCCGGCCGGCGCGCGGAAGTGCCGCAGGCATGGTTGATCGCGTTCGATGCTGCCAGCGACAAGCAGGTGTCGGGTTCGGGCAGCTTGTTCCTCGGCATGAGCGCGCACGTGAACCGCGATCTGCCTTTCGTGCTCGCCTCCATCGGGCTCACGTTCCCCGACGGCTCCAGTCGCAAGGTCGACCACGACAAGGTGAACCAGTTCCTGAACGCGGTCATCGACCCGCTGCTC
>Ga0299913_10004834_pt1 | contig 11388 bp, 8 predicted proteins | sample RVTome_9_FD_201360 | JGI IMG/M metagenome (GOLD analysis project Ga0299913, IMG submission 201360) | Soil microbial communities from uranium-contaminated site in the Upper Colorado River Basin, Wyoming, United States - RVT155D38 (version 2) ... | reverse complement strand
TGCGTACGAGCTGACGACGCGTAGCAGTAGCAGTACGTGGGACAGGGCTTCAAGCCCTGTCCCGCGGACGGAAAGGTCGCGCCTACTCGCCCGGAGGGTGATAGGTGACGGACTTCTTCGCCGCCTGATCCACTTCGTCCGGCGTGAGGAGCGGCGTCGTCTTCAGCGTGACGGTGCCGCTGGCGTTGACCGCAAACGACAGCGCGGCGGCGCTGACGTTGTCCGGCACGTCGACGATCACCAGCGAATCCGCGTCACCAAAGCTGAAGTAGAACGCCTCGACGCGGCCGCCGAGCGCCTTGACGGACTGTTCGACCACGCTCCGCCGTTTGGACCCGCCATCCTTGAGGAGTCCTTTGACTCCTTCGGCGTTGTAGGACGCCTGCACGAGATATTTCGGCATCGCTGTACCTCCTCGAGGCAACCCGAGCCAGCAGGGCGCCGGCCGCGGGCGGCAGGTCCCACTCGCGGAACGCGCCGCTGTTGTCGATGAACGCACGCTGGCGGCGGTTTCGGCGAAACCGCCCTACCAGCGATCGAGCTGATTGACGCCGGCTTCGGCGAAACCGCCTACCAGCGATCGAGTCTCTACGACGCCTGCGGCTCGGCGGTCTTCTTCCGTCCGCGTGTGCCGCCGGCGCGTTTCGTGGCCGTCTTGCGCGCGCGGGGGGCGGCTGCGGTCTTGCGGCTCCGCCGACGCTTCGGCGCGCCGCCGGCCTCCGCGCCGGCATCGGCCTCGCCAGCCGTCTCGCCGGCATCCGCAGCCAGCTCGAGATCCCGCGGCTCCTGCGAGACGAAGCCTTCGTCCGCGGCCGCGGCGACACCCGCGTCGTCGCGAGCGGGGACGTAGGGGAGCGGCTGCTCGCCGTAGACGGGGACTTCATCCGCGACCAGCGCCGGCGCGGCGCCGTCTGCGGGCGCATCCGCCGCCGCGAGCGCCGAGGCCGGCTTGGCCAGCGCCGACCCCGCGAACACGCGCAGGCCGCCCTGGCGGTCGCGCTCGAGACGCACGAGATTCTCGCGCTGGCACGCGCGCAGGAAGTCGACGATGCTCGCGAAGCCGAAGCGGCGCTCGTCGAAGCCCTCGTCGACGTTGCGGAGGTACTGCTTCACCTGCCGCACGTACATCGGCCAGCGCGGCGCCTGCGAGGCGCGCGCGAACAGCCCCTGCGCGTACTCGACGGCCTGCTGCGCCTGGCCCGCGTCGGGCACGGCGGGCGCCGCCGCCGCGGGCGCCGCCGCCTCGTGGCCGTCCGTCGGGGCGTGCGCGGCGGGCGACGGCTGCCGCTCGGTGGGCTGCCGCTCGGCGGGCTGCCGCTCGGCGGGCGCCTCCGCGCCGGCGCCGTTGGTGTCGGCGAGATCCACCAGCAGGCTCCGCCCGGCGTGGCGCAGCGTGACGGTGCCCGTCTGCGCGACCTTCTCGATGAAGTCGCGGAACGTGCTGGCGCCGTACTCGCGCTCGGAGAAGGTCGAGTCGAGCTGGAGCAGCGTGCTCTTCAGCAGCCCGAGCTGCGGCGTGACCTCGCGGTCGACCAGGACCTTCAGCGCGCGCTTGACGAGCGGCAGCGCCCGGGCGATGTCGGCGGAGGCGGCGGCGGCGCTGCGGCGCTCGGAGGATCCGCGCCCGCTGCGCACCAGGTTCTCGTACGCGATGAACTCGTGGCAGTTGCGCTGCATCACGAGGCTCGTGAACTGGCGTCCGCCGACGACGAACACCTTCTTGTCGTACTGCTTCAGCTTCTCGACCAGCGTGATGAAGTCGCTGTCGCCGCCGACGATGACGAAGGCGTTGATGTGGTGGTGCGTGAACGCCATCTCGAGCGCATCGAGCGCCAGGTTGATGTCGGCGCCGTTCTTGTCGCCGCCCGGCGTGAGGTTGCGCTGCACGAGGCGGATCGCGTGCTGCGAGAGCAGGCGCCCGTGCTCGCCGGCGCGCTTCCAGTCGCCGTAGGCGACCTTGGTCACGACCTCGCCGCGCTCCTTGATGGCCTCGAGGATGACGCTGATGTCGAATGTCTGGCTGAGTGTGGTCTTGACGCCGATCTCGATGTTGTCGAAGTCGACGAATACGGCAATCTTCAGGCGTGGATCTGTCAAAGTACCCTTCGGAATTCTGGGATGAGAGGCGCGTCGGCATCCGGCCGAACGCCTGCGACGGGCTGGAAGGCGGCAGGGCTGAAGCCCTGCCCCACGTCAACGGTCTCCACGCCCGATCGCGTCACGCCCCGGAAAAAGACGCGCGTTTCACGCGTCCTGGCAGGAACAGCCTACCTCCAGGCCCCACAGCATCCGGAACCTTTCCGGACCAGTCATGCCCGCCCGGTCTTCCGGGCGCTCTCTGTGAGTCCTGTGGCTAAAGCATAGCAGACGGCGGGGATACCGTCGAGGTCGACGGGAGGCCTCACTCGCCGTTACCCAGCTGCGGGATCTCCGGCGCCTCGTACACCACGCGCGTGAACTGCCCCCGCTGCAGCAGCTCGCGCCCCCTGCCGCCGCGTCCCGTGACCTCGTACTTCGCCGTGCTGATCGTCTGCGCGGCGCCGCGGCTGGTCTCGACCGTCAGCAGGTCGCGATCGCCGGTCGAGGCGACAAACCCGAGCACGCGGTCCTCCTTCGCCTGCAGCTTGATAAGGATGACGCCGCGGCCGGGTCCCGCCAGGTAATTGATCTCCTCGACCGGGCAGAGGACCGCCCGCGCCTGCTGCGTCGCCACGATCATCGTCTCGTCGCCGGTGATCGTCGCGACACCGACGACCTCCGCGCCGTCCGCCGGCCGCGCGTAGCGCCGCCCCGCGCGGGTGCTCGGCTCGACGAAGCCGTCGAGGCCGAAGCGGAGGCTGTAGCCGTCCGACGTCGCCGCCACGGCGTGCGTCGGGGCCGGCTCGCCCTCCTTCGGCGGCACGATCGCCGGCGTCACGCGCGGGTCGAGGCTCACCGCGCCGACGACCTTCTCGCCGTCGCGGAACTTGAACAGGCGCTGGATCGGCTCGCCGTAGCCGGTCGACGCCGGCACGTCGACGATGCGGCAGGAGTAGGCGACGCCGAAGTTGGTGAAGAAGACGGCCGTGGACCGCGTGCTGCCGGGCAGCACCGCCATCACCTGATCTCCCTCGCGCAGCCTCGTCGTCGAGAGGTCGCGCACCTCCTTCTGGCGCTTCACCCACCCGTCGCGCGAGAGGATGACGACGTTGTCCTCTTCGACGATGAAGTCGTCGGCGGAGTACTCGATCTCGTCGGGCGCCGGCTCGAGGCGCGAGCGGCGCGGATCGGTCTTCGGGCTGCCGGCGGTCTGCTGGATCTGCTGGATCTCCTCGCGCACGAGCGTCCAGCGGCTCTCCTCGTTCCGCAGCAGCGATCCGATCTGCCGCGCGCGCCGGCGCTTCTCGGCGAGCTCGTTCGTGATGACGAGCAGCTCGAGGCGCGCGAGGCGGTAGATCTTCAGCTCGAGGATGGCGTCGGTCTGGTCGGCGTCGAGCGCGAAGCGCTTCATGATCTTCGCCGCCGCGTCGGCCTTGCCCTCCGACTTGCGGACGATCCGGAGGACCTCGTCGAGCGCGTCGAAGACCTTCTCGAAGCCTTCCAGGATGTGGATGCGCCGCTCGAGCGACGCGAGCTCGTGCTCCAGACGCGCGGTGACGACGTCCAGGCGGAAGCGGAGGAAGTACCAGAGCATCTGGTGCAGGTCCAGGCGCTCCGGCCGGGCGATGTCCTCCGTCTCGGTCGGGACGAGGCAGGTGAGGTTCACCGGGAAGTTCGTCTGCAGCGGCGTGTGCTTGAAGAGGTACGCCATCACCATCTTCGGGTCCACGTCGCGCTTGATCGTCAGCTCGATGCGGACATCGTCGGTCGACACGTCCCGGATGTCGACCAGCGGCGGCAGCTTGCGGCTGAGGACGATCTCGGCGATGCGCTCGACGAGCGTCGCCTTGTTCACGGCGTACGGGATGCTCGTGATGAAGACGGTCTGCCCGCTGCGCGTCGGCGGCCCTGCCTCCCAGGTGCCGCGGACGCGGATGGCGCCCGATCCCGTCTTGTAGATCTCCTTCAGCTCCTCGGGGCTGTTGAGGATCTGGCCGCCGGTGGGGAAGTCGGGTCCCTTCACCCAGCGGCACAGCTGCGCCGTCGAGAGGTCCGGGTTCTCCGACAGCTTGATGAGCGCGGTGCAGACCTCGTGGAGATTGTGCGGCGGGATGCTGGTCGCCATGCCGACGGCGATGCCGGTGGCGCCGTTGACGAGCAGGTTCGGCACGCGCGAGGGGAGCACCACCGGCTCGGTCTTCGTCCCGTCGTAGTTCGGGCGGAACGCGACGGTGGACTGCTCGATCTCGGTCAGCAGCTCGTCGCTCAGGCGGGCGAGGCGGCACTCGGTATAGCGCATCGCGGCGGCGCTGTCGCCGTCGAGCGAGCCGAAGTTGCCGGAGCCGTCCACCAGCGGGTAGCGCAGCGAGAACGGCTGCGCCATGCGGACGAGCGTCTCGTAGAGCGCGGCGTCCCCGTGCGGGTGGTAGCTGCCCATCACGTCGCCGACGACCTTCGCGCACTTGCGGTGCTTCGCGTCGGCGGTGAGGTTCTGCTGCCACATGGTGTAGAGGATGCGGCGCTGGACGGGCTTCAGGCCGTCGCGGACGTCGGGCAGCGCGCGGGAGGTGATGACCGACAGCGCGTAATTGAGGTAGCGGACCTGCGCGGCCTCGTGCAGCGCGACGAAGGCGTCGCCGCTGCCGCCGCCCGCGCCGCGCGAGCCGCCGCCGGGGGGGCGTCCGCCGGGCGGGGCGTCCGGGACGAAGGACTCGGGGGGGTCGGGGAGGTCGAAGAGAGTGAGATCGGATCCGCTGCGACGTTTGGCCAAATCTGCTACTCCTGCTATCGCGCTTCCCGCGTCGGGCGTTGGGGGCCGTCGGGGTCAGACCGGGGTCAGACTGGGGTCAAACCGGGGTCAGACCGGGGTCAGACCTGATTGCACGGTTCTGCTCAGGATGACGATCGCCCGCTCGCAGAAACCTCCATCGCGCGCCCGGCGCGGAAGCGTGCGCGGGTCCGGTCTGGCGTGGTTGAGAGCCCCGTTTCACGGGCTCAGCGCCCCTTTCGATCAGTTTCTTCACGACTTTTGTTCACTCGCTCCGTCCCCGGTCTGACCCTGGTTTGACCCCGGTTTGACCCCGGTCTGACCCCCTTCAGCGGCGAGCCGTTCCAGGGGCTTGCCGGTGAGGCGCCAGCGGCGCCAGTCGTCGAGACCCTCCGCGCCCAGGCGCGAGTAGAACGCGATCGCCGGCGCGTTCCAGTCGAGGACGCTCCACTCGACGCGGCCCCAGCCGCGATCCACGGCCACTTTCGCGACGTGCGCGATCAGCGCGCGGCCGACGCCGCGCCCGCGGGCGGACTCGCGGACGAAGAGGTCCTCCAGGTACATCCCGGGACGTCCCAGGAACGTCGAGAACACCGGGAAGTACAGCGCGAACCCGACGGGCTCCCCGCGCTCGCGCGCGATCGCGGCCTCGGCCACGGGACGCTCGCCGCAGAGCCACCGCCGCAGGTCGTCCTCCGTCGCGACGACCTGCGAGTCGAGGCGCTCGTAGGCGGCGAGGTCACGGATGAACTGGAGCAGCAGCGGCACGTCGCCGGCGACGGCCGCGTCGATCGTCAGCGGCACCGGACAAGAGAATACGACACCACGGCCGCCGCCGGGCGAGCCGGTAGCCGTCGGCCGGGCACCTGGGATAGCATCGATCCGTTGTTCAGGAGGTGCTCGTGAGGAAGGTCACACTGGCGGTAGCCGTCACCGGTGCGCTCGCAATCGCGGCCGCCGCGGTCCACACGGAGGAGGCAACGGACGTCATGCTGAAGGCCGGAGATGCCGCGCCCGCGTTCTCGCTGCCGGGGACGGACGGCAAGACGCACTCGCTGGCCGGACTGAAAGGCAAGCCCATCGTGATTGCCTGGTTCCCGAAGGCGTTCACGACCGGCTGCACCATCGAGTGCAAGTCGATGCGCGAGGCCGGCGACCGGATCCGGCAGTACGACGTCACGTACTTCGCGGCCAGCGTCGACGATCTCGAGACGAACCGGAAGTTCGCCGAGTCGCTGGAGCTCGACTTCCCGATCCTGAGCGATCCCGGCAAGGACGTCGCGAAGGCCTACGGCGTCGTCACGCCGGAGCGGCAGGTCGCGCACCGCTGGACGTTCTACATCGGTCCCGACGGCAGGGTCCTGGCGGTAGATCGCGAGGTCAAGCCGGCGACGGCGGCCGAGGACATCGCGGCGAAGCTGGAGTCGCTCGGCGTGAAGAAGCGGAGTTAGGCGCTTCGCTCGAGGGCTTCGGTCCTCGGACAGCGCCCGTAGGCCGCCGCCCGGAGGCCGGAGCCGGCACCGTTACTGCCCGATTCTCGCGAAGCTGCAGTCGTTCGGCGGCGGGCCGGGATCCGCGTCGACGGCCTGGAGCACCTTGGCCGCCATGAACTCGTAGCCCGAGTCGTCGGGATGGAAGCCGTCCGACGAGTAGTTGCCCGCCTGGTACGACCGCGCATCGCACAGCAGGTCGATGACATGCGCGCCCTGGCCGGCGAGGGCGTTGGCGGCGCGGCTGAAGCCGACGGAGATCCGCTGCATCCACCGCCGCTCGGTGCTGCTGTACTGCGCGGTGTACGGCAGGCCGGCGAAGTTCGGCAGATTCAGCACGATGATCCGGGGCGAGCCGCCGGCGCGCTCGCGGATCCCGCGGATCAGCGCGGCGTAGTCCGACGCGAACGTCTGGATGCGCGCGTCGATGTAGGCGTTGACGTTGCCGCCGGCCGCGCCGCGATCGATCGCGGTGGCGACGGCGTTGGTGTCGTTGCCGCCCGCGAAGACGGTGACCAGCGTGGCGCCGGACCGCACGAAGGGCATCTGCTGCTGCAGGAAGTTGCCGGGGATCCCGCGCCCGTACTGATTTCCGATCTGCTGGATTTCGGGGCTCAGCACCTGCCCGGGCACCCCGAGATTGCTCATCGTCACCTCCCTGCCGGAGTTGCGCAGCGTCCGTGCGACGATGGCGACGTAGCCGCGTCCGTTGGTGCAGAGCGTGTCGAAGGGCACGCACGGGACAGTGCTGCCGAAGCCGATCGCGTCGCTCGCCCCGATCGCCGTGTACCGCACGCCGTTCGGCACCGGCGACGGACCTGGTCCGCCGTCGTCATCTCCGCTGCTGCCGCAGGCGGCGGCGAGCGGGAGGAGCAGGAGGAGGAGGAGGAGGAGGAGAGAAGACGGGGTTCGCGGTCGGGCCATGCGGAGCGGCAGCGTCATGTGGTCGATCCTGTGATCTGGTTATAAATGATGCAGGGCCAGCAGTTAGCGGCCAGGCACCAGTATCGCAGATGCCAGCGGCGCCGCCGGGGGACGCCAATCCGTCTTTTCGGCCGCTCAGGGGGAGGGAGTCAGACGAGGGACGGAGTGGGGTCAGACCCCATGGGGACGGAGCGGGGTCAGACCGGGGTCAGTCCCCATGATGGATTCCCGACGGGGTCAGACCCCGGTCAGACCCCACACCGTCCCCGGTCTGACCCCAGTCTGACCCCACTCCGTCCCCCGTCCGCCCCCGTCAGAGCATCACCGTGTCTTGCGGCGCGCGGGCGGCCAAGGTGTAGACTAGACGACCTGCCAGTCCTCACGCGGTTTCAACGAACACGTAGCGGCGCGCGACGCCAGGTCTCACCCGAGCCTTACGAGCACTAGAGGATGGGTCTTCTCGACCGTTTCAAGTCGCAGCCCCGGTGGAAGCACCCGGATCCCGGCGTCCGCCTCGCCGGTGTGCAGGAGCTGCCCGAAGAGGATCAGGATCTGCTCGCGGCGATTGCGCGGGAGGATGCGGATCCCCGCGTCCGGCGCGCCGCGGTGAGCAAGCTCGGAAGCGTCGCCGCGCTCGCCGACACCATCCGGCAGGACGCGGATCCGCAGGTGCGCGAGGAAGCGGCGGGTGTGCTGCTCGACATCGCGCTCGGCGCCTACGAAGCGGCGGAGGCGGCGAGCCTGGCGGCGGTCGACGGCCTCACCGGCCTGCCCGCGGCGGACGCCGAGAAGCAGCTCGTGCTCGTCGCGAAGTCGGCGCGCGTCGAGCGCGTCGCGCGCGAGGCGCTCGAACGGCTCGGCGCCGACCCCCGGGCGCTCGGCACCGTCGCGCGCCGCGCGGAGCACGCCGGCATCCGCCTCGCGGCGCTGGCGCGCCTGACCGATTTCGCCGAGATCGCGTCGACCGCCCTGCGATCCGACTACAAGGACGTCGCGCTGGCGGCCGTGGAGCGCGTGGAGGATCCCGCCGCGCTGCGCGCGGCGGCGGCGCGCGCCAAGAGCCCCGCCGCCCAGCGCCGCGCGCGCGCGAAGGTCCGCGTCATCGACGAGCAGGAGGCGGCCGCGGCCGCCGCCGAGGCGAAGCGCCTGGCGGCGATCGAGGCGCGCCGGCAGTCGCAGCGCGATCTGTGCCGGCTCGTCGAGGGGCTCGTCGCGCCGTCCGACTGGGACCTCGCGCGGGCGCGGCTCGCGGAGGCGGAGGCGGGCTGGACGGCGTTCGGCGCGGACGTGGAGCCGGATCTCGCGCGCCGCTTCGGCGAGGCGAGCGCGGCGGCGCACGCGGCGCTCGCCCGGCACGAGGCGGAGCGTGCCGCGCGCGAGCAGGAGGCACGGGCGCGGGCCGAGCAGGCCGCGCGCCGCGCGGCCCTCTGCGCGCGGGTGGAGGCGCTGCCGGCCGACGAGGTGGAGGGCTCGCTCGACGCGATCGAAGCCGAATGGCAGGCGCTGCCGCCGCTCGACGAGCCGCGGCTGATCGCCCGCTTCGAGGCGGCCTGCCGCGGTGCGCGCGACCGCGCGCGCTCGGCCGCGGCGATGGCCGCGGACCTGGAGCAGCTGGGGACGCTCGCGGCGGCGCTCGAGGCGGCGGCCGGCGAGCGCGCCTACCCCGCGTCCGCCGAGGCACGCGCCCGCGTGAAGGAGCTGAAGGAGCAGTGGCGCGCCGTGCCCGAGCCGCTCCGCGGTGACGCGCGTGCGGCGGAGGCGCGCGAGCGCTGGGCGGCCGCCGAGGCGCGGCTGGCCGAGCGCGAGGCCGAGGCGCGGGAGTCGCGCACGCGCGAGAGCCGGGAAGCGGAGTCGCGCGGCGAGCGCGCCGCCCGCGCGCTCGAGGCCCTGGCCGCGAAGGAGGATGCGGCGCTGACGCTGCGGACCGTGGAGCACGCGCTGAGGAACGCGCGGGCGGCCGCCGAGCTGCTCGAGCGCGTCAGCCGGTCCCCGGAGCGCGACGCGCTGCGCCAGCGCCTCGAGACGGCGATGGCCGCGATGCTGCCGCGCGCGCAGGCGCTGCGCGATGCCGACGACTGGCAGCGGTGGGCGAACGCCGCCGTGCAGGAACAGCTCTGCCAGCGGATGGAAGCGCTGCGCGCCGAAGAGAACCCGGCGAAGGCCGTGCAGGCGGTCCACGCGCTGCTCGCCGAGTGGCAGACGGTGGCGCTCGGCCCGCGCGACGGAGGGCAGGCGCTGTGGCGCCGCTTCATGGCGGCCCGCGACGAGGTCCGCCGGCGCGCCGAGCCGTTCCTCGCGGAACAGGCCCGCGCGCGGACCGAGAACCTGCAGAAGAAGCACGCGCTCTGCGAGCGGGCGGAGGCGCTCGCCGACTCGACCGACTGGATCCGGACCGCGGACGCCATCAAGGCGCTGCAGGCCGAGTGGAAGAGCATCGGCGCCGGGCCGCGCCGCGGCGAGCAGGCCGCCTGGGAGCGCTTCCGCACGGCGTGCGATCGCTTCTTCAAGCGGCGCCACGAGGATCTCGCGCACCGCAAGCAGGAATGGTCCGCCAACCAGGCGCAGAAAGAGGCGCTCTGCGCCCGCGCCGAGGCGCTCGCCGACTCCACCGACTGGGAGGCGGCCGCGGCGGAACTGAAGCGCCTGCAGTCGGAGTGGAAGGCGGCGGGCCCCGTCCGCCGGAGCAAGTCGGAGGCGCTCTGGCGCCGCTTCCACGAGGCGTGCGACCGCTTCTTCGAGCGCTACAAGCACCGGCACGACACCGACCTCGTGGCGCGCGAGTCGGAGCGGGAGGCGCTCGTGGCCCGCATCGAGGCCCTCGCCGCCGACGCGAACGGCAACAGCGATCGTCTCGCCGCCATGCGGGACCTGCGCGCCCGGTGGGAGGCGGCCCCGCCGCTGCCGCGCGAGCGGCTGGCGCCCCTTCGTGCCCGCGTCGACCAGGCGCTCGTCACCTTCGCCCGCACGCACCCCGACATCGTCCGCGGATCGGAACTGGACGTGGACGAGAACCTGCGGCGCCTCGATCGCCTCTGCCGCCAGGCGGAGCAGCTGGCGGAGCCGGAAGCCGAGACGAAGGGCGCCTCGCCGGCGGCCATTCTCGCCACGCAGCTCCGCGAGGCGCTGGCGGCCAATACCATCGGCGGCCGCGAAGGCGGGGACGGCGGAAAACGACGCGCGCTGGAGCAGGAGACGCGGCAGCTGCAGGCCGAGTGGTCGGGCGTCGGGTACGTGCCGGAGCCGCTCGCCACGCCGCTGGCCGAGCGCTTCCGCCGCGCGCTGCGGCGCGCGCTGGATCAGCGCGACGGCCGCAGCCTCGTGCAGCGCTGATCCCGTGCGCCCGCGCCGCCCTCACTGTAGGGGCCACGCAGGCCACGCTGTACGGGCGACACATGCGTCGCCCGTACCATGAACACGTTCCCGCTATCTGAACGAGTACCCGATTCCCACCTTGAAGTCGGGACTGTCGATCAGCCCGAACTTCACCTCGAGGAACAGTCCGTCACGGTGTTCGAAGCCGCCGAGGATGTTGAAGCCTCCCTCGGTATCGGAGCCGCTGTCGAAATCGTAGAAGTTGATCGCCGGACCGCCGCCGCCGTAGACCGACCAGGGCTGCCGCCGCAGCGGCACCTTGTAGACCAGTTCCAGATTGATGGCGACCGTCGTGACGTCGTTGCCGACGCCCAGCTCGACGTTCGGACGGAAATGGATCCGATCGGCGAGCTGACCGGTCTCGTAGTGGCCGCCGAAATAGAACTGGTCGGGATCCGCGCTGGCGCCGGCGCGCACGCCCACGCCCTGCGCCGATGCCGCGCCTGCCGACAGCGCCAGCGCGGCGGCGATGCCGGCCAGCAGGACACACACTCGCGTCAGTCTCGTCATGGATGAGGTACCTCGCCGTAGTCGTTACAAGAGTGTTGCCAGCGGGTTAGACGAACGAACACCGCTGGAAGTTGTGCCGGGGAGGCTTCGCAGGGTCTGTGGGGCAGCCCTTCAGGGCTGCCGGAGGCAGGGCTGAAGCCGGAGGCAGGGCTGAAGCCCTGCCCCCCACATCCAGGGCTGAAGCCCTGCCCCACGTGCCCTCAGTACCGATAGTGCTCCGACTTGTACGGCCCGTCCACGGGCACG
>Ga0299913_10004833_pt1 | contig 11389 bp, 9 predicted proteins | sample RVTome_9_FD_201360 | JGI IMG/M metagenome (GOLD analysis project Ga0299913, IMG submission 201360) | Soil microbial communities from uranium-contaminated site in the Upper Colorado River Basin, Wyoming, United States - RVT155D38 (version 2) ... | reverse complement strand
AGCGCGATGTCGCAACACGCGCGCCTTCATCGGCGGATCCGGATGAGCCATCGAGCGAGCCTCGGCTCCGTGCGCTTGGTCTCTAGTCGACCAAGGGCTTGGTGGGCGACACTGGACTCGAACCAGTGACCTCTTGCATGTCAAGCGTTTCCGCCTGAGCGCTGTGCTCCGAACGTGAGACTGCCGGGCAAAATCGGTGCAGTTATACGGTCACCGTCAGGGCGGACCACGAGCCCGACGCGGCCGCCAGACCGATTAGGTTCGCCTGCATGCCGCCCGGGCAGATGAACGGGCCTTACGTCAGCCCCTCGCCGTCTGAGGAAATCACGCTGCCACGGCGGCTTTTGAACGTGAGATAAGCTCCGAGGCCGTCAAAGGCCGTCACTTCGGCGCAGCGAACGTGGAGGGGACGAATGGCAATCAAGTCAATCGTCGAAATGAAGGCGAAGCCCGGAAGGCGCGACGAGCTGTTGAGCACGCTGCTGCAGATGTCAGCCGTCGATGCGCCCGGCTTCATCGCCGCGGAGCACTACCGCAATCTCGAGGATGACGACACCGTCATCGGTATCTACGACTGGAAGTCGAACGAGGAGCGTGTGGCCTGGTCACAGTCGCTCGACCCCGGCACGCGGGAGCAGTTGCTGGAGGTGCTCGCCACGCCCATGCGCATCGTTCTGGCCGATCACATTGAATAGACACAACGGCACGCTCCCCACTGTCGGAAGGGGGACTGCGCCGGCGATCGCACCCTGAAACCCGGCGTCCGGTGAATCAAGATGACGACGGCGTTGCCCATGACACGCATGACTGAGCGCGATTGAGCGGCACAGCGCTCGATGAACGCTTGTAAGTCAGGCTTCGTGGGCGTACGCGATCATCGTATGCGGGTCCATCGCTCTGCCCTCGGCCAAGGCGCGATCCACCGCTTCGTCCCCAATCGCCTGCCGGGCCATGCCGACGGGGTCGCCCATCAGGCGAACACCGACTGGCGTGGTTACGGCTCCGGTAACTTCCCGCGCCGCCTCGCCGGCGCCATGGAGGTGAGTCGCGCGCTCATGGTGGCCAAGCTCGCTCTCCACCCCGGCCAGCAGGAACAGGATTCCGGTCGTCAGCGGGCGGTTGCCGGCGTCCACCATTAGGTCGAACGCGCGGAGGTAGTGGTCGCGAGCGCGCTCCTTGTCGCCTGAGAAGCGGGTCGCGTTGGCCAGCCCAACGAGGGTCTCCGTCAGCTCCCAGCGATCGCCAAGCTCCTCGAACATCGCGGCAGCCTCCGAGAAGGTTGACAAGGTGGCGGCTGGATTTCCCCTGGCCACGCCGACGACGAACCCAAGGCCGCGATGTGCCTTGGCGACGCCTTTCCGATACCTAAGCTCCTCGGCGAGGGCGAGGCTTTGCCGGAACAGACGTTCGGCGGCATCGGCGTGTGCGAATCTTCCCTCAGCCCGGGCCTGATCCACCGCGTCGCCGGCCCCGCTCCACACCGTCACGAAGCCCAGGTTGTACAGCGCGTCGACCTCGCCCTGTCGATCTCCGCTCTCGCGGACGAGCGGAAGCGCCTCCTCGAAGTGGAGCTTCGTGGCTCGATAATCGCCACCCCACCAGGCAAGACTGCCAGCCGCACCGAGCGCCTTCGCTCGGACCTCTGACGACGCATCCCCGAGCGCCAGCAGCCCGTCGAGCGCACTCCGGCCTTCCCAGATAGGACCCCGCAACTGCCAGAACCGCCACAGGGCGGCGGCCGTCCGCAGCCCGATCTCCGCCTCTCCTGCTTCGACGGCCCAGCGAATAGCTCGCCGGAGGTTCGGGCCTTCTCGCTCGCAGCGGTCGAGCCACAGCGCCTGGTCCTCCAGCGTCAAGTGCGGCTCTGCCGCCTCTGCAAAGGCCAGCAGGAAGTCGCCGAGACGACGGCAGGTGGCCTCGGCGTCGTACTCCTCGCGAAGTCGCTCGTCCGCATACTCGAGAATCGTCTCCAGCATGCCGAATCGCACGTCTCCATCCGCGGTGTCGATCGGCCTCAGGAGGCTCTGGTCAACTAACGCGCTCAGCCCGTCGAGTACTGAGATGCCCAGATCGCCCGGCTCGCATACCGCTTCGGCAGCCTCGAATGAGCAGCCGCCCAGAAAGACCGAGAGCCGGGCAAATAGCCGCCGTTCGGGCTCTTGGAGCAGGTCGTAACTCCAGGCGATGGCTCCGCGCATGGTCTGCTGGCGCTCCGGCCGGCCACGGACCGAGCGCACCGGTAGCGGGACGTGCTGCTCGAGGCGGCTGAGAATTGCGTGCGGGCTGAGAACTCGTACCTGGCTGGCGGCAAGTTCGATTGCCAGCGGCAGCCCATCGAGCCGCGCTGCGATCCGGGCAACCGCGCGGGCGTCCTCTTGGGTCAATACGAATTCCGGCCTCGCGGCACGAGCACGGTCGACGAACAGGGAAACGGCCGCGGAGGTCGAGAGCTCCTCGAGTGGACGGCCAGGGTCCAGCAGCTCGAACGGCGGGACTTCGTACTCCTGTTCGCCGTAGACGTGAAGCGCCATGCGGCTGGTGGCTAATACCCGGAGCCCGGGCGCGGCGGATAGGAGCTCCTCGATCGCCTCCGCGCCCTGAACCACCTGCTCGAAGTTGTCGACGATGAGCAGCAGCTCTCTGTCGCGCAAATGGACTCGTGCCGCCTTCAGCGCATCACCGCCTGGATCCACGCTCAGCCCGAGCGCCTGAGCGATCGTCAGGGAGACGAGGTCAGGGTCACCAATGGGGGCAAGATCCGCGAAGAACGCCCCGTCTGAGTACCCGCCGAGCAGCTCGCCCCCAACCTCGAGTGCCAGGCGGGTCTTTCCGGCGCCACCTGGGCCAGTGAGGGTGACCAGGCGGTGATCAGCCACGAGCTCCTTGACCCGCGCCGACTCCCGCTCCCGCCCGATGAAGCGGGTGAGCTGGTTGGGAAGGTTGGTCGGTCGCGCATCGAGAGAGCGCAGGACGGGAAACTCGCGGGTCAGCCCATCGATGTCTAGCTGGGAGATCCGGACCGAGAGCGCCAAGTCCTTGAGCCGATGTTCACCAAGGTCGCGCAGGCGGAGCCCTTCAGGGAGGTCATTGGCGACGAGCGCCCTCGTGGCGTCTGAGAGCAGAACTTGACCACCGTGTCCGGCCGCGGCGATACGCGCGGCGCGATTTACGTCCAGCCCGACGTAGTTGTCACCCCCAAGCCTCCCCTCACCGCTGTGCAGACCCATCCGAACGTTGACGCTGCTCCCGTCGGGCCATGGAGTCGCAGCAAGGTCACGCTGTGCCTGGGCAGCCGCGGACACCGCATTCAGCGCCGAAGGGAAGACGGCGAAGAACGCATCCCCCTCGGTGCTGACTTCCGTCCCGGCATGCGCACCGATCGCGGTGCGAAGGATCTCGGAGTGCGTGGCGAGGAGGGCCGCATATTCATCACCGAGCGCAGAGAGCAGGCGCGTCGAGCCCTCGATGTCGGTGAAAAGGAACGTTACCGTGCCAGTCGGCAGGCCAGGGTCAGGAGGGGATGGCATCGAACGGCTGCCGGTTCACTATCCCGCCAGAAAGCCGCGGACGCGCTCCCCGACCTGGCCGGGATCATCGAGCCACGGCAGATGACCGCCGCCCTCGATCAGGTGCAACTCCGCTGCGGGAAGCAGGCCGACAACATGCCGCACCCGATCGACTGTGCTCTCAGGGTCGTTGGTTCCGTAGATGTACAGCGTCGGCTGCTCCACTCGGGCGAACTCGGATGCCTCGAAGGTGACCTCGGGTCGCCATCCGCCGCGCCCCAGCGTGGCGCGGATCAGCGCACGCTCATTTCTCATGGTGGCGGTCTCGCGCATGAGTGCCACGTGCCAATCGAGGTAGGCATCCGGGATCCTCCCAGCCTCGACGCTAGGGCCATGCCCATCTTGCCGGAGGATCGAGCGCGCCTGCCCGCGCGACTGCGGAAGACGCACGATGAGCGCTCCGATCGGCGAGGCGAGCACCTTGAGGAAGGTCGGGACGGGCTGCTCGCGCAGCAGGGGCGCCGCACCTGTGAGGGCCACTCGGTCAACGCGGGCGGGCTTCGCCACCGCCAGCGCCAGGACCCATGCCGCGCCAACTTCCTGACCGACCACGTGGGTCCTCTCAATGCCGGCGGCGTCGAGCACCCCCGTGAGTAGCTGGGCGATCAGCGTCTTGTACGCATCTTTCGAGTAGTCGAGGGCCGAGCTCAGCCCACAACCGGGGCGATCGAGGATCACACACCGGAAGCCGCTCAGCTCCCTAATCAGTGAAGCAAACGCCGCTCCCGGCCACACACCGCCATGGATGAACAGAATGGGGGTTCCAGATCCGACGACCTGCACTCTAACGCGGACCCGAGGCGACTGGACGTCAATGAACTGATCCGTCGGATCCAGCCCATAGAGCTTCCACAGCGTTGCTTCGGCATGGCGATAGCGCTCGATCCGAGCGTCAGCCGCGTCCTCGTGACCTGCCGGGCCTGGCGTCATGCTTGTACCCCGTTCACCGGTGCGGACTCCAGAATGGCGCCCCTAGCCCCAGCGACAGATTATCCACCCATCCCCAAGGCGGATGGACGCCGGCTGTTCATGTCGGCCGCGACCCGGCTACGCCCCGGCCGGTCGGGTCATCGGCCAAGGCGCTGTAGCCGGCTGGCCACTAGCATGCTCAGGCTAAGAGGCCTAGCCTTTCCAGACACGCTTGAGGGAGCGGTGATGGGCATGGGACCTGTGGCCAAGTCCGTTGAACTCCCTAACCAGGTAAGTCTTCCCTACGCCGAGCTGGGAGATCCTTCCGGTCTTCCGGTGCTGCTCCTGCACGGCTTCGGAGACTCCTGGCGCTCGTTCGAGCTCGTGCTCCTCCATTTGCCCGAGTCCATTCGCGCCTTCGCGCTGACGATGCGGGGACATGGCGACGCAAGCCGTCCCACCAGCGGCTACGGAATCGGCGACCTCGCTGCAGACCTCGCCCAGTTTCTGGACGCGATACCTCTACATGCGGCGGTCATCGTGGGCCATTCGATGGGCAGCGGCGTGGCGCTACGCTTTGCTATCGACCACCCCGAGCGCACGATGGGACTGGTTCTCGTCGGTGCCTCTCCGACGATGGGCGCCACGGTGGCCGCTCGGGAGTTCTGGGACTCGAGCGTTTCAAAGCTGACGGACCCGGTCGACGCGGCCCTGGTGCGGGGGATGACTGAGAGCATGCTGACCCAGCCGGTGCCTAAGGCCTTCGTGGATGCCGCTGTACAGGAGGGTCTGAAGGTCCCAGCCTTCGTGTGGAAGGCAGCATTCGAGAGCCGCTGGCGTTTGGAGGGCGATTATTCGGCTGGCCTGAGCAGGATCAAAGCTCCCACCCTCATCGTTTGGGGTGGTCAAGATGCGCGCTATCCGCGAGACGAACAGGACGCGCTTGCCTCAGCGATCGCAGGCTCGCGGCTCATTGTCTATTCGGGGGCGGGCCATTTCCTCCATTGGGAGGAACCCCAGCGGTTTGCGTCGGATCTCGTGACATTCGTCGAGGGACTCTCCAAGCGCTCGTGACATGTCGTTGGCGGAGACCCGCGCTTACTACGACGTTCCTCCGGGAATCCCTACCCCGATGAGACTTGGGAGGCCGCGACGCTCGATAGATGCGCGCAATATGGCATGTACGCTCAGGTGCTCCTCTGCTCGGGCTGTCGAACCAGGGCCGTGCCCTAGGCGCCGATCGGCCCGCACATTGACCCAACTCGGCTGTTCTCAGCGGGCTTGCCGCAGCCGGTACTACGTCGAACGTCCTGCAAGATCGCGGTTCAAGCCTCTTGACGAACACCTGCAGGGGTGACACCGTTACACCAGTAACACCGCTAACCGCGTGACGCGATGGCTACTACGCGAACTAAGCCAATCCGCATTCTTGCTTCCGACCACGAACCAATCAGGCTGCTTGCCGACCTTCAACGAGAGGCACCTGCGGACGTGGTTCATACTGCCGTGCGCGAATACATGGTCAATCACCGCGAGGAACTCGCCACTCTCCACGCCGAGACCCGCCACTTCATCGAGACTGGCGACATCGATGGGCTTGCTGCCGCTCTACGCGACGATGCTCGCGGCTTGGCTGAGCAGATGGCTGACCCCATTCGGAGTCACTCACGCGGGGAAGCCGCAGTAGGCTGACTCGTCTGCAGCCAACGGCTCGCCGCCGATGTCGTTGGCGACCGACAGCGACGCGAACTCGTCGGTATTGAAGAAGGCCATCACCATGCGCGCCTGCCAGCTTGGCAGGAGTGCCACCGCGTTCGGCAGCGGCCGGCTGCTGTATGCCACCGTCAGTAGCGGAGCGTTCGCGTCGAAATCACGGTAGAGGCGGACGCGGATCGTGTCAGCCAGCAGCCCTTCGACCACCCGACCCTTGTGGAGGTCGGCCAAGGTCAGTAGCTCAGGCACCTGTTCGACCAGGGCGCGGGCAAACGTCTGCGCCGCCTCATCGATGAAGGCTTGGTAGTCCGCAACCGTCGGCAGCAGGTCCAGGTCACACAGGCCGTCGTAATCGTGTTCGGGGCGGACGCCGAGAAGCCAAACCATGCCTAGCCGGTAATCGGTCTGGATGCCGGGCGCGACTGACTCCTGGTGCCACGTCGCGCCTCGATCATCGCCGGAGTGGAGCGTGTACAGCGGCCGGCCGGTGACCTCGGTGCCGCAGCGGAAGGTCTCCTGGCCGATTGGCGATTGTCCGCGACGTTCGACAAATGCCCGCACGATCTGGTGCACGCCAACGTGGTCCTCTGCTCTGGCTGGCGAACCAGAGGCGATTCCTAGATCGTCGCGCAGGCAGCGCGCCGTGATGCGCAGGTCCCAATCTCGCTCGGTCACGCCTTGATGGTAGGCAGTCCGCAGCTGCGGCCGCCTGATCCAAGCCGCACGACGCGGGGCCGTCTGAGATCCGTAATCCGACCATCCTCGATCAGTTCCGAGCCTGAGTGGCACCGCCTCGGGCACAATCGCGGGCATGTCAATCGACGACGCCCTGAAGTTCCTCTCCTTCGAGGACTGGCTGGCACGTGGGGAGCATCGCCGCACAGACTGGATCGTCGTCTCGCGTCATTGCGAGGAGGGCGACACTAGGTGGGCGACACGGAGCGCGCTGCTGCCGGTGAGCGAGGGTGCGCGCGAGAGCCTGTTCGCAGGTGCCTCTTGGGAACTGAACCCTGAGCTCGGTCACCCCTCGTTCCTGACGACTGCTGAGGGCTGGGCTTTCGATGATGGCCGCAGCGCCGAGGAGAGGGGCGTAACGCTGCTGCCATTCGAGATCCAGCGCTCGTTCCATGGCTACATGTCGAGCCGCTCCGAGTTCGATCAGACCTTCCTGCTCTATCACGAGGCCTTCTGGGATGAGGGCAGCGGCGAATACCGTCGTGTGACGCACGAGGGCGACATCGCGACGGTGGCCCGAGTGCGTCGCTCAGACGACTGCGAGGTGCTGGAGGTCGACACGCACCACCTGCGCGACTACCTGGCCGCTCGCAATTCCTACCTCGCTCGCTTCCACGATCACCACCGCACCTCTCCGGAGAACATCCTGCCCGCGATCGAGGGCGACTTCGAGGAGCGCGAGATCCGAGGCGACGATCACCGCTTCGACCTGTGGCTTCGGCGCGACCTGTTCATCGACCAGGAGAACAGCCATTCGCGCCTCTTGGGCAAGGATGTCATTCACCCGTACACCGAGCCGGCCGAGCATCACATGTGGTGGCGGCGCGAACGCAAGTTCGAGCAGTTCATCGTCGGAAGGAAGGACGATGGATCGCTCGATGTGGCGACGTCCAACGAGGAGGAACTAAGCAACTACTTCACGGACCGGGGCACGCCACACTTCCTGACCCCGGTGTACTTCAAGCGAGAGGTGCTGGCGCACTACTACGCCACGCCAAGCCGCTATCGGGTCGAAGCCGACACGATCTGGTGCCTGGGCATCTGGTACATCCCGTACGCGACCTCGGGCGATCTCGTCCAGGTCTGGCTGGGTGACCTGGGGCGCCTCCCGTACGAGGAGCAGCGTCGCTGGCGGGCGTTCAACGTGGAGCGTGGGGAGGGCGTCCCGGAGTACCGGATCAGGCGTGACCTGTTCGCACAGTTCGTCGAAACGGACGACCCAGTGCACCGCTTCAAGCGCGAGTACGAGCGGCTGAACGAGGCATTTCAGGCCCGCCTCGGCCAGCGACTAACCCTGCCACTTCGGGCAGAGGACCAGCATCTCTACAGCGGTCTCCGCGTGCCGCTGAATGACGAGTGGCCCGAGTTCGACGGCCAGCTGGCCGCCTTCGCGAAAGTTCTCCCTGAATCGCTGAACGTCGCGCTCCTCGAGGCGCAGAGCGGCAAGCGCGTCGGTGATGAGGGCGTCGCAGGCTCGATCGACCTGCTGGAACTCACGCTGATAACCCTCGGGGCCGAGGCGGAGGAGGCTAAGGTCCTGACAACGCCGATCCGGAACGTCCAGGCACTGCGGTCGGCGGCGACGAGTCACCGGAAGGGGTCGAGGTTCGACCAGCTCGTGGAGCGCCTGAACTTGGCTCCGCTCTCTAACCGCGAACGGATCCTCTCGCTGATCCTCGACGCGACACGTGCGCTGCCGGCGATTCGTGCGCTCGTCGAGCGAGCACCGAACCAGTAGCCCTCATGGGCCGGATCAAGCCTGGACGCAAGGCAGGGGCGGGCAGAGGGGGCATCGGGGTGTCGCGAACTGCTCCCCCGTCGTCGGGACCCGCACGACAGTTAAGCGGTCAGGAAGCGCTGTAGTAGCAGAATCGTGCGGAATGCGGCGTCCATCCTCGCGATTCGAGCACGAATCAGTGGATGGTGGGCGACCCTGGACTCGAACCAGTGACCTCTTGCATGTCAAGCATTTCCCACTGAGCGCTGTGATCGGAGCGTGGAGGGCCGAGCAAAATCGCGACAGTTATACGGTCACGATGAGCGCCAGTCGCCGTCTACCGTCATCGGTCCTCGACCCCTTACGGCGAGTCAAGGACCTCGAATGAGTTGTATGAGCCGGCCGATATCGACGCAGCCGAGCCAGTAGATGGGGCGTCTTCCGGTCCGTGGTGGTGCCGTCACCAACGTGGCCGTCGGTGTTCAAGCCCAGCTCCATAGGCCGCCTGATGTGGAAGCATCTTGCCTTTGCAAGACGCCGGCTCTCGTCCGACACTGGAGCCATGGGGACGTCCGCAGAGTTGGTGCCGAGCGCATCAGTTCTGGCGCTTGTGACATTGCTTGCCCTGCCGGCCGGATGCAACGTCGCCACGCCATCGCAGGGAACGTACGAGTACCTAACGAACCAGCCCGAGGCCAATCTCGTGTACCCCGAGTCGGAGCAGCTCTCCGACGGTGGCTATGACGCAGAGATGACGATTGACGGGCAACAGCCAGCGGCGCTCTGGAAGATTCACGGCAGCAGTGCGTCGAGCGAGGAAATCCTCGCGTACTACGAGGCGGAACTTGCCGAGCGCGGATGGGAACCGATTCCCAGTGGCCGATCAAGCACTGAGATCGACGCGTGGAGTTGGATACGCGACGACCTGGGGTTTCGGCTCGGCATCAAGGATCCGGACGATTGGCATGAGAGACTGGCAGGGAGCGACCAGTTCCAGACACTCTATGAAATCAGGCTCGTCGACGGTCAAACGGGCAGATTCGATTAGAGCGATTGGGCCAACGTGGCGCTCGTGCGGCTCACGTCGAGCAAACACGCCCTACGGCGATCTGCGCGTTACGCTTACGGGCGCTGTGTTCCCGAGCGTGGCGATCCCAACGGTCACGGGAAACTCATGCATCGGATGAGAGCTGGTGGGCGACACTGGACTCGAACCAGTGACCTCTTGCATGTCAAGCAAGTGCTCTAACCAGCTGAGCTAGCCGCCCACCGATTTCGCTCGATTCGTGCTCAGTCGGGTTACCGACAACTGTATGCCCCGCGAGCCGATCGACCAGACCGCGATCGTATCAGACCACATAACCGAGCGCGAATGCTGACCACGGCGCTCGAAAAGCCACATCGCCGCTCGGCATCCGGGACGGTCGCGCCACGAACCGTTCGTTACGTGCACGATGCTCCGGGAACTGGTTCGGCCACCCGCTGTGCGGTCGCGGCGACTGGGATAAGGTTAGGGTCCCAAGTCGGGGACGAGGTCAGCGGCGCCATCCGGTTCTTGATCGGCGGGCCACGCCCGTCGCGAGCTCGACGTCACCATCCGAAGCGTGGATCACCGAAACACACCGATCCCTTGCGCGACAGGCGCCGAGGATGGAAGGACGCCAACATGCTGGCTACTGACCCAACGGACCTTGTCGATGGACGCCTGACCGCCGAGTACCGGACTGTCGAGTTCATGTCCGACGGAGCCGTGCTGCGGGGGCGTCTCTACCTCCCCGACCAGCAGCCCGCCCCGGTCGTCGTCATGGCGCACGGGTTCTCGGCGACGATCCCGATGGTCATGGACCGATATGCGGAGTGCTTTCGCGAGCGCGGTCTGGCCGTCCTTGCGTTCGACCATCGAGGCCACGGCTCCAGCGACGGCGAGCCGCGGGGCGAGATCAACCCCTGGGTGCAGGCGCTCGGGTACATCGACGCGATCGGCGCGGCCGGTGCCATCGCAGAGATCGGATCCTCTGCGGTCGCGCTCTGGAGTGACAGCCTGGGCGCCCGGGTCGCCCTCGGTGTGGCGGCTCTCGACGATCGGATCAGTGCTCTTGTCTGCCAAGTGCCGGCGCTCGGCGGGGAGCTGGGCGCTGCTGACGCTGACGGCGAGCGGCTCGCCACGATGGAACGCTTCCTGAGGACCGGCCTGGTGCGCAGCCCATCGGACCAGTGGAGGTCCGCGCCGGTCGTGTCGGCAGATCAGACGGCGAGCCCGTCAGCCCTCAAGCCGCTCACCGCCTATCGGTGGTTCATCGAGTACGGCGGGCGGTACGGCACGGGATGGACGAACCAAGTGGTCTTCACCGCACCGCGTGCGCCGGAATTCGATCCGTTCGCCTGCGCTCCACGCGTGCGCGTTCCGACACTCTTCGCCATGTCCGCCGACGACGAGATGCCCGGCGCCGTCAGCGAGGTGACGCGCGCGGTCTTCGATCGCATCTCGGGCCCAAAGGAACTACTGGAGGTGGATGGCGGCCACTTCGGCCTGCTGGAGCACCCGAGCCGGGCGTTCGACAAGACCAGTGAGGCACAGGCCGCGTGGCTGACGCGGACGCTTGGAGCAACATCGTGAGCCGGTCCACGGAGCAGGTCGAGGCACTCGTCGTCGGGGGCGGCCAGGCCGGCCTGGCGGTGAGCCACGAGCTGACCCGCAACGACGTCGCGCATGTCGTGCTCGAACGAGGCCGGATTGGGCAAACCTGGC
>Ga0299913_10004832_pt1 | contig 11390 bp, 9 predicted proteins | sample RVTome_9_FD_201360 | JGI IMG/M metagenome (GOLD analysis project Ga0299913, IMG submission 201360) | Soil microbial communities from uranium-contaminated site in the Upper Colorado River Basin, Wyoming, United States - RVT155D38 (version 2) ... | reverse complement strand
CTCCGAGCCGGTGGACGTGCTGACAGTGTTCGCCGGCGAGCCGGATCCTCCCCAGCTGGGTGACTGGGACCGCATCACCGGCTTCGCGAGCTCCGCGGAAAGCATCCCGGCCCGGCTTGCGGAGGAGCATGAGGCTTTCTCCGGCTCGCATCACCGCCTGTCGACTCTGCGGCTGCTCGAGCTCCAGTACGTCGACGACCCGCGTCCCCGGGCCGAGGCGCGCGTCGTCGCCGAGGCCATCCGGGCCTGGCTGGCCGAGGGAGACGGGACGGTCGCGATCCCGGTCGGGGCCGGCTGGCGCCCGGGGCGGCTCCGATCCAGCCTCGAACGCTACTGGCCAGCTCGCTTGCCGGCGTTCCACCCGGACCACGTCTTCGTACGCGACGCGGCGCTCGCGGGCCTACGCGATCAACCACGCGCGCCCGTGCTCCTCTACGAGGAGCTTCCGTACCGCTTCGGAGGTCGGGCGGAGAGGGAGGCTGCGCGGGTGTCCACCGCTGCGGGGCGGGAAGCAGAACTCATCGTCGCCACCGTGGACCGCACAGCGAAGGCGAAGCGGATCGCCAACTACGCCAGTCAGGTGCCACACCTGACGGTCGACGGTGCAAGGCTGGACGACGCGGGCGCACTGCCACGCGACGAGCGCTACTGGCTGTTGCGGCCGCCTGAGGCCCCTTGATGAAAGAGGCGCGGTTGAAGGCGGCGATCACGAGAACGCTTCCAGCCCCGATCTTGCGCTGGGTCCAAAGACGTCACCTCGCCGTGTGGCCACGGGTCGGCGCCGTGCGACTCGGAGACTTGCGACGACTGCACCCGGTTAGCGACCACTTCGGTTTCGACCGCGGGCTGCCAGTCGACCGGTACTACATCGAGCGCTTCGTAGGTGCGCACAGCGAAGACGTCCGAGGACGCGTCCTCGAGATCAAAGAGGACCTCTACGCGAGCAGGTTCGGGCGGCCGCGGATCGAGGCCGTAGAGATCCTCGACATCGATCGCGGGAACCCGCGCGCCACGATCCATGGGGACCTCACACGACGGGACGAGGTGCCGAGCGAGACCTTCGACTGCGTCATCTTCACGCAGACGCTGCACGTCATCCCCGACTTCCGAGCCGCGCTTTGCACGCTGTACACGGCTCTCCGGCCCGGGGGCGTACTGCTCGTAACCGTCCCGGGCATCTCCAGAGGGTGCGCTGACGAGGCCCCCACGGACTTCTGGCGCTTCACCTCGGCTTCGGTCCGCGGGCTGCTGGACGAGCTTTTCGGAGCAGACAGCGTTGCCGTAGACGCGTTTGGCAACGTCCTCGCCGCCACCGCCTGCCTGTACGGGCTCGCCGCCGAGGAGCTCATGGCGCCGGAGCTCGACTTTCACGACGAGCGCTACGAGGTGATTGTGGCCGCGCGTGCGGTGAAGCGTCGCTAGCGCTTGGGGTCCCCGCGTGCGGATAATGCGGATCCACGTGCCCGCTGCCACCAGCTCCTTGCGCGAGCGCGCAGCCAGGCTGGAGGCCGCGCTCATGAGCACATCGCCGCCGACGTTACGGGAAGTCGGCGTCTATTTAGGCGTACTCGTGCTCGTGGCAGCCGCGGCCTTCGGTTCTCACATTGTTCACGGTGGGTTCTACAACGACGACTGGTCCTACCTCGCCAGCTACTACTACGAGTCATCAGATGGTTTCTTCGGAGCCGTCGGCAACTTCGGCTACAACGACTTCCGCCCGGTCCAGATCGTCTACTGGCCGCTGACGTATGCGGCCTTCGGCACGGACTCCAGTCTTCACCTCGCTTGGGGGGTGGCCATGGCGGTCTGGATGTCAGGCTCGCTCTACGCGCTCCTGCGCATCCTTGGGCTAGAGCAGGCCCACGCTGCTGCGATCGGGATCCTGGTCTTGCTCTTCCCCCTGTCCGATTCGACTCGTCTGTGGGCCGCGGCGAGCATTCCGCTCGTAGCTATCGCGCTCTACTTCATGGGCACGATAATCGCGCTCAAGGGCCTAGCACTCGATGGCAGGAAGTCATGGTTCGTGCATACCGGCGCGGTTGCCCTGTACGTCTTGAGCCTGTTCACGTACGAGATCGCAGCGGTAGCCATCGGCCTCTCGCTCGCGGTGTATCTGTGGACCGCGCGATCCGCGAGAGCAATCACGCGCTGGCTTGTCGACCTTGCCGTGGTCGTCGCGACGCTCCTGTTCGTCACATCGAGGACCTTCTACGATCCGCTTTCGCTCGGCGACCAGATCGAGCACGTGGGGGTGATCGCTTGGCAGTCGCTCAGGATCCTCGCGTGGACGGTCGCTCCTCAGGCGACCCGCGCGATCACCGTGGTCGTGCTGATTGCGATCGCGGTCGTTCTGTCGCTGGGACTCTGGCTCTTGCATCAGTCGCGCCGCGACCCTCGGGCATCGGAGATTCGCCGCTGGCTGTGGATAGCTGGGACCGCTGCGATCGGCGTAGCCGTGGGATACGCGATGTTCGTGCCCTCCAGCGACTTCGATCCGCTCAGCCCAGGACAGCTGAACCGAATCAACGCTCTCGCGGCGGTCGGATTCGTGTCACTCGTGTACTCCGTCGGTATGCTCGCCGGCCTCCTGGTCGGACCATCCCATCGCGCAGCGAGGACAGGGTTCGCAGTGGCGGTCGGGCTCAGCGTGGCTGTCACCGCGCTGTACGTGAGGCAGATCGACCTCGACAAGGAAAGGTGGGATCACGCGGCCGACCTGCAGGAGGCGACTGTCGCGGAGATACGACGAATCGTTGAAAGGCCCGCTGCCGGAACTGTCGTCTTCAACTTCGGCTCGTCGGCGTACGCCGCCCCGGGGATACCTGTGTTCGAGACGCCATGGGACCTGGACGGGGCGCTGAAGGCCGCGTGGGACGATCCTTCCATCGAGGCCTACCCGATGCTGGCAGGGACAACCTTCGTTTGCGGACACGATCGAGTCACGGCGCACAACGTCAACGACAGGTTCACTACGCAGGCGGCTGCGTACGGTCGGGCTATGTTCGTTGACGTTCGTCAAGACCGGTCGCTGCGGCTCCACGATCGGCAAGCCTGCGTTCGCGCTACACGGCGCTATCGGCCGGGCGACGCTGCGCTTACGACCGGAGGCTGAACCGGCGCCAACCCGCCACGAGACCCGGCAGGAGCCCCCGCCAGACCCTCGGCCTGGGATCGGTCCAGCTCGGGCGGCCACGGACGAGCGCGGCGAGCTGGCCGCGCGCTCCCTGGTACAGGTCACTCGCAAGGAAGCGCAGCACACTTAGATCGCCCGAGCGGAGGTGCTTGGCGTGCATCAACCCCTGGCCGCGGTAGTAGCGACGGTAGAGGCGCCGAAGCTCTGCGGGCGATCTCCACTCATGGTGCCAGACGACTAGGACCGGCTCGTAGCGCAGCCGGCGCCCGGCGCGCAGCCAGCGGTAGCAGAAGTCGTCGTCCTCCGCGAACAGCACGCGGTCGTCGAACCCGCCCAGCTCCAGGGCGAACCTCCGGTTGAGGACCATGTTGTTGGCGTAGAGCGCCCCGCGCTGCGCCTTGCCGGTGTAGTTCTGGGGCGCCGGATCGTCCTTCGTCGAAGGGACGTGGCGCGGATCCCCGGCCGGCAAAACCCGGCCTGTGAAGATGGCCGTGGGATCCTCCGACGCGAGTCGTGTCGCCGTGCCGACCCAGTCGGGAGCCACCGTGCAGTCGTCGTGGGTCACGAGCACGGTCTCGTGGCGCGCCTCGCGTAACCCGAGGTTGGTGCCAGTCCCGGTTCCGCGCGCCGAGCACGGAACGAGACGGGCGCGCTCGCCGCCCGCATCTTCAACCAAGCGCGCGACCGTGTCCGTGCCGCTTTGATCCACGACCAGGATCTCGTCCGCGGGCGGCTCGCAGGACCGTATCGCGCGCAGGCAAGTCGCGAGCAATTCTGTTGCGCCGATCGTCGGCACGACCACCGTGACCGGAGCTGCGCTGGAAGCGGTGCTCATGCAGCGATCCGCCGCAGCGCGCGTCGTACCGGTCTGGGCACAAGCCGCCGGAGCAGCTGCCGGCCAACCTCCGCGGGTTGCAGGCTGTCGAGTCCCGCGCCGAAGGCGGGCTCGACAGCGCGCACCTCGGCAAAGGCCTGCAACAAGCGCTTCAGGTAGGGCCGCCAGAGCAGGTCTACGTCCTCCTCGGCGAGCGCGTAGCCGGGCGCGGTCCACCACAACTGCCGCGCCGGCTCGCGGACGAACCGGTAGCCATGCGATCGCAGTGTGAGACGGCGAAGAACGCGCGGCGCCGCGAGGAGGCGCAGGGACTGGTAATGGTGGAAGACGAGCGGCTGCCCGTCGACGAGCAGCCTCCCCTCGCACCGCTCGAGCTTGTGCACACTCGCGTTCCACGGGGCCAGTCCGGCGCCTGGGTGCTCGATCACCCGTACGCCGTCGAAACGTTCGGGCCAGTCGTCCAGGTAGTGCTGGTCGGCGAACTTTCCGTCCTCGCGGCGGTCGAAGCACCATTCGAGACAGCGCTCGCGCCACCACTGCAGCGCCATCCGGGCGCGTCCGTCTGCTGCGAACGTGAGCCATCCGCCGTTGAAGATTCCGTCCGACTCCGTCCACTCCGGATGCTCCGGCGGAAAGCGATGTGGGAGAAGCAGGACCGACCCGCCATCAAGCTCGGCGAGCAGCAGATGCGGGTCATCGAAGAACATGAGATCGGAGTCCAGGTACGTGACCGGGCCGATGCTGGGCTCGCGGTCGAGGAGGTAGAGGCAGAGCGACGGCTTGACCGTCCAGCAGTACTCGACTCGACTGCGCGAGCCCCTGACCTCGCGGAGTGCGGGATCCGCGCCCTCGACGTCATCTATGTCGTACGTCAGGGCGTGCGCGAGCTCGAGGCGCTCGGCGAGCTCCCGCACTCCCGGCTCCATGCAGAGAAGGTGCAGCCGGAATTCTCGTGAGAGATCCTCGAGCGACCGGTAGAGAGCGAGCGCGCGCGGGAAGTAGTGCAGGTCCACGGCTGTGCAGAAGGCGGGCGCCGGCAAGTTTGCGTCCGACATCGGCTAGCGGAGTTGTCCTTCCGGGATGTCGCGAGCCAGCTGAGGACTTTCCGCGCGGAGCAAGCGTTCCTCCAACGCGGCCCAGTCCCACTGCCCCTCGGGCTCCAGAGCCCGGACCCTCACCGGCGGCGTATGCGGATAGCGCACGAGCAAGTCGATCGCGCCGGCGTCCCCCGGTACCTGCAGGCACCCCTCCTCGCCAAGCACGACGTCGAGCGTCTGGACGTGCTCTCCGCGCACGACCGGGCCCAGGAACTGGCTCAGGTCGTCCCGCACGGGAAGCGCCTCGGCCAGGCCCAGGAAGTAGGCATGCGCGAGGAGGAGATCGACGAGCTCGACCCACTGCCTTCGCAGTCGCAGGGCTTCGAGGACGTCCGTTAGGGCGACCGCCGCTTTCGATGTCCGGTCGCCAACGCGCCGGTACCTGAACGCGAGGCTGCCCTTTCGCGAACGGATGACACGCGCGTATGTAGCCAGAGGGAGTTGCGGCTTGACGTGCGGATGCTTACCGGCGAAGTACACATCGTCGCGCGCTTCTGTTCGGCGGTTGCGTAGCTCCACCTGCAGGCTCGACTGGGACCTGTGCCATGCAAGTGCCGACGGCTCGTAACTGAATGAGGTGTCACGGCTCAGCAGCCGAACGCCCAGCTCCCAGTCCTCCCGGCGCGAGAAACGCTCGTCCCAGCCGCCCGTGTCGACGATCAGCGACCGAGGCAGTGAGCAGTTGCCCCCGACGACGTCGGCGAAGGTCCATCTGTGGTGGGCCTGAGACTTGCTCCGGTAGTGGACATCCCAGATCGAACGAAAGTAGACGGGCCACAGCCCGCTGCCGTGTGCGACCGGTGGACATGACCCGAGCACGACCACCTCATGCTGGTCTCGGCCGTGCGCATGTGCGTGCGCGGCGATGAACTGCGGCTCGGGGACCAGGTCGTCGTCCAGGAACACGAACAGGTCCTCGCGTGCCTCGCGCACGCCGGTGTTTCTTGCGGCCGCGAGGCCGCGATTGGCCTGCTCGACCAGCCGCAGCTCGTACGGAGTGTCGAGCGCGCGCACGAACTCGGCGCTTCCGTCGGTGCTGCCATCAAGGACGACGACGACCTCGAAGTGCGTCGGGGAATACTCCTGTCGAGCGAGCGCGAGAAGGACATCGCCGAGGAGCGCGCGGCGGTTGTAGGAGGGGACGACGACACTGAGCGGAGGCGCTTCAGGGGTACGCACGACCGCGGAGGGCGCCCGGCTCGCGGCGGGCGAAGGAGACGGCACCCGGGCATAGCCCTCGCTGAGGGGAGACGGTAGGCGCGGGGCCTTTCGGCGCGCCTGCCGCAGCGCGCCCCCGACGATTCGCCGCCGGTCCACGTCGGCACGCTCGCCGAGGCATCGCATGGCCGCGGTGAAGCCGCCGATCGCTGACCGAAACACGGCGAGCGATGCGAGAAGGTCGCGATGCTCCGTCGCGCAGCGGCTCGCTACCGCCAGCCGGCCGACGAGATCCGCGGCAAGCGACCGCTCGAGAGCCGCGGCGTCGGCCGGGTGACGGTGCCAGGCGATCCGCGAGGGATCGATCAAGATCGAGTATCCGGACCTGAACAACCGGTACGTGAGCTCTGTGTCGAGGCCCGCGCCCATCGAACTCGCGGCCGGGAGATCCTCGGCGAACAGGCCTACCTCTCTCAGTGCGCTCCGACGAAACACGGCGCTCCGGTAACGGATGTCGTACGAGCTCGCCCCGAGGCCGCCGAGACGGCGTAGCTCGTAGCGGCGGCCCGGAGCTTCCCTGGCGTCGAAGAGCCACTGCTCGCGCCTGTGGAGCACGAGCGGGCCGACGTAGCCCGTCACGGCAGCCAGCAACGGATCGCCGAACGGCTCCTCGATGCCCTGGAACCAGCCGGCCTCCAGCATGCAATCGTCCTCGACGAACGCGACCAGGTCGCTCGTCGCCTCGGCTAGCCCCCGATTCCTGGCACGCGCGAGCCCGGCTCCCGGCTCGGCGAGATGGCGCACGGAGTAGTCCCTGCACACAGCCTGCGCCGGCCGAGCGTCCACTGAGCAGTCTGCGACGACCACCTCACCTATCTCACCTCCTTGCGCGAACACATTTCCCAGGCAGAGGCGGAGGCTGTCGGGCCGGTCGCGAGTCGTGACGACGACGGTCACGGGCGGCGCCGGCACGGCGGGTTTATCCGGTGGGCAGGCGCCACGCGTCGCGCGGGCGAAGTCGGTACCCAGCCGACGGGTGGCCACACGATCACGGATCTCGGGCGGGAGACGCCGGAGGAGGCCCTCGCGCGAGGAGCCGCCGTTCTCCGGCACGAAGATCTCGCCGACGACGGTGCCGCGATAGCTGAGGATCAGCAGGAAGGGTCCGTCCCCGGGCGCCCCCGGGACGGCCGCGCTGGCCTCGTCGATCGCGAGCGTGATCACCCTTGCGTTGCCGACGGGGGCGCCCATACACCTCGTGCCCGGACCGCTAGCCGCGGGAGCGGTCCTTCACCTGCCAAACGAGCGTAAACCAGTGGTCGTAGCGCCAGTCCCGCCCCTTCTCACCCGACCACTCGTAGCCATGTGACGTGAGGCCCCGCTCGATGAAGGGCTGGACCTTCTGCTGCAGGCACTCGAGGCCGAGCCCCTCGGTCAACACCGCCCGGCGTGCCCTCTGGTCATACCTGACGAGGTGACCATTCTCCGGCACGAGGTCGTGTTGATGGAGCCCGGACCAGCCCGCATTTGTTCCCTCGCGCACGAACCCCTCGCAGTACACGAGGCCACCGGCGCGGACCACCTTCGCAATTTCCTCTATGCAACGCCGGGGGGCACGGGTGTGATCCAGGGCGTTGCTCGCGTACGCGAGGTCGAACCTGTCCGCGCCGAAGAGCTTGGACAGATTTTCCCCGTCCTCCCGGATGGGCGTGACGGGATAGGACCACCCATGTGCCTCCATCAGCGTCGCGTACTCGTTCGCCAGGGGATCGACCGCGGTGAGTCGAAACAGGCCGTGGTCGACGCCCCAGGCGAGGAGAGACACGGGACCCGACCCCAGCTCCAGCGCCTCCAGTTCAGGGGTCCCTGCTGCGAGGAGCTCAGTCCAGCGACGCAGGTCCGGGGGAAAGGCGGCCACCCACAGGCGGCGGTCGGACACGCTGGCATGATGCTTGTCGAGGTAGTCGCGCCAGAAGTCGACCTCCTCCTCGAATCCGTCGCGACGGCGTACGCCGCGCCTGGCCGCCGCCCAGCCGATCAGCCGGCGTCGGAGGTGCTTGGGGGCGAGAGCTTGGGGGGCCATGTGCAATGCTCGTCAGCGATGAGCCGTTCGGCGCCGGCGGCCTCCGAGCCGGCCGTGATCGAGATTCGGCCCTCGACCGGCTTCTTTCCCGGGCTCGGTCTTCGCGAGCTGTGGAACTACCGAGAGCTGGGCCTCTTCTTTGCTCTTCGAGACCTTCAACTCCGTTACAAGCAGACGTTCTTCGGGGTGGCATGGACGCTGTTGCAGCCCTTGGCTGCAGCGGCGGTGTTCGCCTTTACACTCGGGAAGCTCGCGGACCTCCCGAGCGACGGGCTTCCGTACGGGGTCTTCGTGTATTCGGGAGTGATCGTTTGGACGTTCGTGGCCACGGGTCTTGAGGCCGCTGCGCGGAGCCTCGTAGAGGACCGCTCGCTCGTCGAGCGGGTGTACTTCCCGAGGCTTCTCGCTCCGATCGCGGCGGTGCTCCCGGGGCTGCTGGATTTGGCCATCTCGTTTGCGGTGCTCGGCGTGTTCATGGCCGTTGCAGACGTTGCCCCGTCGGAAGCGATCCTGCTCCTTCCGCTGGCGGTGCTCGCCGCCGTCATAGTGGCCGCGGGCGCGGGCATCTGGCTGTGCGCGTTGAATGTCCAGTATCGAGACGTCCGTCATGCGCTGACGTTTCTGATCCAGATCTGGTTCTTCGCGAGCCCGGTGGTAATTTCGAGTTCGATCATCGACGGTGGCTGGCGTTACATCTATGCCCTCAACCCGATGGTAGGAGCGCTGGAGTTTTTCCGCTGGACGGCGGTGGGCGGACCACCACCCGGCGCGCCGGCTTTGCTGTCGGGGCTAATCGGGGCGGCACTGGTGATCGCCGCGGTCGTCTACTTCCGCAGAGTCGAGCGGCGCTTCGCCGATGTGATTTGAACGCGCGCCACACGATCGAGACGCGAGGGCTCGGTAAGCGTTACCAGCTCGGCGAGGGCGGTTCCTATCAGACGCTCCGCGAGATGCTCGCATCGCTCGTTCGCGGGAGGCGTCCGCAATCAGCCCGTGGGCCGGAGATGATCTGGGCACTGCGGGACCTAGACCTCACCATCGACGACGGAGAAGCTGTTGGACTGATTGGCCGCAATGGTGCTGGCAAGACCACGCTGCTGAAGATCCTCGCCCGCATCACGGAGCCGACCACCGGCGTTGCGCGAGTCCGGGGGCGGGTGGGCGCGTTACTGGAGGTGGGGACCGGATTTCACCCCGAGCTGACCGGGCGGGAGAACGTGTTTCTCAACGGCGCGGTCCTGGGCATGTCGCGGAGCGACACAAGACGTCGCTTTGACGACATCGTGGCGTTCGCCGGAGTCGAGCGCTTCCTCGACACCCCGCTAAAGCGGTACTCGGCCGGTATGTACCTTCGCTTGGCCTTCTCCGTAGCCGCTCATCTCGAGCCCGACGTCGTGGTGGTTGACGAGGTCCTCGCGGTTGGGGACACGGAGTTCCAGCAGAAGTGTTTGATGAAGATGTCGGAGTTCGGGTCCGAGGGGCGGACCGTAGTATTCGTCAGTCACGACCTCGGCGCGGTGGCGCGTCTCTGTCCTCGCATGGTCTGGCTGGACAAGGGGCAGATCGCGGCCGACGGCGAGAGCCAAGCCGTGGTCGACGCATACCTAAAGTCAGGTATCGGCGCGGGCGCGAAGGTGGACTTCGCGCCGGACGGGGCTAAGCCGGCGCAGATGCTGTCTGTGCTCGTGACCGATGCTTCCGGACGTCCAGCGAGTGCGCTTCCACGTACCGAGCCGTTCGAGATCGCATTGCGCTTCTCGGTAATAGAGCGAATCCCGGGCCTGGACGTCTCCGCGTACCTGATCAACTCGCGCGGTGTCCACGTCTTCCACGAAGGCTGGGCGGATCATGCGTCTCTCGGCGAGTCGATCGGCGCCCCTGGCGAGTACGAGGCCGTGCTCACGGTTCCGGCCGTCCTCCCTGCGGGCGAGTACACACTCGGCGTGTGGATAGGCACCGAGGTTGAGGACCTCTTCTGGGAGGAGCCGCTGCGGTTCCGTCTCCAGCCAACGAGCCACGATCGTGAGGAGGCCATTCGCCGCAGCCGCGTGATTCAGCTTTCCTCGCCATGGCGGGTCTCGCCGCGGCTGCATCCAGGCGAGTAGCGACTGCCGGCGGTGATTGATCTCCACTCGCACATCCTCCCGGGCCTGGATGATGGGCCAACGTCGGTGGATCGCAGCATGGCGATGTGTCGGCGCGCGCTTGAGCACGGTACGAACACCATGGTCGCGACGCCGCACATTCGGGAGGACTATCCGTTCACTCTCGATCAGATGCGCGACCGGCTGGCGGAAGTGAGCGAAGCACTCAGGGCGGCGAGGATGCCGCTGCAGGTCGTTCCCGGTGGAGAGGTAGCGGTTACGCGCGCAATGGAGCTCGACGTCGATGCGCTGCTCGCGGTCACGCTCGGAGATGGGCCGTACCTCTTGGTCGAAAGCCCGTATGGGTACGTGACGGAGATGCTCGAGCGGACAATCTTCGACCTACAGGTCCGCGGCTTCCGGCCCGTCTTGGCACATCCGGAGCGATCACCGTGCTTCCTCGGGGAACCGGACCGGGTGGCGGAGCTCGTCGAGCGAGGGGTGCTGTGCTCGGTGACCGCCAGCTCGCTCGCCGGCCGCTTTGGGAGCTCCGTGAAGCGGTTCACCCACTGGATGCTCGAGCAGCACCTGGCTCACAACGTCGCATCGGACGCTCACGACGCGGACGCACGACCGCCGCTCGACGAGGCGGAGCTGCGGCGCTGCGGAAGGGAGCTGCCCGCGCTTCAGCGCCAGCTTGTGTGGCTTACGACAGACGTCCCGACGGCCATCCTGCGCGGGGACGAGCTGCCTCCCCGCCCAACCGCGCGTGCAGCTAGAGGTCGTCTGTCCGCCTGGCTCCGGCGGCTCTAGCCGACGACGCTCAGCGTGCGGGGTCCGACCCGGTACTCGACTTCATCGAACTCACCGATGAAGTCCCCGTCCACCTGGAGCGGGAACGGCCGATCGTCGACGCTGACGACGCGCGCGGCGTCGAGGCCGTCTATGCCTTCGATCTGGCGGTGGCCCTGCACGGTCTCGGCGCGCGCCGAGAAGACGC
>Ga0299913_10004831_pt1 | contig 11390 bp, 10 predicted proteins | sample RVTome_9_FD_201360 | JGI IMG/M metagenome (GOLD analysis project Ga0299913, IMG submission 201360) | Soil microbial communities from uranium-contaminated site in the Upper Colorado River Basin, Wyoming, United States - RVT155D38 (version 2) ... | reverse complement strand
CTCGCTTCGCTCTCGTCGCCGACTTTCGACGGGCCGACGCTCAACGTCGACGCGGACCTCAGGCCCGAAGGGACCATGGGGCCGCTCTCCCGAAGCCTCGAGGGCTACTCCGGCTACTACGAGCGCTGGAGTGAGGCCTGGGAGTTGCAGGCTCTCCTCAAGGCACGTGCCGCTGCTGGGGATGCGGACCTCGGAAAGCGTTTCCGGGCGATGTGCGACCGCATCATGTGGGAGGAGGGTCTCGACACCGACGCCCTGCGCAGCATCCGCGCACTGAAAGCTCGGGTGGAGGACGGCGCCAGGACCGTCGACATCAAACGTTCGCGGGGCGGGATACGGGACATCGAGTTCGCGGTGCAACTCCTCCAACTCGTGCATGGCCGTTTCGACCCGGACCTCCGGATTCCCGCCACCCTCGGCGCCATCGACGCCCTCAATCGGCACGGGTATGTCGAGACCGACGAGGCGAACAGGCTCTCGCATGCCTATCGGTTCCTGCGCGACCTCGAGCATCGCATCCAATTGCGGGAACTCAAGCAGACACATGTCCTCCCGACATCCGAGGAGGAGCTGGCCTGGCTTGGTCGGGCGCTCGGCTTCACTGCGAACCCGGCCGAAGAGCTGACGACGAGGCTGGCCGAGGTCCGGGAGACGGCGAGAGACCTCCACGAGCGTCTCTACTTCCGCCCGATCCTCGACTCGCTGGTCGGGCTCGAGGACGCGAGGCTGGACCCGGCGGCTGCCGCGCTTCGTCTCGAGGCCCTCGGCTACCGCGACGTGGTGGCGGCGACGCACGCGGTAGGCGACCTGACCTCGGGGCTCAGCCGACGCTCGCGGGTCATGCAGCAGATGCTGCCTTTGATGCTCGACTGGCTGTCCCAGTCACCCGACCCCGATCTCGGGCTAGCCCAGCTTCGCCTGCTGATGGCACACACCGCCGACCACTCAACTCTGATCACCCTCCTCCAGAACAACCCGGTGGCCGGGGAGAGGCTGTGCAACCTCCTCGGCACCGGCCAGCTGCTCGGCGACTTGATCGACCGGATCCCGGAGTTCATCCCGCGATTGGCCGCCGACGAGTCGATCGACGACATCCGCGACCTGGGAGACGCCACCGAGCGTCTCTTGAAGCTGCTCGACTCCCGGCCGGACCTGGATGCGAAGGTCGGGACCATCAGACGCTTCGTCCGTCGACGCAAGTTGCGGATAGCAGCGCGCGACGTCTTGGGGGAAGCTTCGCCGGAGACGACGATCCACAGCCTCTCCGACACCGCCGACGCCGCCATTCGGGCCGGTCTGCACGTGACCACCGAGCCCGACGTCCCGTTCGCCGTCGTCGCCATGGGGCGATGGGGCGGACACGAGCTCTCCTACGGGTCCGATGTCGACCTCCTGTACATGCACGGCGGGGGTCGCCCGGACCATGGCATGCAGGTGAGCACAGCCCTCGACGAGGTCCTCGCCCGGCCGAACCGCCACGGCGAGGCCTATGAGCTCGATGCCGGGCTCCGCCCTGAAGGACGCAAAGGGCCGATGACCCGGTCGGTGGACTCCTACCGCCGCTACTACGAGGAGTGGATGGAGCCATGGGAGTTGCTGGCGCTGGTCAAAGCTCGGCCATCGGCCGGCGATGAGGATCTATTGGGCGACTACTTCGAGATGCTGGAGCCGATCCTCTGGCGCAAATCCCTCGCTGCCGACGTTGTGCGTGGGATCCGGGAGATCAAGGCACGCGTGGAGTCGGAGCGCATTCCCGCCGACGAGGACCCTGATTTCCACCTCAAGCTCGGGCCCGGGGGTCTCAGCGACGTCGAATTCCTCGTTCAGCTGCTCCAGCTCCGACATGGCGGGAAGATGCCGGAGCTACGCCTGACCGGCACCTTCCCCGCCCTTCGGGCCCTCCATGAGACAGGGATCCTGACCGGCAACGAGTTTCATTCTCTTCACGACGCCTACCTCTTCTGCACCCGGGCCCGTCTCCGTCTCCATCTCCAGAAAGGCCGCGCCTCGGACTCCCTGCCCACCGACCCCGACGCCACCGCCCGCCTGGCGGCATCACTCGGCTTCGATCGCACCGGGGAGCTCCGCGAGCACTATCGCCGCTACACCAGACGGGCTCGCCGAACCTTCGAATCGCTCTTCTACGACTGAGACGCCTCGGTTAGCCTCAAAGGCATGCCCGCCCCTGACACCCTGGCGAGGCTGGTGGAGGAGATCTCACCCCGTGTCGTCGAGCTCCGCCGCCTGCTCCACCGCAACCCAGAGCCTGCTCACCGCGAGCAACGGACGACCGAGCTGATCCGCAACTTCCTCTCCGACGCTGGGCTCGAGTTCAGGGATCGGGAGCCGAGGACTGGTGGATGGGTCGATATCGGAGACTCTCCGCGAATCGGGTTCCGGGCCGACATCGACGCTCTTCCCATCCGCGAGCCTGCCGAGAACTCCCCGCGGTCGGAGATCGAGGGATGGATGCACGCCTGTGGCCATGATGCACACGCTGCCATCGCTGCCGGAATTGCGGTCGTGTTGTCCCATCTCAGCCCTCGGCCAGGGGTGAGGGTTCTCTTCCAACCCGCCGAGGAGTCCTTCCCGGGAGGGGCGATCGAGCTCGTCCAGGAGGGCCTGGTCGACGAACTCGACTCACTGTTGGCCTTCCACGTGGACCCGGCCCTGCGCGTGGGCCGGATAGGGGGCCGTGTCGGGGCCATTACCGCCGGAGCCGACACCATCAGGATCGTGGTCCACGGGCCTGGTGGCCACACATCACGCCCCCACAAGACCGTAGACGTGGTGAGCGCGGCATCTCGTGTGGCCGCGGAGCTACCCGCCGCCATCCGCAACGCAGTCGATGCAAGATCGGCGGTGGTCACTGCATTCGGCTCCATCCATGGCGGCGACGCCCCGAACGTCATACCCACCGAGGTCATCCTCGAAGGCACCGTCCGGACCCTCGACGCCGGTCTCTGGGATGTCCTCCCCTCTTTGGTCGACAAGATCCTCGGCTCCATCCTGGGCTTGAGTGGCGCCGGATACACGCTCGACTACCGGCAAGGGATAGCCCCGGTGGTCAACGACGAGATGGTGATGAACAGGGTGTCATCGGCGATCCGCTCCAGTCTCGGAGATGAGACACTCGTGCCCACGGAGACGTCGATGGGCGGCGAAGACTTCTCCAGCTACCTCACCGTGACCCGTGGCGCTCTCCTTCGTCTCGGCTCCGCCTCCGGCGGGGGCGACCTCCATTCGGCCTCCTTCCTCTTCAACGAGGCCGCCATCCCCATCGGCATCCAAGCCGGTGTCGCTGCGCTCGTTGGATAGGGTGACCGCCGGAATCCGAGACCGCCTGTCGAAGTGATCCCGTTCTGTGAACGCCAGCTGAGACTATTTCTCGCCCAGCGTTCACAGAACGGTTCGAGGCCGCCCGTAACATCGAGCTGTGCCCGTAGACGAGCAACTCCCCAAGGGATACACGCCACACATCGGTGAGACCCGGCAGTACTGGCGTGACATCATCCTCGGAGTCAACGACGGCTTGGTGTCCATCTTCCTGCTGGTGGTCGGAGTCGTCGGTGGCGGGCTCGACCGGGGGCAAGTGCTGCTCACCGCCACGGCCGGGACGATCGCCGGGGCGGTATCGATGGCCGCCGGTGAGTACCTGGCGACCAAGTCCCAAGACGAAGTCCTCGAAGCGGAGCTGATCCTAGAAGCTACCCACATCCAACTATTCCGCGGCGTCGAACTGAACCAGCTTCGCGGATTCTTCAAAGACATGGGGGTGGCCGAGGCCGACCTGGCAGGGGTCATGGCCGCCTTCGAGAACAACGACGAAGCGCTGCTCAAGGCGATGGCCGCCCTCGAGTTCGGCGTGGTCGACAGCGAGCGGCGCTCCCCCTACCGGGCGATGACAGCATCGGGTCTGTTGTTCCTCGCCGGCTCCCTCCCTTCCATCCTCCCCTTTGTGTTCATCACCTCCGTCAGCGGCGCCCTCGTCGTTGCCACGGTCCTCTCCCTGCTCGGTCTGTTCGTGGTCGGCGCTGTCAAGGGTTCTGTGGCGAAGACCTCGCGGGCGAGGTCGGGTCTAGAGAACATGGTGGTCGCCGGTGTCGGCGGTCTCGCCGCCTGGTTCATCGGACAAGCATTCGGCGCCACCATCACCTGAGCGCTAGCTCCCGCAAGCGGTGTTCGACGGGCGGCAGGCTGAGAGAAGATTGTTGACGAGGCGGAAGCAGCGGGTCGACCGGCGTCTGTTTGGCAGGATGAGCCGCCATTGAGTAAAACAATCTCGGCGTGATCCCCATCAACTCGAGGCCACTCTGTCCAGGAGCCACCCTGTCAAAGTCGCCCGCCAGAAGATACTGCTTGCAATAGTTAGCAGCTTGCTGTAAGCTAGCACTAGATGAACGAGAGCAAGCACGGTGACCTGGGTGAGTTCATCAAAGCCCAGCGAGAGCGAGCGAACCTCTCCCTGAGACGGCTGGCCGAGAATGCCGGGATCTCCAATCCCTACCTCAGCCAGATCGAACGGGGAATACGCAAGCCCTCCGCCGAGATTCTCAAGAATCTCGCCCGTGCCCTCGAGATCTCGTCCAACACCCTGTACAGCAGGGCGGGCCTGATCGACGAGGAGATGCCGCCGGCGTCGGTGTTCGAAGCGATCGACAGCGACGACAAGATCAACGGCGAGCAGAAAAAGGTCTTGCTCGACATGTACCGGACCCTGGTTCGGTCGAACGGATCGATGTCAGAGGAATCAGAGAAACAGGAGTAAGAGAAATGCAGGCGAAGAACGTTCTGTATGCGGCAGTCGGGGCCCCCGTGGTCGCGGCACGCAAGCTCACCGATCAGGTGAATGAGATCAAGGGCAAGGTCTCCAAGGAGACCACCAGCTACACCAAGGTCGCCAACGAGGCGATCGACGGCTGGGCCGTCGAGGGCGAGAAGGTCGTCTCCGGAATCCGTGACGGCAAAGTCGTCGAGGAGATCTCCCAGAAGGTGGACCTCGACCAGGCCAAGGAGCAGGTCAGCAAGCTGAGAGACCAGCTCGAGGACATGCTGGCAACCTGGCGTCAGTCCTTCCGCCCCGAGAAGGCCGAGGACAACGGGCCCGCCGACAAGACCGCGGCCAAGCCCGCCGCGAAGAAGCCGGCTGCCAAGAGCTCCGCAGCCAAGCCGGCCAACAAGGCTTCTGCTGCCAAGACGACCGCCAAGAGCGGCACGTCAACAGCAGCGAAGAAGAGCCCAGCGAAGAAGACACCCGCCACAGGTGGGGCCGAAAAGGCATCGTCGACTTCCTGAGCTCACTCCTCCTCACGGAAAAGGGGCCCTTCGGGGCCCCTTTTCTAATTCGATGGCCGACCGACTTTCGCCGACTGGCCCCAAGACTTCACAGCCACGCACCGCAGGGGATCACCCTCAGCTGTGCTCGACCAGCTGGATCGGGCCGGCGAAACAGACGCCGGTCGGTCGGCGAGCTACCGCCCCGTTCCAGAGTTCGAGTCGATTAGCCAATTGCAGCACCCAACGCCTGGGACGTCCTGCCGAAGACGAGCGCGGCAGCAGTCGGCCGACCGGCGTCTGTTTGAGTGGCGACACAGGGCGGTTTGGATCCACCGCACGGAGATCCCCAGCGATCGATCCACCCGGAGTTCCAGGCGCCGAACACTCAAAGTCGGCCGAACATCAAGGCTGGCCGACCATCAAGCAGAGATGGATGGTTCCAGGTCACTGGCCGCGGAGATCCAGTTCTCCACCATGGACTCGGTGGGGAGGCGGTCGACGACTTTCTGAGAGCCGTTCATCCCGATGATCTTGGCCAGCAGGGCAGTCGGGTTTCGTCGACGTAGGTCGCGCAACGTGTCGACCCCGGCCTCCACGAGGAGCGCCGCATACTCAGCGCCAACTCCCCGCACCCGGAGCAGATCGGCGTGATGAACCCAAATCTGGAGATCCTTGGGGGTGAGGCCTGTCTTCTTGGCGAGGTCGGTCCGGCCTCGTCGGGTGGCGGCGCACTCGGCAAGGGCCTTGCTGGTCCGGACCCCCGCCTTCCGCAATTTGGTTGCTTCACGATGACCGATGCCAGCTACTTGATCGATCCGCGCCATCTCACCCTTCTTTACACCACACCAAATCCTCTACCCGAATATAGACAACAGCAACCACGCGACCTCAGGCCGGATGGCGTGGACGCAGCTCATGGATGTCGGCCTCGGTGTCGACATCCCGGGGCGAGGACTCGGAAACCCAGACTTCGTTCACCCATTCCGGGTGGGCCTGCCAGAGACGTTTGGCGCCTTCGTCCCCCTCGAGCGACATGAGACGAGGCCAAAGGACACGGTCAACGAGCACAGGGTTGCCCCAGCTGTACCGGTATTTGGGCAAGGTCACCGGCTTCCCCGCGCGATTGTGGGAGTCGATCAACTCGACCACCATATCCACCGGGACATCGGGCTGGTCCCCGATGACGATCAATGCCCTGTCGCATCGGGAGAGGCGGGTCAATGCGTCGAGGCCCACCCGGAGCGACGAGGCGATCCCTTCCTCCCACTCCAGATTGTCCACGACGTAGGCGTCGCCGAGATCGGTCTCGGCGAGAATCCGATCGGCGTCATGTCCGAGGACCACCCAGACTTCGTCGACGGGGAACTCGAAGGTTCGAGAGAGCACGTGCCCCAACAGGTTCGAGTCTCCCCATGACTCGAGCTGCTTGGTTCGGCCCAGCCGTCTGGATCCTCCAGCGGCCAGGACGACAGCGGCGGTGGTCATGGGTCGGAATCTAGTTACGACCGGTCGGCTACGGCCGAACAGGGACCGGGAACCGCGTCAGGGCTCCCACCCCATGACGGTCGAGAGGTGAAGCCACACCGATCTGGGAGACCACGCCGCCGGCGCGGACCACCGACTCCATCAGGGCCCCTACGACGTCCTCCACCGGGAAGAGACGCTCGCCGCACACCGGGCAAGTCTCTCCCACACGAGCCAGGTGACCACAAGCGTCACAGATCGCTCCGGGCCGGGTGAACGGCCCCGCTACGACCAGGGTGTCGACTGCCTGAGTGTTGGCTGCGTCGATGCCCTCCTGGAGGCCGAGGACGGCATTCCCGCCACTCCAGGCAGTGTCACAGACCCTCCCCGCGAGGGCGCTGTGCCGGTGCCGCCTCATCTGCTTGTCCATGGCGGTGACCTCGGCACGCAGCCCTGGCAAGCCGAGTGTCTGTGGATTGACGGTGAAGGTCGCCCGGGGAAGTCGAGCTAGATAAGGATGCAGGGTGCGGGAGATCTCGTCGACCGACTCCTCATGGCTCCCGATCGCCATGTAGTCGAAGGGCTTCTCCATGTGATGGGCGAGGAGACGCTCCCCTGCCTCGCGCCACAGCCGAGAGGTCGCCTCATCGGCACGGGCGCGCACCGTGTGTTCCTCGTAACCGGAGAAGCCACCCCAACTGCGGTTGCCGACGTCGGCATCGATGGGGGCCTTCAACTCCTCGACGATCCGGTCCATGGCCGTGAACGTGCGCGCCAGGGTGTTGTCGGCGACGAGGAGGCCGCTTCGCAAGGACCGAGGCGCGGCGCGAAGCGGACGCATGTATGGGCGTGGGCCGATGGAGGCCGTGTTTGGTGGAACATGGTCGAGTGGTTCCAGGACGAAGAGGCGATCGAAATCGGAGGCGAAGACCGCATAGCCCGGAGCCGAGTCCAGCTCGAGTTGGTCGGCGAGCCCGTGGACGCGCTCGGTGTCATTGCGAACACTCTTCTGGGTGGCCCGGCTCAGCTTCTCGGAGCGTTCCCGGACCGGCTTCAGCAGATCCCTGAGCAGGGCAGCGAAACCACCGGGGCTGGGGCGTGCGGCATAGATGGAGATGAGGGAGCCATTTCGACTCCTCAGGTCGGCTATGCGGTCGCCTTCCAAGTCAACCTCCGTCCCAGTGGGGCCAACGTCATTGGCTTCGCGTGCCGAACCTACACATCGGGGCGCGGATTCGTCACAGAGCCCTGCTGAGCTCGGTCGTGAGTTGCTCTTGGATCCATCCCAGGTAGTCCATCACCTGTCGGCTCTCCTCGGCCAACTCGTCGTGGTCGGCCTCCACCTCGACGCCGAGACGCGCTCCCAGAGCCAGCCTCACCTCGTTGAGGACCCTGAGCACCGCATCAGCCTCCTCGAGATCGAGTGTCACGGGACCATCGCCCGTGACCATCTTGGAGAACACCGCTCGATCCGCCCTTCGCGCCGCGTCGAGATCCTGGCCCATGAGCCGCCACCACTCCTCGTTGGCCTCCGGATCGTCGAGGTAGACGGGCACCATGAGGCGATCCGCGGCGGGGTCGGATCCCTTGGCCCCGATCCCGGCGAGGAGGGGAAGCACGTCCCCGAGGAACATCCGCTCCTCAGGGCTCATCTCGACGGTGATCCCCCCGGAGGTGGTGCGAAAGGCTGTCACTGCTCCACCGTCGCCCAGAGACCGTGGTTGTGGAGCCGAAAGCAGTCGATCTCGGCTTGCTCCCGGGGACCGTCGGAGACGATCGCCCTGCCGTCATTGTGAACCTGGAGCATGAGGTCTGTGGCCTTGAGCTCGTCGTAGCCGAAGAGCTTGCGGAACACGTAGACCACATAGGACATCGTGTTCACCGGGTCGTTCCACACGACGACCTGCCATGGCTTGTCGAAGTCGACATCCTCGTCGGTGCCGGGGACGATGACCGGCGCTGGATGGGTTGTCATCACTCACACCCCTCAGGCGGAGACGGGAAAGACCCAACCATAGGTTGACCGTCACGACGGAAGATCAGAGCATGCCAGCACAGCCCCGGGGAGATCGGGGTCGGTCCATGGGATTCGGTTGATGGGGAACGGGGAGCCGACCCCCTCGAACCCGGGGATGGGCTCGGGAAAGTCCTCGACGCCGCGGGCCCGCATGCAGACGACGAGATTCTGCAGCGCGCCTTGCACGAGCTGCATCATCTCGGGATCATCGCCGAGGTCGAGGGCGCCGGTCTCGAGCCGGGGGCCACAGGTCTCCAGGGCATCGAGCACCGAACGCTCGGTGAGGTCGAGGTGTTTGAGCGCCTCGGCCATGCGGGGACGTCCCATAGCGTCTCGGGGGATCTCGGGGACGTCGACGCCCTCGTTCGAGAGGCATTCCCGATACCCGGCCAGGCTCTCGTCTGTCGAGAGAGTGACGGTTGTCTCTGCGACGGTGGTCGTCGTGCTCAGCCCGTGGGGGTCCGTAGGTGAAGGACCGTCAGCGCCCGCCACACATCCACCCAAGGCCAACACGAGGATCGGCAAGACCCTCCCGGCTATCGAAGCGTGCCGTTCCATGACGCCGTCACGGGCCTAGCGGTCGATGAGAAATGAGTCAGACAGCCCCGTCTGCATCGCCACAACACCTCCTAGATGCCATCGGCGAGGATCATGGCTATGTCGCGGACCGGGACGTCGTCGCGACCCAGCTCCTTGACCCCGTCGTCGAGCATCACGAAGCAGAACGGACAGGCCACGGCGATCTCGTCGGCCTCGGTGGCGAGGGCCTCTTCGGCGCGCTCGTTGTTGACCTTCTTGCCGGTGTGCTCCTCCATCCAGAATCGGGCCCCCCCGGCACCGCAGCACAGGCTCCTGGTCCCGTGTCGTGGCATCTCGACGACGTCGTTGCCCGACCCGCCGACCACCTGGCGTGGAGCGAGGTACACATCGTTGTGCCGACCCAGGTAGCAGGCGTCGTGATACGCGATCTTCTTTCGCTCCCCGTTCGGCTTGGTCGGCTCCGAGAGCCGGCCCTGGGCGAGCAACTCGGCGAGGAGCTGGCTGTGATGCACCACCTCGTAGTTGCCACCGAATTGGGGGTACTCGTTGGCGATGGTGTTGAAACAGTGAGCGCATTGTGTGATGACCTTCTTCACACCCAACTCTTCGAAGGTCTCGATGTTCTGCAATGCGAGCTGTTGGAAGACGAATTCGTTGCCCGCCCTGCGGGCCGAGTCGCCGTTGCACAGCTCCCGCTGGCCGAGGATTGCGTAGTCGATTCCGGCCTTCTCGAGAAGTCGAGCCAGGGCGACCGACGTGGCCGTGTTGCGGTCGTCGAACGAGCCCGCACAGCCGACGAACCACAGGTACTCCGCCGAGTCTTTGCCGTTCTGGCCGAATACGGGAACCTCGAAATCGAGCTCCGATGTCCAGTCGGCGCGGGCCTGTTGACTGAGACCCCACGGGTTCGATTGATTCTCCATGGCGACGAACGCCTTGCCCAACTCCGTCGGGAACTCGGACTCCATGAGTGTCAGGTAGCGGCGCATGTCGAGTATTCGATCGAGGATCTCGATGTCGACCGGGCAGATCTCGTCACACGCTTTGCAGGTGGTGCAGGCGAACACCTCTTCGGGCCGGATCCGCTCGAAGAGCGACCCTGCTCCCTCCAGCACCACCGTGGTCGACACCGGTGCCGCCACACCCGCAAGGGAGGCGGCGACCTCCCCCGACTTCAGCACCATCTCCCGCGGATCGAGCGGTTTACCTGTGATGTTGGCCGGACACACCGATGTGCACCGCCCGCAGATGGTGCAAGCGTCGGTGTCGAAGATCTGCTTCCAGGTGAGATCGGTGGCGACGCTGACCCCGATGCTCTCGATGTCCTCGGCTTCGAGGAGATTGGGCATCTCCCGCATCGCTCCCTTCGGGCGGTCTCGTGCCGAGAGATAGAGGTTGGCGGGCGATGTGAACATGTGACGGAGCTTGGTCACGGGGAGGATCACGAGAAACGCCACGAAGAGGGCGGAGTGACTCACCCAGAGGAAGCGGTGCCAGTCACCCGCGTCGACGGGGTCGAACAGGTAGGAGAGGGGGTAGCCGATGAACGACCACATCTCGAAGTCGGGGCGCGCAGCGAGTGATATCCGCGCCGCCTCGACGAGAAGCCCGGTCAAGCCGATCAAGGCGAGTAGTGAGAGGATCAACGCGTCCTGCGGTTTGGTCTTCGATCGGATCCGCCATGGGCGCAGGATGTATCGGCCGAAGAACGCCAGAGCCAGCCCGCCGAGGAAGATCAGGCCGGCGAGGTCGAGGATCGCCGAATACCCCAGATAGAACGTGCCGTGGAGGAATTTGAGATTGGAGGGCAGCAGGTGATCGATCTCCAGAGTCACCGTCCCGAGGAACAGGACGATGAAGCTGAAATAGATCATCGAGTGCATGACTCCCGCCCGGGGGTCCCGCATCAGGGTCTTCATCGACAGACCTTCGTAGAGTCGGGCGAGACGCTCCCGCCAATGGCCGGTGCGACGATCTCCCGCCCCCTGTTGCCAGCTCACGGCACGTTGGGCGAAGAGGTGGAAGGTGAGCCACAAGAAGGCGGAAAGCCCGACGTAGAACACGAGGACGGCTGCGTCGGGGACGTTCCCGA
>Ga0299913_10004830_pt1 | contig 11390 bp, 13 predicted proteins | sample RVTome_9_FD_201360 | JGI IMG/M metagenome (GOLD analysis project Ga0299913, IMG submission 201360) | Soil microbial communities from uranium-contaminated site in the Upper Colorado River Basin, Wyoming, United States - RVT155D38 (version 2) ... | reverse complement strand
TGCGTACGTGAGGGAGTCGGGGCTGCTCCGCCAACGGCCGACCCGCTCGGCCAGGTCGGCCTCGTCGGTGGGCGGCTCCTCCGGACGGTAGGTCCACAGTGGCCCGTCGTCGGGGCCGCACAGCGACGCAAACAGGTCGGGCACGAGCTCCTCGGAGAGTGGCTCGACTGCGACGTACCGACCCGCCAGCCGGACCCGCCCCGGCGGCGGCGCACCGGCCCAGTCCACCGGATCCCCGACCGGCTGGCCGTGCTCGTTCGTCGCCGTCACCGCAGGTCCTGCGTGATCTCGTGCCGGTCGCCGTCGACGACCACCCGCGCGAGCGCGCCGTTGACGAGCGGCAGGTGCGGCGGGACGTGACCGATCTCGAGGTCGAGCACGACCGGGATCCGTAGGTCGGCCAGCGCGTCCGCGACGGCGTCGGCCTGCCCGAAGCCACCCTCGCTGCCGGGGGCCGGCGTGCGACCGACGAGGACCGCGACGGCCTCGTCGAACCAGCCCGCCAGCCGCATCCCGTGGACGTGCCGGCAGATCGTGAACGCCTCGTCCTCGGAGGCCTCGAGGTAGACGATGAGGGGCCCGTGCTCGCGACCGAACGCCGCCACGTCGCCGTACGGCGTGCCCGCCAGCACGCCGACCGTCTCGATGCAGCCGCCGATCAGCCGGCCGGTGACGTCGAGGCTGTCGCCTCCGCCCCGCCCGTCGATGAGCAACCAGGACCCGGTGCCGACCTGCTTCCAGCTGGTCGCCGACGGGTCCTCCTCGAACCGCCACCAGTCCGCGACCACGCCCGAGTCGCGCTGGGTGACCGGCTCCGTCGACGCGGCCAGGTCGAGCCAGTGGGTCAGCCCCTCGGGCGCGGCGTACGGCGTGTCGGCGAGGTTGTCGCCGTGGAGCGTGGCCAGCCCGGTGCGGAGCGTCAGGGGCAGCATCCAGGTGGAGGAGTCGGAGTACCCGACCACCCACGTGGGCTCGGCGGCCGCGATCGCGTCGTAGTCGAGCAGGTCGACCAGGTCGACGGCGGTCACGCCTCCCCAGGGCGGGACCACCGCACGGATGGCGGGGTCGACGAGCATCGCCGTGAGCTCGGCAGCCCGCTGCTCGCGCGGCGCGCTGACGTGGGCCGACCCGTCCATGCACTGGCCGACGACCACCTCGAAGCCCCGGTGCCGGAGCCAGGCGATCGCGAAGTCGACCCGGACCGCCTCGGCCCCAGACGCACCCGAGGACGGGGACGTCACCCCGATCCGGTCGCCGGGCCTCAGCGGTGCTGGAAAGCGCAGCTCCATGGCCCTACCCTGCACCAGTCCCGTCGCTAGATGCTGCTCAGCTCGTCCCGCACGGCCTCGACGCCGGCCGCGACCTCGGCGTACGACGTGGACAGCGGCGAGAGCCCGATCCGCAGCCCACCGGGGTCGCGGTAGTCGGGGATGACGTCGCGCTCCCAGAGCCGGGCGGTGACCGCCTCCATGGCCGGGTGCCGGACGGTGACGTGGCCGCCGCGGCGGGCAGGGTCGCGGGGGGTCGTCACCTCGGCGCCGAGCGGCGCGAGCAGCTCGTCGGCCAGCTCGATGGCGAACGCCGTGAGCCCGATCGACTTGTCGCGGACCGCGTCGATCCCGACCTCCTCGAGCACCGCGAGCATGTCGCGCAGGGGCACCATCGCCAGCACGGGCGGCGTGCCCGACTGGAACCGCCGGATGCCGGCCGCCGGCGTGTACGTCGGCCCCATGAGGAACGGGTCGGTCGCGCCGAACCAGCCCTGGATCGGCTGGGTGAACGCCTCGAGGTGCCGCTGCGCGACGTAGACGAACGCCGGGGCGCCTGGTCCGCCGTTGAGGTACTTGTACGTGCAGCCCACGGCCAGGTCGGCACCCCACGCGTCCAGCTCTACCGGCACCGACCCGCCCGAGTGCGAGAGGTCCCACAGCACCAGGGCGCCCGCGTCGTGCACCGCGGCCGTGATCGCGGGCCCGTCGGCCAGCCACGCCGAGCGGTAGGCCACGTGGCTGAGCACCACCAGGGCCGTCTGCTCCCCCACGGCCTCCGCCACCTGCTCGACGGTCGCGCCGGTCGCGGTGTCCACGTCGATCCACCGCAGCGTCAACCCGCACTCCTGCGCGATGCCGGCGGCGACGTAACGGTCGGTCGGGAAGTTGTCGCGGTCGAGCACGATCTCGGTCCGGCCCGGCCGTGCCGTCACCGCCGCGCGCATCGCCTTGTAGAGCAGCACGGTGGTGGAGTCGCCGACCGTGACCTGGCCGGAAGCGGCGCCGAGCACCACGCGGCCGAGGTCGTCGCCGACGGTGAGCGGCAGGTCGAACCACGACTCGTCCCAGCCGCGGATCAGCCGGCCGCCCCACTCGCCCTCGACGAAGTCAGCGAGCGACCTCGCGCTGGCGCGCAGCGGTCGGCCCAACGAGTTCCCGTCGAAGTAGACGAGGTCGGACTCGGCGCCGACGAAGCGGTCGCGGTGGGAGGCGAGCGGATCGGCCGCATCGAGCCCGCGGGCGCGGGTGGATGTGCTGTGATCGTCCACGGGCGCCACTCTCGCAGACCCTCCGCGGGAACCTCCGGGCCCCGGGCGGTGTAGGAGCAGTACGACGACGGACGAGAGCACCACGGCGGACGACCCTGCGGACGTCCGTCTGGCCCAGGCAGGTGACCGGGACGCGTTCGCGCGGCTGGTCGCCCGGCACGGTGCTGCCGCGACCCGGGCCGCCGCGTGGTTCGGCGCCGGGCCGGACACCGACGACGTGGTGCAGGAGGCGTTCGTGAAGGCGTGGCAGGCGATCGGCCGGTTCCGCGACGACGCGCCCTTCCTGCCGTGGCTGCTCCGGATCGTCGCCAACCAGACCCGCAACGAGGTCCGCTCCCGCAAGCGGCGGGACGCGAGGGCACTGCGGGCGCTCGAGCCGGCCGGGGCGCTCCCCGATCCGACGGCCGACGCCGAGGCGCACGAACGGGACGCCGCGGTGCTCGCCGCGGTGCGCTCGCTGAGGAGCGAGGAGCGCGAGGTCGTGGTGTGCCGGTGGTTCCTCGGGCTGAGCGAGCAGGAGACGGCGACCGCGCTCGGCATCCCCCGCGGGACCGCCAAGTCCCGCTCCTCGCGGGCCCTCACCCGGCTGCGCACCGCGCTCGCCCCGCTCGACGTGACGGCGGAGGTGGACGATGCTCGAGGCTGACCTCCGCGCCGCGGCCGAACGCGTCGCGCCCCCGGCCAAGCCGGATCTCGCCGAGGCGGTCCTGGCCCGGCTGGACGAGCCGCCCCGGGCCCGACGCCGGTGGACGGCAGCCGTGGCCGCGGGCGCGGTCCTCGTCGCCGGGCTCGGGCTCTCGCCGCAGGTGCGGGCGTTCGCGGCCGACCTGCTCGAGCGCGCCGGGATCGAGCTGTCGGACGAGCAGCCCGACGCGTCCCGCACCCCGGGCCGGCCGCTGCCGAGCACGCGGGGGTCCGACCTCGAGCGGGCCGCGGACGAGGCGACCTTCCCGCTGTCCGTCCCGGCGGCGCTCGGCGAGCCCGAGTCGGTCACGGTCGCCGACCGAGGCCGGGTGGTGCGGATGTCGTGGCGGGACGGCGACGTCGCGCTGGACCAGTTCGACGGCACCTTCGGACCGGTGTTCGAGAAGCAGATCGGCACGCTCGACGTACGCGAGGTGGACCTGGCCGGGACGCCCGGCTGGTGGATCCCGGGCCCGCACGACCTGCTGTACGTCGACCGGGACGGCGAGGTCGTCAGCGACACCGCCCGGCTGGCCGGCCGCACCTTGATCTGGGAGAGCGGCGACGGGGTCACGTTCCGGCTGGAGGTCGAGGGCCTGGCGCGCGGCGAGGCCGCCATGATCGCGCGCTCGGTGGCGGGAACCGACTGACGCGCGGCGGTGTAGCACGGTCATGAAGCGACTGCTGCTCGTCCCGACCCTGCTGCTCGCCGCGTTGGCGGTTCCCGTCACCGTCGCCGCGCCCGCCCACGCCAAGGGCGCCACCTCGGTCACGGTCGAAGGGCCCGGGACGGAGAAGGTGACGGTGGGTCACTTCACGCGCCGCACCGACGACGTCGACCTCGGGTCGCTGTCCGAGGTCTCCGGCATCTACGGGATCTTCGGGTCCGGCCAGTACACGGACGCTCCGGACCTGACCGAGGCCGAGCTCGGGCCGCGCTACGTCCTCACCTGGTACCAGGCCAGCGAGGTGATGGCGGTCAGCCACGTCTACCCGTTCGCCGCGGGCGGCGCCTGGACCATGGTGCCCGAGGGCCAGACCTTGTACGGCGAGGCGATCCAGACCGGCTGGTGGCGCGGCGGCAGCGCGTTGGAGGAGGCGATGGTCACCCTCGGCGCCAGGGACCCGGCCGCGGCCGATGGTGCCGCCGCCACGACCGACACGGCGAGCTCTGCGGAGGTCCCGGCGGCCGCCGCGACGTCGTCGCCCGACGACTACGCGTCGGGGTCCTCGACGCTCACCACCGGCGCCGTGGCGGGGGGCTTGGCGCTCGTGGTCGCGGTCGGCGCGTGGCTGATCCGGCGGCGCCGTACGCCGCAGCCGGCCTGACCCGACCGGGTCTGTCCGGGCGGTCTCCGCTGCGGCACACTGCTGGCATGGCCACCGAGCACGTGCGTCCCGAGGTCCCGCCGAGCGGCACCGGCTGTGCCGACTGCGACGCGGTCGGCGGCTGGTGGGTGCACCTGCGCCGCTGCACCGAGTGCGGCCACGTCGGCTGCTGCGACTCCTCGCCCGCCCAGCACGCGACAGCCCACTTCCGCGCCAGCGGGCACCCGGTCGTGCAGAGCTTCGAGCCGGGCGAGGACTGGGGCTGGGACTACGCCCGCGAGGTCGGCCTCAGGTTGCCGCTGCTGGCGCCGCCGACGTCACACCCCGACGACCAGCCCACTCCCGGTCCGAGCGGCCGCGTTCCGGAGGACTGGCAGGACCAGCTCCACGCCTGATCAGGCGGCTCAGCCGCAGACGGCGCCGTGCGCTGCGGACTGCACGACCTTGGCGTACTTGCCGAGGACGCCGCGGGTGTACTTGGGCGGGAGCGGCTCCCAGCCCTTCCGCCGGGAGGCCAGCTCCTGCTCGGAGACGTCGACGTCCAGCGTCCGCTGGGCGACGTCGAGCGTGATCCGGTCGCCGTCGTGCAGGAACGCGATCGGGCCTGCGTCGACGGCCTCGGGCGCGATGTGGCCGACGCAGAGCCCCGTCGTACCGCCGGAGAACCGGCCGTCGGTGATCAGCAGCACGTCCTTGCCGAGCCCAGCCCCCTTGATGGCGCCGGTGATGGCGAGCATCTCCCGCATCCCCGGTCCGCCCTTCGGTCCCTCGTAGCGGATGACGACGACGTCGCCGGCGGTGATCGTGCCCGCGGCGAGTGCGTCAAGCGCGGCGCGCTCTCCGTCGAAAACCCGAGCGGTGCCGGTGAACGTCGAGTCGTCGAACCCGGCGCTCTTCACGACCGCACCCTCGGGGGCGAGCGAGCCCTTGAGGACGGTGATGCCGCCGGTCTGGTGGATCGGCTTGTCGAGCGAGCGGATGACGGAGCCGTCGAGCGGCGGCGGCGCGATCTCGTCGAGGTTCTCGCGCATCGTCCGGCCGGTGACCGTGAGGGTGTCGCCGTGGAGCAGTCCCTCCTCCAGCAGCGCCCGCATCACGACCGGGATGCCTCCGACCTGGTCGACGTCGTACATGACGTACTTTCCGAACGGCTTGAGGTCACCGAGGTGCGGCACCCGGTCGCCGATCAGGTTGAAGTCGTCGATGGTCAGCGGGACCTCGGCCTCGCGCGCCATGGCGAGCAGGTGCAGCACGGCGTTCGTGGAGCCGCCGAGCGCCATCACGACGGTGATCGCGTTCTCGAACGCCTCGCGGGTCATGATCTGGCGCGCCGTTATGCCCTGGCGGAGCAGGTTGACGACGGCCTCGCCCGAGCGGTGGGCGAACCCGTCGCGGCGCCGGTCGACCGCCGGCGGCGACGCGCTCCCCGGCAGCGACATGCCGATCGCCTCGGCCACGGCGGCCATCGTGTTCGCCGTGTACATGCCGCCGCACGCACCCTCACCCGGGCAGATCGCCCGCTCGACCCGGTCGACCTCCTCGCGGGTGATCCTGCCGGCGAGGCAGGCGCCGACGGCCTCGAACGCGTCGATGATGGTGACGTCCTGGCCGTCCACCTGGCCGGGCATGATCGAGCCGGCGTAGAGGAAGACGCTCGCGAGATCGAGTCGCGCAGCCGCCATCATCATGCCGGGCAGCGACTTGTCGCAGCCGGCGAGCAGCACGGACCCGTCGAGCCGCTCGGCCATCATCACGGTCTCCACCGAGTCGGCGATCACCTCGCGCGACACCAGTGAGAAGTGCATCCCCTCGTGTCCCATCGAGATCCCGTCGGACACGGAGATCGTTCCGAACTCGAGCGGGTACCCACCCGCCGCGTGCACCCCGCCCTTGACGGCCTGCGCGAGCCGCTGGAGCGACAGGTTGCAGGGGGTGATCTCGTTCCAGGACGACGCGACCCCGATCTGCGGCTTCTCCCAGTCGGCGTCGCCCATCCCGACCGCCCGCAGCATCCCGCGCGCGGCGGCCTTCTCGAGCCCGTCGGTGACGTCGCGGCTCCGGGGCTTGATGTCGGGGGCGTCAGCCATGCGGACGAGACTAGTCGTGGCCGCGACGCGCGGAGCGCGCCGTCTCGTCCCCCGTGCCGGCTGGTGGGTGGTCGGTCGGCATGCCGTCATACCGGCGCAGCACGTCACGGTAGACGCCTCGGTGCAGGAAGCGGACCGGGTACGCGCCGACCGCCCACCCGTCCAGGTGGGCGGGGAAGCGTCGACCGCCACGCTCTCGCATCGCGTCCTCGGCCATCGGCGCGACCACGCGGTCGTCCGGGTCGACGAGCGCGAGACGCAGCCCGGCGATCCCCGCGAGTCGGGCGACCGTCTCGAGGTCCGGGCTGGTCTCGCCCGCCTCCCAGCGTCCGACCGTCGACTGGGCGACCCCGAGTATCGCGGCGAGCTCGCGCTGCGACACGTCGGCGGTGCGACGGATCCGGCGCAGCATCCCCGGGCCGAGCCGCTGCCGCGCTTGATCCTTCACGAGTCCCAGACCACCACCGGCCACTGACAGCCCCGCCCCCCGTGTCAATCCTCACGCCACCGCCACGCCGCGCCCCGCAGGGGTCGGCCCGACGCGCTCGGAACTGATCCGCGGAGCGGGTCAGTCCTGAGCGTGAAGCGAAGGGGTGTCGGGGGCGCGCAACAGGTTGTCCAGCCGGCGAACCTCCGCGGTCAGTCGCGCTCGGCGGCCGCCTTGAGGGACGCCAGTCCCTTCTCGAAGTCCGTGCCGATCGCCTTGTCGAAGAACAGCTTGCCCATCAGCGACATGATGATGTTGCGCTGGCCGGTCATGACCCAGGTGACGTCGGTGCCGCCGCCGGCGGGCGTCAGGTCGAAGCGGGTCACGTTGGTCGCCTTGAAGGGCTTGAGGAAGCGTAGGTCGACCTCGACCCCTCCGGGACCGGCCTTCGTGATCTCCATCGTCCCCTCGCCGGCCTGCTTGTTGCCCGACCAGTGGTAGTGGGAGCCGACGCCCTTCTCGGGGCCGGTGAACGTGCGCTGCAGGTTCGGGTCGAGGCCCTCCCAGGGAGACCACTGCTGCCACTCGTGGAAGTCCTCGAGCAGGGGCAGCACCCGCTCTGGAGGAGCGTCGACGTGCGTCGACCGGGACATCTCGAAGGCGCTCACGGACGGGTCCTCTCAGGCCAGCGTCGCCGCGCGGACGACGAGCACGTCCGGCAGGTCCCGGTGGATCTCCGACCAGCTCTCGCCCTCGTCGGCCGAGCAGAAGACCGACCCGTTCCGCCCGCCGACGTACAACCCGGCGGTCTCGTGGTCGTCGGCGCACATCGCGTCACGCATCACCGCGGCGAAGTACTCGTCGGGCAGGTCACCCTCACCGAGCAGCTCCCACGACTCGCCCGCGTCCGTCGTCCGGGCGACCCGTGCCTTCCCGTCGACCGGCCAGCGGCCGCCGGCGTCGGTGATCGGGAAGGAGTACGCCGTGTCGGCGCGGTGCGGATGGGCGACCATCGCGAACCCGAACTCGGAGGGGAGACCGGACGCGATGTCGTTCCACGTCTCGCCGCCGTCGTCGGACCGGTAGACGCCGCCGTGGTTCTGGAGGTAGAGCCGGTCGGGGTTCGCGGAGTCGCGGGCGACCTTGTGGACGCACTGCCCGAACTCGGGGTAGGTCCGCTCGCCGGGCATGAACTCCGCCTTCACGCCGGTGTTGTGGGGCGACCACGTGGTCCCGCCGTCCTCGGTGGCGTAGACGCCGCCGGTGGAGATCGCGGCCAGCACGCGGTCCGCGTCCTTCGGGTGCGGGAGCACCGTGTGGAACGCCTGGCCGCCGTAGCCCTCGTTCCACTCGGTCCGGTGCGGGTGGTCCCACAGGCCGCGGACCAGCTCGAACGTCTCGCCGCGGTCGGTGGACTTGAACACGGCGCCGGGCTCGGTGCCGGCCCACACGACGCCGTCGTCACCGGCGGGCGAGCCCGGCTGGAGCTGCCAGACCGAGGCCAGCGTCGCACCGGTGTCCTCCGGGAAGCGGATCGCGCCGTTCGGGGTCTCGTCCCAGGTCTCCCCGAGGTCGTCGGAGCGATAGACCTGCGGTCCGAACCAGCTCGACGACGAGCCGGCGAACAGCCGCGGCGCGTCGCCGCGGCGGTCGATCAGGACGGAGTAGACCTCCTGCATCGGGAAGTGCGGGCCACTCCACTCCCACTCCCGGCGGGCCTCGTCGGAACGGCCCACCCACAGACCCTTGCGCGTACCGACCATGAGCAACGTGCTGGCCATCTCCACGATCCCTTCACCGTCACGAGGTGTGCGTTATTCCTATTTGGAACACTAGTCTGGCCTGGAGATGAGTCAAGACCTCCCCGTCACGTCCTACGCGCTGCTCGGGCTCCTCACGTTCGGGGACGAGCTCACCGGCTACGAGCTGAAGCAGCGCGCGGACTTCACCCTGCGCTTCTACTGGGTCTCCCCCGCGATGAGCCAGGTCTACTCCGAGCTGGCGCGGCTCACCGACGCCGGCCTCGTCCGACGCCGGGGCGTGGGCCGCGGCACGACGTACACGATCAGCGCGAAGGGTCGCCGGACCCTCGAACGCTGGCTGCGCGACACCCCGGCCGGCTTCCCGGTGTTCAAGCACCCGGTGGCGCTGCGGCTGATGATCGGCCACCTGAGCGACGGCGACACGCTCCGCGCCATGCTCGAGGGGTACGTCGAGGAGGTGCACGCGGCCCGGGCCGACCTGCGCGAGGTGCGGACCGGCCTCGAGGGCGTGGACGCGCCGGGCGAGGCGTTCCACCATCCGTCGCTGGTGGCCGAGTGGGGACTGGCACACTTCGACAGCGAGATCCGGATCGCCCGGCGGCTCCTGGCACGACTGGGCGAGGAGGCCGAGGAGGAGCGCTGACCCGTCTGTCGCCCGTCTGGGTGGTGCTGCTGGGGATCTTCTCGCTCCAGCTCGGGGCGGCCTTCGCCAAGGACCTGTTCGACCTCGTGTCGCCCACCGGGATGGTGTGGCTGCGGATGGCGACCGCGGCCCTGGTCCTCGGCCTGGTCGCCCGACCGGTGCTCCGCGGGCGTACCCGCACCGACTGGCAGGTGGCGATCGCCTTCGGCGTGACGCTCGGGGTCATGAACTGGTCGATCTACCAGTCGATGTCACGGATCCCGCTCGGCATCGCGGTGACGATCGAGTTCATCGGACCGCTGGCCCTGGCCGTCGTGCTGTCGCGCCAGCGGCGTGACCTGCTGTGGGTGCTGCTGGCCGGGGCCGGTGTGCTCCTCCTGGGCGTGCAGCCGGGGGAGGTGACGCTCCCCGGGGTGCTGTTCGCACTGCTGGCCGCGGCCGCCTGGGTGGGCTACATCCTCCTCAGCGCACGGACGGGGACCCGGTGGCCGGGCCTCGACGGGCTGGCCGTCGCAGCGGTGGTCGCCGCACTGCTCCTCGCGCCGTTCGCGATCGTGGGCTCGGGCAGCGGGCTCCTCGACCCGCGGCTGCTGGCACTCGGCGCCGCCGTCGGACTGCTCAGCTCGGTGATCCCCTACAGCTGCGAGCTGGTCGCCCTGCGCACCATCCGCGCCGACGTCTTCTCGGTCCTGATGAGCCTCGAGCCCGCCGCCGCCGCGCTCGCGGCGATGCTGGTCCTCGGGGAGTTCCTCACGGCCTGGCAGTGGGTGGCGCTGGTCTGCGTGGTGGTCGCGTCCGTCGGCGCCACCCGTTCCGGCCAGGTGATCACCGACCCGGTCCCGGACTAGGGCAGGCCGGCCGCTGTTCACCCAGATGTCACACGTGGTTGACACCCGCGCAAGCGCCGGCCCCTAGCGTCGTCGTCATGCTCGCGCTGGGGATCGATCGCTGGGTCCGACAGTGGTCCCGCGCGTCCCAGCTCGGCTCCCGGCGCAACGCGATGGTCGCGGCCACCGCGCTCACCCAGCTCCGGATCGAGCGGCAGGACGTCGAGGACTTCCTCGCCGCCCGCGAGGCCGGCCCCGCGCCGCGCGAGACGGAGGTCACCGCCGTCGCACGGTGACGGCTGCGACAATCGGGGCATGTCCACGCCCCTCATCTCTTCGTCCACCGACGCGCGACTGGCGTTCGACGACGTCCTGTCCGACGACGGCACCCGGCTGCGGGCGTGGACCAACGACCCCGACGGCACCATCGACGGCCCGACGGTCGTGCTGTGCAACGGGCTCGGCACCAGCGCGTGGGCATGGCCGGCCCTGCTCGACCCCGGCTGCGGTGTCCGGGTCGTCAGCTGGAACCACCGCGGCACCGGCGGCTCCGAGCGCCCGAGCGACCCGCAGCGGGTGGGGATCGAGGAGCTCGTCGAGGACGCGTTGTCGGTCATGGACCACTTCGGCGTCGACCGCGCGGTCCTCATGGGCTGGTCGATCGGGGTCAACACCATGTTCGAGCTCGCGGTCGCCCACCCCGAGCGTGTGACCGGCCTCTTCGCGGTCGCCGGCGTGCCCGGAGACACGTTCGCCACGATGCTCGGCCCGCTGCACCTCCCCCGCGCGGTCGCGCGTGCGGTGACCGTGAACCTCGCCCGCGTCCTGAGGCACGGCGGCTGGGCACTCACCCCGTTCACCTCCCGCCTGCCGGTGGGCCGCCGGGCGATCACCGCCCTGGAGCGCAGCGGGTTCATGTTCCCGGTGGCCGATCGCGAGCTCGCCGCGACGGCGGTCCGCGAGCTCCTCAGCACCCCCGTCAGCTGGTACTTCCACCTCGTGCTCACCACGTCGGAGCACGCACGCGTCAGCCTCAGCCGGATCGACGTCCCGGCGTGCTTCGTCGCCGGCACGTACGACGTGCTGGCCGG
>Ga0299913_10004829_pt1 | contig 11390 bp, 9 predicted proteins | sample RVTome_9_FD_201360 | JGI IMG/M metagenome (GOLD analysis project Ga0299913, IMG submission 201360) | Soil microbial communities from uranium-contaminated site in the Upper Colorado River Basin, Wyoming, United States - RVT155D38 (version 2) ... | reverse complement strand
CATCGAGAACATACGGGCACTTCCCCAATGATGCGCTGGCCATCGCAAGTGATGATGAAGGTAACCAACTCGTCCTGCGGCGGTCGGGCAGTGAGTTCGAGGATGCCGTGTTCGTCTGGGATCACGACACCGGGGAGATCACGAGAATCGCCAACGACTTCTCCGAGCTGATCCCGCTCAGCACCTGACGACCAGCCTCTCGCCGCAACTTCCGGTCTAGTCGAGATGAAACACTTCGACCAGCTCATCCATCATCTCGTCGGCGTGACCTCCGGTCCCTTCGAAGAACGGGGCCATCTCGGTCTGCCAGCGCGCGTTGACAGCTTCCTCGGTCATCCCGTCGAGAGCCGACTGGAAGCTCTCGGGCGTCTCGAAGTACCCGAACAGCAGGCCATCGTCGCCCAGGAACAGGGTGTAGTTGTGCCAGCCGGTCCGGCGGAGGGCATCGAGCATCTCGGGCCAGACCTCATCGTGTCGCCGTTTGTACTCGCCGATGAGCTCTTCTTTGACCTTCAAGACGAAGCCGATTCGCTTCATGACGCCTCCTAGGCGATTTCCACCAGCTCGCGGTAGCCGTCCAGTCGGCGATCCGAGGAATCGAGATCGGTGACGAGGAGATCGATCTGCTCGAAGTCGAGCACGCGAGCCTGCGCCCTGGTGCCGAGCTTGCTGTGGTCGACCGCGAGCACGATGCGGCTGCTGGTCTGACTGAAGGCTCGTTTCACCTCCGATTCCGCGAGCGCGGCTTCCGATGGCCCGAACTCGAGATCCAGGGCTGCCGCGGAGCTGAAGAAGGTGTCATAGAGGAAGCTCTGTGCCGCCCGTACCGCCATCGGCCCGACGAGGCTCCCGGTGCGCGGCTCCTCGGTCCCTCCCGTGAGCGAAGCGGTGACGCCGGGTGTGTCCTTCATGGAGTGGAAGGTGTCCCAGCCGTTGGTGACGACGACCAGGTCGCGGGCGGTCGCAATCGAGGCAGCCAGTCGGTAGATCGTGGTCGACGCGTCGAAGGACACTGTTCCTGTCGCTGGGACCAACGGCAGGAGCTTCTCGGCGATCTTGGACTTGGCCCTGGCGTTGTGCTGGTGCCGCAATTCCCACGGCTCGGGACCAAGGGCGATGGCGCCGCCCCTCACTCGCCGCGCGAACCCAAGAGCCTCCAGCTCGTCGAGATCACGTCGGATGGTCATCTCGCTGACACCGAAGTTCTGGGCGAGCTCGTCGATACGGACGGCACCCCGGCCGGCGATGAGATCTCTCATCTCGCCGATTCGCTCCTCCGGGCTCTTGAAGGCTGGCTGACTCATCTCATCTCTCAAGCCGCGACACCGCTCGGCGCCAGCCATCGGCGCGCCTCGCCCAAGTCCGTGAAGGCGCCCGAGGCGATCCCCTGCACGATCGCATTTCCCAGAGCAGTCGCCTCGGGGGATCCTATGACCACGTCCAGTCCCGAATGCCGGGCGAGAAGCTGGCCGACCAGGGGTATCCGCGATCCGCCGCCGACGAGGAGGGCTTGCTCCGGCGCCTGACCCGTGACCTCGCCGAGCTCACTGATCACACGCACGACTCCGGCAACGATGGACTCGATGATGGTGCGGACGACCAGAGGTCGGGCTGCGTCGTACGGAAGTCCGGCGGCGTCGGTGACCTCAGTCAGCATGTCGGTAGTGCTGACGAAACGATGATCGCTGGCGTCGAAGATGGGGACTTCGCCCTCGACGCTGCTCGCTTCACCGATCAGGGCTTCGATCGAGGGGTTGTCCCAGCTCTCCCTGCACTGCTCCAGGATCCAGAATCCGACGACGTTCTTGAGGAACCGGACACCACCCATGGCGCCGGCCTCGTTGGAGAAGTTGAGCCCGCGAGCTCGGTCAGACGTGTCTGGCTCCGGCCGTTCCACACCCACGATCACCCAGCTGCCTGTGGAGACGAAGACGGAGCTCACCCCCGGCTGGAAGGGCACGCCCAGGAATGCGGACGCCGTGTCGTGGCTCCCGACGAGATTCACCGGGGTGTCCCGCCACGATCCGACGATCGTTCCCGCCGACGCTGGCTGGGGGAACAGAGATGCCGGCACACTGATGGCTTCGATCAGTTCCTCTGCCCACACCTGCTCGCGGGCATCCATCAGCCCCGTGGTCGACATGTTGGACAGCTCGCAGCCGACCCACCCTGTGAGATGGTTGACGAGGAGATCGGGCAGGAGGAGTATGTGCCTGGCCGATGCCAGCCGCTCAGTCGTGTCGGCTGCGAGCTGAAAGATGGTGTTGATCCCCATCAGCTGGACTCCGGTGACCGCATAGAGCCGACCATGGCCTATCTGGTTGGCTGTCACCTCCCATCCCTCGGTCCGGGTATCCCGATAGGCGTAGGGCAGATCGATCAGATCACCTGCTTCGTCGATCATGCCGTAGTCGACTCCCCACCCGTCGACACCGATCGAAGTCACCGGGCCCGACTCGAGCCCCATCTCCAGACCGAGCTCGACGTGCTCGACTATCCCCGGCCAGTCCCAACGGAGTGACCCGCCGGAGTCGGTGACCGGAGCGTGACGCCAGCGGTGCAGAACCTCGACTTCGGGGTGGGGCGTAGCCAGGTCGACCGCCGCCACCCTGACCGAGCTGGCTCCGAGATCCACGGCGAGGACACGGGCTGCGGTCACAGACCCGTGGCCACCGACTCGGCGCCCCTCTCCTCGATCATCGCCGCCCGATAGCCGGACTCCCGATAGGCGTCGAGAGGAGCGATTGCTCCTCCCCCACGACGCCGCGCCTCGGCCACGAGGGGCCGGACGTCGGTGCGAAAGGCCGACTGCACCAGCTCCTGTGCTCGGGTGGCGTCGTTGACCTCCTGAGCTTCGTTGAGTGCGGCCCGGTCGACGAGGAGTGCTTGGGCGTACGCGATGCACACCGCCTCCGTCGACTGGATCAAGTCCTCGAGCGGGTCCTTGATGTTGTGGGACTGATCGATCATGTACGCCAGTTCGGGCAAAGACCCGTCTCCTGCGCGGATGAGCTCGCAGAAGATCAGGAACAGTTGGAATGGCTTGATCGAGCCTGTTGTCAGGTCGTCGTCGCCGTATTTGGAGTCGTTGAAGTGGAACCCACCGAGACGATCGACCATGGCGAGACGGCTCACGATCTGTTCGATGTTGGCGTTGGGAAGGTGGTGGCCCAGGTCGACTAGACAAGAGGCTTTGGGCCCGGCGGCCTGCGCCAGGAGCAGCGAGCTTCCCCAGTCGAAGTTGACCGTGGCGTAGAACGCCGGCTCGTACGGCTTGTGCTCGGTGTACATCTGCCATTCGTCGGGCAGGTGATCGTGGATGGCTCTCAGCCCTTCAGCCACGTGCTCGAACTGGGTGCGATGGTCGGCCTGACCGGGATGATTGATCCCGTCGGCAAGCCAGACGGTCAGCGCCTTCGAACCAAGGTCGACTCCGAGATCGATCACCTCCTTGTTGTGCTCGATGGCGAGGTCGCGCACCGCCTTGTCCGAGTTGGCCAGGCTGCCGAACTTGTAGCTGAGCCTGCTGTCGTCGGTTGTGGACGGGTTGTCCTGGAACGTGTTCGAGTTCATGGCGTCGAACCAGATTTCCCGTTCGTCGGCGTATTCCCTGAGCGCTGTCGGGTCCCCGGGAAGGTCCCATGGGACGTGGAGCGAGATCGATTTATTGCTCGCGGTGAGCGTGTTCAGTGTGGCGACATCGTCGATCTTCTCTTCAGTGGTCCGAGGCTCACCGCCGATTGGGAAGCGGGCGAATCTCGTGCCGCCGGTTCCCACCGCCCAGGAGGGGGCGGCCACGGAGAAATCGACCAGAGCCTCGATGACCGACTCGGCCGGAGTCGCCCCCTCACGGTCGAGGCGACCGGCGAGGCTCTCGAGGTCGGAGGCGAGGGCGGTTTCCCGGCCCTTGTTGAAGGTCGCGATGCGTTCGGAATCGATCATTCGTTTCCTCCTATCTCAGGAATGCGGGCACGACTCCGCTGTCGACCGGGATGATCAGCCCGGTGGTCTGGCTCAACTCGCCACCGACGAGGGCACCGACGGCGTTGGCAACGTGCTCGGGCAGCACCTCCTGTTTGAGGAGGGTGCGGCCGGCGTAGAACTCGCCCAGCTTCTCCTCGGGAACGCCGTAGACCTTGGCTCGCTCGGCGCCCCAACCACCGGCGAAGATGCCCGAGCCCTGGACCACGCCGTCGGGATTGATCCCGTTCACCCTGATCGCGTGCTCCCCGAGCTCGGCAGCGAGGAGTCTCACCTGATGCGCTTGGCTTGCCTTGGCCGAGCCGTAGGCGAGGTTGTTCGGCCCGGCGACGACCGCGTTCTTGCTCACGACGTAGACCATGTGACCACCCGTACCCTGGGAGATCATCACTCGCGCCGCGTGCTTGGCCATGAGGAACGAGCCCTTGGCCATGACATCGTGTTGCAGGTCCCAGTCATCCTCGGTCGTCTCGAGAAGGCTTCGTGACAGGGAGAGGCCGGCATTGTTGACGAGTATGTCGATTCCACAGAAGCTGGTGACGGTCTGCTCCACGGCTCGGGCGACGGCCTCCTCCGACGTCACGTCGGCCTCGATGGCGACGGCGACATCCTCTGACCCGATCTCGCGGGCGGCGGCTTCGGCCGAGGCGGCATCGATGTCGACCACGGACACGACGGCTCCGAGATCGCGGAGTCGCATGGCGATTGCCTTGCCGATGCCGGAGCCGGCACCGGTGACCAGAGCGACCTTGCCGGTCAACCGTTTCGGGGCCGGTCGGCGACGGAGCTTGAGCTCCTCGAGGATCCAGTACTCGACGCGGAACTTCTCGGCCTCGGGGACGGGGTCGTATGTGGAGACCGACTCGGCGCCTCTGATCACATTGATGGCGTTGACGTAGAACTCACCGGCCACCCTGGCAGTCTGGCTGTCCGGCCCGAAGCTGAACATGCCGACTCCCGGGATGAGGAAGATGGCCGGGTCCGCACCGCGCATGGCGGGGGTGTCGTCATCGGCGTAGCGCTCGTAATAGGCCCGGTATTCGTCCCGGTACACCTCGTGTAGCGCCACGAGGCGTTCTCTCTTCTCCACCACAGTGGCGGAAGTGGGGAGATCGAGGAGGAGGGGGCGCACCTTGGTGCGGATGAAGTGGTCGGGACATGAGGTGCCGAGGGGCACCACTCGAGGTGCCGCATCGCGCCCGATGAAGTCGAGCACCAGGTCATCGTCGAACCAGCAGCCAACCACGGGGCTGTCGGTGCCGGCGAGACCGCGGATAACGGGCGCCAGCTCGACAGCAGCGGCCCTTCTCTCGTCCGGCGGCAGAGGCCCGAAGCCTTCTCTGATCGGGCCCAGTGGCTCATCCTTTCCTTCGGCCTCGAGGAACTCGGCGGCGCGTCGGATCATCTCCAGGGAAGTCTGCTCACAATCCCCGGAAGTGTCGGCCCATGTGGTGAGGCCGTGTCCTCCCATCACCACCCCGCGCAAGCCAGGGTTCTGCCGGCGCAGCGCTTCGATCTCGAGCGCGAGCTCGAACCCGGGACGGCGCCACGGCACCCAGGCGAGGTCGTCACCGAAGCATCTCTTGGTGAGTGCCTCACCGTCGGCGGCGGCGGCGACCGCGATCACCGAGTCGGGATGGAGATGATCCACGTGGTCGGTCTCGATCAATCCGTGCATCGATGTGTCGATGCTCGGTGCGGCGCCGCCGGGACCGAAAAGGCAGTAGTCGAGCAATTGGTGCATCTCGTCTTCGTGCTCGACGCCGCGATAGACGTCTTTCAGTGATTTGACCATGTCCAGCCGCAGCGTCGACAGACCGGACGGCTGCAGTGTGCCCAGGTCACCTCCTGAGCCCTTGACCCACATGACCTCGACCTCGGTACCCGACGTCGGGTCGGTCATGGTGCCTTTCGCCGATGTGTTACCCCCGCCGTAGTTCGTGTTCCTCCGATCGGCTCCAAGCCGATTCGATCTGTCGATCAGCTCTCGAACCGGTGCAGGCACCTGATTGTCACTCATCGTCTTTCCCCGGTTTCGTACGTTCGTCTCATCTCGATATCTAGCCCGTCGACGGGGGACCTGGGCCCGGAGAGCTCCCCGGGCCCAGGTCTCAGTCGAATCAGCTTCCCTCGACGTTGGTCTCGTCGTAGACGGTGAACGGTCCCATCAGGACGCGTAGACCTGCGTCGCGAGTCGGGTCGGCGGTTATCTCATAGTCACCCATGCGGCCGGCCGTGAACTGCTGGCCCTCGGCGGCCTCGATCTGGCCAGTGGCTATGCCGTACGCCACGTAGTAGGCCAGGTAGCCGAGGTCGGTGAAGCTCCACAATGCGAACTCAGGAGCACAGCCGCTGAGCGTGTACTCCGCCATTTCCGACGGCAGACCCAGTCCGGAGACCTTCACCTCGTCACAGAGGCCTTCTTGGGTCATTGCTTGGGCTGCGGCCACGATCCCAACGGTGGTCGGGGCCATGATCAGCTCCAAGTCGGGATACTGGTCCACCAGAGCAAGGGCCTGATTCACCGAGTCCTCCGCCACGTCGTTCCCGTAGACGGTGTCGACCAGCTCCAGGCTGGCGTACTCGTCACCCGCGATGACTTCTTCCATCGCCGCGATCCAAGCGTTTTGGTTCGCTGCCTCGGGAGTCGCCGAGAGGATGGCGAACTGACCGCCATCATCGCCGAGGATGTTGAGAGCCATGTCGGCCATGACTTGGCCGGTCTCGTCGAAGTCCACCTGGGCGACGAAGACACTCTCGCCCTCGGCAGAGGGGATCGGTGAGTCCCAGCTGACGACCGGGATACCGGCATCGGCAGCCTGCTGTGCGGACGGTGCCAGCTCGTCACCGGCGTTGTTCGAGACCATGATGGCACCCACCCCCTGGGTGACCGCGTTCGTCATGAACTCGATCTGACCGGTGGCGTCGCCACAGTCGGCAGGGCCGACGAAGTCTGCGGGGTCGGAACCAAGCTCGCCTGCGGCCTCTTCGGCACCCTCGTTGGCCTGCGGGAACACAGCGATGTTCGTGCACTTCGGCAAGAATGTCGCCGTGATCGACCCGGCGGACTCGATCGCCACGGGGCCCTCAGCAGAGGCGCCGGTGGTGGTCGTGTCATCCATTTGCTCCGTCGTGGTCGGCTCGGGCGCTGCAGTGGTCGTCGTCTCTGCGGCTTCGGCGGTGGTCGTGGTTTCACCACCCTCGCCATCGCCGCACGCGGCGACCACCAGTGCCAGTGCAGTGAGTGGCGCCAGCAGACGCATTCTCTTCTTGACTGAATTCACAGTTCCTTCTCCTCCTGTCTCTTTCCTTGCATGGGCTCGTTTGTCTGGTCTCGTTGTCGTTGCCTCCGTTCCTGCCTTCCTTACGGCGGTGCTTGTGCTGTAGCTCGGCGGCGCGCCGACACCTGACCGAGTCGGCGCGCGAGATTCGGTAGTAGAACCGATGCAATGAGAAGGACCCCGATGACTCCGGTTTGGATGATCCCGTCGACATTCGCCAGACCGAGGCCGTTACGTATGTTGAGCACCGTGAACACAGCGAGCGCCACGCCGAACATCGTCCCCGACCCTCCGAAGATGCTCACTCCGCCCAGGAGGACCATGGTGATGATGTCGAGCTCGAAGAACTCGGCCAGACTTCCACGCACCGAGCCGAGCCGTGCGGCGAACAGAATGCCGGCCAATCCGGCCACCAAGCCCGAGGTGACGAAGAGACGAAGCTTGACGCTGTCGACGGCGACTCCGGAAAAGCGAGCGACGTCCGCGTTGTTTCCGATCACGTAGACCTTGCGGCCGAAAGCCCCGCGCTCGAGTGTGATCCAAGCCAACGCCAGACCGACGAAGAAGATCACGAGGGCGACCGGGAGGGGCCCGAGCAGAGTCTGCTGACCCATGGCGTCGAACCACGCCGGGAAGTCACCCACCGACTCGTCCTCGAGGATGACGCGTGCTGCACCTCTGAATCCGATCAGGCCCGCGAGGGTGACCACCAGCGACGGGAGCGCGAATCTCGTGATAACCCATCCCTGGAGCAGGCCGGCGATTGCGCCCGCGCCGAGCCCCGCCAGGATGGCAACCACCAACGGGAAAGACCCTGTCTGATGAACGGTCGCCATCACCGCAGCGGAGAAACCCATGACCGAGGCGACCGAGAGGTCGATCTCCCCGCTGATGATCACGAAGGTCATGATCACAACCACGATGATCTTCTCGTTGGAGAGCCAGAAGAGATTGATGAAGTTGTCCACCCCGAAGTAGAAGGGCGACAGGAGGACGTTGATGACGATGGTGATGGCAAGGACCACCATCAAGAAGACCTCCCATCGATGAGCCGCCGCCCATCTACTCATCGACGGGACCTCCTCCCACGACGGAGCTCAAGGACCTGTCGCTGGACTGCTGGTCGGTCGCGTCGGGACCTCTCACCTCTCGCGTCAGACGGCGGGTGAACCTTCTCTGCAGAGTGGCGTCCAAGATCACGGCGAGCAGGATCAGGATCCCGAGCGCCGCGTCGCGCCAGAACTCACTCACCTCGGGCACCCTCACCAGGCTCAGCTCCAACGTGTCGATGAGGATGGCTCCGAGGAACGCACCGAACATCGTCCCGGACCCACCGAAAATGCTCACTCCGCCGACGACCGCGGCAGCCACAGATTCCAACTCGAGGCCAGACCCTGCAGTGGCACTGATCGTCCCGGCGCGGACCATGAACATGAATCCGGCCAGACCCGCCAGGGCGCCTGCACCCACGAACGAGACCATGATGAGCCGAGGTGCGGCGAGACCCGCCTGCCGGGCCGCCTCGGGATTCGACCCGATCGCATAGAGGCGACGGCCCACCCGAAGGCGACGCAACGCCCACTGGAGGATCACCACAACCGCGACTGCGATCACGAAGACAAGCCGCAGATCGAATCCGGCGATGCTGAGCACCGTCAGGTTGTTGAAGCCGAGGACCCAATCGGGTAGGTCGCCCGCAAGCACGTTGGCGCCGCCGGAGTAGAGGCTGATCAGCGTTCTGAAGATGGCCAGCGTCCCCAGGGTGACGATGATCGCCGGGACCCTCCCGTAGGCGACGAGAAGGCCGTTCAAGGAACCGAGCACGGCCCCCACCGCCATTGCGATGATCATGGCCACGACCGGGTTGGCCCAGGTGTTGGCGGTGAGGAAGTCGGCGGTGAGATAGGCGGAGACGCCCACGGTCGATCCCACGGAGAGGTCGATGTTGCGGCTGAAGATGACCAATGCCTGCGCCGCAGCGAGGATCGCCACGATGACCACGCTGGTCGTGACCCGATTGAAGAAGCGCCCACTCAGGTATCCGTCGACGAAGGACCCGAATACGACCACCGAGCCGACGATGATCCCGAGGAGGATCAGTTCCTTGACCCGATCCGGGCTCAGTCGCCGGAAGCGCCTCGCAGTCGCTGACGTCACGACACTCCCACGGCCGACTCCATGACACGTTCCTGGGTCGCCTCCGCCTTGGTGAAGATCGCCCGCAGACGTCCCTCGCGCATCACGGCGATGCGGTCACTCATCGCCAGGACTTCTGGCAGGTCGGACGAGATCACGATGATTGCGATCCCGGATCGGGCCAGCTCGTCGATGTAGTTGTGAACGTCGGCTTTGGCTCCGACATCAATCCCACGTGTCGGTTCGTCGAGGATCAGGACGCGGGGCTCGGCATTGAGCCACTTGGCAAGCATTGTCTTCTGCTGGTTGCCTCCCGACAGGTTCGCCACCGGGGTGTCCATATCCGGTGTCTTGATGTCGAGCCGCTCACTCAGAGCCTCTGCGTCGGTGAGTTCGGCGCCCCTGTCCACCATCCCCAGACGCGTCGTGTATCGAGCGAGTGTGGCCAGAGTGATATTGGCCGACACGGACTGGTTGAGGGACAACCCCAGATTACGCCGGTCCTCGGATAGATAGGCGATGCCATGTGCCAGCGCATGTTCCGGGGAGGCGACCTCGATCATTTGCCCCTCGAGCTCGATCGTCCCATCGTCCGCGGGTTCGATCCCGAAGAGGGCCAGAGCCACGTCGGTCCGGCCCGCTCCAACGAGTCCGGCGAAGCCGAGCACTTCCCCGCGTCGGACTTCGAAAGAGACGTCGGCGAACTTGCCGACCGTGTTGAGTTTGTCGACGCGCAGCACCACGTCTCCCTCCACGTGCTCGCCACGAGCAAAGAACTCGCTCGGATCGCGTCCCACCATCTCCCTCACGAGTGAGTCCTCGTTCACGTCGGCGACGCCCCGCGTCGAGATGTGCCTACCGTCACGAAACACCGAGATGCGGTCGCAGATGACGAAGAGCTCATCGAGCCGGTGCGTGATGAAGAGCACCGCGACGCCGGAGTCCTTGAGACGCCGCACCTGGCCGAAGAGTCGATCGACCTCGTGCGCCGACAGCGCGGCAGTCGGCTCGTCCATGATCAGAACACGGATGTCGAGCGATATTGCCTTGGCGATCTCGACTCCCTGTTGGCCGGCGACGGTGAGACCGGCCGCCGGCATCGACGGGTCGGTGTCCATGTCGAGAGTTCGGAGAATCTCGCCGGCGTCTGACATCATCGTCTTCCAGTTGACCAACCTTCCCCGGTCCTGATGCCCGATGAAGATGTTCTCGGCCACTGTCAGGTCAGGAAAGATGGACGGCTCCTGATAGATGGCCGCAACGCCCTGGAGTTGCGCGCGGGCGGCATCGTGTGGGAGATACTCCTCGTCATCGAGAAGCATGCGTCCCGCGTCGGGGGCATAGATGCCGGTCATGATCTTGATGAGCGTCGACTTGCCCGCGCCGTTCTCGCCGACCAGCCCGTGAACCTCACCCGGGATGAGATCGAGCGAGACGTCGCTCAGTGCTTGTGTTGCGTCGAATCTCTTCGACACGCCCTCGATCTCGAAGAATGGGCGGACTTCATCCATTTGCCGTCACACCCGGCGGGCGTCGACCGCCCGGGTGATCGCGGCGGCTACCTTGGGCAAGGCACCACCAGATTCCTCCTCAGTTCGTCGGCGGCGACTTCCGACGTTCAGTTGTGTAACATATCACACCACTTCACACGGTGTCGAGACTTTTCCCTCTCGCTAGTTGATTCGGAAAGGGCGACGGTGGGCCTGATTGGCCCGGAGCAGTCTTCGCATCCACGGCAGCCCTCCGTTGGTACGGCGATTCCGCGGTCACGATGGGTTCGAGGTCTAGCTTCCAGCGTTGTCGCGCATCGCCGGATCAGTGGCGCGGGAGGGGGGCGGCCGCCTCCAAATTGGCCAGGTCAGGTTCCGAAGGTCGATTGGAGTTGGAGAGGAGAGATTGCGTCGCAGCTACATCCCTGAGATGTCCAGGGTCTCATGCACGTCGATCGACGATCCTGGCATCTGCAGATGGGGATGGCCCTCGAGCAGCGCC
>Ga0299913_10004828_pt1 | contig 11391 bp, 10 predicted proteins | sample RVTome_9_FD_201360 | JGI IMG/M metagenome (GOLD analysis project Ga0299913, IMG submission 201360) | Soil microbial communities from uranium-contaminated site in the Upper Colorado River Basin, Wyoming, United States - RVT155D38 (version 2) ... | reverse complement strand
AGAAGTCCAGGTCCTCGGCCAGCTCCTCGAGCTGCCCCTCTTCAAGCTCTTGCTGCTCGTAGCGGTCCGGGCTCCAGACCTCCGCACGGTTGAGGGCTCCGACGACCACGACGTCGCGCGTGATGCCGGCCAGCTCTCGCAGGTGCAGCGGAACGGTGACCCGCCCCTGCTTGTCGACGTGGTCCGGGTGAGCGCTGGCGGCGATCTTTCGAACCAACCGGCGGGCCGCCGACGAGCCGGCCGGCTGCGCCCGTAGCTTGGCCTCGATCGCCCCCCACTCGTCCGGAGACCAGATCGCGATACAGGGGTCCAACCAGCGAGACAGGACGACCTCGTCGCCGAGCTCGTCTCTCATCCGGACGGGGACGATCAGGCGCCCCTTGGCGTCGATCGTGTGTCGGAACTCCCCGGTGAAGGACAACCTCTGGCTCCCCTGGCTCGCCACTGAAAGGGCTTCGGTGGGGTCCGGAGGGCCTCGTTGCTCCCCTTCACTCCACTCTCCACCACTTCGTGGGCAAAGTAGACCCCAGGCCCCCACAGGAGTCAACATTCCACCCCACAATTACAGTCTTGTAATTTGTTGCTCGTGTTGTTCCTGTGAATGCTTGTGTTTGCATGAGGTAGCCAAAACCGGACGATCCGGTCACGGGAGGGCCGCGCCCGCGCGGAAAAAGGGCGAACCCGAAAGGCGAAAGGCGGCGGCGAGGGGGGTGGCCAGGATCTGGAGCGGCAGGCCCGATCCGGCTCGGCGGCGTCCGCAGGTCGAACCTTGCTATGTCGTATCGACTGAACCGACATGACATAGCAAAGAACGAAGGGGCTGGTCGTCCGGGCCGGCTTGGGGTTCACTCAGACCCACAAGAGCCCGAAGGGCCCATCGAGTCGTCAGGGCCACCCACTCACCCCTTCGCCGCCGGTTTTAGGGTTTCGGAACCGTGCGGGAGACCGAAGCGGGCAAGACCGGGCCCCCGGGGCCACCAGCTCGGCCCTCGTCGCCGGTTTTTAGGACTGCTCTGGCGTTCCGAGGACGAAAAAGCACGCTGGAGCGTGCTTCAGTTAACCGAGAACGGTTAAGCGGGTTGGGGTTGGCCTAGGCGGGCCAGGTACTGCTCCCAGACCGGGTCTACGCGCTCCACGGCTACCACGATCCAGACGCTGTCGTCGGGCCGGCGGGGCGGGTGGCGCAGGGTGAGGCCGGCGTCGGCCGGCGAGCGGTTCTCCTTGCGGGAGTTACAGGGCCGGCAGGCGGCCACGACGTTGTCCCAGGTATGGCCCCCTCCCCGGGACTTGGGAACGACGTGGTCGACGTTCTCGGCCGGGCGGCCGCAGTATTGGCACTCGAAGTTGTCTCGCACGAACACGGCCCGCCTGGAAAGAGAGGAACGCGCCCGATACGGCACCTTTACGAAGTAGTTCAGGCGAACGACGCTGGGCGCCTTGATCACGAGGGTCTCCGACCGGAACATGTGGCCGTTCGTGTGGATCACCTCGGCCTTGCCCTTCAGGGCGAGCACGAGCGCCCGCCGGACTGGGACCACACACAGCGGTTGGTACGAAGCGTTGAGAACGAGCGCTCTTCCCAATGTGGCGCAAGTATATGGCGCACCTCAGGGGCACCTGCGGAACCACTTCACGCGACGGCGCGGCCGGGAACGTACCGATCGTGGAACAACCCCGCCGATCAGCGGTCGGTGCCGATCGTGTCCTTGCCGCTGAAGCGAAGACGTTCCGCCGTCTCCCGGGTCAGGTCCCAGTCGGCCGAGCTGTACGGTCCCCGGTCGATCACCGGCACCGTGATCGAGCGGCCCTCGTAGAGGATCGAGACCTTCGTCCCACAGGGCAAGCTGCGGTGCGCTACCCCGAGGGTGCCGTAGCCGAGGGTCCTCCCGCACGCCGTCCTGTTGCCGTAGAACCCCGGCCCGTACCAGGTCGCGAGGTCCGGGTGGTAGACGCGGATGGTCCTGCCCGCCGTGGCCCTGCGGTTGAGCTCGTCACCTCCAAACTTCACCCGCAGTCGCCGGAAGCCCGCTCGCTGGGGCCGCAGATAGGTCGAGAACGACCCGTCGCCCGCCCGCAGCCGTTCGATCGCCCGCCACTCCCCCGCGACCCTCTGCTGGAACACGACGGTGCGGCCGGGGACCTTTGGGAAGAGGGATCCGTAGACGCGGGTCCGACGTCCCTTCATCAGACGGCTCTTGGTCGTATCGAGGCGCAGCCGGGCCGGCACCGCGATCCGCCTCGGCTCGCTCGGGGCCCGGTCCCCCGTCACCTCATCGACGAAGAGGAACCGGTAAGGCATCGAGCGCCGGAGGCTCTCCACCAGGAAGCCGACCGTGTTGTCGTCACGCACCGCCTTCGACTCGATGGTCCTCCACCGTCCGTTGTAGCGCTGGAGGCGGATGCGATCGCCGGGCATGCCTCCCTCCAAGTGACCGGCGATACGCGCGTTGCGCCCGTAGGGCACTGCGCTCGGAGCCTTGTCGATCACGGGCTGCCGAGACTCCATCTGGGCCATCGCCACGCCCGCGAGCCCGAACAACATCGACATCGCCGCCACCGCGGCGACCGGTAAGCGAACGCGTTCCATCGTTACGCGCGCCATCGCTGTCTCCCTTCGTCGTGCTTGCTTGCCTCGCCGCCCTCGAGGGCGAAACGGCCGCGGGTCTGGCGGCCGGAGGCGGAACGGGAGAGAGGTTAGCCGCTCGTGCTAGCTAACGCAAGCACTTGCTAACTCAAGCTAGCAAGGAGTAGTCGCGCGGCCGCGCTGCGAAGTTGCCGCGGGCGCTGCGGAGGGTCAGGAGCCCTGTTGCTCCCGGAGCCATACGACGTAGTGGTGGAACTGAAGGTGGTCGGAGGTGACCTCTTCGGTCTGTCCGTCCTTCGTGAGCTTCACGGTGTCCGCCGGCCCCCCCGGGGCGGACGGGTCCTCGGTTATCTCGACGACCTCCCAGCCGGAGTCGACAAGGTTCCTCAATCGCTCGAGCTCTGGATCGTCTCCCCAGCCTGCCATCGCTGCAACCTCCACTAGCTCGACGCTCGTCGCGGACCGCCGCACCTTATCGCCGCGGCAGCCACGGGGCGCGCGAGGGCTCGGCTAAGAACCAGGCGCTGCTAATCTCATGCGAGCGATAACACCGATCAAGGGGCTCGAATGACCGACAGCTCCGCAGGCGACTTCTCCGGTTTCCAGTCGTCGTTCGAGCGGATAGTCAGCAACGTCTAAAAGACGATCCAGGGCAATGCCGAGGTGATCCGTCTTGCCCTGGTCACGCTCGTGGCCGAAGGCCACGCCCTGATCGAGGACATCCCCGGGGTCGGCAAGACCATGCTGGCGAAGTCTCTGGCCAAGTCCGTCGGCTCCACCTGGAGCCGCATCCAATTCACGCCCGACCTCCTGCCGAGCGACGTCACCGGGGTGAGCATCTACGACCGCCGATCGGAGGAGTTCCAGTTCAAGCCGGGCGCCGTCTTCGCCAACATCGTCCTGGCAGACGAGATCAACCGGGCCTCGCCCAAGACACAGGCCGCCCTCTTGGAGTCCATGGAGGAGCGCCAGGTGACGGTGGACACGACGACGCACGAGCTGGAAGAGCCCTTCATGGTGATCGCGACCCAGAACCCGGTGGAGCACGAAGGCACCTATCCCCTGCCCGAGTCCCAGCTCGATCGGTTCATGATGCGACTGTCGATGGGCTACCCCACCCGGGATTCGGAGCTCGAGATCCTCGAGCGTCATGGCGCCGACGAACCACTGCGAGACCTCGATGCCGTATGCGATCCGACGGAGGTCGTGGGGCTGATCAAGCTCGCTCGAGACGTCCACGTCGCCCCCTCGCTCAAGCGCTACATCGTGCAGGTCACGGAATCGACCCGCGATCATCCCGATGTCTACTTGGGCGCCAGCCCCCGCGCGTCGCTCTATCTGCTCAGATCCTCCAGAGCCCTGGCCGCGAGCCGGGGAAGGGACTACGTGGTGCCCGACGACATCAAGGACCTCGTCACACCGGTCATCTCACATCGGATCCTGCTTTCACCGGAAGCGCAGATGCGAGGTGCCTCGGCCGAAGACATCCTCGACGGATTGGTGGGTCGTGTTCCGATCCCCGCACGCGAACAGGCCTAGGCCCACAGGGACGCCCTATGCCCACCGCTAGGGGCTGGCTGGTAGCTGCAACCGGGGTCTGTCTGGTCCTCGCGGGTCTCGTCTTCGGCGCCCGCCCTCTCGAGCAGGTGGGCGTCGCGTTGATGGGGCTGATGGTCATAGCGACCGCAGTCGTCCGGCTCGGCCAGCACGACCTCGAGGTGCACCGGGTCGTCGTCCCCGAACGGGCGCGGGCCGACCAGGACGTGGTGGTGACGCTGACGCTGACCAACAAGGGCGCCGGCGCGGCCCCCCTGCTCCTGCTCGAGGACGAGCTGCCGTCGCGGCTCGCCGGACGGGCTCGGTTCGCCCTGAACGGCATCGAAGCTGAGGGCAGGCGCGACGTCTCCTACACGGTCCGACCTCACCGCAGGGGGCGCTACGAGGTGGGACCTCTGTCGATGCGGATGGTGGATCCCTTCGGACTGGCCCGGATCTCTACCCAGGCCGCTTCGACCGAGAGCTTCCTGGTCCATCCCCGTATGGAGACGCTGTCGTTGCCTCGGGACGCCGGCGACCGTCGGAACGTGTCGACGTCCGCGCTCCGGCAACCCACCGGGGCTCGCGGCGAGGACTTCTACGCCCTGCGCGAGTACGTCCAGGGCGACGACATGCGGAAGGTGCACTGGCCTTCGACCGCACGCCGCGGAAAGATCATGATCCGTCAGGAAGAGACCCCGTGGCATACCCGAGCCACCGTGATCCTCGACGACCGCAAGAGCGCGCACGACGGCAGCGGTTCCTCGGCTTCGATCGAGCGCGCGATCGAAGCGACCGCCTCGGTGCTACAGCTCTACCAGCGCGCGGCGTACGGCTTCCGTCTCATCGGAGCGTGCCATCCGGGGGTCACATCCGGACGGGGCGTGACCCATCTGCATCGCTGCCTCGATCTGTTGGCGACGATGGATCTGCACGCCGACCGGCGGAGCAACCCTCTACTCGACCGGCTCGTGGAGATCGAAGCACGCGGAGCGGGTGAGGAGACCCTCGTGCTCGTCAGCGGCACCCTGGGAACGGACGCGGCGATCGCATTGGGACGCCTGCGGCGTGTGTTCAAACAGATCGTCTGCGTCTCTTTCCCCGCCCACCGCTACTCGTCGGCCTCGACCAAGCAACGGTGGGCGGGCGAGCGGGAGATGGTCGAAGCGGCACGCCACCTTGGCCGCTCGGGCATCCGCTCGGTAATCGTGGGCCCGGGCGACTCCCTCGAGGCGGCCTGGCGATCGATCGTCAGCGGGAAGGCGAGGGGAGGTGACGCGGCATGGGGTCAGAAGCCCGAGCTCGTCTAGGTCTGCTGGGTCTGGGGCTCGTGACCCTCCTCACGTTCAACCAACTCTTCGGCCAACAGGAGTTCGCGGGCCCCTCGCTGCTCGGGATGATGGCGGCCACCGCGATCGCCTTGGGCTCTCGCCGGCTCGGCCTCTCCGGCTTCGCAACCCTGGTCGTGTCCGCGCTGGGACTCGTCTGGTACGTCGCCGTGATCTTCCAGGCGCCGCACACCTACTGGGGCCTGCCTACGACTTCAGCCCTCGAGCGAGCAGTCCGGTCCGTGGTCAACGCCTACGAACACAGCAGCGTCGACTACGCGCCGGTGCCGCTTAGACCCGGTTACGCGGTAATGACCGTCGTTGCGATGTGGACCCTCATCACGCTCGGTGAAGTGGCCACCTTCCGGTGGAGGCGGCCTCTGCTCGCGACCCTGCCTCCGGTCGCGCTCTTCTCCTTCCTGCTCGTCGTCGGGACCCGCGAGGGCGCCACCGTGAACGTGATCCTGTTCCTGACCGCGCTGTTCACGTTCTGGAACCTGGAGGCCTCGCACCGACTGCGATCGTGGGGGCGGTGGGTCCCGGTCTGGAAGGGAAGAGACACCGAGGAGTCCACCTCCTCGATCACGACCACGCTGGCGCGGCGCATGGGTGTCGCCTGCGTCGCAGCCGCGCTGGTCCTTCCGGCCTTCCTCCCCGCCCTCGAGGACGGCCTCGTCTCGTGGCGCAGCAACGAGGGCGGAGGTGGCTCGGGAGAGGGTGGCTCCTTCGCCGGCTCCGGCAACATCGATCCGCTGGTCTCCCTGGTTCCGCGTCTGATCAGGCAAACGGAACAAGAACTCTTCACCGTCGTCTCCGAGGAGCCGGCCTACTGGAGGCTCTACACCTTGGCCGATTTCAACGGCGAGAGCTGGAGCGACGGCAGCCCTGTCACGGACTCGATCACACCCAACGGGTCGGTGCCGATGATGACGCCGGACCCGGTTCCGGGACGGACCTTGACCACCCGTTTCTCCGTCACCGGACTGCGCTCGGTCGGTCTGCCGATGCTTGGGTCGCCGGTGACCGTGTCGCCCGAGCCTCCTCTCGCGCTGGCGGTCGATCCGATCACCGGCGACGTGAAGGCCGAGCAGGGGCTCGAAGAGGGGTTCACCTACACCCTGATGAGCACCGTCCCGGATGCCACCTTCAGGAGACTCCGATCCACTCCGATCGGCCAGCTGTCCGACGACATGTACTACGAGACCCCCGCCCTGTCGCAGGAGGTTCAGGCCCTGGTGGAAGAGTGGACCGGCGCGGCCCCAACGCCGTTCCGTAAACTCACCCGCCTGCAAGCTCGGCTCCGAGACTTCAACTACAGCCTCGAGGTGGACCAACCGGTCACGGCGGACTATCTCGAGGAATTCCTCGTGAGGTCCCGGGTCGGCTACTGCCAGCAGTTCGCGACGGCCTTCGCGATCCTGGCCCGCCACCTCGGCTACCCGACGCGCGTGCAGGTCGGGTTCCTGCCCGGGAGCACCGATGTCGCTACCCCCAACACCTACACGGTGAACGGCTCCGACACCCACGCGTGGCCCGAGGTCTACTTCGAGGGACTCGGGTGGGTTCCGTTCGAGCCCACGCCTCGGGACGGTACGGCGCCTCCCGACTACACGATCGGTGCCGCCGCGGGGAATCTTCCCGGGGGGACCGGCGGGGCCGCCAATGTGTTCGGAGGCGGTGAGAACAAGCGCGGCTTCGCAGAGATCGGAGGCCTCCGGGATCCCATCGGTGGTGTAGACGGCCGGCCCGACGCGGTGGTCACCTCATCGGAGCGCCGGACGCGGATCGACGGCGAGTGGGAGGAGACCTTCACACGCGTGCTGGTGGCCCTGCTGATCCTCTTGGTCCTATTCATCGCATCGGTGCCGGGGATCAAGCGCTGGAAGATCCAACACCGATACGCGCGCGCAACCGACGCGAGATCCCGGGCCGCCGCGGCTTTCGCGGAGTTCCAGCAGGAAGCCACCGAGCTGGCCTCGCCGCGCCGCGGATCCGAGTCGGCGGCCGCTTACGCCCGGCGGATAGCAAGCTCCGTCGTAACCGGGAAGCAGGAGGCGGCCCGGCTCGCGACCATCTACGAGAGATCCCAGTACGCGCCGGCGCCGCTGCCCCCACAGCTGGCAGACGAGGCCCGGCGGCTGGCACGTGTGCTCCGCAAGAAGCTGTGGGCGGAGGCGGGCTGGTGGAGACGTTTCCAGCGCATCGCATCGCCGGCCGGGTTGCTGACGGTGCCGGAGCTGGGCCTCAGAAGGGTCGCCCTCGGCAAGCTCGTCTCACTGGGCCGCTCGTAGCCTCCGTCGGACGCGGGGGTCCAGGTCCTGCTCGAGCTGGGACTCGACCTTGCGGATCGCGGTGATGAATTCCTGGCGGTCGTAAAGGTACTCGGCGACCTTCCCGTCGATGCTGCGGGCGATGTCGTCGATCGCCAGGAAGAAAGCCATCTGGCCTTCCTTCAGTGCATCCAGCACCTCGCCGTCGTTACGACAGATCTTGAAGATGCTCTTCCCGTCGGTCACCAGCTTCACCTCGGAGAGATGCTCTTCGAGCCCCGCCTTCTTCCTCAGGTATTCGTAGGCTCGACGGACCCGCTGCAAGCTCATCCCGCCATCCAGCAAGGAGCGGATGACCTTCAGCGCGATCAGGTCGCGGAACGAATAGAGCCTGCGGACGCCGGGACGGCCTCCGGTCTCCTGGACACTCGGTTTCACCAAGCCGATGCGATCCCAATACCTGAGTTGATGGGGCGTACACGAAGTGAACCGGGACGCCTGTTCTGCTGTGAAACCTTCCATCGGAGCGCGCAAACCTCCAGGTCCTCGAAGCGTTGTGTCGCTACTGATTCCTCCGAAGGGAAGCCGAGTCAGATGGTGGTTTCCCCCTGCCGCCCAAGCGACTCATGGAATCTAGCGCGGGGGTTCACTTGCAGCAAGCCCAGAAGGCGAAAACCATGAAGACGCGAAAAGAAATTCCTTCTTCAGTCCTTCTTGTACCGACTGCGAACGCGCTGCTCCCAGTCGGTCAAGGCGCGCGAGATCCGGTCACCGGGACTTTCTGCGACCTTCGACACGGAGTTGCGGAGGGACCCCGCTATCAGGACTATCCCCAGAACCATCCCCGCGAATGCCAGAACCCCGATGATCACCATCCCGGAGTAGAAGAAGAGGAAGAGGCCGACGAAACCGGCCACGAAGGCCACCGCGCCCAGCCGGCCGAGGCGGCGGTCGACCTCGGGACGGCGCTTCTGCTTGACTTGGCGCGCGAAGCTCGGGTCCTCTTGGTAGAGGCTCTTTTCGATCTCGTCGAGGATGCGCTGCTCGTGATCGGAGAGGGGCACGGTCACTTGATTATAGGAAGGGCCGGCGGCGTAAATGCCCACCCGGGCGTCCCGCCGGGCTCATCTTCGCGGCTCGCTCGAATCGAGCAAGGTCGCCGGCCCAACCGATCCCGAACCGAATCGCTGCCTGATGCTGTCCAGAGCCGCGGCGGCGTCGTCCCAGCGCTGGTGGCTCGCGGTGGCGCCGAGCTCACCCTCGGCCAGCAGCTCGAGTTGCCGGTTCGGGGGCCCCACCGCCAGGCCGGTGACGCTGACCCCCAGCAACCTGATGCGCAGCCGATCCCGCCCGAGGCGTTGGAAGAGCCGACGGGCCACCTCGTACACGGCCGGGGTCGTATCGACCTCGGTCGCAAGGGTCTTGGATCGTGTGATGGTGGTGAAGTTCGAGAAGCGCACCTTGAGGGTGATGGTGCGGCCGCACAGGTTCTTGGCCCGGAGGCGCTCGGCCGTCCGATCCGACAACCTGAGGATCTCTCGCTCGATCTCGGCGTGCGAGTCGAGGTCGGAAGAGAAGGTCTCCTCGGATCCCACCGACCGAGCCGGCTCGTTGGGGACCACGACCCGATCGTCGTGCCCGGAGGCCAGCGAGTGCAGATGGGCACCCAGAGATTCTCCGACCGCCCTGGCCAGGGTCCGCTCCGAGATCTGTGCTAGATCCCCCACCGTCTTCAGGCCGAGCCGCTCGAGGATCGTGGCCGTTTGGGGCCCCACCCCCCACAGCGCCGTGACCTCGAGGGGATGAAGGAAGGCGCGGATCTCGCCCACCGGAACCACCAGGAGACCATCGGGCTTGCCCCGGGCCGAGGCGAGTTTGGCGAGGAACTTGTTGGGAGCCACCCCCACCGTGCAGCCGAGGCCCAACTCGCGTACGCGCTCCTTGATCGCGATCGCGACGTCGACGGGGGGGCCGAAGATCTTCACCGAGCCCGAGACGTCGAGGAAGGCCTCATCGAGAGACAGCGGTTCGACGAGCGGAGTGAACGAATGGAAGATCGCGCCGATCTGTTCCGAGTAATGCCGATAGGCCTCGAAGTCGTTGGACAGGAACATGGCATCCGGGCACAGCCGGCGTGCAGTGACCATCGGCATGGCGGAGCGGACCCCGAACTCGCGAGCCGGATAGGACGCGGAGGTCACTACCCCCCGGCCCCCCTGTCCCCCGACGATCACGGGTAGTCCTCGCAGGGATGGGTCTTTGATCTCCTCGACCGACGCGTAGAAAGCGTCCATATCGACGTGAAGGATGGGCTCGGTCACGAGCATGACCTCAGCCTACGGCCGTGGTATCCCATCGCGATGGCATCTCAGAGAACGGAGATCACGGTCGGGCGCCGCAAGCTCACGGTCTCGAACCTCGACAAGGTCTTCTATCCGGTCACGGGCACCACCAAAGGAGACGTGATCGAGTTCTACCGCTCGGTCGCTCCGGTGCTGTTGCCCCATCTCCGCAACCGGATGCTGACGATGAAGCGCTACCCGAACGGCGTCGAGGGCAAGTTCTTCTACGAGAAGGAGTGTCCCAAGCACCGCCCGGATTGGGTCAAGACGGCCCCGATGGCGCGCAAGGACGGCAAGGCGGTCAACTACTGTTTGCTGAACGACCAAGCGAGCCTGGTGTGGTCGGCCAACCTCGCCAACCTCGAGCTCCACACCTCTCTGGCCACCGCGACCGACGTCTTCCGCCCTACCGCGCTCGTGTTCGATCTCGACCCCGGAGCACCGGCAAGCATCGTCGAATGCGGGGAGGTCGCGCTGCTCCTCGAGAAGATCTTCGATCGCTGGGGACTCGAAGCGATCCCCAAGACCTCGGGCTCCAAGGGCCTCCAGCTGTTCGTGCCCCTCAACACCAAAGTCACCTACGACGACACGAAGCCGTTCGCTCACGAGCTCGCCAAGCGCCTCGAGAACGACCACCCGGATCTGATCGTGTCCGGGCAAAGCAGGGCCGAGCGCGAGGGCAAGGTGCTGGTCGACTGGAGCCAGAACGACGATCACAAGACAACCGCGAGCGTGTACTCGCTCCGGGCCAAGGAGCGCCCGACGGTCTCGGCCCCCGTCACCTGGGCCGAGGTACGCAAAGCCGTCCGCGCCGCGGACCCAGAGGTCCTCGTGTTCGAGGCGGACGAAGTCCTGGCCCGCATCGACAAACACGGCGACCTCTTCAACCAGGTCCGCACCCTCAAGCAGAGGCTCCCGCTCTAGGCGAAGGTCAGCGGCCGGCGCTGCCGCCGCTGGCGTGCCAGAGGCGGGTCGGGGCCGTCTCGGTCGCGGTCGTTGCCTCCAATCCGCGATACGCCTGTTTGCGGCGTTGGCGTTCGAGGGACTCGTCGAGGGAGTGTCCGGCTCTCCGGTCGCGGGCGATCTCGGCCAGGTCGAAGGCCTCTTCCACCACGACGGTGACGCCGACGTTTCCCGGCTCGGTCGCGTGGATGCGAGACGCGCCTCCTCGCTTGCGAACCTTGCCGCGGAACAGAAGGAGCCACGAATGGAAGATCGTGCGGGCGCACCAGGGTTGTACGCGTTCGAAAACGGTCACGTCGATCGGGCCGGTGAGGTCGTCGATCGTCACGAAGATGATGCGCTGGCCCGATCGGATCGCAGGAGTCTGA
>Ga0299913_10004827_pt1 | contig 11391 bp, 8 predicted proteins | sample RVTome_9_FD_201360 | JGI IMG/M metagenome (GOLD analysis project Ga0299913, IMG submission 201360) | Soil microbial communities from uranium-contaminated site in the Upper Colorado River Basin, Wyoming, United States - RVT155D38 (version 2) ... | reverse complement strand
CGCCAGCGGCCGCTGCATCGCGCTCCGGACGCGCGCCGCCGCCGGCTCGCCGTCGGGAGCGGCGCGGCGGATCCGCTCCACCGCCTCGCGAAAGCGTGCGCGCCCGAACGGCTTGATCAGGTAGTCGACGGCCTCGACCTCGAAGGCCGCCACCGCGTAGCGGTCGTAGGCGGTCGTGAACACGATCGCCGCGGGCTGGTGCCGGACCCGCTCCAGCACCTCGAGCCCGCTCATCTCGGGCAGATGGACGTCGAGGAACAGGACGTCGGGCTCGAGCGCGTCGATCCGCTCGACGGCCGCGCGGCCGTCGGTCGCCTCGGCCACCGTCTCGAGCCAGTCGACCTCGGCCACCAGCTCCCGGAGCTCGACCAGCGCGGCCGGCTCGTCCTCGACGAGGATAGCGGTCCGCGGCACCCTCAATCCGCCTCGACCGGCAGGCGCACGTCGATGCGGAATCCCGCTCCCGGACGGGTCGTGACCTCGAACCTTGCGCCCCCGTCGTAGCGCGACGCGATGCGGCGACGCACGGTGGAGAGCCCGACGCCGGCGCTGTTCTCCGGCGGCTCCTCCGCCCCCACGCCGTCGTCCTCGACCACGATCTCGATGGCCGCGCCCGTACGGCGCACGACCAGGCGGATCGTGCCGCCCCGGGCCCGGGGCGCGATGCCGTGCCGGATCGCGTTCTCGAGGAGCGGCTGGAGCGTGAGCGCGGGGATCGACACGTCGAGCGCCTCCGGATCGATCGACTCCTCGACCGCCATCCGCTCGCCGAGCCGGATGCGCTCGAGCTCGAGGTACGCGCGCGCGAACGCGAGCTCCTCGCGGACCGGGACGAGATCCGTGTCACGTCCGTCGAGGTCGACCACGTAGCGGAGCAGCTCGCCGAGCCGCTCGATCGCGTCGGTGGCCTGCGCTGGCTGGCGCCGGACCAGCGCGCGGATCGTGTGGAGCGTGTTGAAGAGGAAGTGGGGCTGGAGCCGCGCGCGCAGCGCCTGGAGCTCGACGCGGGCGCGCTCGGCCTGGGCGCGCCCGACGCGCTGCTCGGCGCGGATCGCGTGGGAGCCACCGACCAGGAGCCCGTAGATCCAGAACCCCACGACCACCGTCCAGCCGCCTTCCTCGATCGCCACGTGCCGCGCGAGATCCCATCCGCCCTGGATCGCGAGCCGCGCGTAGACCGCGGCGATCCACAGGCCCACGAACGCGACGGCGAGAAGGAGGTGAAGGGCGAGGAAGCGCCCGACGCGGTCGGGGCGCCAGGGAACCACGCCGCTCACGCGCCACACGCCGACGCCGAGGATCGCGGCCACGGTCACCGACACGATCGCGCCCTGGACCGCCCGGCCGGGAGAGACCTCCTGCGACAGCGCGGCGGCGTAGAGCACCGCGATCGGCACCCAGGCGAGCGCGTACAGAAGCCAGGCGCGGGCTTTTCCCATGCGGGGGAATCTGCCGTCGTGGTCGCCTCTCCGCACGGTCAGCTTCCCCCGGCGTCCAGGGACGGCAGCAGCCGATCGCGAACCCAGGCGTACTCGGGGTCGATCGCGAGCGCCTTCCGGTACTGCTCGCGCGCGCGCTCGGTCTCCCCCGCGGCCTGATGAACCTGCCCCAGCCAGACGTGGACGTCGGCTCTCCCCCAGCGCGGCTCCGGCGGTGGGGGCGCGTCGCGCTCGAACGCCGCGGCTGCCCGCTCGAGCGCCGCACGCGCCGGGGCGGTGCCTCCGCCGTACGCCTCCGGCGTGAAGAAGTCGCCGATCCCCCTAAGCAGCCAGACGCGCGGGTTCTCCGCGTCCAGCGACCGCGCCTGCGCCTGCAGGTCGTCGATCCGGTCGCCGAGCGCGGCGCCAAGCGCGGGGTTCTCGCCGATCCGGAGACCGTACACCGAGGCCAGGAGCGCGTAGGTCTCGGCCCGGGGTCCGAGATCGAGGCTGGCGAGGAGGCTCTCCTCCGCCCGGTCGAGGAGCCGAGCGACGCACCCGGCCTCCTCAGCCTCGTCGCATTCGTGGCGGCTCGCGAGCCGGTACAGGGCGTAGCCGCGATAGTGGTGGAGCAGCGCGTCGTCTGGGTGTAGGGCGAGCGCCCGCTCGGCGAGCGCGGCCGCCTCCCGCAGGGCTACAGGGTCCGCCGCGCCGCCGCCCTCGATCGCCAGCGCCTGGATCCGCTCCGCCAGGACGGCCGGGCCCTCGCTCTGGGCGCGCGCTTCGGCTCCCGTAAGCAACGCGGCCAGGGCCGCGATCGACAGCGGCAGGGCCGGCAGGCATCGAATCGTCGGCATGCTTGTCATCGCAAGGTGCCTCCTTTCCCTTCTCCGTCAGAAGTCGAGCGACATCCCCACGAACACGCTCCGCTTCGTGCGGTCGCGGACGGCGATGCGCGTGGCGAAGTCGTCGGTCCAGCGGTACTCGAGCACGTTCTCGCGGTCGTAGGCGTTGTTGAGCGAGGCGAACAGCACGAGGAGCCCGTCGTCGCCGAAGAAGACCAGGCGGCTGAACGACAGATCGAGCCGGTGGAAGGCCGGCTGGCGACCGGCGAACGGCTCCCCGTAAACGGGAACCGGCCCCGCGCCGTCCGGCTCGGTCCCGATCACGTCGGTGAACGGCCGGCCGGTGGCGTAGCGCCAGGCGGCGCGCACGTTCCAGCCCGGCCGGATCTGCCTGCCGGCCACGACCACCAGGCTGTGGGTGACGTCGAACGGAGCCGGTGCCAACGTGCCGGTGTCGGGATCGGTGCGCTCGGCGTCGACCAGGCTGTAGGAAACCCAGCCGCTCGTCCCCGCCGGTCCCCGACCCTTCAGGAACACGTCGATCCCCCGGCTCGATCCCTCGCCGCCGCCGACCGCGCGATCCTCGCGGTCGAGCCGGGCCAGGTCATCGTACTGCTTGCGGTACGCCTCGAGTCGGAAGAGCCCGCTCGCCGGGTCGCCCGCCTGGACGCCGGCGACGAGCTGAAGGGCGCGCTGCGGTGCGAGCCTGACGTCCGCGCGCGCATGGAGAAGAGGGTCGGCGACCTGATGGTAGACCCCGCCGCCGAGGAGCAGCGAGAGCCCCGCGGGCAGGCTGGCCGTCACGGAGAGCCGGGGGTCCCAGGTGCGCCGCTCGGAGAGAGTAGACCGGTCGGAACGCAGACCGGCCGTGAGCGCCGCCCGGCTCCCGATCGCCCACTCGGCCTCCACGAATGCCCCCGCCCGCAGGGCGTCGCGCGCGTCGTCGAAGGAATCGGCGAGCGGATCGCCCGCGTCGCCGACGTCTCCCCCATGGCCCCCGCCGGCCGCGAACCGTCCCTGCCAGCGTGCCTCGAGGTCCTCGACGTCGCCGCCGGCCGCCAGCACCAGCGCGGGCGCCAGCGCGACGTCGACGGAGGCGGAGGCCTGGGTCGAGGCGCGGTCGTCCACCAGCCGGTACTCCCCGCCCCCCTCCTGCGTGCGGACGGCGGAGCGGCTGAGGCTCGCGGCCGCGCGCGCGGGGCCGAACGCGTCTACCCAGCTCGCGATCGCGGCCCACGTCTCGCGCTCGATCGCGTACTCGCCCGCCAGCGACGGGTCCGCGACGTCGAACGCAGTCTGGAACGTCTCCCCGATCCCGAACGCCTCGAGCCGGGCGCCGGGCCGGTAGTCCCAGACCAGGCTCCCGCTCGTCTCCCACCCCTGGGGAGCCGTCGCGTAGTCGCGCGTGGAGCCGTTCACGGCATAGATCGGCCCCACGTGGAGCCGCGAGAGCGTGAGCGCGCCGCCGAGCCGATCCGAAAGCGGCCCTTCGATCGACCCCTCGACCCCGGCCATATGCGCGCCGACCGACCGCTCGAGCCGTTCCGGCCGGCCGCGCGTCTGCAGGTCGACGACCGCGGATAGCGCGTCGCCGTAGCGCGCGCCGAACGCGCCGCTCGAGAAGAAGATCCGGTCGAGCAGGAAGGGGTCGATCTGGGGCGCGTCGCTGCCGGTCGGCTCCTCGGGGCGGACCGCGTCGATGACGCCGGCGCCGTTGAGGAAGAAGCGCGTCTCCGAGTCGTCGCCGCCGCGCACGAACAGGCCCGAGCCGTCGTCCACGCTCTGGACTCCGGGAAGCGCCTTGATCGCCAGCGGCACCGACGCCTGCGCGCCCGGCGTCGTCACCACGTCGAGGCTGGTCAGCGCCGCCCCGGGCTCGTCCCCCGCCGTGTAGCCGCCGGCGCGGGCGGTGATCGCGGTCACCTCGACCAGCCGCAGCAGCACGATCCGGACCGGCGCATCCGGCACGTCGACCGGCTGGCGATGCTCCGCATAGCCGTCCCGCAGGGCGACAAGCTCCCCCGGCCCGGGACGGGTTGCGAACGCGAAGCTCCCGGTCGTGTCCGTCACCGCGCCGTCGACCGTGCCGGTCAGGAACACGTTGACGCCCGCCAGGCCCCTGCCCTCCTCGTCGAGGACGACGCCGGCCACCGACTTCGCCTCCTGCGCGGAGACGGGAGCCGCGAGGAGCAGGGCCATGAGCATGCGGCAAGCGGCGCGGGACATGCCCGAGCCTAGGCCGCCATGGAAGCCCTCTCAACCGGAAATCTTTCTACGCGCGCTCCGGCGGGACGACCGGCTCGTGGGGCCCGCGAGCGGTCACGTCCCGCCGCTGGCGTCCGCGCACTCCGGGGTCCGCACGCGCTCGCTGCTCCGCGCGTGGACGAAGACGCCCCACTCCTTCCAGTTCCGCTCGTCGTCCCGGTACTCCACCACGTTGCGGCGGCTGTTCTCGTCGATCGGGGTCATCGTCTCGCGGTATTCCCGACTGCTCGTGTCGGGATCATAGCTGCGATATCGCCGCACCATGACGTTCCCGGGCTGGAACTCGATGCGGCCGATGTTCATGACCTCGAACGGGCGGATTCCATCACGGACGAACGAGATCCACTCGATCTCCTGGTGCCCGTAATGGTAGCCCGTCAGCCCGTGCGTGAACTGGACCAACTCCCCGTCGACCTGCCGGTACTCGCGGTCGATCACCGTCTTCGCGGGGATCCCCCAGGCGAAGTCGATCACGATGCCGGGCGGGGCGTCCGGATCCCCCGGCACCCACTCGCCCAGGTGGTATTCGAACGCGCACATCGCCCGATCGTCGACCGGAAACGCCGGCGGCGGCTCGGCATCCTGGCCGGCGGCCGGGGCGGCGGCCCCTGCGAGGGTGATCGCCACGCCGAGGATCGACCATGGCGTACGATGTGTGTTCATGCGATGCCTCCCTTTCACGTGTGTGTCGGTTATGACGCGGCGGCGCTCGCCGGCCGCGGAGGCAATTCGATCCGCTGGCTGGTGCGGATCAATGCGCGGGAGGTAAGAACCGCTGATCGACTTCTGAGCGCGGGGCTACGACCCGAGGGTGGAGGGCGCCAGGTTCAGGCGGGCCAGCGCATCGGCGAAGCGGGGATCCGACCGGATCCGGTCGAACCGCGGGTCGACCGCGATGACGGGAACCACCGGAGCTCCAGCCTCGATCCCGCCTTCGATGAAGGCCAGCGCCAGGTCCGGCTCGCGGAACCGCGCGTAGGCCGCCGCGAAGTCGAGCGGATAGCGATTCTCGAGGCCGTTCGCCTCCATCTGCTCCAGGTCCCACCGCCAGAACCGGTCGATGCCCTGCGCCGGGCTCGCGGTCCGTATGTCGGCCACTACCTCGGGCCCCGCGCCGTACCGCTGCGCCACCCCGGCGGCGACGGTCCGAGCTCCGGCGAGGTCGCCGTTCGCCTCCAGGGCCATCACCAGGCAGTACCAGGCCGCGGCGAGCTCCGGGGCCAGGTCGATCGCCGCGCGGGCCTGCCGGATCGCCTCGCCGTATCGCCTGGCGTAGAAGTACAGGTAGGCGGCGTCGCCCTGCACGAGCGGCGAGACCGGATCGAGGGACAGGGCGAGACGCGCCTCGGCGATCGCCTCGTCGTGGCGGCCGAGCAGGGAGAGGATGTGGGCGTTGGCCTGGCGGAGCTCGGCGTTGGCCGGCCCGAGCGCGATCGCGGTCTCGTACTCGCGGAGTGCGGTGGTCCAGTCGCGGCGCGCGTGGGCAGACAGGTCGCCGAGCGCCTGATGAGCTTCGGGAAGCATCGGCTCGAGCTCGATCGCGCGGCGGGCCGAGCGCGCCGCGCCGGCGGTGTCCCCGTCCCAGAGCCGCGCGCGCGCCAGCACCGCATGCGCGAGCGCGTAGTCGGGGTCGCGGCGGACCGCCGCCTGCAGGTGCCCGCGCGCCTCCGCGGGCCGATGGTTCGCCACCAGGTAGCGTCCCTTGAGGAACGCGGCGCGAGCATCGGGATGGGGCTCGCGCGCCCCCGGGCCCCCCTCTACTTGCAGGGCGACCAGGAGACAGAGCGCTGCGGCCACGCCGAGCCCGGGCGCGCGCCGTAGCCAGCGGGTTGGCGATCGAGCCGCGAGGGGCGCGGCGAAGCGGTAACCCCGCCGCGGAATGGTGTGGATGCAGACCGGCGCGTCGGCCGTCTCGCCTAGGGCCTCGCGGATCTGCCGGATGCAGGTGTTCAGCCCGTGATCGAACTCCACCACGGTGTCCGGCCACAGGTGCTCGCGTAGCTCTTCGCGCGTCACGAGCCGGCCCGCGCGCTCCACGAGGAGGCACAGGACCTTCATCGGCTGGGGCGGGAGGTGCCGGCCGGCGCCGTCGCGCCGCAGCTCGCCGGTCGCGAGGTCGAGCTCGAAGCGTCCGAACCGGACCCTTCGTGGGGTCGTCAACGGGGAGCGTGGGTACAGCATCACGTTCCATCTTGTTCCGGCCTGGGCCTGGGAGTCAAACCGGGCATGATCTGCCCGCGGCCAGCGCGTAGTTTGGTGCGCGTGAACGGCTCCCCTTCCCCTGCCTCCCGCGGCAAGCGCGCGCTCAAGCGCGCCGCGCAGTTCGGCTTCCTGTTCTTCCTGCTGAAGGGGATCGGCTGGCTGATCGTCGGCTTCCTCGCCTGGAGGGGCCTGACTTAGCCGCTCAGTCCGTCGCCCGCTCGATGGCGATCGACGCCGCCAGCTGGGCGATGGGGACCGCGATCAGGATGATCGGCGCCGCTGGCGGGTCGTAGTGGGCGGCCTCGAGCGCCAGTAGGCCGGCGGCGGCAAGCCCCAGCGAGGCCAGGGCCGAGCTCATGTACGAGCCGCGGCTGCCGTTGGCGACGTGCACGCCGAGCGGCAGCAGAAGCCCCTCGGCGATCGTGGCGCCGGCCACCCCGCCGCTCAGGAAATCGAGGTCGTCGGCGTCGTCGTCCGAGGCCAGCACCGCGCCCGCGTAGAACCCACCCACGACGCCCACGGCGCCGCCGATCAGCCCGCCGGCCGCCAGGGCCGGAGTGGACCGAGACTGCGCGAACTCGGGTGACGACCACTCGAGCCGCAGCTCCGTGGGCGCACTTCCCTGTGCATGCGCCACCATGGGAGCCAGCGCCAGCATCGTCACACAACCGGCCATCCATCGAGCTCGCATCACCATCGAGACAGAACGGTCGGATCGAGGTGTCCGTTCAAGTCCGTTCCAACCCTGGGGCGAGGGACCCTACTCCTCGGGGGCGCGCGCGATGACGTCGGCAAGCAGGGCGTCGAGGGCGGTCCGATCCAGCAGACGCCCGTTGACTACGACTGCGACTATCCGGCGGATGTTGCGGATATCGACGAGGGGATCGCCCTCCAGGAGGACCAGGTCCGCCCGCTTGCCGATCTCTATGGAGCCGAGGGAGTCGGCGAGCCCCAGGAACCGGGCCGGAACCAGGGTCGCCGAGCGGATCGCGTCCAGGGGAGTCAGCCCCGCCTCGACCAGCAGCTCCAGCTCGTCGTGGAGCGAGGCGCCGGGACAGACGTCCCGCGCCGCGAGGTCGGTGCCCGCCAGGATCGCGACGCCGTTCGCGTGCAGGATGCCGGTGAAGGCGACCATCCGCTGCGCGAACCGCGCTCGCAGTTCCTCGATTCCCGGCGTACGATCCCGCTCCCCGACCGGGAAGAACCGGTCCCACTGGTCGCGCAGTGACAGCGCGACGGTCCCGATGCAGTCGAGGGGGTCGTCGTATAGGGCGACGCGGCGGCCGCGAAGGACGGTTGGAATCAGCGTGGGGGTGACGTGGACCCCCTCCGCCGTCAGCCGCTGGGCAAGGGTGTCCGCGCCGGACGTGATGAAGGCGTCGAGCGCCGCCAGCTGGGCGTCCGGGTCGGGCGGCAGCGACGCGCTGAACCCACCCTCGAAGAACGTCACAGCGTGCTCTATGCTCGCCTGCCCCGCCAGGGCCGCCTCGGATGGGGTCACCTCGACCGGCACGTGCCCTGAGAAGGGAATGCCGTGCTGGCGGCTCTCCTCGGCGAGCGCGAAGTACGCTTCGCGCGGTACGGCGTTGTGGATCTTGATGAAGTCCGCACCGCGCGCCTTGACGTAGGCTACAGCGGCGCGGGCGTCGTCGGGATCCTCGACCACCACCCGGAACGGGGCGTCTGGCTTGTATCCGTCCAGGTAAGGGCCGGCGCGCACGATCCTGGGCCCCATGATTTCACCGGAGCGGATCGCCGCCCGCCAGCCATCGATCGCGACGATGTCCCCACCGGTATCCCGGACTCCAGTGACTCCGTGAGCTAGCAGCGCAGGCAAGGCGAGCGCCGTCGCGTCCGTCAGGTGGGCATGCACATCCCAGAGGCCAGGCATCAGGAACCGACCACGGCCATCGACCACCACGGCGCCAGGCGGCAGAGAAACGCTCTGCGCGTCAGCTATCTGAGCGATCACCCCGTTCCGGATCACGACGGTGAGGCCCGCGCGCGTCTCTCCGATCCCGACATCAACGACGGAGACATCGGCGATCGCGAGCGTGTCGTCGGCTTCGGAAACGCTCGATGCTCCCGACCGGTCGCCCGGCAACAGCATCGCGATGACACCGCAGAGGAGGATCAATCCGTGACTCATGACCAGAATGGTATTCTGGTCACGCACTCCCGTCAAGGAACCCGACACGATTCGTCATCCCGCGCTCGACGACCCAGACGCTCCGGCGCTCCACGCCGGTCATTGCTCGCGCATGCCGTCGAGCTCCGCTCGCGGAATCCATCGCCCGCCGACCACCACGCCCTGGATCCCGCGCATCGCGGAGACGTCCTCGAGCGGATTCTCGGCCACCAGCACGAGGTCGGCGGCCTTCCCGGGCTCGATCGTCCCGACCCGCCGCGCGTCCGGCACGTTTCGCTCGAGCCACGATCCGGCGTTCCGCGTGCCCGCGCTCAGCGCCTCGAATGGCGTCAGGCCGGCCGCAGCGAGCTCCTCCAGCTCGAGCAGGGCGGACCATCCGGGATGCATGCCGGGGGCCGACGCGTCGGTCCCGAGGAGCAGGAGGACGCCCGCCCGCTGAAGCTCCAGCGTCAGTGTCCGCACGGCAGGCATCTTGATCACCTCTCGCGCGGTGAACCGGTCGAGGTCGTCCCGTCGGGTAGGGTTGTGCTCGCGCCAGGTCTCGCGGACGTCCACGCTCAGGAAGCGCGACTCGGGGTGCTCCAGGACGCTTTCGAGGTCTTCCAGCATGCGCCGCGTCATGGCGATGAACGACAAGTTCGGGGTCACCGCCGCACCGGCATCCGCGACCAGCTGCGCCGCCGCGCGGATCCGCTCCGGATCTACGGGCTGCAGGGCGCCGCCCGACGCGTCTCCCGCCCCTCCCAGGTAGGTGAAGAAGATCTCCTCGCCGTGGGCGACCATCGCGAGTCCGGCTTCGAGCGCCTTCTGGAGCGCGGTCGAGCGATCGGGGTTCCGCGGGATGTGGCCGACGACCACGAGACCGTGGGCTTCCGCTTCCTCGACGGCCGCCGCGAGCGACGTCGGGTCGAGGTTGTTGTAGACCTTCACGAGGTCGTACCCGGCTTCCCCTTGCGACGCGACCGCAGCCCGCGCCTCGGCCGGGCTGGTCACTACGGTGGTGCCCGGCGGGTCCCAGATTGGAGGATCGCCGTCGATCAAGGGGCCAGAGGTTACGATCGACGGGCCGAGCGTTTCGCCGTCCGCCACCGACTGGGCCAGCTCCCGATGCACAGGCCAGCCGCGCATGTTGACGACCGTCGTCACTCCATGCGCCAGATACGACAGGAGCTCGCTCTCGTCGTTGAGGTGCACGTGCGCGTCGACCAGCCCGGGAACCACATACCCGCCCCCACCGTCGACGACCGTGACACCGGATCCCGGCGACATCTCCACGGCGGCGATCCTGTCGATCGCTCCGCCGACGATCCGCACGCTGTGATCGCGAAGCACCGTGTCCCGCGTCATGGGCACGACGTGGACGTTCCGGATCAGCAAGGTGTCGGCGGCGCCGACGCTCGCGCCTCGCCGACGGAACGCGGTCACCCCGTCCCCGCAGCTCCAGCGCAGCTCGCCACCCGCGCCTTCGATGAACCGGATTCGGCCGCACTCGCCGCGGACCACGAACTCGGAGTCCGAGACCGGAGACAGATAGAACCCCGGCGGCTGCCCCTCCCACTGAAGCCATGCGTGTCCCTCGCGAACCACGACCTCGACGGGTGGCGGCCCGGGTACCGCCGGATCGTACGTCCCGACATACGCCCGCAAACGAGCGGGATCGATCGGGTCCGCGGCGGGGGGCAGGATCGGAGACGCCGCCTCTCCGAAGGCGATCCTCGAGGCGTCGCCCGCCCAGCGGGTCCAGCCGGCGTTCATCACATTGCCGAGCACCACCACGTACGTGTCGGACGCGCGGTGGACGGCGAGGCTCGCCGTGTAGCCGTCGGTCAGTCCGGTCTGCTGGACTCCCTCGCGGCCCGCGTCGCGGATCTTCCCCCAGCCATATGGCCAGTCGCCGGCGTCCACGTCGAAGATCGTCCCCGCATCGACTGCGCACGCCCAGCGCCAGAGGTCGGGAGCCGTCGACCACAGGTGGCCGCTGCCGATCGCCGCTCGGGAATGGGGGCGCGGAGCCCGGACCACACCGGCGGGAGGCGGACCGGGGAGGTACCCGCTCGCGCCCCCGGCGACATCCTGTCGGTGGCCGTACCCCCCCGTTCCCGTCATCGCCAGCGGCCGGAAGAACGTCGCCGCGAGGAAGTCGTCGAAATCCATCCGCGACGCGCGCTCGACGACCCGCGCGAGCAGGGCGTACCCCGCATTGCTGTAGCGGCTCTCGGCCCCGGGCTCGAACAGCGGGGGTGCGTTGGCGATCGCCTCGACGAGCCCGTCGATGTCGGCCACATCATCGACGCGCTCGGGCTCGCCCACGCCCGACTCGTGTCCCAGGAGGTGACGGATCGTGATCCGATCGCCGCGCGGGAAACCGGCGATCCATCGCTGGAGCGGGTCATCCAGCCCCAGCGCTCGACGATCGGCGAGAACGAGCACCGCGGCGGCCGTGAAGGTCTTGGTCAGCGATGCGATCCGGAAGCGCGTGGCGGGAGTCATCGGCGTGCTGCGCTCGTGATCG
>Ga0299913_10004826_pt1 | contig 11391 bp, 9 predicted proteins | sample RVTome_9_FD_201360 | JGI IMG/M metagenome (GOLD analysis project Ga0299913, IMG submission 201360) | Soil microbial communities from uranium-contaminated site in the Upper Colorado River Basin, Wyoming, United States - RVT155D38 (version 2) ... | reverse complement strand
TCCGCGTAGTACACGTACGTGGGCGCGAGGCGGCCGGCCCGGGGAGCGCCCGTGGGCACGCCGTCCCGAGGAGCCGCCCGCGGTTCATGCGAAGGGGCGGTGCCGTGGCGCCGCGTCGCTCCGGGAGGCGATGTGAGTCGACCCATTCTCCACCACCACTCGATCGCGGACGGCGATCCGGACCGCTGGCTCCACGTTCTGCACGGCATCTACGGGGCGGGGCGCAACTGGGCCACCATCGCCCGCCGGCTCCACGCCGAGCGCCCCGACTGGGGCGTCATCCTCGTGGATCTTCGGCTGCACGGCCACTCGCAGGGATTCGCACCCCCGCACACCCTCGCCGCGTGCGTCCACGACCTCGTCGAGCTCTCCCGGTTCCTGGGACGACGGCCGGATGCGGTGCTCGGTCATTCGTTCGGCGGGAAGGTGGCGCTGATGACGGCCCCGGCGCTCCACCCTGCGCAGGTATGGGTCATCGATTCGACACCGTCCCGCCGGTCGCCGGGCGGGAGCGCGGTCCGGATGCTCGAGGCCCTCAAACGCCTCCCCGATCGGTTCGGGGACCGGGGGGATGCGATCGAGGCGCTCGAGCGAGACGGGGTGGCGCGCCACGTCGCGCAGTGGATGGCGACGAATCTCGCGCGCACGGAAGGCGGCTACGGATGGCGCTTCGACCTCCAGGGGCTCGAGGCTCTGCTCGACGACTTCTTCCGCCGCGATCTCTGGGACGTGGTCGAGACCCCACCCGCGGGGACCGCGATCCACCTCGTGCGGGCCACCGAGTCGGACGTGATCGGGGAGGCGGAGATGGAGCGGTTCCGACGCGCCGCGGGGGGAGGACTCGGCTTCGTCCACGAGCTCCACGGAGGTCACTGGCTCAACGTGGACGATCCCGACGGGCTCCTCCGGCTCCTCGCGGCGGAACTGCCGTAGCCGGATCCGCGCGGGCGGATCGCCACCTTCCGCTCCCCGTCGCCGGCGGTGACCGCGCTACCAGCGCTCCAGCCACGTCCCCGGGATCCCCGCCGGGAACGGGGCGAGCCGCGCGGCGGCGCTCGCGACCGCGCAGGAATCGAACGAGAGGTCGATGCGGCCCGTGCCCAGGTCACCGGTTCCGCTCCGGCCCGGGTCCAGCCCCGTCGCCACCGCCCCCCGGATCATCACGTCCCCCGTGATCGTCAGCGAGCCTCCCACGAGGATGAGGCCGGTCCAGCGGAAGCCGTCCCCGAGCACCAGATCGGCCGTGACGACCAGGGCGCCGGCGCCGGACTCCCCGGACCCCAGGGGCGCGGACCCGTCGAAGAGCACGAACTCGGGGGTCCCGAGCGCGGGCCACGGGTCCGGAGGAACGACCGCGTCGGGCGCGGGCCCGTCGGGTGGCAGGAGCTCGTTCCAGCGGATCCCCGTGAGAGCCGCGATCGAGATCGCGGCCCGGACCGTGTCGTTCGGCGGGGAGCCCAGCAGGAGGAGCCCGGGTCCCGGCGCCACCGGTCGCCAGGCCGCCACGCCCCGGAGCGGTGCGGCCCCGCAGCCCCCGGCGTCGAAACCCGAGATCGTTCCCGTGGCCGCGTCCGCACCCAGCGAATCGGCCACGAGGAGCGCCGCCGCCGCCCGCGGCGGGTCTCCCACCCAGGCTACGCGCGACACGCCGCGGGTGAGCGGCGCCCCCCACGAGCTCACCGACCCTTCCGAGACCACGCGGTAGAGCGTCTCCCCGACTCCCAGATCGAGCAGGCGCTCGAACCGCACGTCGGCCACGCCGCTCCCCACGGCCAGAGTCACCGGGCTCGTCGGAGAGGGAACGGCGAGTGCGGTGGCCAGACCGCCGTCGGCGACGTAGAACGCCGCCGTGCCGTCGCCGAACGCGCCGGAGGAGCGCACCTCGAGCCACGACACCAGATACCCGGTGGCCGTCAGAAGGGCGAGGAGCGCGAGCCCCATGACCGTCGCGGGGAGCGCGAAGCCGCGGGGGAGGGGCCGGGCGGAAGCCCGATCGTGCCGAAGCGGGTGGTCGTCCATGGCCACACCGTGTGGGGGCGTCTCAACCCGGAATCAAGCGGGTCGATGTCTCCAGCCGTCCGGACCGCCGGTGGGCTCGGGGGGTAGGGAAGCCATTCCCGAGGCGACCGGGCCGGGTTCGGCCCCGGGGACCACGCGACCTGAACCGCGGGAGACCCATGAAGCTCGCCGCCGCGCTTCTCGCCCTCGCGCCGCTCGCCTGCGCCACCACGGGCCCGCCACCCCCGGACGGTCGGCTCGACGCGCCGGTGACGGTGCGGGTGCGGAACTACAACTGGCTCGACGTGCACGCGTACGTCCACGGTGCCGGGCAGCGGCACTCGCTCGGGCTCGTCACCAGCAACGACGAACAGCGCTTCACGATCCCGCGGAGCGCCCTGAGCAGCAACCGGGCCCTCGTGTTCATCGCGCTCCCGGTCGGGTCGCGCGTGGGCTACGTCTCGGACGACCTCTACGTGGAGCCGGGGGACGAGGTGGTGTGGACCATACAAAACAACCTCGCCCAGTCCACGCTCTCGATCCGCTGAGCCCCCGAATCGTGGGTCCGACGCCACACGTCCGGACCTGCCCGGTGCTCGCTGGGGCGCCCAATCCGCCGTCGCGAAACGAGTTGCGGCCGTCCACCGTCCTGACACGCTTCTTGCGCGGTCCCGTGCCCGGGAGACCGGTACCGGGCTGTGGGGAGGCGTCACCATGACCATCGGACATCGGAACCAAGAGAAATGACTCATCCACCGCTTCTTCGCCTGGTTCCCGCCCTCGCGGCGGCCGGGCTCCTGTCGTGGGCCGGCCCGGCCGCCGGCCAGGACACGTCGTGCCGGGGGTGGACGGCGAGCTGCGCCGCCGTCGAGGTTCGGGCCGAGGGCGATCGCCTCATCCTGTTCAGCCCGAACGCCGCCCCGCACGACGCCGGTTCCTCGACCGGCGAGGATACGGGCGCGCCCTCCGATCGGGTACGCGTGCTCGCGGATCGGCCGGGCGCCACCTGCGACGCCGCGACCGGGTCGGGCTGCGAGGACTACACCGCCGTCTGGACCGCGACGCCCGCCGGGGACGCGGCCGCCTCGTCCGATCCGGGGAACCTCTCGTGTCGACGCGACGAGGTCTGGATGGCTCGCGCACGCGGCATCGAGCGAAGCCAGAACCGCTGTCGTCGTGCGCCGGTGGCGGCGTTCTTTCTCGTGGCCCTGCCGGTCGGGCTCTACGTCTTCGGGCCGGACGGCCAGACCCCGCTCATCGAGAGCCCCCTTCCGGGCGATCCGGGCGCCGGGCTCCCGGATCCCGGTGAAGGGTCCACGGGTGGGGCGAACGGTGGCGACGGGACCGGCGGCGACTCCGCGGGCGGGACCGGTGGCGACTCCGCGGGCGGATCCGGTGGCGACTCCACGGGCGGATCCGGTGGCGACTCCACGGGCGGATCCGGGGGCGACTCCACGGGTGGATCCGGCGGCGACTCCACCGGCGGCACCGGCGGCGACTCCGGCGGCGGGACCCCCGGCGGCGATTCGACGGGCGGGAATCCCGGCGATCCGCCGGGTGGCTCGGACCCGTGGGACGGCGAGCTCGGCCTGCCGCCGGAGGACCCGCGTCCGCCGATGTCGGAGGTGCCGGAGCCGATCTCGACCACGCTGTTCGGGCTGGGTCTGGCGGGCTACGCGGGGGCGCGGCTCAAGAAGCGCCGTGCGGAGCGTCTCGAGGGAGGCGAGGACCTCGCGTAGCGCGTGTACCGCGCAGGGCGGCCGGTCTCACCCGCCGGCCGCCGGCCCCTCTCTCTCCCGCACCCAGGTCTCGACCGCCTCCCGCAGCGCCGGGAGCGCGAGGGCCCCGTTCTCCAGCACCCGGTCGTGGAAGTCGGCGATCCGGAACGCGTCTCCCAGCCGTTCCCGGGCCTCCGCGCGGAGCGCGAGGATCTCGAGCTGACCGAGCTTGTAGGTCAGGGCCTGCGCCGGTGAGGTGATGTAGCGGTCCACCTCGTTCTCGATGTTCGATTCGGCCAGGAGCGTGTTCTCGCGCAGGAAGTCCACGGCCTCCTGTCGCGACCAGCCGAACGCGTGGATCCCCGTGTCCACGATCAGGCGGCTCGCGCGCCACGCGTCATACGACAGGAGCCCGATCCGGTCGAGGTCACTCGAGTAGAGCCCCATCTCGTCCGCCAGGCGCTCCGCGTACAACGCCCAGCCTTCCGCGAACGCGGTCGATCCGAGGTGCTTCCGGAACCGGGGAATCCCATCCGCCTCCTGCGCGAGCGCCGTCTGGAGGTGGTGTCCGGGGATGCTCTCGTGGAAGGTGAGGACCTCGGACTGGTACCGCGGCCGCGTCTCCGGCCGGTAGGTGTTGACGAAGTACACGCCGGGCCGCGATCCGTCGGGCGCCGGCTGCCGGTAGTACGCCACGATGCTGTGCGGCGCCTCGTAGAGCGGGATCGGCCGGATCGACAGGCGCGCTTTCGGGGTGCGGCCGAAGTACTCCGGCATCTTCTCGCGCGCCCGGGCGGTCGCCCGCTCCGCCGCCTGGACGATCTCGCCCGGCCAGCGGAAGTGCATCGCCGGATCCTCGCGCAGCAGGCGCTGGATCTCGCCCAGGTCACCCGTGCCCAGCACCTGCTTCCCCAGCTCGCGCAGCTCCGCGTGGATGCGCTCGAGCTCCAGGCGGCCGGTACGGTGGATCTCCTCGGCAGTGAGGTCGAGGGACGTCTGATCGCGGATGAGCGCCAGGTAGCACTCCGGTCCGCCGGGAAGCGAGAGGAGACCCGGCGTGCGATCGTCGCGCGCGTCCTGCCACAGCTCGTCGCGCAGGAAGTCGCGCAGCCGCTGGTACGCGGGGCGGATCCGCCCGGTGGAGATCTCGCGGATCTCGGACCGGAAGCGGTGCCGCCGCTCCTCGGGCCACCCGTCCCCGAGCGGGGCGCCCGCGGGCGCGTACAGCGGCCACTCCTGCGGCGGGCGCTCGAGAAGCGCGTCGAGCTGGGCGATGGTCCGGTCGATCGACACCCGCGCCGCCACCCGCCCGCGCTCGAGCCCGGACCGCAGGTTGGACACGTAGTCCTCCAGGTAGTCGGCGATCGCGGTCCAGCGCGCGATCATCCGGTCGCCGTCCTCCGGCGTGTCGAGCGGCTGGGCCGACACGATGTTGAGGAACGCGATCTGGATCCCTTCGCGGTGATCCACGACCCAACCCTCGGGCTCGCACACCTGACGGGCGAGCTCCGTGCCCAGCTCGTCCTCGAGCGCGAGATACGTGAGCCGGTCCGCCGCTCGAAGCGTGTCCGCATCGATGGCCGCGAGCGCGTCCGCGAACGCCGCGGCGGACTCGCGTCGCTCCTCGCGGCCCTGTGGGGTGATGTCGGTGACGCGGCCGTTGTAGGTCCGTTCGCCCAGGTACGTGGCTTCGAGCGGATGCCAGGCGAGGTACCAGCTCCAGAAGTCGTCCGCGACCTCCGCGAGCTCGCCGGAGTGCACCTCCGCGTCCCCCCCGGTCCCGGGGGTTCGCGAGCAGGCGCTCAGGGTCAGAAGTCCGAGCGCCGCGATGAACGGCGCCCTCGGGGTTTCCACGCCAGTCCTCGTGAGGGGCAGGTTCGGGTCGTGATCCAGTCGTGATCCGTCGCGCCGCGCGCACCCCCTGCGGCGCGTCCGCGGCCCGCCTTAGATTGCCGTCGGCGTGCGCCCGGTGGTCGGAGTCCGGATCGCCGCCGAAGATGGGGGGAGGGCGGGAGCCGCCGCAAAGCCGACGGCCCGTTCCGTACCCCCGCCCGATCCGCCAGAGCCCGGAGGTCCTCGAGTGTCCGAACCGTTCTACGTGTCCCGCTGCTCGATCCGGAAGGTCCGCGGCGTGCACCGCCGAGCCCATCTCGAAGCGGGCGGCGAGTTCGACATGGGCGTGCACGGCGTCGTGAAGGAGCACTATCGCCTGGAGGGAGAGGACCTGCCGCTCCCGGTCGACTACCTGGTGGCGGCCGCCGGAGGGTGAATGCTGGGGACCCTCAACGGCGCGCTGGGAGTGCGCCAGATCCGGCTCTCGTCCGACGACATCACCGCCGACGTGGAAGGCATCAACGACATCCGCGACGGCCTTCCGGTCCTCACGCGGATCGTCGTCCATTACCGGCTGCGGATCCCCGAGGGCACGCGCCAGACCGTGGACCGCGCCCTCGAGCGGCACGCCTCGAAGTGCCCCACCGCGCGATCGCTGGCCGGCGCCGTGGAGGTCGAGTGGACGGCCGACATCGAAGAGGTCCCGGCGCCCCCCGCCGACGGGTGAGCGTTCGGTCCGGCCGGCGCGCCGTCCCCGCGTGTGTTCGCGCGCTCCTCTGCAGTGCCGTGCTCACCCTGTCCGCGTGCGGCGGGGACGAGCCCGTCGAGGAGCTCTCGCCCGCGGAGCTCGTGGCGACCCGGACCTCCGGGCTCGCGTTCCTCCAGCAGGACCGCCTCGACGAGGCGCGGGCCGAGTTCGAGCGTCTCGTCGCCGCCGCGCCGCACGAGCCGGCCGGCTACCACGGCCTGGGTCTGGTCGCGCTCCGGGCCGGGGACCTCGAGACGGCCGGCCGTCGCCTCGCCGAAGCGCGCGAGCGGAGCGACGGCGATTCGGAGATCGACCTCGCGCTCGCTTCGCTCGCCTGGGAGGCGGGGGAGATCGACCGGGCGCGGGGGATCCTGGAGGAGGCGCTGGGCCGCGACTCCACCCGGGCGCGTCTCTGGTGGGCGCTCGCGGCGCTCGAGGAGGACGCGGAAGCCCCGCCCGAGGCGCGGGTGGAAGCCCTCGATGCCGCCCGTCGCGAGCGCCCCGGCAACCTCGCCATCCTCCTCGAGCGAGCCGAGGCCTACCTGACGGCGGGGGAGGCGGACGGCGCGCTCACCGATCTGCGCACCGTGCTCCAGGTGGCCCCCGACCTCCCGGAGCCGTCCCGCGCCGCCCTGGAGGCGGTGCTCGAGTCGGCCCGGGCAGGCGACACGGCCGCCGCGCTCGCCGGGCTCGCCGACTTCCGGGAGGTCTTCGAGGTGACGTCCGCGTACCAGGCCGATCTCGAGGGGCTGAGACCCCCGTCGCGCACCCTCGTCGGCGTGCCCCGACTGGAGTTCAGCCACGAGGTGTCGCTCAGGATCCAGGAGGAGGAGGCCGTGCTCGCCGCGCTCGAGTTCGAGGACGCGACCGCGATCTCCGGTCTGGGCGAGCTGGCGGCCACGGGGGACGGAGTTCGCGGCGCGCTGGCGGTGGGGGATTTCGATGGGGACGGGGACGAGGACGTGTTCCGGATCGCCGGGGGACGCGCGACGCTCCTGCGCGGAGAGCTCGGGCGGTTCGTGGAGGCCGCCGACGCGGGCGTGCTCGCGGTCCCGGGGGACGTGAGCACCGCCGTCGCGGGCGACTTCGACGACGACCGCCGGCTCGACGTCTTCGTGACCGGCGCCGCGCCCCGCATCCTCCACCAGCGCGAGGACGGGTCGTTCGAGGTCCTCGAGGTCGCACCGGACGCCGGCACCGCGGGCGATTCGGGCGCGCGTGCCGTGCTCGCCGACCTCGACCAGGATGGCGACCTGGACGTGTTCGTGGCCCGGCCGGAGGGCAACCGCTTCTACCGGAACGACGGGGCGCTCGGCTTCGACGAGCTCGCCGCGGAAGCCGGGCTCGCGGGTCCCCCAGGGGGGGGTGCGCGCGATGCCGCGTACGGCGACCTGGACCTCGACCTCGACCTCGACCTGGTCGTCGCCGGGGGGGCGGACGGCCTCCGTCTGTTCACGAACGAGCGTGCGGGGCGCTTCGAGGATCGGACCGCCGACTCGGGTCTCGCGGAAGACCCGTCCGCGGCGGCGGCGGTCGCGATCGGGGATGTGGACGGCGACGGCCGGCTCGACGTCGTCGCGGCCGGAGCGGCGGGCGCCCGGGTGTTCCGCGGTCTCGGCGAGGGGCGCTTCGCGCTCGACGAGGCCGCCTCGGCGGCGCTCGCGCTCGAGGGCCTCGAGCCGCTCGCCCTCGAGCTGGTGGACATCGACAACGACGGGTGGCTGGACCTCGTGGTCGCGGGAGCCGGAGGGTCGGCCGGGCTCAGGCTCTTCCGGAACCGCGGGGACGGCGCGTTCGCCTCGGGCGCCCGCTTCCTCCCGGACGCGCTCCCGGCCGTCGTACGGTCGGTGACGCGGGCCGACTACAACGAGGACGGCGACACCGACCTCGTCCTGCTCGACGGCGACGGTCTCCCCCGTCTCCTGCGCAACGACGGCGGCAGCGCGAACCACTTCGTGCGCGTGTCGCTCGTGGGGCTCGGCGAGGGGAGCCGCAAGAACAACCGCTTCGGGATCGGCGCGCGGCTCGAGACGCGGATCGGCGACCGCCTCCTCGTCCGCACCGTGAGGGCGCAGACCACGATCATCGGGCTCGACGGACGGCTGAAGGCCGACGTGATCCGGGTCGAGTGGCCGAACGGCGTCTCCCAGGACCTCTATTTCCCGGGTACCGACCAGGACCTCATCGAGCAGCAGACGCTCAAGGGGTCGTGCCCCTTCCTGTACGCGTGGGACGGGGACGGGTACCGATTCGTGGGGGACGTGATGTGGAAGAGCGCGCTCGGGATGCCGCTCGGGATCCTGGGCGGCGACGACGCGGGACGGCACGCCCCCGCGTTCCCGTCGCAGGAGTACCGCCGGCTCCCGGACGGGGCCCTGGCGCCACGCGACGGCGAGCTCGTGCTCAAGATCACCGAGGAGCTCTGGGAGGCCGTGTACGTGGACGAGGTCGAGCTCGTCGCGGTCGACCACCCCGACTCGATCGAGGTGTTCGTGGACGAGCGCTTCGTCCCCACGGCGCCCACCGAGCTCGAGCTGTGGCGCGCGGGGGAGCGCCGTCTTCCGGCGGCCGCGACCGATGCGGCGGGGCGCGATCACCTGGGCACGCTCGCCGCGCGCGACTACCGCTACGTGCGCGACTTCGGGCCCGGACGGTTCCAGGGGATCGCCCAGCCCCACGAGCTCATCCTCGACCTGGGCGACCGCGCCCGGGGCGGCGAGGTCGTTCTGTTCCTCACCGGGTGGGTGTTCCCGACCGACGCGAGCATCAACGTGGCGATGGCCCAGAGCGACCGCCTCGCCGCGCGCTTCCCGGCGCTGGACGTGATCGGACCCGACGGACGCTGGCGGGTGGCGATCCCCGATCTCGGCTTTCCCTCGGGCAAGGACAAGACGGTCGTGGCCGATCTGAGGGGGCGGTTCCCGACCGAGGATCGCCGCGTCCGAATCCGCACCAACCTCATGGTGTTCTGGGACGAGGCCTTCTACACGACCGGTCCCGCAACCCCCTCAGGGGCCGAGCGCCGCGTCACGCGCGCGGCGCCCGCGACGGCCGACATCCGGTTCCGGGGGTTTTCGCGCGAGTACCGGCGAGGCGGGCCGGACGGGCCGCACTGGTTCGATTACGATTCCGTGACCACGGCCCCGCGGTGGCGCGACCTGGAGGGCCGCTACACGCGCTATGGCGACGTGACGGAGCTCCTCGAGGCGCCCGATGACCGCTACGTCGTGGCGAACGCGGGGGACGAGATCACGGTGCGCTTCGCCGCGTCCGCGTTCCCCGAGCCGCCCGCCGGCTGGGCGCGCACGTGGCTCTTGTACACGGACGGGTGGGTGAAGGACGGCGACCTGAACACGGCCACGGGGGATCGGGTCACGCCGCTCCCGTTCCGGGCCCAGCGGCGCTATCCGCACGGTCCGGACGAGAGCTACCCGAGCGACGCCGCCCACAGGGAGTTCCTCGAGACCTACCAGACGCGCGAGGTGGGCGGCGGCCGCTGAGCCCTCGCGGCCTTCGCGTCGCCGCCGGCCCCGGTGGCGTGCGGCTCCGCGGCCACCTCCCGACATCGTCTCAGGGCGCGTGCGGTTCCGCGGCGGGGGGGGCGCGCTCGAGCCGGAGCCAGATCACCCCGGCCAGGATGAGCGCGCCGCCCGCGAGCTGATGCGGGCTCAGAATCTCATCGAGGACGACCGTGGCAAGCGACACCGTGACAATGGGTTCCATGGTCGAGAGGATCGCGGCCCGCCCCGGCCCGATCCACTGGATGCCGAGCAGGAAGAGCGTCACCGGGATCGCGGTCGACACGATGCCGAGCGCGGCGAGCAGGAGGAGCGCGCGCGGCTCGACCGGCACGCCGAGCCCCGTCACGAAGAGCGCCGCGAGCCCGAGGAGCGCCGCCGTCGTGGTCAGGAGCACGGCGGTCCCGCCCAGCGGCGGCACCCGCGAGAGGACGCTGTGGCTCGCGACGATGAAGGCCGAGATGAGCAGGACGCCGAGGAGCACCCACGCCACCCCGAGGGGGTCGACGCCGGCCATTCCCCGACCGACGGTGAGCGCGCACCCCGTCGTCGCGAGCCCGAGACACAGCACGCGGCGCCACGTCAGCGGCTCGCCGCTCCCGAAGCGGGCCATCACCACCGTGACCGCCGGGTAGGTGAAGAAGACGAGCGAGGCGAGCGAGGCGGGGATGCGCTCGAGCCCCACCATGAAGGCGAACGAGTTGCCGGCGTACAGGGCGCCCAGAAGCACGACGCCGGTGGCTCGGCGGCCCACGGGCGCGGAGCGGCCGCTGAGGAGGACGAACGCCCATACGAGCGTGCTCCCGATGACGAAGCGCCACGCGAGAAGCGGCAGGACGCGGACCCCGGCCTCGAACGCCAGCTTGGCGAGGACCGCGAGGGCTCCGTACCCCAGCGACGAGCCGACGATGGCGAGCGTGCCGCGCGTTTCGGGCTTCATCGCGCGAATGTGGCCCGGGCGGGAGCCGGTCGCCATGGCGTCGCCCACGTCTCGCGTGGGGGAGGTGTGTGTCTCCGGGGGGAGGTCGCGGACGGGCCGCGATCCGCATCCCGGGCGGGACGGGGAGGGGAGCCCGGGCGCGTGCCGCGCGCCCGGGGGTATGCGTCAGCCGCCCCGCTGGAGCCGGATGGAGCCGTTCACCGTCGTGACTTCGAGCATCGACCCGCCCTCGCCGATCTCCCCGCGCGCCGAGCGCGGGCCCCAGCGGCCGCGCACCGTGATCGGGAAGTCCGTCTCGATGCTCCCGTTCACCGTCGACATCTCGACATCGGCGTTCGTGGAGCCGGGCAGCGTGAGGTCCACCGACCCGTTCACGGTCGTGAACTCGAGCGAGCCTTCGATCCGACCCAGCCGCGCGGTGATCCCGCCGTTCACGGTCGTGGCGCGCGCCGAGCCCCGGGTCTCGATCTCGATGGACCCGTTCACCGTCGTCGCCTCGACCCGGCTCGCGAGACCGCGGATGTCGACGTCCCCGTTCACGGTGACCGCATCGAGTTCGACGCCATCGGGCACCTCGACCACGAAATCGACCTGCACGTCGTTGCGCTTGTTGTTCATGTGGTAGCCGTCGCCCCG
>Ga0299913_10004825_pt1 | contig 11392 bp, 8 predicted proteins | sample RVTome_9_FD_201360 | JGI IMG/M metagenome (GOLD analysis project Ga0299913, IMG submission 201360) | Soil microbial communities from uranium-contaminated site in the Upper Colorado River Basin, Wyoming, United States - RVT155D38 (version 2) ... | reverse complement strand
ACCACGGCATCCTGGCCACCGGTAACCTGGACGGTCGGACGGCCGCAGAGCTCGGCCTGAATGTCGAGTTTCATGCGGGACTGAGCCCGAACGAGGCCGCGCTTCTGCGGAGAAATGCCCAGCTGGTTCTTGCCCGTTACCGGGATCAGATCGGAATCTCCCCCAGCCAGCGTCTCGATACGGGCCGCTTTTACGCCCAGGGAGAGCTGGCGCTCTATTTCGCGATCTCGGCCTTCGCTGACAACGCCTCGGTCTACGAGCAGATGGTCGGGGTCTCCGGAAACGCGTCGGGAGTGGCCCAGGCCAGCGAGGCGTTGGTGGATGCGGGCCGTCGCGTGGATGAGAACATGCGGAACGTCCGACTCACCCGGCGGGTCGAGGCGGCGTGGAACGGAATCCAGCGCATGCTGGAGGAAATCGATCCGGACTATCTGTCCGGAGCCTGAACCTCGGGTCCCTCTCCGTCGGGACCGGCGATAGGAACCCCCGCCAGCGGCCAGACACCGTCGGCCCCCCGATCAGGGCTCTTCGGCCGTGTTGGCGGAGCCACTTCGAATCCTCGAAGCCGAGTCGCCCGAGCGCCCATGCAAGCTCCCCCTGGTCCAGTCGAATGTCCTCCTCGCTCCTCGCAGCCGATGCCGTCATGGTCACTGTGCCCCCCCATCGTTCTTCTCGAGATCCTAGAGCACCACCCGGAAATATCAAGCGCCGTTCGGGCTCCAAGTCCTCGACGGCGGCGCGGGCGGTGTTATCTTCTCCGCCATGAGGAACGCCGTCGCCCACCGCGCACTTTTGGCGCACTTGATCCAACGGTGGCACAAGCGGTAACCTCGTAAGCCGTTGCCGCATAAAAGGGTGGGGCTGTAGCTCAGCTGGGAGAGCGCCTGAATCGCACTCAGGAGGTCGTCGGTTCGATCCCGATCAGCTCCACCACTCTTATCATCCCACCCCACAACTCGAGCATGTCTTGCTCCGCTGATTCTTTGACTTCGGCTCCCGCGATAGGCAGCAGGATCGGCCTCGACTCGCATATGATTCTGGACCGGCACCAAGTGGATCAGGCCGCACGGCACCGCGCCCTCCAGGTCGGTCTCGGGCTGGACAAGAACTTCTCCAGGTACGGGGCGCAGGGCGGGATCTACACATCCTCGGGCGGTTGAGAATAGAGTGGGCCGGCGTATGAGCTGCGACGAGAGCGAGTCTCCGGCCGACGCCCCGCCTGGCGCACGGGGCCCGGGCGGCGCGCCCGTCCTGTGCGTGGACCTGGACGGGACGCTCCTGGCTACGGACGTGCTGCGGGAGTCCCTGCTGGAGCTCCTGCGGCGCCGCGACCGGGCCCTGCTCTTCCTTCCGCTCTGGCTGCTACAGGGAAGGGCGCGCCTGAAGCGCGAAATCGCGCGGCGCGTCAGCCTCGACCCCGCGGGGCTGCCCTACAACCAGCCGCTGCTCGACTTCCTGCGTCGCGAGAAGGCCGCTGGAAGACGGATCGTGCTGGCGACGGCGTCCGACCGCGCGGTGGTCGATGGGATCGCCCGGCACCTGGGTCTGTTCGCGGAGGTGCTGGCCAGCGACGGTCGCGTCAACCTCGCCGGCCGCAACAAGCTGGACGCGCTGCTGCGCCGCTTCGGCGCCGGGCGCTTCGACTACGTGGGAAACGCCGCCGTCGACCTCGCGATCTGGCGCGAGGCCAACGCGGCCATCGTCGTGACCTCGTCCCGCAGGCTCCTGGCCAGGGTCCGCGACGTGGTCGAGGTCCGACAGGTCTTCCCGATCCCTCCTGGATCCTCGCAACGGCCCTTGTTCGAGGCGCTCCGTCTGCGACTCAAGGCACGTCGCTGACGCTCTGGCGGCCGGCAACCTTGGACAGGACGAGGCTGCTGTCCGGCGCAGTGGTGGGCGCGGCGGGCTACCGCCACTGCGTATCGCAAAACACTACACTACTGCTCTTGCAGACGCGGCAGCCGGCAGGAAAAGAGTGCGCGCCGCCGGGAAAAGCAGAGAGCCATCCGCGCCGCCCCCCGCCTCTCAGCGTTACGGACTGATCCGCTTGAAGATGCGCACCGGGATAGCGCGCACGGCAGCCATGATCGGACGCCAGAACCAGGGCACGTAGACCACGTCGCGGCCAGCAAGCATGGCCCGGTAGATATCCTCGCCGACTCGCCGCGGGTCGGCGTAGAACGGGTTGCGCGGCAGGCCGGCGGTCATGGGCGTGTCTACGAAGCCTGGCTTAACGGTCAGGACCGAGACGCCGGCCGGTTGCAGCCGGGCGCGCAGGCCCTCGAGAAAGGTGTTCAGCGCCGCTTTCGCGGTTCCGTAAACGTAGTTGCTCCGCCGCCCGCGATCTCCCGCCACCGACGTGATCACCGCGATGCAGCCGCCGCGCCGCTGCTCGAAGTAATTCGCGAGTAGCGTTAGTAACGCGACCGTGCTCGTGCAGTTCACCTCCAGTGCCCGCAGGGTTTCCTCGACGCTGGCCTCGCAGCGCGATTGGTCGGGGAGCACGCCGTGTGCGACGAGCGCGACATCGAGGTCCCCTAGCGCTTCGATCGCGGACTGCAGGACCGCGGCGTGCCGATCCATGTGAGTTACGTCCAGCACCGCGGTCTCGACCCGACCGGCGCCGAGCACGCGCAGGTCCTCGCTCACTGCCGCCAGGCGTTCGGCGTTGCGCGCAACGAGAAACAGCCGGGCGCCCGACCTGGCGAATGACCGCGCGACCTCGCTACCGATGGCCGAAGTCGCCCCGACCACGAGCACGTCCGTCAGCGTCCGCTCACGCCTCTTCATAGGCCTTGCCACACCGTCAGCCCTCCGCGACCCGGTCCCGTCGTCAGGCGCCGCTAACGCGTCGCCAGAAGCTAGACGAGAACTTCGGGTCGACGTGCTTGGCGAACTGTCGCCAGAGCGGGAAGTAGCTTCGGAAGGTGTCCGCGCTCATGCGCGCATCCTTGGCTGGATAGACCTTGCCTCCGGCACCGACCACCAGCTCGTCGAGCTCCTCCAGCATCTCCAGCGTGCGTGCCCCCCGGTACGGGAAATCCAGCGCCAGAGTCACGCCCGGCCGCGGAAAGGACAGCATGCCAGGAGAGGGGAGGTCCCCGAAACGCTTGATCACCGCCAGGAACGAGGCCTGCCGGTGCCGTCCGACCCGCTCCAGGATGCCGCGTACCGCAGCTCCACCCTCGCCGTCGGGCACCACGCACTGATACTGCAGAAATCCGTGTCGGCCGTACAGCCGGTTCCAGCCCCGCACGCTGTCCAGTGGAAAAAAGAACGCTTCGCCGGGGACGACTTTGCGCACCCGCGGCGAGATCTGCGAGCGGTAGTAGAGGGCATTGAAGACCGACACCGTCAGCGGGTTGAGGAGCGCTCCAGGCGCGTCGAACGGGACGCGCAGGAGCCCGCCGAGCCCACCGTCTGGCCTGGCCGCGCCGTCTCCTGCGGCTTCGGGGGAGGCGTGATCGCCGCGCAGGTAGAGGCCTCGCCCCAGCCGCCCGCGACTGGCCGTGCAGTCGATCCACGCCGCCGTGTACTCGTAGTCCTGGTCCTCGGAGGACAGGGCGAAGAACTCGTGCAGGCTGCCGAAGCGCACCCGCTCCAAGGCGATCGCGCTGGAGGATACGCGGCGCAGCTGCACGTCGGCCCAGAGGATGAGGCCGGTGAGGCCCAGTCCGCCGATCGTGGCCCTGAACAGCTCGGCGTTTCGTTCCGGCGAACAGACCAGACGCTCGCCGCTCGAGCGCAGGAGCTCGAAGCAGCTCACGTAGCGCCCGAAGGTGCCCGCCCCGTGGTGGTTCTTTCCGTGGATGTCGTTGGCGATCGCACCTCCGACGGTGACCCATCGCGTGCCCGGCAGCACCGACGGGAACCAGCCGCGCGGAACCATTAGGTCGAGGATGTCAGCCAGCGTGACGCCGGCCTCACAGCGCAACAGCCCGCGCTCCTCGTCGAAGGCGATGAAGTGCCGCAGGTGAGAGGCGTCGAGTAGCGTCCCGCCGTCGTTGAGGCAGCAGTCCCCGTAACTACGGCCGCAGCCGAACGGCAGCACCGTGCCCTCCAGTCTCGCAAGGTCCGGCGGCTCACTGCGCCAGCGGACCTGGATCACCGCGCGGTGTGCCGCCGGCGGGTAGCGACCCCAAGACCGGTAGCCGTCCGTATTCGCCGTCCGACAGCCGGCCATCCGGGGCCTAGCTCGCTGCCACCAGGATCAGCGCGGCAACCGCGCCGATAACGTAGCTCAGGGGGTCGCGGAGCGTGGCCACGATAGGGTCCTCGGCCATGCGCCCCCGGTGCGCCTGGAGCCACGCGCGGCTGATCCAGTAGAGCAGCACGGGGCAGAGCAGCCAGAGCAGCATCGGCGTGCGGTACATGACCGTGACCTCGTCGCTGTTGATGTACAGCGCGAGCACGAGCACCGACAGGTAGCCGCTGGCCGCCCCCATCGTGCCCAGCCACTCGCGGTCCGAGGTCTGGTACCCGCGCCGTGCCAGAACGCTGTCCGCACCCGTCGCCAGCCGGGTCAGCTCGGCGTAGCGCTTGACGAAGGCCAGGCTGAGAAAGAGAAACATCGAGAAGGCGATGAGCCAGGTCGAGAAGCGAACGGGTGTGGCCGCCAAGCCGGCCAGCACGCGCAAGGTGTAGAAACCGGCCAGCATGAGGACATCCAGCACGACGAAGCGCTTGAGGTACGCCGAATACGCCGCGGTGAGGATCACGTATCCGGCGAGCAGCGCCAGGAAACGGCCGGGCAGCGTCAGCCACGCGAGGAGAAGCGCAAGCCCAAACAGGAGTAGCAACAACATCACGCCGAAGGACGTCGAGAGCGAGCCGTCCGCGAAGGGCCTCTGCCGCCGCAGGGGGTGCGCGCGATCGGCGCTGCGATCGAGGAGGTCGTTGAGCACGTAGCCACCCGAGGCAGCCAGGCTGAAGGCCGCGAATGCGAGCAGCGCGCCCAGCATGACCGGCCCGTCGAGGATCCGGTGATCGAGGACGGCCGGGACGAAGACCAGCAGGTTTTTTGTCCACTGGTGTACCCGCAGCGACCTGAGGATGGGGAGTGGCCTGGCAGGGGTAGCGGCGGGTGCGGTTTCGGGTTCCGGCATGCGAAGGTCCTCCGGCTCCACTCAGGCTCGCGGCATGGCGCGCAGGCGGAAGGATCGGGCGGCGGCCGGGAGATCGGTGCACAACCCGAGGTCTTCGAGTATCGCTGCGCCCGCCTCCAGACCCGATGCCAGGGCCGTGCCAGTCGAGGCGATCGACGGAAACGTGCGGTAGTTGCCGGCGAAATAGAGGTTGCGCCACGAGGCGCTTCGCACGGGGGGATTGCAAAAGCCGCGCGTGAACACGGGGGAGTACATCGGTACGCGGGCCACGTGGGTCCAGAAGGGCTTGAGCTCGAAGCCGTAGACCTCGCGGAAGTCGCTCAGATAGGCGGACACGAGCTGGTCGTCGGACAGCGTGAAGAGCGGGCGGTCCCGGCCCTGGAGGTGCGTGACGAAGTTCACGCAGGCGTCCCCGGGCCGACCGATGGTCGGGTTCAGCGCCTGGAGCTGGAAGATGCCGGCCGCCGTTGTGGCCGGGGAGGCCAGGTTCGTCCAGTAGATTTCGGGGCGAACCGTCTGGCGGGTGGCGCAGACTACCGAGATCAAGGCGCTGTAGCGGATTGCCGCCAGCTGCGGGGTGTCGTCACGATCGACGAGGCGCAGATAGACCTCGGTCGGGATCGTGCTCACGAAGCGGTCGCTTTTTACCGTCTCGCCGGTCGAGAGCTCGGCGGCCGTGATGCGTCCGCTCGTTTCCTTCAGACGTACCACCGGCATTCGGAGCCGGATATTCACCCCGGCCTCCTCGAGAAGATCCGTCAGTCCGTCGCACAGAACTTTCGTCCAGTTCGCGCCCGGAATGTAGCCGAACGGCGCCGACCCCTCGCGGTAGTGGAGTCGAGCTCCGAGCCAAGCGCCGCTCACGTCCCGGCAGGGAAGCTCGAACTTGAGATGGCAGAGAGGCTCGAACAGGGCTTCGCGGACCGCAGGGCCGGCCCAAGAATCCACGAGCTCCGCCGCGCTCCGGTCCAGCCAGTCCGACCAGTCTTGCTTGCGGAAGGCCCTGACCATCATTCGGGCGAACCGCACCTTGTCCACTGCCGACAGGGGGAGCCGCGCGAACCCGACCGGAGTGCCCAGCTCATGCAGCAGCCCGTCGAGCCGGATGGCCATGCGTATCCGGCGCCAGCGCACAGTCGTGAGAGCCCCGATGCGGTCGAGAAAGAAGTGCAGGGGGCGGTCGCGGTTCAGGATGTGGTGGTAGCCGAGAGGGTAGAAGTGGCCCCCGCGCTCAAAGCTGCCCGCGAGGCCGCCGAGGGCACCGCTGCTCTCGACGATCGTGATGTCGGTGATCCCGCTCCGCGCCAGCGTGTAGGCGGCCGCGACGCCCGACAGCCCGCCGCCTAGCACGACGACCGTGGGGGAGGCCACCATCAGCGCTTCGGTACCGCGGTGTCGGGCCGCCCTAACGGGTTCGGCTCCCATCTCGCGAAAGGCCCGATGCCGGCGTCATGAAGCTGTTTCAGGCCGACGATCATTAGTGGTTCGTCCCAATGCAGCATGAAGGAATGGTGACGTCGGGCGAGGAGCGCGGCGGACGCGCCTGAAGCAAGATCGCGTTCGAAGGCGGCCATGCCGGCTCCGAACCAGTCGCGCCGCTCCAGGCCAACCAGAGTGTTAAAGGGAAACAAGAGCGCCATGAGAAGCGCCAGCGCCGCGGGCCCAGCGCGTCGCATCCAATCCTTTCCGAACAGCAGGAGCGTGAAATACACGGCGCACAGGGCCGGCGCGGCAAGCAGCACGTACCGGGTCGACATGCGGCCCGTCTCGGCCGCTCGGCCGGCTCGACCCCATCCCACGGCCAGCGCCAGTGCCGTGACGGCCGTGAAGAACGCGATAAGGCCGATGATGCGAACCCGCTCGTCGCTCCGCCTGCGCCACGCGCCCCGCAGGACGCCGAGGGAGGCCAGCAGAACGACCAGCACCACCCCCCCGAAAAGCAGCCATGACTTCGCGGCGGCCGGACCGACGGCGAGCGCGAGGAACTTGCCGGATGTCTCCAGCGTCGCTCGCAGGCCGGGACTGGGCGCGTTCCACGGGGACGATTCGTAGCCGATGAAGTATATGGCGCACAGCAGGGCGGCGAGAACCGCTGCCGCCGCAGGTAGCCGGCTGCCGACCGAGCGGTCCCGTTGGGGCACTCGCCGTGCCGCCCATGCCACGTACGCGAACCAGGCCGCGAGCATCGGTGCGAACACCATGCCGTTGGCTCCGGAGAGCGGCAGACCGATGAGCGCGAGCGCGCCGGCAACGGCGACCACGCCGGTGGGAAGCGTCGGTCGTGCGACGATGATCAGCAGGAGGGCGCACACGAGCACAGTGGGAAGGACGAACTGGATCTGCCATCCCCAGACGAGATTGTCCCAATTACCGAGCTGAAGAAGGAGCAGCGGAAAAAATGCGTCCGCCAGACGGGTGCGTCGGTCGCGCAGCGCCCGCGCGACCAGGATCATGGCCGCCGCGACGGCGCCCAGGGCGAGGGCGTTGAACACCATGGTCGAGCGGAAGTCGCCTGTAGCGCGGAGCAGCGCCAGGTTCACCAGCCGAGGCAGCGGCAGCCGGTGTTCGCTGTTCTGGCTCCAGAGCCACGGAAGGAGGTCCGGCTCGTGGCCGGTCATCGGCGCCACCATCAGCCAGTCTTCTTCGAAGGGGATGTTGCGTCCATCGTGCGCGATGAACAGCAGGATGCTGGCAATGGTCGCTGCCCAGACGAGCCACACAAAGGCGGCGACCGGCCGCTCGGCCCGGGAACGCTCCTGGCTCCTCCATGCCATCGTCGGATGGCCAGCCGTCATGGCTCCTCTGCGTCCGCTTCGCCCGGGTCCGCACCGAGCACCTGGGGGTCGACGGCGTAAAATAGGTACGGCTGCTCGCCCGAGACGTACATCTTGCCACTCGAGGGAAGGTCGGCATGGAAGTAGTATCGGAGTACGTTGCCGAGCACGTTGACCAGGGTGACCGGCTCGCGGAACTCCCTCTCGCCACCATCGGGAAGATAGAAGGCGCCGAACGCACCGAACCGCTCCCGAACGACCGCCGTGGAGATGCTATCCGAGTGACCATAGAAGCCGATGTCGGCAAACCGCTGCCCGTGGTCACCTACCACGAGGATCATGGGCGGCGTTGTCGAGCGCCGCAATACCGTCGTCACGATATCGAGTACCAGGCCATCAACGTACCGCACCTGCCTGATGTAGTAGGCTCGCTGCTCGGGAATGTCGGCCTCCATGTCGTCGGGAATCGGACTTGCAAGGGGGCGGCACCTCTCGTCCAGCAGGTACGGTACGTGTGGCAGGAGAATGTGTGCGAAGGTGAAGATCGGTGCCAGGTCCGCCGGCGCCGGTCTCGCGACTGGCGGACGAGCCAACCGGCCGCTGCCGTCGCCAGGGCGCCAAGCGGAAGCCGCTGCGGCGCACCGCCGGAGCCTCGTGATGGCTGAAGGTGATAGCGCTGGCCGATGCTCCTCCGACGCTCGAAATCCTGAAAGCCCCGGGCTCCGGCCGTCTCGAGCGGGCCGACCAACCTGGCTGCTGCGCCTCCTGCCCGCGGCGCTTCTCACCGCCGCGATCGCCCTGTACAACCAGTTTCCGCTGACGTATCCGGACACCGGCAACTACCTGGTAGATGCTTTCGCTATCGCTCACGGGCGAGCGCCGTGGTTCTTCTATCGACCGGTGGTGTACGGCGCTTTTCTGGTGCCTTTCGCGAGCGCCCAAACGATCTGGTTGATCCCGGTGGCGCAGGGCCTCCTGGTGGCGTTCGTGGTGGACCTCTCGCTCCGCGTGGCCGAGGTGCGGATCTCGACCCGCGGCTTCCTTGCGCTCTTTGCTGGGCTCACCGCCTTCACCAGTCTGCCGTGGTTTTCGGGGCAGATCATGCCCGACATCTTCACGAGTTTCGTGATCCTGCTCGGCTTTGTGTCCGTCTGGGGTGGTCGGCAGACGGCCTTTGAGCGGGGGGCGGCGGGGGCGCTTCTGGCGTTCGCGCTCGGTAGCCACCTCAGTCACCTCCCACTCTACGGGATATTAGCGATCGCGATGCTGGCTGGGCGTTTGCTGGTCGACGGTTCATCCCGCAGCTGGCGCCGCTTCGCTCCGCTCGCCCTCCGCGCCATCGCGCCGCCGGTGGTGGCCGCGGGGTTCCTGATCGGATCCAATTACTTCGTTTATCGAGAGCCCGTTCTGTCCCGCAGCTCCTCCTTGTTCGCGTTGGCGCATTTGGTCGGCGACGGCCTGACGCAGCGCTATCTGGATCGCGCCTGTCCCACCCTGCAGTACCAGCTCTGCACCGAGCGCGCCTCGCTCCGGCCGGACGTGGATTGGTTTCTCTGGCATTCCGACGGGCCTTGGAAGCGGCACGAGGCCGAGTTGCAGCGCGGGGATTCGACATTTCTGCGAGAGGCGTCGGCCATTGTCGCTGGGACCTGGCGCCAGGAGTGGCCGGCCGCCGTTCGCGCGTCGCTACGAAACACGATCGTCCAGCTGGGGACTATTGGCCATCATCCGGCAGAGCTTGCGTTTTCGCCCTCGGTAGAGGAGGCCCTGGAGCGATTGGACCCGGGCACCCTCCGAGCGTACAAGGACTCACGCCAGGTGCGAGGGTCGCTGCCCGTTGAGACGGTGAGCCGGGTCCAATATGTCGTTGTTGGACTGAGTCTGCTCGTCCTTCTGGGGTGTCTGCCGGCTCTCCGCGGGCCCCAACTCGCCCCGCTTCGATCGCTCATCGCGACCGTGTGCATGGGCGTCGTGTTCAATGCGCTGGTGGTGGCGAGTCTGGCCATGGTACATCCCCGCTATCAGAGCCGGGTCGTCTGGCTCATTCCCCTGATGGCAGCGGTGGCCGCCCTGAGGATCGTCCGGCCGCGAGCGCAGCGCTCCCCGTGAAGTTCACCGGAATTGTGTCGTAGCGCCGACCTCCTCGGGCGCCCGGACCACCATGAAGAACCAGAAGAGCATGGCGGGCCAGACCTGCAGCAGCAGCCGCTCGAGGGAGCTCGCCAGGAGGCGTGAAAGCTCGTGCGCCATGCTGACGAACACCATGAAGTGGACCGCCAGAACGAGCACGAGGGCGGCCGCCCCCACCCTGACCCACGGGCGGGCGAGCTCGGACCGGTTGACGCCGACGCCCAGGAGGTAGGCGACCAGCACCCACGCGGCGGTCCCCACCCCGTTGTCGCCGAACGCCGCGAGGTGGCGGACGTATTCCCGAACGGTCACGTAGTAGCGGTCGGGCGAGGCCAGATTTCCGAGGGTGTGGTGGATCCCGAGGGTCGAGATCAGATCGTTCGGTGGCGCGAACCCGATCTTGAAGGCCGCCGTGAGCAGGAACAGGGGGAGCGCGCCGGCGCCGAACGCGATCAGTCGGCGGCGCGATGCGGTCCAACCCGCGCTCCGCGCGCCCAGCAGGAGCCCGGCCCCGACCGCGAGCGTGAACAGGAGCCCCTCGTTCTTTGTCCACATCGAGAAGCCCGCTGCGACGCCGGCCAGCAGCGCAAACCGGGTCGTGGCCGCGCCATGGCGCGCATCGAGCGCCAGGCAGACGAAGGTGGTGAGGAAGAAGAAGCCCACCGGGACGTCGGCGTACAACGACGTGCTGTGGATGACAAAGAACGGGGCGCTCAGCAGGACGACGGCCGCCAGCATCCCCTGGCCGAGCCCTCGCAGAGCCCACAGGGCGGTCGCGAGCAGCGCGACGGTGCCGAAGGTGAAGGTGGCCGCGACGAGGGCCGGACCGAGAAGGGTTTCGCGGCCTGCGTACAGCCAGCTCCGCGCGACCAGGGACGGAACCATGATCGGATAGTCTGGGTGCGACCACGGGATGGCCGGCGAAAAAGCGGCCCGCCATCCCTCGCCACCTCGGTAGAACATTCTGGCCTTGAGGTCCCAGTTCATCCACGCGTCCCACTCGCCGTGAGGGTGCTGCATGAGATTCGACGCGAAGGCCGCGCCCGCGGCCACGAGCACCACCAGGAAGACCGCGCCCGACAGAAGGGCCGGCCGGGAACTGCGCACGCCGGAGGTCGGCGCGGAAAGGGGAAGCTTCCGGTCGCCATGCCAGACTGCCACGAGTGCGATCACGCCCAGGAGCGCGGCTTCCGCCGGAAGAAGTCCGCGGGCGGGGCCGAAGGCGAGCATCCAGACGAAGAACAGCATCGCCGATATGGCCGCTCCCAAGCTCAAGCCGAGGGCCGTCCCGAGCGACCACCTCCACGGTGCCGCGGCGCGCGGCCACAGGAGCCGCAGCAGCAGGACTCCCAGGCCCGCGGAGACCAGCAGGGAAAAGACGAG
>Ga0299913_10004824_pt1 | contig 11395 bp, 9 predicted proteins | sample RVTome_9_FD_201360 | JGI IMG/M metagenome (GOLD analysis project Ga0299913, IMG submission 201360) | Soil microbial communities from uranium-contaminated site in the Upper Colorado River Basin, Wyoming, United States - RVT155D38 (version 2) ... | reverse complement strand
ATCGCCCAGCGCGAGCGCACGGTCAACCGGGTCAGCGCCGAGCTGGCGCTGAGGCTGGACCGGACCCCCACCGACGAGGAGGTGGCGAAGGAGACCGAGCTGCCGCTCGACGAGGTGATGGCGATCCGCGACCTCACCCGCGTCACGACGAGCCTCGACCAGACTGTCGGCGAGGACGACACGACGCTGGGCGAGCTGGTCGCCGAGAGCACCGCTGACCTCGAGGAGGAGGTCCTGGAGCGCCATCAGGAGGCGACCGTCGAGGCCGCTCTCGCCAGGCTGCCCGAGGACGAGCGGCGGATCATCATCGCCCGCTTCGGCACCGGTGGCCGCGAGGCCCGGAGCCTCCGCGAGGCGGCCCGCGAGATCGAGGTCACCCAGGCCGAGGCCCGCGAGCTCGAGGCTCGCGCCCTGCGCCGCCTCTCCCGCGACGAGTCGCTCGCGGGCTGGCGCGCCGCCGCCTAACCGCAGCCGGTCCGCCTGGCGGGCGCCGGCGGCTCCCGCGCCGGCGCGGATCAACTCGAAGTCCGCTCAGCCGCGCTGGTGCCGGCGAATCACGGTGGCCCAGTCCTCGAATGCCACCCGGTAGGTGATCCGCTCGAATACGTGCTCCCACTCGCCGCGGCCACGGCCGAGTCGCGCCCGCCGCAACAGTCGCCGCACGCGCTTGGCGTCGAAGATCTCGTGCCAGCAGTCCTCGGCGCGCATCAACCTCCGCAGCGAACGGCCGTCGGGCCCCTCCCAGATCCGCCGGCGGCGGATCGAGGGGCGGCGGCCCCGCTTCGCCGCGTGGTAGGGGACGCCGGCCCACCCCGGTACGAGGCGGGCGGTGACCTCCCGGTGCAGGGCGGCGTCGAGGCGCTGCTCCGGCGTGAGCGCGAACGCGGCCTCGAGAAACGCCGGCGTCGAGAACACCGTCACCCGCTGGGTGTGGGAGGCGAGGCCCGAGCGGTGCGCGAACCGGTCCATCAGGTAGTACCAGTCGAGCAGGGCCGGACCCGTGACCCCGGCCTCCATGCCCTCCCGCAGGGTCGCCTCGAACTCGGCGCGCGCCAGCTCGTAGACGTGCGGATGCGCGGCGCTGTGGGTGCGGCGGCAGGAGGTGAGCAGGCGCTCGACCATGCCGTCGAAGCCACCCTCGCGGGCCTGGCGCAGCTTCCTCGGGTTCGTGTAGTAGAAGCCGTGGCCGATCTCGCCGCCGTGACCGGAGATCGCGGCGCGGCGGGCCGGGGGAGGGGGAAGCTGCAGGCGCCCGCGCACCTTGCCGGCGTGGCGCATGCCGTCGTGGAGGAGGAACGCGTTCAGGGCGCGCCGGCGAAGCTCGGTACCGCGCTGCTTCACCTCGCCGCCGGAGTAGGCGATCTGGTGGTGGTGCGTCCCCGGCGCCATGGCGATCAGCTCGCGGGCGATGTCGGCCTCGCCGGGGTTGACGTCCGAGGTGCGGAACTCGGCCGGGATCCCGGCGACGATGGCGGCTGCGGCGGAGACGCGCGAGTCGCGCCCGCCCGAGAGGTCGATCCGCGCCGGCTCGGAGTGAAGCGCGCCGGCCGCGCGCATCGTCTCGACCGCCTGCCGGGCGACGCGGTCGGCGCCCTCGCCCAGCGGGTCGCCCGAGCCCTCGATCACGCTCGCCGCCGCGGCCTCGCGCCGGCGTGACACGCCCGCCGGGCCGATCTCGACGATCGAGGCGGGGGGCACCTTGGTCGCGCCCTCGAGCGGGGTCGTCTCGCGCATGAACCAGCCGTTGGCGGCGAACAGCGCCCATCCCTTCTCGCTCGGCCGTACCTCTGCGCCGGAGAACAGGGCCAGCGCGCCGACCCGGTTCGACCACACCCGGCCGCCCGGGAACGCCAGCTCGTAGAGCCGGCCGGCGCCGAGGCGGTCGTTGAGGAGGACGACACGCTCGTCGCCGGCGTCGGCCAGCGCCAGCGCCACCGGCGAGTTCAGCTCCAGGGCGGCGCGCTCGGGACGTCGCAGAAGCTCGGAGGCGAGCGCTCCGGCGGCAAGCGCCGGCTCGCGCTCGCCGACGAGCCGCTCCCAGCCCACCGGGACGTAGCCGCAGGCCAGCGCCCTGCCGCCGTCCTCCGAGTAGGCGGGCCAGCCGCAGCGGAACGCCGGGTCGGTGAAGCAGGCGACCCCCGCCCGCTCGCCGACCCAGCCGCGGCGCTCGAGCGGCTCGTGCGCCAGGCCCTGGTAGTGGGCGGCGACCCGGCGCAGGCCGGGCTCGGCGAGCCGCTCGGCCTCGCCGGCCTCGGCATGGAAGATGACGAGCGTGGGGTCGATCACCTCGCCCATCGCCGCCCCCTCCGTCCAGCAGCAGGTTCAGACATGGCCGCGAAGGGAAGCACAGCACGACCGGCCGGCGGTCCACCCACGGCATCTGTCCAGCGCGACGCCCGGCGCCAGCGATTAGCCTCCGGGGTGGATGAGGTGACTCGGTGGCGCTGAAGCAGGTTCCTCCACTCGACGCGGCGTGGCTCGTGCTCGAGTCGCGCGACACGCCGATGCACGTCGGCGGGCTGTTCGAGTTCACGCCGCCCGGCGACGCACCGGCCGACTACCTGAAACGGGAGCTCGAGCGGATGCGGGGATCGCGGACGATCCCGGAGCCGTGGAGCCTGAAGCTGGTCGATGGCCCGGTGGTGGGCCCACGGCTGCCGCTGATGCGCACCGAGCGCGACGTCGACCTCGACTACCACGTACGCCACTCGGCGCTGCCCCACCCCGGCGGCCAGCGCGAGCTGGGGATCCTCGTCTCACGGCTCCACAGCCACCAGCTCGACCTGCACCGCCCGCTGTGGGAGGTGCACCTGATCGAGGGGCTCGAGGGCGATCGCTTCGCCATCTACGTGAAGATGCACCATTCGCTGATCGACGGCGTAAGCGGCATGCGCATGATTCTGCGGACGCTCTCGAGCGACCCGGACGAGCGCGGCACTCCGGCCTTCTGGACGGTTGGCGCGGGCGGGCAGGCGGCCCGGCCCCGCGACGAGGCCGCAGCAGGCGGGCCCCTGGACGCGGCGCTGGGAATGTCCCGCGGCGCGGCGGGAGCCGTCGCCGGCCTCGGTCGCGCGGCGGTTCAACTGGGCCGCGCCAGCGTCGACGGCAGCCCGCTTCAGGCGCCGTACCGGGCCCCCGACTCGCTGCTCCGCGGGCGCCTCGCCGGCCAGCGTCGCTTCGCCACCCAGCAGTACGAGCTGCAGCGCGTCAAGGACCTGGCGAAGGCGGGCGAATGCACGCTCAACGATGTCGTCCTCTACCTCTGCGGCACCGCGCTTCGCCGCTACCTGACCGAGCACGGCCGCCTCCCGGACCGGCCGTTGACCGCCGGCATCCCGGTGAACCTGCGCGACGCCGACGACCAGAGCACCGGCACGGCGATCGGGATGATGATCGCCGAGCTGGGGACGAACGTCGCCGACCCGCGCGAGCGACTGGAGGCGATCCGGCGCTCGACCGTGGAGGCGAAGCGCCACCTGAGCGAGCTGCCGAACGAGGCGCGCACCTCGTACACCCTGCTCCTGAACGCGCCCTACATCGCCGGCCTCATGGCCGGCCTCGGCGGCAGGGCGCCGGTGCCGTTCAGCGCCGGCATCTCCAACGTCCCCGGCCCGACCGAGCCGCTCTACTTCAACGGCTCCCGGCTCGACGCGCTGTTCCCGCTCTCGCTGCTGCTTCACGGCAACGCCCTCAACATCACCTGCGTCTCCTATGCCGGCACCCTCAACTTCGGCCTCACCGGCGCGCGCGACACCCTGCCGCATACGCAGCGACTCGCGATCTACATGGGCGAGGCGGTGGAGGAGATCTCGGAGCTGCTGCTCTGAGCGCGCCGGAGGCGGGTCGGCCGGCGCCGGAGCCGTGCGACGAGCCCCCCTCGCGCTGCGACCTCGCGATCGTCGGCGCCGGGATCCTGGGCCTGGCTGCGGCGCGCGAGCTCCAGCGCCGCCACCGGTCGCTGTCGATCTGCGTGCTCGAGCGCGAGGAGCGGATCTCGGCCCACCAGACCGGGCACAACTCGGGCGTCCTGCACGCGGGCATCTACTACCTCCCCGGATCGCTCAAGGCCCGGCTCTGCCGCGAGGGGATCGCGGCCATGTACGAGTTCTGCGAGCGGCGCGGGGTGGCGCACGAGCGCTGCGGCAAGGTGATCGTGGCGGCCGGCGACGACGAGCTGGAGCGCCTCGACGAGCTCGAGCGCCGGGGGCGTGCCAACGGCGTCCCGGGCCTGCGCCGCCTGGATCCGGGGGGCATCCGCGAACTGGAGCCGCACGCCGCGGGGGTTGCTGGGCTGCACTCGCCCGAGACCGGCATCGCCGACTTCGCCGCAGTCGCCCGGGAGCTGGCCGCCGAGGTCCGCGGGGCCGGCGGAGCCCTTGCGCTGGGGAGCGGCGTCGAGGGGGTCGAGGTGAGGGCTCGGGCCCTGCGCCTGCGCCATGCCCGCGGAGAGCTCGAGACCGGGTACGCGCTGTTCTGCGCGGGTGCCTGGTCGGACCGGATCGCGGGCGCAGCGGGGGCGCCGGCCGACCCTCGCATCGTCCCCTTCCGTGGCGCCTACCTGCGGTTGCGGCCCGAGCGGCGCGAGCTGGTGCGCTCGTTGATCTATCCGGTGCCCGATCCGGCGCTTCCCTTCCTCGGAGTCCACCTCACGCGGAGCACCTCGGGTGACGTCCTGGTCGGACCGACGGCGCTGATCGCCCCGGGGCGCGACGCCTACCGCCTGACGCATGCCAGCCCGCGTGACCTGTGGGCGACCCTCGCCTGGCCCGGGACCTGGCGCCTGCTGCGCCGGTTCTGGCGCGCCGGGGCCACCGAGGTTCGCCACGCCGCCAGCCGCCGGGCGCTCGCCGCCGCCGCGCGGCGCTTCGTGCCCGAGCTGTCGCCGGCCGATGTCGAGCCGGCTTTCGCGGGCATCCGCGCCCAGGCGCTGGGACGCGACGGATCCCTGATCGACGATTTCGCCTTCTCGCGGACGGAGCGGGCGCTCCACGTGCGCAACGCGCCCTCGCCCGGGGCGACCTCCGCGTTCGCGATCGCCCGCCACGTCGCCGACGAAGCCGAGCGCGCCTTCGACCTCGCGAGGGCGTAGGGTCTGCCCGTGGGCCGGATCGAGGGTCAGGCGAGCGAGACGATCGAGGCGCCGATCGAGCGCGTATTCGAGGTGGCCGCCGACGTCGAGGGATCGCCGCAGTGGCAGCCCCAGATCAAGCGCGCCGAGTGCGCCGAGCGCGACGCGGACGGCCGGCAGGTGCTCGTGGACACCGTCACCGACGGCAAGGTGCGCGAGCTGAAGTCGCGCCTTCGGTTCTCCTACGATGAGCCGACGGCGATCCACTGGGTACAGGAGGACGGCGACATGTCCGCGGTCGAGGGAAGCTGGGCGCTCGAGGACCTGGGCGGGGGAACCGTCCGTGCCACCTACTCGCTCTCGGTTGACCTCGGGCGGATGCTGGGGCTGGTGATCCGAGGGCCGGTGCTGGACTTCCTGCGCGGGCAGATGGTCAACTCGATGCCGGGGAAGCTGAAGGCGTTCGTCGAGGACGAGGCCGGGAGGGCGCCGTGACCAATAAGGGCGATGGGGCGGCCAAGGGCGACGGGGGCAAGGGCGATCGGGCCGACCGGGAAGCCGACAAGGGAAAGCAACCCGCCCGGGGCGCCGGCCCGACCGCCTCGCGCCAGCAGAAGCGGCGCGAGGAGAAGCTGAAGCTGATCGAGGAACAGATTGCCGACGGCAGCCTGACGATCAGGCAGATGACCCCGGCCGAACGGAAGGCGAACCCGCCCAAGAACCTGGGGAAGAGAAGGAAGAAGCGCTGAGCCAGGGGGCTCGGCCCTAAGCAGCCACCCGGTAGTCGCCCGGGTTGATCCGGTGGGTCCGGCGCCGGAACTCGAGCCAGGGCCCGGGCCAGTTGTTGGTGTTGACGCCATCGTCGTTCAGGTACCAGTTGCGCCCGCCGCCGGTCACCCAGGCCGTGCGCGCGCTGCGCTCCTCGATCTCGCGCCGCCACTCCGCCTGCGCCTCGGGGCGAAGGTCGAGATAGCGGAACCGGCCCTCGCGCAGGCGGCGGACCGCGTCGAGCACGTAGCGGTACTGGCACTCGAGCGTGTAGGGGACCGATCCCGCACCGTGGTTGGTGTTGGGGCCGTAGAGGACGAACATGTTCGGGAAGCCCGCGACGGTGGTCCCGAGGTAGGCCTCGGGCCGTCCGGCCCAGACCTCGTTCAGATTGCGGCGGTCGAGGCCGGTCACCTCCATCGGGGCGACGAAGTCGTGCGAGCGGAAGCCGGTGCCGTAGATGATCGCGTCCGCGGCCCGCTCGATCCCGTCGGCGCCGACGACCCCTGATCGCGTGATTCGCTCGACCCCGCCGGTGTGAAGCTCGACGTCGGGCCGCGCCAGGGTCGGGTACCAGTCGCTCGAGAACAGGATCCGCTTGCAGCCGATCTGGTGGTCGGGCGTCGCCTTCGCCCGCAGGTCCGGGTCGGCGATCTCCTTGCGCCGCGCGCGGTCGGCGATCGCCGCGAACGGCCGCAGGACCCAGTGGTGGCCGGTGAACCCGTAGGTGCCGTACTCGAAGAAGGCGAACATGCCGAGGCGGGCGAGGGCGACGCGGGCGGGGAAGCGGCGGAACAGCCGCCGCTCCCACTCGGGGTACTCGCGGTCGCTCTTGGGAATGACCCAGGGCGCCGAGCGCTGGTAGATGTCGACGTGGGCCGCCAGCTTCGCGACCTCGGGCACGAACTGGATCGCGCTGGCGCCGGTTCCGATCACGGCGACGCGCTGTCCCTCGAGGTCGACCGAGTGGTCCCACTCGGCGGAATGGAAGGCCGGGCCCTCGAACTCGTCCGCCCCCTCGGTCTCCGGCGTCGCCGGCCGGCAGAGCTGGCCGCAGGCGGTGACCAGCACGTCGAACTCGTGCTCGGACCCGTCGTCGGTCGCAAGCGTCCAGCGGCCACTCGACGCGTCGAAGTCCGCGGCGACGGCCTCGACCCCGAGGCGGAGGTGCGGGCGGAGCCCGAACCGGTCGACGACTCCCTCGAGGTAGTGGAGGATGTCCTCCTGGGGCGCGTAGCGCCGCGACCAGTCGAACCCGGGCGCGAACGAGAACGAGTACAGGTGGGAGGGCACGTCGCAGGCGGCGCCGGGATAGGTGTTCGCCCTCCAGACGCCGCCGACGTTGTCGCCGCGCTCGAAGATCTCGAAGTCGCAGTCGCCCCGCTCGGCAAGCTGGGCGCCCAAGCCGACGCCGCCGAAGCCGCCGCCGACGATGCCGACCCGGAGCTGGCGCCGGTCTCCGTTGCTGCCCACCGGCGCTACGCCCCCGTGAAGCTCGCCGGCCGCTTCTGCACGAACGCGACGACGCCCTCGACGAAGTCGGCGGTCTCGCCCTGCTCGCGTTGCGCCTCGGCCTCGGCCTCGAGCTGATCGTCGAGGCCGGCCAGCACCCGGCGGTTGATGAGCCGCTTGGAGTTGGCGTAGGAGCGGGTTGGCCCGGCGGCGAGGCGGTCGCGGAGCGCGCCGGCCTCGCCGGCCAGCTCGTCGTCGGCGACGACGCGGTTCACCAGGCCCCACTCGAGCGCCTGCGGCGCCGGGACGCGCTCGCCCAGCATCGCCATCTCGCTCGCCCGGGCGATCCCGGCCCGGGCGGGGACGGTGGCGGTCGTTCCCCCGTCGGGCACGAGGCCGACGTTGACGAAGGCGAGCAGGAAGTAGGCCGAGCGGGCGGCGACGATCAGGTCGCAGGCGAGCGCCAGCGAGCAGCCGATGCCGACCGCGGGCCCGTTGACCGCCGCGAGCACCGGCTTCGGCATCTCGCGGACGCCGAGGATGATCGGGTTGTAGAGCGACTTCAGGCGCTCGCTCAGGTCGGGGGCCTCGCCGTTGTCCGAGGTCCGCTGCTCCTTGAGGTCGGCGCCCGAGGAGAAGGCGCGGCCGGCGCCGGTGATCATCACCGCGCGCACCGCGTCATCGGCCCCGAGGCTGGACAGCGCGCCCAGCAGATCGCGCCCCAGCTGCTCGTTCCAGGCGTTGAGCGCGTCGGGGCGATTCAGCTCGATCGTCGCCGCGGCGCCCTCGACTCGGACGTCGATGGTCTCGTGGGAAGCCATCGCGCCTGAGTCTACGCGCGGGCTCGCAGGCGCATCGGAAGCCCGCCCTTCGGCCCCAGCGTCGGCATCTGGCGCACGACCACCTCGTGGCCTCCAAGCAGCTCCGGCTCGAAGCGCTGGAGCACCATCGCGGTCACCAGCTTCACCTCGGTCTGCCCGAAGCGCTTGCCGATGCAGATCCTCGACCCGCCGCCGAAGGGGACGTAGGCGCCGCGCGGCAGCGCCGTCTTGCGTTCGCGGGTGAAGCGCTCGGGGACGAACGCTTCGGGATTCTCGAAGACGTGGGGAAGCCGGTGGCTCGCCCACGAGCAGTAGTTGACGTAGGCGCCGGCCGGGACCTCGTGCCCGGCGAACTCGAACGTCCGGACCGCCCGGCGCGGGCCGATCCACGCCGGCGGGTAGAGCCGGAGCGTCTCGTCGGTGACCATCTCGAGGTAGGGCAGCTCGCGGTGCAGGGTGGCGGCGCCCGGGGGATCGCCGCCGAGCACGGAATCCACCTCCGCGCACAGCCGCTCGCGGGCCTCGGGGTTGCGCGCCAGCTCGAAGAGCTGGAAGGTCACGGTCGAGGTCGAGGTGTCGTGGCCGGCGAACATCAGCGTCATCACCTGGTCGCGGACCTCGACGTCGCTCAGGGACGAGCCGTCCTCGTCGCGGGCCGCGGTCAGCAGGCTGAGCACGTCGAGGCGCTCCGGGTCGGGGTTGGCGCGCCGGCTCGAGATCTCGCCGTAGACGATCTCGTCGAGCGCGGCCCGCGAGCGCACCATCCGCCGCCAAGGCGTCCCCGGCCCGCGCAGCACCCGCTGGGGAGCGTCGGTGCCGTAGAAGCTCAGGGCCAGCTCGAAGTGGTGGGCCGCCGCAGCCCCGTGACCGCCGTCGTCGGGGTCGAGGCCGAGCAGAGCCCGCATCGCGATCCGCATCGCCAGGTTTCGCATCCACTCGTAGACGTCGACGACCTCGCCGTCGCTCCAGCGGCTCATCGCCGCCGCGGCCTCGGTGGCCATCGTCCGGTGCGAGGCGTTGATCTGGTCCGAGTGGAAGGCCGGCATCATGATTCGCCGGGCGCGGTCGTGGTAGGCGCCGTCGATGGTCAGGAGGCCGTCGCCCAGCAGCGGGATCAGATCGCCGAAGCTGCCGTCGCGCCAGACGAAGTTCTCGGGGTGGGAGACGAGCACGTACTGGTTCGCCTCCGGGCCCAGCATCCACACCTGCTTGCCGTGGAAGAGGCGGGTGGTGAAGACCGGCCCGTAGCGCTCGTAGCAGCCGAGCAGGATCGGCAGCGGATCGTGGACGATCCCGTAGGTGCGCCGGGCGCTGAGGCCGGTGGGCCCCGGCGGGAACCGGCCACGCGCCCTCCACTCGGCTGCGAGGTCTGCGCCGATCCGGACGAGCGGGTTGTGGGTGACGTGGTGGGGCCTCTCGGGGCCTTGTCCGTATCGCCCGGCCGCGGTCGCTTCCACGGATGAGAAGGCTAGCGAACAAACAGAACACTCGTTCTGTATCTTCCCGGGGCTCGCACGCAGGGCCGCGCGCGAGCCCAGCTCCCCTCGATCGAAAGGAACCGATACCGATGAGCCCCGGCAGCGCCAACGGCAACCGCACCTACGTCATCGGCGTCGGCATGACCAAGTTCGACAAGCCCGGCACCAAGGAGGGCGACTATCCCGACTGGGCCAAGGAGGCGGGCGAGCGAGCACTCGCCGACGCCGGCATCCCCTACGACGACATCGAGCAGGCCTACGCCGGCTACTGCTACGGCGACTCGACCTACGGCCAGCGCGCGCTGTACCAGCTGGGGCTCACGGGGATCCCGGTGGTGAACGTGAACAACAACTGCTCGACCGGCTCCTCGGCCCTGTTCCTGGCGCGCCAGGCGGTCAAGGGAGGCCTTGCCGAGTGCGCGCTGGCGGTGGGCTTCGAGAAGATGGAGAAGGGGTCGCTGGGGGTGAAGTACACCGACCGCACCAACGCGCTCGACAGGCACGCCGCCGCGATGTTCGCCCTCCGCGAGCCCGAGCCCTCGCCGGCGGCGCCGCAGATGTTCGGCAACGCCGGGCGCGACCACATGGAGAAGTACGGCTCCGAGCCCGACCACTACGCCTGGATCGGCTGGAAGAACCACAAGCACTCGGTCAACAATCCCTACGCGCAGTTCCAGGACTCCTACACGCTGGACGAGATCAAGGGCTCGCGCGTGATCCACGAGCCCCTGACCAAGCTCCAGTGCTCGCCGACGTCCGACGGCTCGGCCTGCGCGATCGTCGCCTCGGAGCGCTACGTGGACGAGCACGACCTCCGGGGGCAGGCGGTCGAGATCGCGGGGCAGGCGATGGTCACCGACCTCTCCTCCACCTTCGCCGACGACACCGACTGCATCAAGATCGTCGGCTACGACATGTCGAGGGAGGCGGCGAACCAGGCCTACGAGGAGGCCGGGATGGCCGCGGGGGACGTCGATGTCTGCGAGCTACACGACTGCTTCTCGGCGAACGAGCTGATCACCTACGAGGCGCTCGGCTTCGCCCCGGAGGGCGAGGGCCACAAGCTGGTCGAGGCCGAGGCGACGACCTACGGTGGCGACGGGCCGGTGGTCAACCCCTCGGGTGGCCTGATCTCCAAGGGCCACCCGCTGGGCGCGACCGGCCTCGCGCAGTGCGCGGAGCTGTGCTGGCAGCTCCGCGGCGAGGCGGACGCCCGTCAGGTCGATGGCGCGAAGACCGCGCTCCAGCACAACATCGGCCTCGGCGGCGCCGCCGTCGTCTCGGTCTACAGGCCGGCCGCCTAGGACTTTCTAGCCTTGCGCGGAATGCGGTACGTCTTGCCGCGCGCCGGGACTTGGGCTGGTGAGGGAGGGCGAATCGCCGCCCGGCGCCCCCCGGGGCTCGGATGGCGAGTTTCCTCGGTATCTCTGTAATAAGTCGCCAACGACGCCGCGCGGCCAGCGCTGCGCCAGGTTCACCAGGCGGAAGGCGTCGCCGTCCTCGGTGATCGTCCAGTCGGCGTCGTTGGAGGCCTCGTCGGCGGAGACGATGCCGCCGAGGACGGGCGTCGGGTCGATCGCGAGGAAGTCGGCGCCGGTGCCGTACAGCAGGTACTTGCCGAGGTCGGTCGCCTGCATCCGGAACGGCTCGGCACCCCCGATTCCTGCGGCGGTGGCGGCGTAGCCGTTGCCGGACTTCGTCGCGTAGTTGCCGGTGGCGAGCGAGCGCAGGCCGAAGCAGCCGTGGACGAGCGAGTAGCGGTCCTCGTTCGACGCGGTCGCCGGAATGCTTGCCCGATCCCTGGGCTT
>Ga0299913_10004823_pt1 | contig 11396 bp, 10 predicted proteins | sample RVTome_9_FD_201360 | JGI IMG/M metagenome (GOLD analysis project Ga0299913, IMG submission 201360) | Soil microbial communities from uranium-contaminated site in the Upper Colorado River Basin, Wyoming, United States - RVT155D38 (version 2) ... | reverse complement strand
TCTCTGTCACGTCTCCGAGCATGCAATAGATAATCAACCTTCTATGCTAAACTGCTGCCATGCGGCGCACATCATTGGAGATCGACGAAGAGCTCTTGGCTCGAGCTCAGCGCGTGCTCGGCACGAGCGGAGTGAAGGACACCGTCGACCGGGCCCTGGACGAGATACTCCGTGCCGACCTGCGGCAACGCCTCGCCGAGCGCATCCGGACCGGTGACGGAATCGACCGCAGCGAGGAACTGCTCGAGGCAAGCCGCCGTTGGCAGCGTTGACCCTCTATCTCGCCGACACCAGCTCCTGGCACCGCTCCACCCACCGGGACGTCGGAACGGCGTGGGCGTCTCGCCTGGCCGCAGACTCGCTGGCGACATGCGCGCAAGTGCGACTGGAGATCCTCTACTCCGCCCGTAGCGCGGACGACTACGCCACCTTGAGCGCCGAGCTCGGGGCCCTCCATCAGCTACCGTGCGGGACGGCCCAGTTCGAACGAGCGCTCGACGTGCAGCACGAGCTGGCTCAGCGAGGCGGTCTGCACCACCGAAGCGTCAAGATCCCCGATCTGCTGATCGCCGCAAGCGCTGAGGCTGCCGGGGCGGTCGTGTGGCACTACGACGAGGACTACGACCGGATCGCGGAGATCACTCGCCAGCCCGTGGAGTGGATCGCCCCACGCGGATCGTTGTGAATGGCTACGATCACGATCACGATCGAACGCGCTCCGCGGTGCAACCTCCGACCCCCGACGAAGACCATCACGGCTCCAGCAACACCTTGATGCAGCCGTCGCGGCGCGAGTCGAACATCGCGTAGGCCTCGGCGGCCTCGGCCAGGGGCATGCGGTGGGTCCAGACGGCGGCGAGGCCGGCGGGGTCGGCGGCGAGGGAGGCGAGGAGGGGCTCGAGGTAGCGGCGGGCGGGGCAGCGGCCGGCGCGGTAGGTGAGGTTCTTGTCGTAGGCCTCGCCCGGGGAAAAGGCGAAGCGCTCCTCGGTGTGGACGCCGACGGCGGCGAGGGTGCCGCCGGGGCGGACCAGGTCGACGGCCAGGCGGGTGGCCTCGGGGCTGCCGACGACCTCGAGGACGGCGTCGGCGCCGCGGCCCGCTGTGGCCTCCAGCACCGCCTCGAGGGGGTCGAGGCGGTCGAAGTCCAGGGGCTCGGCGCCGAAGCGCTCGGCGAGCGTCAGGCGCTCGGGCACGCGATCGACGGCGAAGACCCGGTCAGCGCCCCGCCGCTGGCAGGCGGCCACGGCCATCAGGCCGACGGGACCGCAGCCCAGCACGACGACGGTCGACCCCTCCTCGACGCCGCCGAGCTCCGCCGCGAAGGTGCCGGTCGCGAGGACGTCGCCGGCCAGCAGCGCCAGAGCGTCGGGCACGTCGTCGGGGATCGGCACCAGGGTGCTCGCGGCCAGCGGCACCCGCACGCGCTCGGCCTGGGCGCCGTGGAGGCCGCGCCCCTCCTCCACCCAGCCGAAGAGCTCCCCCCGCTCGCAGCGAGCGGTCAACCCACGGCGGCAAAAGAAACAGTCCCCGCAGCTGGTCGTAAAAGGAGCGACGACCCGAAGCCCCGGCGCCAGACCCGCGCCGGCCGTGACCTCCTCGACCACGCCCACGAACTCGTGACCGAGCACCGTCCCCGGATCGAGGCCCCGCTCGCTCCCCCGGTAGACGTGCAGGTCGGAGCCGCAGACGGCGCACGCCGTCACCCGCACCACGGCCTCTCCGGGCCCCCGCGGCGCCGGATCGTCCACCGCCTCGATGCGGACGTCGCGCGGCCCGTGGAAGACCAGTCCTCGCATGGCGGACCGCCATCCTACCCCCGGGGAAAGAGGGAGAAGAGGGACAGGTACAAATTGACTCCCCAGGGCGAGCGGGTCGAACCGCGGTGCCGTCAATTTGTACCTGTCCCTCTTTTCCGGGCCCGTTCCGGAATTCGGTAGCATGACCTTCGCAAGACGAGGCCCGATCGGCCATCCCCCGAGGTGACCCCTTGACGAACCGAACGACGCGCAGGCTGCCCTCCCTCTCGATCCTGGGGCTCCCCATCCTGGGGCTGCTCGCCGCCGGCACGCTGGCCGCCGCCGACTGGCCCAACTGGCGTGGGCCATTGCGCACCGGGGCGTCTCCCGAGACCGGCCTCATCGAGGGCTGGTCGACCGCGGGGGAGAACGTCCTGTGGAAGGTCGACTTCGTCGGCCGCTCCACGCCGGTGGTCTTCGACGGCAAGGTCTGCGTCAACGGCCGGGCCGGCGAGGACGTGCTGCGCCAGGAGGTGGTCGCCTGCTTCGACGCGGAGGACGGCGAGAAGCTCTGGGAGCGGCGCTTCACCGTCTACCACACCTCGGTCCCCTGGACGCGGGTGGCCTGGGCCAACCTCGCGGCCGATCCCGAGACCGGCACTCTCTTCGCCCAGGGAGCCGCCGGCCTGTTCACCGTCCTCGACGCCGACACCGGCGAGACCGTCTGGCAGCGCAACCTCATCGAGGAGTTCGGCTTCATGGAGGGATACGGCGGCCGCACCCAGACTCCCCTCGTCGACGAGGACCGGGTCGTGGTCTCCTTCTCCAACACCAGCTGGGGGGAGGAGGCGCGGCCGCTGCACCGGTATCGGGCTTTTGACAAGCGCACCGGCGAGCTGCTCTGGGTCTCGACGCCGGCCCCGTCGCAGGCCGACAAGAACACCCAGTCCACGCCCGCTCCGGCGCTGATTGGCGGGCGCCGCCTGGTGGTGGCCGGCAACGGCGGGGGCGGCATCTACGCCGTCGAGGCGAGGACGGGACGGCCCATCTGGGGCTTCCAGCTCTCCAAGCGCGGCATCAACACCTCGGTCGTCGTCGACGGCACCACCGTCTACGCGACCCACGGCGAGGAGAACCTCGACCAAGCCACCCTCGGGCGGGTGGTGGCGATCGACGGCACGGGCCGCGGCGACGTCACCGCGTCCCACGAGATCTGGCGATCGCCGGTCTCCGCCGGCTACGCGACCCCCGCCCTCCACGACGGCACCCTCTACGTGCTCGACACCTCGGGCAAGGTCCATGCCCTGGACGCCGCCACCGGAGCCGAGCGCTGGGACGTCCGCGTGGGTCGGATCGGCCGGACCTACGGGCCGACCTTCGCCGACGGCAAGCTCTTCACCACCGACGCCACCGGGCGGGTCGGCATCGTCCGTCCCGGCGACGGCGCGGGAGAGGTCCTGGACCTGGAGGCGATCGAGATCGAGGGCCGTGCGGCCGAGATGTGGGGCTCGGTGGCGATCGCCTACGGGCGCCTCTACTTCACCACCGAGGAGGGCCTCTACTGCCTGGGCGATCCCGAGCGGCCGTTTGCGCCGGAGTCGGGCCCGGCGCTCGCCTTGGAGGAGACCCCGGCCGCCCCGGACGGCGCGGCGGTGACCCTCTCCGTGCGCCCTTACGAGGTGCTCCTCGCCCCGGGCGAGTCGGTGACCTTCCGGGTCGAGGCCTTCGACGACCTGGGACGGGCGTTGGGCCCGCGCGAGGCGACCTGGAGCGTCGCCGACCTTGCCGGCGCGATGGACGGCGCGACACTGAGCGTCGCCGCCGACGCCGCCGACCACGTCGGCACCGTGGTCGCCCGCGCCGGCGAGCTCGAGGTCAAGGCCCGCGTCCGCGTCGTCGGCGACCTGCCGATGGCGGAGGACTTCGAAGCCGTCGAGCTCGGCTCGCGCCCCGCCTACATGATGGCCTATCTGGCCGTCTGGACGGTGGAGGAGCTGGAGGGCGAGAAGGTCCTGAGAAAGGGGCCTTCGGCGATCAAGATCGACCGCCACATCACCTTCCTCGGCCGACCGGACCACCATGACTACACGATCTCTGCCGACGTGATGGGCACCACGGACGGGCGCCAGCGCCCCGACATGGGACTGATCAACTCCGGTTACACGGCGGAGCTCCAGTGGCAGGGCTCGCGACCCGGCCAGACACCGGGACCGAAGCTCGAGATTCGCAGCTGGCAAGCCGGCCTGCGCATGGCGAGAACGGCCGACTACGACTGGCAGCCCGGCGTCTGGTACCGCATGGCGCTCACGGTCACGCAGCGCGAGGACGACGCCCTGATCCGGGCCAAGGTCTGGCCCCGCGACGAACCGGAGCCCGAGGCCTGGACCCTCGAGGTCGAGGATCCGCTTCCCATCCGCAGCGGCAGCGCCGGGCTCTCCGCCTACTCCCCCGTCGACGTCTACTGGGACAACATCGAGGTGACCCCGAATCCATGAGCCCCCGCACACTTCTCCTGCTGCTCGCTGTCGTCGCCCTCCGCTCGCCGCTGGCCGCCTCGGAGCCGGGCATGTTCGGCGGCGGGCTCGACCGCAACATGGCCGACCCCGCCACCGGCCTGCCCGTCTCCTGGGACGTCTCGAGCGGCCACAACGTCAAGTGGCGCTCCCGGCTCGGGTCGCAGAGCTACGGGGGCCCGGTGCTGGCCGGCGACCGGATCTACGCCGGAACCAACAACGAGGCACTGCGCGATCCCGCGCACGAAGGCGATCGCGGCAACCTGATGGCCTTCGACGCGGCCAACGGGGAGTTCCTCTGGCAGAGCGCCCACGAGAAGCTCTCCGCAGGTCGGGTGCACGACTGGCCCCTCCAAGGCGTCTGCTCGGCTCCCTACGCGGAGGGCGACCGCCTCTGGTACGTCTCCAACCGCGCGGAGCTGCTGGCGGTGGACGCCGAGGGCTTCCGCGACAGCGAGAACGACGGCCCGTTCGTCGACGAAACCGCCACCACGGAGATCGACGAAGATGTCGTCTGGAAGCTCGACATGATCGGCGAGCTCGGAGTCTTCCCGCACAACCTGGCCGTCGGCAGCCCGCTGGTCGTCGGCGACCTGCTCTTCACGGTCACCGGGAACGGAGTCGACGAGGGCCACGTGAACATCCCCCGGCCCGATGCCCCGAGCTTCCTCGCCGTCGACAAGTCGACCGGCGTGGTGCGCTGGCAAAGCGACCTGCCCGGAGCCGCCATCCTGCACGGTCAGTGGTCCAACCCGACCTACGGCGTCGTCGACGGGCAGCCGCAGGTGATCTTCCCCGGCGGCGACGGCTGGCTCTACGCCTTCGAGCCCGAAGGCGGCGAGCTGATCTGGAAGTTCGACTGCAACCCCAAGGACTCGGTCTGGGAGCTCGGCGGGATGGGGACCCGCAACAACATCATCGGCACGCCGGTGTTCTGGAACGACAGGGTCTACGTCGGCGTCGGCCAGGACCCGGAGCACGGCGAAGGACCCGGACACTTCTGGGCTGTCGACGCCACGCAGAAGGGCGACGTCACCGCCAGCGGCGCGGTCTGGACTCGCGGCGGCGACGACTTCCACCGCACCATCTCGACCGCCGCCATCGCCGACGGGATCGTCTACATCCCCGATCTCTCCGGCTTTCTCTACGCCCTCGATGCCGAGACCGGCGAGCACTACTGGACCTACGACGCCTTCGCCGCCGTCTGGGGCTCGGCCCTGGTGGCCGACGGCAAGGTCTACCTGGGCGACGAGGACGGAGACGTGGCGATCCTGCGCGCCGGCAAGACGATGGAGCTCCTCGAGGAGATCAACATGGGGAGCGCCGTCTACACGACGCCGATCGCCGAGGACGGGACGCTCTACATCATGACCCGCGACGAGCTCTGGGCCCTCGAGGAGGGCGCCTCGACCGCCCCCTCCGACGCGCCCTGAGAACCTATGAGCGACAGCGAACAGACGCTCGAGCGCGAGGTCCGCAGCGCGCGGGCGACGCTCGACGCCCATGTCCGCGAGATGGTCGCTTGGCACTTCGACCCGGCGACCGGCTGCCCGTTCTGGCTAGACAAGGCGAAGGAGTGGGACTTCGATCCGCGCGCCGTCGTCGGGGGCTACGACGACCTGGCCCGCCTCCCCCACTTCGAGGACGAGTGGCTGCGCGGCGGTCCGGTTCGCCGCTGGGTGCCTAGGGGCCTCGCGGGCGAGCCCCTCTACGCCTTCGAGACCGGAGGCTCCACCGGACTGCCCAAGACCCGCGTCAACATCCGCGACTTCCAGACCGACTACGAGCTGTTCAGCGAGACCCTCTCCGACGACGGCTTCCCGCCCGGGTCGGACTGGCTGATGCTGGGGCCCACCGGGCCGCGCCGCCTGCGCCTCGCCATCGAGCATCTGGCGCAGCACCGCGGCGGCATCGCCTTCCACGTCGATCTCGATCCCCGCTGGGTCAACCGGCTGCTCAAGGCCGGCAAGCACCGCGAGCTGGCGGACTACAAGGACCACGTCATCGATCAGGCGCTCAAGGTCCTCAAGGCCCACCGGGGCGTGCATTGTCTGTTCACGACGCCGAAGCTGCTCGAGGCGCTCTGCGAGCGAGTCGACCTCGGACGCCTGGGCATACGCGGCATCTTCTGCGGCGGCACCGAGATGAACGCCCAGTTCCATCGCTTCGCTCGCGAGGAGCTGGTGCCCGGAATCGACTTCGTCCCCACCTACGGCAACACCCTGATGGGACTGGCCTGCTGCAAGCCCTTCGATCCGGCCGACGACTACGCCATCACCTACTATCCGCCCTCGCCACGGGCCGTCTTCGAGCTCGTCGACCCCGACGACCCGGCCCACGCGGTCGGCTACGGCGAGACCGGCAGGGTCATGCTGACGACCCTGACCCGCGAGTTCTTCATGCCTCGCTTCCTGGAACGTGACGAGGGCGAGCGCGCCCGTCCGATCGAGCGCTACCCCTGGGACGGCGTGACCGATCTCCGCCTCTTCCAGCGTCTGCAGGACTCAGTCGTCGTCGGGGTCTACTGATGCTGCACCTCCCGGTCCTGCGCGGTGGCCGGCCGTACCGCAGTCGCATCGTGCACCGGCTCACCGACATCCGCACCGGCGAGCCCGTCGCCGAGGTCAGCCAGGCCAACGCCGGCCTCATCGCCCGCGATCTGGCCACCGGCGCCGTGGGGGCGGCCTCCCTCTCCCGCCTCGACACCGCACGCCTGCTCGAGATCAGCCGGGCGGCCGCCGCGGCTTTCCACGACGGCGTGCTGCCGGTCGGAGACCAAGAGCAGGGCCCCGGGGATTACCTCCAGCAGCTCTCCGCCACCACCGGCATGCCGGCATCGCTGGCGCGCGCCAACATGGACAAGATCCGCTACGTCCTGGACGAGATGGGGACCGTGCTCTCCGGCCTCACCCGCGGTCTCGACCTCTCCGTGCTCGATCGCGGCCACGGGCGGCAGGGTGGGTCCCGCGTCTCCTTCCGCCGGGAGACGCCGGTGCTCGGGGCGGTGCTCCCCAACAACTCCCCGGGCGTCCACTCCCTCTGGCTGCCGGCAGTGGCGCTCAAGGTCGGCCTGGCGCTCAAGCCCGGCGCCCGCGAGCCGTGGACGCCGGTCCGCGTCGCGCAGGCCCTCCTCGCCTCCGGCTGCCCCGCCGACGCCCTCGGCGTCTACCCCACTGACCACTCGGGCGCCACCGAGCTGCTGCTGCGCTGCGGCCGCTCGATGGTGTTCGGGGACCGCGCCACCGTCCGCCCCTGGGCCGACGATCCCCGGGTCGAGGTGCACGGTCCGGGCTGGAGCAAGGTCGTCCTCGGCGAGGACGCCCCCCGGCTCTGGCGGCGCCATCTCGACCTGCTGGCGGATTCCGTGGCGGCCAACGGCGGCCGCTCCTGCGTCAACGCCTCTGGGGTCTGGACCTGCGCCGAGGGACGGGAGATCGCCGAGGCCCTGGCCGTGAGGCTCGGCGCCATCGAGGCCCGTGGTCTCGATGATCCGCAGGCCCGCCTCGCCGCCTTCCCCGACCGCGCCGCGGCCGATCGCCTCTCCGAGCACATCGACCGGCAGCTCGGCGTTCCCGGGGCGATCGACCTCACGGCCGCGCTCCGCCCCGCGGGCAGGGTCGCCGAGGTCGACGGCTGCGCCTTCCTGCTCCCCACGGTCGTCCTCTGCGACTCGCCGGATCATCCGCTGGCCCGGTCGGAGTTCCTCTTCCCGTTCGTCGCCGTGGTCGAGACGTCGCGCCGGGAGCTGGTGGAGAGCCTCGGCGAGACCCTGGTCGCCACCGCGCTGACCGAGGACCCCGCGCTCGTCGACGAGCTGCGGGCGGCCCCTCACGTCGACCGCCTCAACGTCGGCCCGATCGCCACCTGTACCGTCGCGTGGGACCAGCCCCACGAGGGCAACCTCTTCGATCTCCTCTACCATCGCCGGGCGTACCAGGCCGCGGAGCCCCGGCCCGGGACCTATTCGCCCCCCGCTCCCGCGGCATGACGACCCTCGGCGCGTCCCGTCCGGGCCCCACCCCCTGGGTTCTCGATCGCTGGGAGGGGGAGGTCGCCGGGACCCGCGTGCTGGCGGGCCCCGGCATCCTCGCCGATCTCGGCGGCATCGTCGCCGGTACCGGCGCCCGCCGGGTCCTGCTGGTCGGCGACCGGGGTGTGGCGGACGCCGGCCACGTGCGCAGGGCCGGCGACTTCCTGGAGGCCGCGGGCCTGGCTGTGGAGCCTTTCACCGACGCCGAGAGCCAGCCCACCTCGGACGGCGTCGAGCGGGCGGCGAGGCGGCTCGCGAACGGGACACGGGACCTGATCGTGGCGGTTGGCGGCGGCAGCGTCCTGGACACCGCCAAGGCGCTCAATCTGCTGCTCGCCGGGGGCGGGAGCATCGAGGACTACTGGGGCTCCGGCAGGGCGCGCGGCTCTCTCCTCCCGGCGATCGGCGTCCCCGCGACGGCCGGCACCGGCAGTGAGGCCCAGTCGTACGCCGTCATCGCGCGCTCGGTCGACGGCCGCAGGATGGCCTGCGGCGACCGGCGAGCGCGCTTCCACACCGTCCTGCTCGACCCGGAGGTGGTGGCGACGGCCCCGGCGCCGGTCGCCGCCGCCGCCGGGCTCGACGCCGTGAGCCATGCTCTGGAGTCGTGGGTTTCCCTGCGACGCACCCCGGTCTCGAGCCTCTACGCTCGTGAGGCCTGGCGCCTCCTGTCGAACCACCTGGCAGGACACCTCGCCGACCCCGGAGATCGGCGGCACGCTGCGGCCGCCCTGTTCGCCGCCCATCTGGCCGGCGCCGCGATCGAGCAGTCGATGCTCGGCGCCGCCCACGCCGCCGCCAACCCGCTCAGTGCCCGGCACGGCGTCGTTCACGGCGTCGCCGTCGCGCTGACGCTCCCGGCGGTGGTGCGGTGGAACGCGGCGGCCGTCGGCGACCTCTACGAGGAGCTCGAGGCGGAGGGAGCCGAGGCGCTTGCCCGCCGCGTCGAGGCCCTCCGCCTGGCCGCCGGGCTCCCTGTTAGTCTGTCGGAGGTCGGAGTTCCTCCGACCTCGATCCCGGAGCTGGCGAGACTCGCCTGCGAGGAGTGGACCGGGACCTTCAACCCGAGGCCGATGAGCGATGGTGATTTCGAGGAGGTCTACCAGCAGATCCATGCGGCCGACCGGTAGTCAGCCGCTCCGCGCCGCCCGCCCGGCCAGCGCCAGGAGCTCGTGCCTCGCCGCCTCCGCAGCCGTTGGGAAGGCGCGCGACGCGAGCGTCTGGATCTGCCTCCTCGTGCTTCTCGCGATGCCTGCGGCGGCGGACTGGCCGTCGTTCCGCGGCGACCCGCAGCTGACCGGCGTGGCCGCCGACCCGCTGCCGGCGCGGCTGGCGCCTCTCTGGGTCTTCGCTGCCGAAGACGCGGTCGAGGGCACCGCCGCCATCGTCGGCGACCTCGTCTACGTGGGCTCCCTCGACGGCACTCTGTACGCCCTCGACCGCTCACGGGGCGAGCCGCGCTGGCGCTACGCGGCGGCGGCGGAGATCAAGTCGTCCCCCACCGTCGTCGACGGCACCGTCTACTTCGGCGACGAGTCCGGGCTCTTCCACGCCGTCGACGCCGCAACCGGAGAGCGACGCTGGACGTACCAGACGGAAGCCAGCGTGGTCTCGTCGGCCAACGTCTGGCGCGATCTCGTGATCTTCGGCTCCTACGACCAGCTCGTCTACGCCCTGCGTGCCTCCGACGGCGGCCTCGCGTGGTCTCTCGAGACCGAGTCCTACGTCCACGCCTCGCCGGCCGTTTCCGGAAACCGCGCCTGGATCACCGGTTGCGACGGCTACCTGCGCGGCGTCTCCCTCGCCGACGGCACCGAGACCGACCGCCTGTCGCTCGCCGGCTACGTCGCCTCGAGCCCGGCACTGGCCGACGGTCATGCCTACGTCGGGACCTTCGATGCCCAGGTGCTCGCCGTCGACCTCGACGGTCCCTCGCTCACCTGGACCTACGAGGACCCGGAGAGCGAGTTCCCCTTCTACGCCTCCGCGGCCGTCACTCCGGAGCTCGTGCTGGCCGCCGGTCGGGACAAGACGCTGCACGCCATCGACCGATCGACGGGCGAGCGGCGCTGGAGCTTCGAGGGCCGGGCGCGCATCGACGCCTCCCCCGTCGTGGTCGGCGATCGGGCCCTCGTCGCCTCCAAGGCGGGGGATCTCTACTCCCTGGCGCTGAGCGATGGCTCGGTGCTCTGGGAGTACGAGATCGGCGCGCCGGTCGTGGCCTCGCCGGCCGTGGCCGGAGGCATCCTGGTGATCGGCACGTCGGACGGGACCGTCTACGCCTTCGGGGAGGCACCATGACCCTGCCCGATCCGGCCACCAGCGGCCACGAGAGCCCCGAGACGGACGTCGGCAGCGTCTTCGTCTCCAACTACCCGCCCTTCTCGGCCTGGGAGCCGCGGCACCTGGGGAAGGTCCAGGAGGCGCTCGACGCCCCGCCGCGGCCGGAGACGCCGCTCGGCCTCTACCTGCACATCCCGTTCTGCCGCAAGCGCTGTAAGTTCTGCTACTTCCGCGTCTACACGGACAAGAACTTCGACGAGATCGGCGCCTACCTGGACGCCCTCGGCCGCGAGGTCGAGCTCTACGCTGGCCGGGCCGCCGTCGCCGATCGGCCGCTCGAGTTCGTCTACTTCGGCGGCGGCACGCCCTCCTACATCAGCGTCGAGCACCTGCGCGCCCTGGTGCGGCGGGTCCAGGCGGTCATGCCGTGGACCGGCGCCCGCGAGATCACCTTCGAGTGCGAGCCGGGGACCCTCACCCGCTCCAAGCTCGCGGCCATTCGCGAGATCGGCGTGACCCGACTCTCCCTGGGCATCGAGAGCTTCGACGACGAGATCCTCCGCATCAACGGCCGCGCCCATGTCTCCAAGGAGATCGAGCGCTGCCTCCCCTGGATCGAGGAGCTCGCGTTCGACCAGCTGAACGTAGACCTGATCGCCGGCATGGTCGGTGAGACCTGGGAGAAGTGGAAGGAGACCGTCGCCCGGACCGTCGACCTGGCGCCGGACAGCGTCACCGTCTACCAGATGGAGCTGCCTTTCAACACGCGCTTCTCCCACAGCCTGCAGGCCGGAGAGCTGAAGATCCCGCTGGCCGATTGGGAGACCAAGCGCG
>Ga0299913_10004822_pt1 | contig 11396 bp, 11 predicted proteins | sample RVTome_9_FD_201360 | JGI IMG/M metagenome (GOLD analysis project Ga0299913, IMG submission 201360) | Soil microbial communities from uranium-contaminated site in the Upper Colorado River Basin, Wyoming, United States - RVT155D38 (version 2) ... | reverse complement strand
AGCGTGTCTGGTGCCACAGCTTCTGGCAGCTGGCCGGCGGTCGGCGGGAGATTGTAGAGCACCCAGTGTACCCAGGTCAGCTTCGGTGCCTTGGGATCCGGCGCATCAGGGTCGTCGACGATCAGCGCCAGGCTCTTGGTGCCGCTGGGCGGTTCCGACCAGGCAAGCGGCGGCGAAACGTCTTGGCCTTCGCAGGTGTAGGAGGTCGGGATTTCACCGCCCTCGGCGAAAGCTGGAGAGGTGAGGCTCATGGTCATGGATGAGGCCCCCTTCGCGTCACCACTCGCGGGCAGCATCGTCAACAGATTGACGAACACGGCAGCGGCGAGGAGACGCAGCATGATGGTACGTCCGATGAAGAACCAGGGATCTAACTGTTATGCGAGCAGGACAGAGGGGCTGTCACCCGGAACAGGCAACAGCCCCAGCGGGCAGAACCAGATGCCGCAAGCCCGGCTTCAGAGCGCCAAGAACATGAGCCCAAGCGCAGCCGCGGCGGATAGGCCTCCGATGACCATCCCACGAGACGACAGGGTCGCTGGTTCGCCTTGCTGCGCTATCATCCGCACGCGCGCGGCAACGGTACCGGACGATACCGTCCGCCCGTGATGACAGTAGCAGACCAGGCGATGCACCTCGCCGTGCGAGAGGTCGAAGAACCCGACCGCGTCGGCAATGCGATCGCCCCGGAGCCCCGCAGCCCGCAACACCGGGTCCTCGAAGGCCACGGTGAGCGGGGAATGGTCCGCGCGCTTGGCGTCGCGTTCGCGGCGGCTTCCGAACTCGGTGCCTTCGATCGTCGACAAGCGCCGATGCGGCCGCTGTTCGAGCAGTTCGACCCAGCGCTCCAGGCGCTCGTGGCGCGACATGCCCATGCCCGGGTGAACGTCCGCCTCGAGCGCTATTTGCTCCAGACTCTGGTATTTCATGGCCGCCTCCGTTTTGTACCTCCCACTGAGAAAAACTCTAGGCGGACGTGCCCTGCCTTCAAGCCTGGCCGCGCGCCAGATTGGCAGGTGGGCGCCCTGCTCGTGCCAGCACGAGCAGGGAAAGTCTTGGAGACCACAATTTGCGACTCCAGGCTTGAAGCGCCGGATTGGCATCTCATGTCGATCGGCAGAGCTCGAGGCATTTGAGGATCGTTGTTTCCTCACGGTGAGGGGGTGGGTCATGGTGCTGGTCACGGCGGCACTCACGAGCACCGCATTTGGCACGGGCGTGATCATGGGGCTTGCCCTTGGGGCTTCCACGGTCGCCTGTGCCCGTGCCTGTCGAGAGGCTCGTCGCGCCGGGGTGGAGGAGAGGCCTCCAAGACCCGGGCCGGAGGCGAAGGAAGAACAGCCAGGGCGGCCCCGCCGGACGGTGATCTGAGGGCGGTGGCGGCTCCCGGACGTTGAGGGCTGAGCCGGGAGACCGAGACTGGCCTTTCGGTCGGGCGCGACCCCGAGGTTAAGGGGCCATCACGCCTCTTCGATCTCCACGCCCGGGAAAGCCTCCTCGAAGCTCACCTTCTTCTCAGGCAGCTCGCCAAATAACCGCATGGCCTCGTCCGGGCTCAGCGGGAGGAGTTGGTCGCGCTCGCCGGGCCAAGTGCTCTGGAACTGCACGAAGTGGTTGCCCTTCGTCGTGCGGAACAGAAAGGCCTGCCAGCCGAGCCGCTCCCAGCCGCGCCCGCCCACCACGGCCGAGAGGTCGACGCCGCCGACCCGGACCTCGAGCAGGCGGCGGGGTTCGTCGCCGAGCCGCTGGTCCCAGCCGGGGCCGGTCGCCAGCAAGGTGGCGGTCGCCGTCCGGTACCGCTTCCCCTCGACCACTACATCCATCGAGCGCGGTCCCATGCCTGTCCTCCGTGCGGTCCGATCGGCCCACTCGAACTCGCTTCTGCCAAGATACCCGCAGGTGGCTCCTACGGGTGACATAGCTCGTTGTCTCTTTGTGTCTTATATAGGAAGGAGCGGGCGTCGAGTGGGTAGGCTCATGAGCAGGCAAGAGGGCCGCGGTGGCATGGGCAGCCGCAAGCACGGCGTCTCCGGTCATGCCGGCCAGTCTCCGAAACTTCGCTTGTGCGTCCGTCAATGTGCGAACAAATTGCTCCAGGCGAGCCCGAGCAGCGCCTTGTCGAGCTGCAGAGGCCGTCTCGCGTACTCGCACATCGCCGTGACCTGGTCGACCAGATAGTGCGGATGGTAGCCGGAGCGCGGGATGTCGCTGTCCTTGTAGAATGCCTCTTCCAGGAAAGGGACGAGGTCGTCCGGGAGCTCGATTCCGCGCTCGTTGCATAGGCGGGCCCAGATGAGGGCGTAGTCTTCCTTCGAAGGTTCCGCAACCTCGATCTTGTAGTGAAGACGACGCAGCAGGGCTTGATCGGCCAGGTCGTTCGGCGTCAGATTGGTCGAGAAGATCACGAGGCCGTCGAATGGCACGGGAAATTTCTTGCCCGTTCGCAGGCTCAAGTAATCAACTCCGCGTTCGAGCGGGACGACCCATCGGTTGAGGATGCTTTCCGGTGAGGCTCGTTGCCTACCAAAATCGTCAATCACAAAGATGCCACCGGTAGCCTTCAGATGAGCCGGCGCTTCGTAAAACTTTGCCGCAGAATCGAACACGAGATCAAGCATGTCGAGAGTGAGCTCGCCTCCCACCACCGTCATTGGCCGGCGGCAGGCGAACCAGCGGCGGTCCCGTTTCGGCCCGAAACTCTGACTCAGCTCGTCGCAATAGTTGTCCGGCATGGCATGATGCACATGCGGGTCGAAATAGTTGATGATCTGGCCGTCCACCGCTAGGCAGTATGGCACGGCAACGACATCGCTGAAGGTATCGCGCAGTGCCTCGGCGATTGCTGTCTTGCCGTTGCCCGATCGTCCGTAGAGAAGGATCGACTTGCCGGAGTTCACCGCAGGGCCCAGACGGGCCAGCAGATCTTCCGCAAGAACAAGGTGGGCGAAACTGTGCATGACACGTTCGGGCCCGACCCGTTCGCGCGCGATCCGCTGCTTCTCGATTTGGTCTCGGAACGCCTCAAGCGACACAGGCGCCGGGCCGACATACTGGCACCGGTCGAGGGCCTCGATCGCCCAGTCATGGCCTTTTCCTGTCAGAGCGTAGCGAAGCTCGGCGCTGAGGTCGGCCCCGCGCGCGCCAAGAGATTCCAGCAGGGCAAACTCGCGCGCTTCTTCGACGAGCTCGGTCACCAGTGCCACAGGAAGCCGGGCTCGAGCGGCCAGCATTGACACCGTCGTCAAGCCCTCGGCGTGCATGAGCTTGAGGATCAGGTCGAAGAGCAGCTTGTGGCCGACTCCGGCCTCTTTGATCGAGTTCGGCGCCGGTGGCGGGGCATGGACGCGCATGTCTTAATCTCCTACCAGGAGCGGGCCAATCTCGGACTCGGATGCCGGCTCGGACCAGAGTTGGATGGGACCACCGCCGGATGTCGAGTTGACCGTGAGGTCTCGCTCGGGCTCAGCACCCCGGAAGCGCTCTGCCGAAGCCGGCGCATGGCCGGTCGCGCCCATGCCTTCTGTCACGACTGACGGAGCGGATTTCCCATCTGCGCCCGGTTGTCGTTCCGCCGGCGAGACTGCCGTTGAGCCATGTTGCCGAAGCGACCTTTCCGGCGATTCCGCGTCGTGAGTAGCGGTCGGTGATTCGGGCGGCGTGGCCGGCATAGCGATGGTTTCGAGACGGTAGGCGTTGTCGTCCACGCGAATGAGGCGGTGAGGACCGAGCTGCGCTCCCTGGCCGCTATCGTTCCCCAGAGCGGCGACGAGGGCGGGCGGCCGTGCGCGCCTGATACTCTCGATGTTGCCAGCGACGACCGACACATCGGCCTGTTCGGCATGACGGAGGGCCAGCTCCAGGAACGGCTTGGCCTCCCGCAAACGCCCCTGTTCGGTAAGGGACCAGCCGTAGTTGTTGAGTGTCGCGACGCTGGTGGGATCGACCTGGAGGGCGCGCTCGAAGTAGGTCTCCGCGATGTCGAACCGGCCCAGGCGGGTGTAGGCAGCTGCGAGGCCATTCAAGGCCTCGAGCGAACGCCGGTCGTTCGCCAAGGCCTGCCCGAAACGTTTGATGGCAAGGTCGTACCTACCGGCGGCCAAATGTCGCTTGCCGTCCTCGTACGGATCGGCGACGCCGGCGGCGGTTGCAAAGCCGCTCACGAGAGGTCGCGGAGTGGGACCGGTTGCCGAGCAGGCTGCAGCGATCAGGCAGATAACGATCACGAGGGGGCTTCGCACCGCTACCTCCAGTCTGCAGTTCGCCGCTCTGCCCTAGCCCCGCTCGAGCAGGAGCACCGCCACGATCATGATCGGCAGTGCGAAGGGCAGAGGTGCGTGCGCCTGTAGCGACCTGGGCAGCTTCCGATCGCGCAATCTGGTCCGGATTAGCCAGCGCATCGCCAACCAAACGAGCGCGAAGACGCCACCGACGATGCCGACCAGAATGAGCAGAGCCGCCAGCTTGCTCATGCCAAGCCATAACGCGACCGCCGCGAGTAGCTTGACGTCGCCACCGCCCAACATGTCCAGCGCGAAAAGGGGCAGGAGGATGAGCAGCGCCAGGCCCATCGCCAGGAGATGGTCGAGCGGAGCCCGCACGCCCTCCCCCAGAAGGATCTGGAGTGCGAACAGCACGACCAGCCCCGCTGGGATCATGTTAGGGATTCGCAGCCTCAGCACGTCGAAGCAGCTGGCAGCGAAAAGCAGTGTGGCGAACGCCAGCGTCGCGATCATGGGGCCTCCTGGGCGGGCGCCTGCCGCTGCTCCAGGCTTTTCAGAAACCGGAGGTTTGACGTTGCGGGCTCATAGAAGTCGGGGCTGGCGTCGATCGCGCGGAGAAGGAGACTGCGGGCCTGCGGGTAGTCGCCGCGCAGCAGGGCCGCGTATCCCGCATTGTTCAGGGCGTCGGGCATCTCCTCGGCGTCGACGCCCGCCAGCGCCTCGTCGTACCGTCCGTCGAGCGCCAGAGCCAGGCGGAGATTGGTCTCTGCGGCAGCGAGATCAGGACTAGCCTCGAGCGCGCGAACGAACAGCGCAGCTGCCTCGTCGTGGTCGCCGGCGCTGAGCCTGGACATGCCGAAGTTGTTGAGCACTGCGCCCTCATCCGGGGCCAGCGCCAGAGCCCTCTCGTGCGCGGCGCGGGCTTCCTCCCATGCTCTGTGCGCATCATGGGCTCGGCCGAGGGCGCTCCAGGCGCGCCAGGAAGCCGGGTCGAGCTCGACAGCTGCCTCAAGCTCCTGCTTGGCCTCTTCCGGTCGATCGGTCAGCAGCAGCGCGACCCCCGCATTGTGACGCGCGCGAGCCTCGAGGTCGGTGCGCTCGCCGGCGAGTTCGGCCGCCTTGCGACTGTGCTCGAGCGCGGCGCCATACTCGCGCAGGAGAATTTCAGCCTCGCCCAGACCTATCAAGGCCTCAGGGTCGTCCGGGGCGGTCGCCAGGATCGACCCGTAGAGCTGTTTGGCCTGCGCCGCTCGCCTCGTCTCGAGCGCGATCGAGGCTCGCTCCCGAAGCTGAGCCAACGAATCGCTGGGGGCAGGCGGCGTCTCGCTTACGCTGGTCGCGCAACCGGAAAGCGCGACCACGGCGAGGACGACCGCGGCGAAGGCCCACCGGCTGGCGGAGCGCGACGGCCAGGCCATGGCGCGGCCGTCCTCGCTGCGGAGGCGGTAAGAATGGCGCCGCTCGCTCACGCGCATGGTTTTCCGTCTGCCAAACTCTATGACCAGAGGAACAAAGCCGTGCGCTACCGCTCGAGTCGGACGACGTTGACGCACGCGCCAGTACAACGGTGGTGATACCCGGGAAGGGGAAACAAACAGTGAAGACCGCGCACCTTGCTCGCCTCCTGTTTTACTCATTCGAAGCCCTTCAGAAGAGGCGAGATGATCCGAACAAACCGGATCGCCACCGGTCCCATGAAGATCAAAAACAGGGTCGGCAAAAGAAACGCCACCATTGCCAATGACATCTTCACAGGCATCTGATTAGCCAGTTCTTCGGCCCGCATGATGCGTTTGTGGCGCATTTCCTTGGCATAGACGTGTAGAGCGTCGGATATGCTGGTGCCATATCGAATCGACTGATTCATCACTGTCTGGAAGGAGTTGATCTCCTCGACGCCTGTCCTCTGCGCCAAGTCCTGCAGCACACGATCGCGCGGTTTGCCGGCCCGCAGCTCAAGGACGACGACAAGGAACTCTTCCGCCAGGAAGGGATGAGCGGTCTGCAGCTCCTCACCCACTTTCGCCAGCGCCGCATCGAAGCCAAGGCCAGCCTGAACGGCGACCTGGATCAGGTCGAGCGCGTGCGGAAAGCCCTCGCGAATCGCCCGCTGACGATGCTTGATTCGCCGTCGCAGGAAGAGGGGTGGCAGGTAGAAGCCGAGCCCGACCAGGAGCGCCAGCAAGACGAGCGTCGAGCTGGCGCTGATCCCGACGACCGGCAGATCGACCGTGAAGCTGCCGGCGCTCAAAGCGAAACCAAAGGTGCCGATCAGCAGGGGCACCGGCAGCAGGAGTCCCAGACCTGTCCGGATCAGATAGTAGTTGCGGACGGCATGAGCCCCTCGAAAGCCGGCCTGAACCAGGCTCCGGCGGACCGCCAGGCGTTCGCGCTCATCACTCGGTGCGATGAAGCGCGCAAGCTTCGACGCACCCTCCCCCGCAAGGTGTCGACGGACCTCGATCGCCGCCGCATGTTGATCACCCTGTGCGAGTGCCAGTCGACGCTCGACATCGTCCCGACCGGCGAACGCGAGCGCACCGCCCACCGTCCCCATCAGGATGCCGAGAAACAGTATGGTGAGGGCGATCAGCTGCATCTCCCCACCGGCGAGCGTTTGAAGACTCATCAGGATCTCGTTCATGGGGCCTTCTCAGAAGTGAAACCGTACGAGGCGCCGAAGGACGATCGCGTTCAGCACCGTGAGAACGGTGCCGGTCGCCAAGAAGGGCGCGTACAGGGGATCATCCGCGACGTCGCCGTAATAGGTCGGCGACAAAAGGTTGAGGCTGACGAAGATGGCCAGGGGGACGATCGATACAACGATCGCGGTAAGCCGACCTTCCGCGGAAAGTGACCTGATCTTGCGCAGCATAGCGAATCGGTCGCGGATGACTTGGGCCAGCGCCTCGAGAACGTGGGCGAGATTACCGCCTGTCCCCGCCTGGATGTTGATCGCGACGGCGAGATAGCGGGCGTCCTCGAGGCCAACGCGGTCGGCGAAGGCTATCATCGCGTCGGTCAGATCGTCGCCATAGGTGATCGTGTCGGCCACAATGCCCATTTCCGATCCGAGCGGGTCGGGGATCTCCCGGGCGATGACCTGAAAGGCAGAATTCAGAGGGTGCCCGGCACGCAGGCTGCGCACCATGAGATCGATTCCGTCCGGAAGCTGGCGTGCGATCTTGGCCGCGCGCCGGCTGCGGATATGAACCAGGATCATGACCGGCAGCGCCACACCGATGGCCAGCGCCAAGGGCAGGGCGACGAGGCCGGCAAAGCCCAGCACCATCAGGATCAGGAAGAGCCCGACCGCGGCCAAGAGAAGCAAGACGAGCAGGCGACCGGCTTCCATCGAGATGCCGGACTGGATCACCAGTGTTTGCCACTCGCGAAGCCCGGGAATTCGCTCCAGCCCGTCCGGCGGACGCCGGCGCCTCAGGAGGCGCAGCACTTCCTCCGGATCGGTGCCCGAGGCGAGCATGCGCAGACGTCGGTTGACGGCCTCCTCACCGTTCCGCCCTCGGTAGAAGAACTGGAGAAGTCCGTCGAACGCCAAAAGGACACCGACGAACAGCGCGGTGTAGAGCACCATGAGCTCCGGCCCTTGCATGAGCGCTACTCCAATGTCCGGTTCGCTGAGAACAGATCGTTGCTGAGTTCGACGCCGCGCATGTTCAGGCGCTCCGCGAAGCGTGGTCGGATGCCCGTCGCTTCGAACCGGCCGAGAACGCGCCCCTCGCCATCGACCCCGCGACGGCGGAAGCAGAAGATCTCCTGCATGGTGACGACGTCGCCTTCCATGCCGGTGATCTCCTGCAAGCTGACGATCCGGCGCCGGCCGTCACTCATGCGCTCGAGCTGCAGCACCACCTGGATGGCGGACGAGATCTGCCCGCGCATGGAGCGCAGCGGGAAGTCGACGCCCGTCATCATGATCATCTGCTCGAGGCGCGCGAGCGCGTCGCGTGGCGTGTTGGCGTGGATGGTGGTGATCGACCCGTCGTGGCCCGTGTTCATCGCCTGCAACATGTCGAGGGCCTCGGCGCCGCGGACCTCGCCGACAATGATCCGATCAGGCCGCATGCGCAGGGCGTTGCGCACGAGATCGCGCTGCGCCACCGCGCCTCGCCCTTCGATGTTCGGCGGCCGCGTCTCCATGCGCGCGACGTGGATCTGCTGGAGCTGGAGCTCCGCCGAGTCCTCGATGGTGATGATGCGCTCGCGCGCGCCGATATACCTGGAGACCGCGTTCAACAGGGTGGTCTTGCCGCTGCCGGTACCGCCGGAGATCAGCAGATTCAGGCGCGCCTTCACGATTCCGTTGAGCAGGGTCGCCATCTCCTGGGTGAGCGCGCCGTTGGCGATCAGCCGTTCGATCGTCAGCGGGTCACGCGAGAACTTGCGGATGGAGAGCAGGGGCCCGTCCAGCGCGCACGGCGGAATGATCGCGTTGATGCGCGAGCCGTCCGCCAGGCGCGCGTCCACCCAGGGCTGGGACTCGTCGACCCGGCGTCCGACGGCGGAAACGATGCGGTCAATGATGCGCAGAAGATGGCGCTCGTCCTGGAACCGCACCGATGTCGTCTCGAGGAGGCCGTTTCGCTCGACGAACACCTGCCGGTGGGTGTTGGCCAAGATGTCGGTGACGGTCGGATCCTTGAGCAACGGCTCCAGCGGGCCCAGGCCCAGCACCTCGTCGAGCAGCTCGTCGATGAGAAGACTGAACTCCTTGGCATTGAGGGCCGCACCCTCGCTCGTGAGCAACTCGTTGACCAGCGCGGCGACCTCGCGTCGAAGATCCGCCTTCGCGACCTTCTCGATCGCGGCGAGGTTGAGCTCCTCGAGCAGACGCTCGTGCAGGCGCGTCTTGAGATCGAGCCAGCGGCTCAACTGTTCGTCCTTTTCATCCTGCCGCGGGAGATCGAACGCGACGTCCGGGACCGGCGCCGCGCCGTTCGAGGCAGGAGCGTCATGCTCGTGGCGGGTCGTGAAGCGGCTGAACATCTGATTTCCTCCTCACGCAGCCTGAGCAGCCGGGCCAGCCGCCTGCTCGCGCTGCTGCATGATTTTGACACTCGCGGCGGCCACCTGCCGGAGCGAGCGACAAAGCTTCGCCCGACCCCGAAGCTCGAAAAGCGGCGTGCCGCGGTTGATCGCCTCGAGGGCCAGCGCGGCATCGTCCGGCACGTAGTGATCGATCGGCTGGCCTAGCGCGCGGATCGCCTGCTTCAACCGGCCGCGCTCGCTGAAGCGCCAGACGTAACGGTTCAGCGCCACCGAGACCGGCAGATCGTAGAGGCCCTCCTCCTTGAGGAAGTCGAGGAGGCGTCGGGTCTGTCGGATGGCCGCAACGTTGAGCTGGCTCACCACGTACAGCTGATCGGTATGCTGCAGCACGGACTCCAGCCACCGCGGAACGGCAAGCGGCAGATCGAGGACGACGATGTCGAATTCCTCCCGCGCGAGCTCGATCATCTTGACGGCGGCGGCCACGGGCAGCGCGTCGAGGGGCACGAACTCGCCGGGCGCAGCCAGCACGAACAGGCCGCTCTTGTGCCGCGCCATCGAGGCGCGCAGGAGAGCCCCGTCCAGGCGGGCCGGGTCGCGGATGATCTCCACCATCTCCCCGTTCGGCTCGAGATCGAGCATCAACGACAGATCGCCGAATTGCAGGTCGAGATCGAGCAACGCCACCTGCTTCTCGGGGTCGTGCCGAGTGCGCTTCTCGCACAAGGCGAGCGCAAGGTGTGCGGCCACGGTGGAGGCGCCCATCCCGCCCTTGGCACGGGTCACGGCAATGACCTTGCCGAGGTTGCGGTCGGCGCGGGCCCGCTGCAGCTTGGCGCGCGCGGTGGCGATCGCGTCGAGCACGTCCGGCAGCTCGAAGGGCTGCGGGATGAAGTCGTCCACACCCTGCCGGATCAGGCTGCGCACACCCTGGGCCGAGAGATCCGGCGCCGTGGCCAGGATGGCCGTCCTGCCGCGGCGCTGCTCGATGATCTGCCCGAGGTGGCGAAGCTCCTGCTCGTCGTTGGCATCGACGTCGACCAGCAGGACGTCCACACGGTCGAGGCCGGCGACGAACTCGCCGTTGACGCTCTGCAGGGCGCCGATGCGCGTCTCGGCGCGCACGTCGTCGATCGCGGCGAGTATGGAGTTGATCCGGTCGCCGAACTCGGCCGATCGGGCCATCGCCAGGACGTTGAGGGCACTGGCACGAATCATTGTACACTCCGCGGCAAGAGACAGATGGCAAGGGGTCCGGGCATCATCCGCCTGTCCCCACGTTGAGGTCTTCGCCTGGCATGGTGGCGGTCAGCGGGCCGAGAGGCACCGCGCCGGTGCCGCCGGCGCCACCCCAAGGGGCGAAAAGCTGGCCGAGCGGCAGGATGAACTGGTGCTGCAGGTTCTGCAGGTTGACGGAGGTCATCGGGACGTAGGGACCGCCGAGAAACCCGAGATTCGTGGGCTCGTATTGAAATTGCAGGTTGGCCGGCGTGGCGCCGTTCGGCAACAGCGGCTGGATGGTCGCGAAGATCTCGTCCACCACCGTATCGCCGGCCACGCCGGCACAGATCTGCGTCGATACCGCCGCACACGGCGCCGACGTGTCGGAGCACATGGTGCCGAAACGCGCCGTGCTGCCGCCTGCCCGCTCATTGAAATCGGGCACACCGCCACAGACGGGGGGGCGCACCGCGGCGATGCGGACGGCCAGGTGGGTCGCGTACTCCGCCATCGCCGCCTGCATGAAGAAGCGCGTCATCTCGAACACGAAGATGCCCACGATGAACAGCAGGCCGATCACCAGGGCGAACTCGGCCAGGGGACCGCCGCGCTCGTCACGAAGGAGGATGTTCAGTAGCTGTCGCATGGTCATTTTCCGTAATGCCGGCCGCTGTCACCGACCGAGTAGGTCACGACGCCAAGGGGCGCGGCGCCGAAGAGCGTGAACACGCCACTCATCGGCAGTTGGAGCTCGACGTTGGCCGCGACGTTGACGATCTGGATCGTCGCCGGGCCGCGGAAGGTGCCGCCTGCGTTGGGGACTGCGGTGATCGAGACCTCCATCGGCGCCGCGCTGCCGCTTGACCAGCGCTCCACCCCACCCGTGCCCTGCTGGCCCGTGAGGAGGAGTCGCTGTGCGACCGCCTGCGCCGCCGGATCACTCGG